>Ga0213876_10000974_pt1 | contig 18841 bp, 21 predicted proteins | sample BarmaccomBMRX_R9_FD_160113 | JGI IMG/M metagenome (GOLD analysis project Ga0213876, IMG submission 160113) | Root-associated microbial communities from Barbacenia macrantha in rupestrian grasslands, the National Park of Serra do Cipo, Brazil - RX_R9 | ecosystem: Host-associated > Plants > Roots... | reverse complement strand
TGCTGTACCAGTTTTTTGAAAAGCGTCAATGATTGTGCCACTACCTGGTCCATATTGTAATACTTATAGGTCCCAAGCCTGCCGGTGAAATAAACATTGGGCGTGGTGGCCGCCAGTAGCTGGTATTTTTTGTATATCTCGTTGTTCTCGGCTCTTGGGATCGGGTAGTAAGGATCGCCCTCCGCTTTCGGATATTCATATACCACCGATGTTTTCGGATGTTTCTGCCCGGTGAGGTATTTGAATTCGGTGATGCGGGTGTAGGGATGTTCATTGGGATAGTTGACCGTACCGGTTGGCTGGAATGTTTCCTGGTCCAGGGTCTCGAACTTGAATTCGATGGAACGATAGGGTAACTTGCCGTAACAATAATCGAAATAGCTATCGATCGGTCCGGTAAAAATGACGGTCTTATGCGGGATATCCTTAATGATCTCCTTGTAATCCGTATTCAGCATGATCTTGATATTCGGATGCGACAGCATTTTCCGGAATAGCTGTGTGTAACCGTACTGGGGCATTGCCTGATAGGTATCTGTAAAATACCTGTTGTCGCGATTGGTGCGGGTTGGCACCCGGGCGGTAACTGAAGCGTCCAGCTCAGAAGGATCGAGATCCCATTGCTTGCGCGTATAGCCGCGGAAGAATTTCTCATACAATTCCTTACCTACTTTGCTCAGCACCACATCTTCCGAAGTGGCGATCCGGTCGATCTTCACAGCTTTGGAAGCGAAGAAATCCTCTACCTGGTCTGCACAGAGGTTCAGTCCGTACAGCTTATTGATGGTATCGAGATTGATCGGTATGGGAACCAGCTGCCCATCCACGCTGCCCAGCACCCTGTGCTCATAAGGCCGCCATGTAGTGAACTGGCTCAGGTATTCATACACTTCCTTGCTGTTGGTATGAAAGATATGCGGACCGTATTTATGTACCAGTATGCCATCCTTGTTGTAATAGTCATAGGTATTACCGGCGATATGATCCCGCTTATCGATGATCAGTACTTTTTTATTCGCTTTGGAAGCGAGTCGCTCGGCTATAACGCTGCCCGCAAAGCCCGCACCCACGATCAGGTAATCAAACATGTTGCACCTCCCTGCTTTTAATGGAATGATTCGTTTTTTTTAGTTGCTGTTTCACATATTTCAACATGTCGAAACAGGTCATGTCCCAGGAATTACCTGCCAGAAAATCATCAGCCTCCCTGAGCCATGCACGTTTATCGGGGGAATTGAGCTCTTTTTCCGCGGCTTCCACAAATTCCGCGGCATTGTTAATGATATGAACCAGTCTTCTCGTACCATACGGATGCACCACATCGCGGATGGCCGTTGAGATCACCGGCTTGCCTGCAGCCAGGTATTCGGGTGTTTTAGTGGGACTGATGAACCGGGTAGATTCATTGAGCGCGAAGGGGATCATGGCAATATCCCATCCGGCGATATAGGAAGGAAGCTCATCATAGCTTTTTCCTCCCAGGTAATGGATATTCTTGCGCGCCGGCAATGTAGCGGGATCGATCTTCACCACGGGGCCGATCAATACGAACTGCCAGTCGGGCCGCATGGTGGATACACGATCTATCAGACCGATGTCGAATCGCTCGTCCAGTACCCCGAAAAATCCGAGCCGGGGATGCGGGATCTGCTGCTGGTCTTCCGGATCATCGGTAAGTTGTCTTGCCCGGTCGAAATGTCTTTTGTCGATACTGCTCGGGAAAGCATGGATATTATCGTGCCGGTGTTTCTTGGCCTCATACAGGCTCACTCCTCCGGTGAAAACAATATCTGCTTTTTTGAATAGTTCGTCTTCCAGGGCAACCAGCTCCGGAGGCGCAAATTTGAAGGCGGACAGTTCATCCATGCAATCGTATACAACGGTCTTAGGCCTGAAGTTCCGGGTATAGGGCAAAGCCATGGGCGTGTAGTACCAAAAAATATACTCTTTGATGCCGAACTCGCTGAACATATTATTCAGTAATGCCGTCTGGCGTTGAACAGTATCTTCACCTGCGCCGCCTTTCAGATGAGGCACTGCAACCCATACTTTTTCCTTGCTCAGGGTAAGCACCATGCGGTCGGCCGGTGAGTCGTATACAGGTTCCTCCACATAGAACACGCAGAACTCGCCGGCCAACCTGCTGAGCAGATGCTGTGGCCTTTGAAAAACAAAACCCCAACGCAGATGTGAAAAACAGATCAGATTCATAAAGCCACATTAAGTTTAAGTGAATTGATTAAGCTTCTTCTTCAACCGGCTCCTCTTCTTCCTCGCCTTCGAGAGCCGCTTCGTAGTTCACGCTGTTTTCGGCGATGCCGGTAAGCGTTTCATCAGCCTGCTTTTCTTCCTCAAGCGTAGAAAAAAGTATTTCCGCCACATCATCCAGGCCGAGCGTCTTGGCTAGCTGCGTTAATCCGCCATAGGTAGCGATCTCATAGTGCTCCACTTTCTGTGCAGCCATGATCAGTGCCACGTCGCGGGTAGTGCTGCCGTCCTCGGTGTCTTCGATTATGCCTTCGCCTTCTTTCACCAGTCCTTCCATCGCTTCGCATTTCTTGGCCTGCGCTTTTTCGCCGAGCATCTCGAAAACCTGCTCCAGGCGGTTTACATGCTCTTTGGTAACTTCCAGGTGTTCAGTAAAGGCATCCTGTAATTCAGGAGTGGTAGCGGCTTTGCGCATCTTGGGTAAAGTGGTGACCAGCTTTTTTTCAGCCCAGTAGATGTCTTTGATCTCATCTACAAAAAATTCCTTCAACAACGGTTCTGCCTCTGCCCGCGCGCCGGAAGATTTACGCCCTGCAGATTTTTTCGCCTTCGGCGATACGGATTTACCGGCAGCGGCCTTGGGGGCTGCCCTTTTGGTTGTGTTTGCCATGATGTATTGATTTAAAATGTGAGAACAGTGGTATCTATAATATTCCAATATCATGCCAGCTGTTTTATTCAATGAAACTGCCATACTCAAAAAATATGTGGAGTTTTTTTTACAAACTGCGGACCGAGAAAACCGCAGTCGTTTTGCTCACGTCAAAAAAGAACGGCACGATATTTTCGCTAAAAACAGTATTAATTCATTAAAAACAGAATGTTATGCCAGTGAATTCAAAAAAACCGTCACAAGGCCAGTCTAATACCGACAATAGCCGTGACACAGACCGTTCAATGGGTAATTCCAAAAGAGGAAACAACATGGATTCCAACAAAAGGGAATCCGGATCCGGCAACAACAACAATAACAGAGGCAATAATAACCAGCGCAATTCAGGCCGTTAATAATTGCCATTCATACGGAGCCCTTACATCAGACAATGTAAGGGCTCATGTATGCAGATAGCTGCATACCATTCTGCCTTCCGGGGCAGCTTCATACCTAAAACCCGAATATGACAGAAAATTTTTTCCCTGTCTCTTTCACTTACCATGGGGTGGCTTACGAGGGACGCGTAAGTCCTGAACATACAGACGACCAGGGCAACACCAGTTCTTACCATGTTGTACTCAACAATGTTTTTTTCGGGTACATGAGCCGTAATGGACGTCACTGGCAGGTGAGCGAACAGCGCCCGGCCGAGCTGGCCGAAATGGTAGGGTTCTGTATCGATAACTACTACGAGAAATTACTGCAGGACGAGCCGCATCAATGATCACCCCTGCCACACGCCGAAATCGGCCCCTGAATCGCCGGCGCTGCCGCTTTTCCGGCGGGTCATTTCTACCGCTTGGCGCTTTGGACCGGTAGCCTGGGTGGATGTTGGCTTCGCCTTCTTATCGGCTTTTTCCGCAGCGGCTGCTGCTTTTTCGCTTTTTGTCTTCTTCTTTTCCATCTCTCTATTTCATTTTTCTGATAGAATCGGCCATACGCGCAGAATCTTTCCGGGCTGAATCTGCCAGGTTGGAAGCGCTATCGTGCGGCGCCACATAGGGAGCCCCGCTGTCCCTCCCGGGCGGTGTACTGCTGTCTGTAGAATGGCTGTTGCAACTGCAGACCAGAAAAATCCAGATAATGCACCCCGTTGCTTTAATGATCTGTTTCATGGCTATTATGATAATTGAATACTTCTTACAGTCACGAAAATCGTACCTGTCTGCCCAGGGTTTTCTGGCGATTTTTTTCAGCAGTTTGTTCAGGAAGAGCGGCCCAGCAACTGCTGCAGCCGTAAAGCATTGAATGCTGCATAACCTTCCTGATCGTTGTCGAAATAAACATAGATCCCTTTACCCTTTTTCCGCCATTGTTTACAGAACGCTGCCCATTGTTCCAGCGCGGCATCTGAATAACTGCCCTGGTATTTATTTCCCGGACCATGCAGACGGATATAGATAAAATCTGCAGTAACCTCCAGTGGCGACTGATGGCCGGCCAGATCATATATGCAAAACGCGATGTTGTGCCTTTCCAGCAATTCATAAACTGCCGGGATATACCAGCTATGGTTCCGGAACTCGATCGTATACCGGTATCGTTTGGGAAGTAATTTCAGGAATGCCTCGAGGCGCTCGAGGTTGAGTTTCCAGTTGGGCGGCAGCTGGAACAATATGGGTCCGAGTTTCTCTTTCAGTTTAGACACATTGCTGAAAAACGGCCGGATGGCTTCTTTGTCGAGATTCAACTTTTTCATGTGCGTGAAGAACCGGCTGCCCTTTACTGCAAATAAAAAACCCGGAGGCGTCGACAAACGCCATTGCGAAAAAGTGGCCGCAGTAGGCAGATGGTAAAATGAATTATTGAGCTCCACTGTCTGGAATTTCGCCGTATAAAAACCGAAGCGGTCTGCGTCTTTGATATCCGCCGGATAAAAATTGCCCCGCCAGTGTTTGTAGTGCCACCCCGATGTACCTATATGGACTGGCCCTTTCATTTTCCGTACATTTCCTGTTCGTCCGTATAATAAGTCTTACGTCCGCCTGCCATTTTTTGATGTATCGGAGCGCCTGCAGGACTTAATTTCTGTTTTGCATTATGGATGGAAAGAAAATCGCGTAACTCGCCTCCGATAATATCCGGCGATCTTTTAGCCACCTGTTTGATGGCATTGTTCAACACTTTACGGGTGGCGGCCGCGAGTTTCTTTATTGCGGCCGGCGGAATCCGGTTGGCGATCGAAAAAGGCGAGATACGGGCTTCCCATAAAATTTCATCGGCATAAGCGTTGCCAATACCGCGGATCTGTTTCTGATCGAGTAACAGGTTCTTGATCGTTGCTTTTGAATTGACCAGGTTTTTCCAGAACCCTGCATTCACAGCCGGCGAGAGCGCATCCGGAACATCGGATTCTTCTGGATTGAGGCTGAGCCTGGCCTGACCCTGGAAATCGGCCAGCCCGAGCGAACCCTTATCGAATTCGAGCTGCAACAAAGTATGCGGGGCCGGCTTATCCTCCAGCCAGTACAATTTCCCGTGCAGCATCAGGTGCATGCCCAGAATATCTTTGGTGAAAGCAAAACGCAGTTCCTTGCCTTCGCGGTAAACCTTTTTAAGTTTCTGCCCGCGAAGTTGCTGAAATGATTTTGCCGGTGAATTCGCTTTTGCGGCTTTATTCAGCACGACGGTCCGTAAAACAGCGCCTTTTAGTTTGGCGGTAAGATTACGGCTGAACACTTCAAGGTCTGGAAGCTCGGGCATGATCGATGTTTTGGGTATGAATTTTTTGATCCTGATAAATAATCGCCATAACTATGCCATCATCTGTTATTGCATCTATGGAATACGATACTGCCGGAAAGAACCTGCGTGTAAGGTTCGTATCCGGCCTGATCTACGAGTACCTTAATGTGCCTGCGCAGGTTTTCGCATCAATGAAGAAAGCCATCTCTAAAGGCAGTTTTCTCAACCGGCATATCAAGGGACATTATGAATTCCGGAAAGTTGAAGAATGATCAGAGCGTATGTTGGGTAGATGTATCGGTATGATAGGTGGAAGAGTCTGCCGGCTGCAAACCTGAGTCGCGCTGCGGAGCATACAGCGAGTGTGTATCGGCTTTGGACGGTTCTTTATCCTTAACGTTACCGCTGCAGGCAACACCCATGATCATGATGAAAATAATACTGGCTGATCTCATATCACTGCTTTATTATCCGGCCGGCGCATCCATTTGGCAACAGGCGTCTGGTCGATCATCAGCCAGAGCACCCCGTTCTTAATTTTGTAATGATCTACCCGCAGCAGGTTGCTGATAAATTCTTTTTCATTGAAACCGGGGCATGCCATCCGCGTTAATGAAATGTTCTGATCGAATCCCAGCTGATCCGCTTTAAGTGTAAAAGATCCGCTGATCTGGTTGCAGCCGGTAAACCCGCTGAACTTGCGCTGTGAAAGATTGAATCGCAGCCAGGGCAGTTTTCCCGCTGCTGTATCAGATGCCAGCATGGGCACAAGGAACCATTCTCCCGCAAGCGATACGGAGTCGTCTGCAACCCTGCTGACTGTCTCTACAGGGCGCAATACAACTGGTGCTCCCAGAAAATGGTTCGCAGCTGCAAGAAAAACTGTCGCCAGCAAAAATTGCTTCATATCTTATTTCTGTCTTTGGTCCAGATATATTTCGCCCACATTAGTGGTTGATCCTTCAAATACTTCAATACCGGTCCGTGTTGTGTTCTTGTACGGCGGAATCGCATCCACCACCAATACACAGAATCCGGGCTTTACTCCTGCTATATCGAAAGAACCGTTTTTCAACATACCTCTGATGGTATCCCGCTCAGACAGCAGCCACACCTGCGATGCTCCGTCTGGTGGATTGATCGATCCCGCTACTGCACCTGTGCGCTGCGGCCGGAAAGAAAGAAATACCAGTGTGATCATGACCAGGAACCATAGGATCAGATAATTCTTCGTTTTCATAACCTGTCTTTTAGTCTTCGTACCCCGCTACCCTCCATGCCACATAAATGATACCAGTTGACGCCTGTGCCGTGTTCCGTTGACATCCGGGTGAAAATGTGGAAGCGCTTGCCCAAAAGACGGACCGTGTAAGCCTGGTGAGCCGGTTTCCAGACTAAGAAAAAAGGCATGATGCTTGCGGCCAGTTAGATATGCAACAGAGTCCATTTACCGAAGAGAAAGTCGAGCTCTGCGTCCTGAACTGGCTCGCCAACAGCGGTTATCATCTGATCCGCCGTAACTGGCAGCATTGCCAGGATAATGTAGACATCATTGCCACCCGCGCCAACAGGCTGCATTTTATCGGCATCACCACCAAAAAATATCCGGACACAGGCCTGTCCTGCCAGGGTATGACGCGGAAAAAAATATTATCCATCCTGCAAGCTTCGCAACAATACCTGAAATGCAATCCGCAATGGAAAGAGGCGGTGGTAGACGTGCTCACGGTTACGCTGATCCGCGAAGAACCTGCCGACTGTGTCCTTACCAGGAATATTCAAATGACTTATTGAGTGCACCAACCGGTGCTCAGGGTTGCGGACTTACGCTGGTCCATCCTCCATCGACCACCAGACTTTGTCCTGTGATATGCCGCGCTGCATCGGATACCAGGAACAATGCTGCCGCAGCGATCTCCGATACATGCGCCGGTTTTCCCATCGGGGTTAAGGAAGACCAGGTGCGTTGATAGCCGGCATCCTGCTCTGTACGTTCGGTAAGCGTGGCGCCGGGTGCAATCGCATTGATGTTGATATGGAGGGGTGATAATTCCACCACCAGGTTCCTGGCCATCATCTCCAGCGCTGCCTTGCTCATACCGTATGCAGCCAGCTGTTTATGCGCCTGGTGGCCGGTTACTGAAGACATCAGCAGCATGCTCCCTCCCTCTTGCTGTAATTTCATTTGTCTGGCAGCGGACTGTACGAGGAAAAAACTGCCTGTAAGATTTACCTGCATTACGCGATTGAATGCTTCGGGTGTATAACTCAGGAAATCTCCGAAAAGTGTAATGCCTGCATTGGCAACAACGATGTCGAGCCGGCCGAAATGATCGACCGCAGCTTCTACCAGTGACTGCGTAAAATAAGGATCTCCTGCATCTCCTGCCAGCAGGTGACAGGCGCCGGCACGATCTGCATTGAGTCTGGCAACCGCTTCGGCGCCGAGCTGCTCATCGATATCATTCAATACAAGCTGTCCGCCTTCCGCACAGAACTGTCGGGCGATCTCGAGGCCGATGCCGCAGCCTGCGCCGGTTATTATCGCTGTTTTCTGGTGGAAACGCATAAGTTATACATGCTCCTGCCCTATTACGGCCAGTATGCGCTGCACAACGGATTTAAAATCTTCCATTGTTACCGGTTTGATCATATAGGCATTAGCGCCGGTGTTGAGGCAGAATTCCCTGTCCTGCCGGGCCGAAGAAGTTGTAAGTATGACTACTGGGATATGACTCAATGTGGCAGAACCCTTCAATTGGGCCAGTATTTCTTTGCCATGCGTTTTTGGGAGATTCAGATCTAAAATGATAATATTGGGGAATTTTTTACACACCTCCAGATAGGGTATCACCCGATCACCTTGCGGTATGACAGTACTCTCAAAATTAATCTGTTCGTCGGCCAGCGCGGCTTCCAGCAGTTCTACATCATCGGGGTCGTCCTCGACCAGCAATATATGGATTGGTTTTTGCACTATCAATTTGAAAATCTGCATAAATATAGCATTCCACGGATGATCACGGAAAAAAAAGCCTTCCAAACGGGCAGCTGCGTAGTAGGCATAGGAGCCTCGGCCGGCGGCATGGAGGCACTCAACGAATTTTTTGACAATACCCGCCCGGATTCGGGCTTTTCTTTTATTGTAGTGCAGCACCTCTCCCCCGACTACAAAAGCCTGATGAGCGAATTGCTGGCGAAGCGGACCATGATGCAGGTGTTCGAGGCGCAGGAAGATATGCCGGTGCAGCCCAATTGCGTTTATGTGATCCCCAGCAAAAAGCTCCTTACGATCAAGGACGGCTATCTCTGCCTGGACGAAAAAAAGAAGTCGCATCTCCCCAATAATGCCATCGATGTGTTTTTTGAGTCGCTGGCCATCGACCAGAAAGAAAAGGCGATCGGCATTATCCTGTCGGGTACCGGCACGGACGGCAGCAAAGGCATTGAACTGATCAAAAAACACAAGGGCGTGGTAGTGGTGCAGGACCCCGTGACCGCAGCATTCGACGGTATGCCCAACAGCGCCATTGCCACAGGATGCGCCGACCTTGTGCTGGCGCCGGAAATGATGATGGATGAGATCAGTGAGTACCTGAAAGATGTTCCGGTGCTGAAAACCTTTGCCGACTTCAGCCAGAAAGATGAACTCATTCTCCGCGAGCTGCTGAATGGTGTGAAACAGATAACAGGCAACGATTTTTCCCATTATAAACGACCCACACTCGTGCGGCGCCTGGCCAAACGGATGATGGAAGTAGGAATCAATACCATAGAGGACTATAAAACCTTTGTGCAGAATAAACAGGATGAGCTGAAAGTACTGGGCAAGGAATTCCTGATCAATGTAACCCGTTTTTTCCGCGATACCGAAGCTTTCGATTTTTTGCGTACCACGGTATTGCCCGATATCGTTGCAGGTAAACAGGGCCGCGACCAGATAAAGGTCTGGAGCATGGCCTGCAGTACCGGCGAAGAAGCGTACTCGCTGGCGATCCTGTTCAGCGAAGTGCTCGGTAAGGAAAAAATGAACGAGCTGCAGGTAAAAATATTCGCTACCGATATCGACCAGCAATGCCTGGAAACAGCCTCGAGGGGGCAATACGGAAAACAGATCGAGAAAGAAGTTCCGCCCGAGCTGCTCAGCAAATATTTTATCCACGAGGAATCGGCTTACCGGGTTTCGCCCGATATCCGCAAACTGGTGGTGTTTGCCAAGCACGATATACTTAAGGATCCCCCGCTCAGCAAGATGGACCTGGTGCTGTGCCGTAATATGCTGATCTATTTCGACAATTTCATCCAGGCGAAAGCCCTACAGAAGATCCACTTTGCGCTCAATATCGATAGCTACCTGTTTCTCGGTTCCAGCGAAAATATCGGCACCCTCAGCAGCGCTATGAAGGAAGTGAGCCGTAAATGGAAGATCTTCCGCTGCATTTCCAAGACCAATGTGATCGAGAGCAATGTGTTTGTGATGCCGTTCGGGAATAAGATCAACCTGCCCGCGGAAGCTACCCAGTTCAACCCGTTGAAGAACCTGGGCGAAATGTTCCGGGATACCCTCACCGAACTCCGCGCCATTGCAGGCATCCTGATCGACAAGGATTTCAATGTAAAGCATGCCATTGGTGCATTCAAGAATTTCCTGCAGTTCCCGGAAGAAAGCTTTCATTTCAACCTGCTTAAAATGGTGCCCTCCGATCTGTCGGTGGCGCTGGGTGTGCATATACGCAAAGCTATTGCGACTGATGAAGTGGTGGTTGCCCGAAATCTTACCATTCACGAAAAGAACAGCTCGCGATGCGTCAATATCATCGTGAAGCCTTATCTCCATATAAAAAATTATCCGCAGCCTTTACTGTTCGTCGTACTCGAAGAAGTAGAAAAACCAGGCAAAAGGAGTAAAAAAAATACTATCGTTTCAGAATCGAATACAGAACAGCTCGAAAAAGAACTGCGCGAAAGCCGGGAAAACCTGCAGGCCATTATCGAGGAACTGGAAAGCGCCAATGAAGAGCTGCAGAGCAATAACGAGGAAATGATCTCCACCAACGAGGAACTGCAGAGTACCAACGAAGAACTGCAGTCGCTCAACGAGGAGTTGCACACGGTGAGCGCGGAACACCAGGCCAAGATCAAGGAATTGCTTGACCTGAACGATGACCTCGACAATTATTTCCGCAATCTCGACACGGGCCAGGTGTTTGTAGACAGGCGATTGCTGATCAAAAAATTCAGTCCTACCATCACCAGCGTTATAAACCTGATCGGCAGCGATATCGGCCGTTCCCTGGTGGATATCACCAATAATATCAACGACCGGAATTTTATCAACGATATCAAGGAAGTGATCAACTCAGGCGACACGATCGAAAAAGAAGTGGTGCTGGATAATCACCGTTTTTTCCTGGTAAGGATCAACCCCTACTGGAAAAGGGACCGGACCGTTGACGGCGCCGTGATCAATTTTACAGATATCACCGAATCGAAGAAGCTGACCGGGATCATAGAAGGCGTGTTCAACAGCAGTACGAACGGAATTGCCGCCAAAAAAGCGGTACGCGATGAAAAAGGGAAGATCGTCGATTTTGAATTTCTGGCGGCTAATACCAGTTATTCGGAAATGTTCCAGCGGCCGATCAACAAACTGATCGGTAAAAGACTGACCGAAATTTTTCCCGATATCCCCAAAGAGCATATCGACCTGTATGCCGATGTGGTGAACACGGGCAAAACAGGTAAGCTCGAACGTTATATGCCTACAGAGGATAAATGGTTTGAAGCGGTAGTGGTAAAAATGTACGACGGCATTGTAAGCACCCATACCGATATCACGGAAAAAAAGAAAGCTGCGGAAACGATCGCTACCAGTTACCAGGAATTGAAGAACACTTCGGAGCAGCTGATAGATTCGAATACGCAGCTGGAGCGCTCGAATATGGACCTGATGCAGTTTGCTTCGGTGGCTTCGCACGATCTGAAGGAGCCGCTTCGCAAGATCCAGGTATTCGGCAATATCCTTACTGATAAACTGAAAGATAAATTCAGCAGCGAAGACCTGAAATACCTCAGCAAGATCACCAATGCTTCGAGGCGGATGCAGGTACTGATCGAGGATGTGCTTACCCTTTCCAAATTATCGAACAGCGATCAGCTTAAATCGGAAGTCGATCTTAAGAAAACCATCCAGCGCATCCTGGACGATCTCGAGATCACGATCTCCGAACGCAATGCTGTGATCCAGGTTTCCGATCTGCCGCATATCCAGGCTGTGCCGGGGCAGATGCACCAGGTATTCCAGAACCTGATCAGCAATGCGCTCAAGTTCAACGATAAGAAAACGCCGCGGATCAGTATCTCGGAAAAAGAGCTGCCGCGGGAAGTTTTTGCAGAGTCAGGCCTGAGCGGCCAGGCAGATCAGTTCGTGTGCATCGAGGTTACCGACAATGGTATCGGCTTTGAACAGCAGTACACCGATAAGATCTTCGGCATTTTCCAGCGACTGAACGGGCGCCAGTTCGACGGTACCGGTATCGGCCTCGCCATCGTGAAAAAGATCATCGAGACGCATGGAGGCGCCATCAAAGCCAGCAGCGAACCCGGAAAATGGACCAGCTTCACGATCGTACTGCCGAAATAACTATTGCATCGACAATTGCACCACCGTGTCGATCTGGTCAAGCGGCTTTCCATCGAGATAAAGGAATACGCCCTCGTCCTGCTGTTTAAACCTTACCGGAGACCTGTCTCCGAAAAGACTTGCAGCCGTTACTTTACCTTTTACCTGCGGGATAAAAATATAGTCCTGCCGCGGCGCCTGCAGCACATGCACGAACCATTCCTTTCCTTTCGCTGTTACCACACCCCAGTCCTGGGTGGGAATGATATTGCCGCGCGTGCCATAAATGGAGTTCCCGTATTTGCTCATCCACTGCCCTACCAGCGCCAGCGTATCGGTGAACTCAGACTGGATCTTCCCATTGGGCATGGGCCCGATATTCAGCAGAAAATTGGCATTGAGTCCTGCAGCGTTCACCATATAATGGATCAGGGTCTTCACCGATTTGAAGCGCCGGTCGGTCATATTGTAGCCCCAGGCATCGTTCATGGTTTCGCAGGTTTCCAATGGCAGCTGCGAAACGCTGGCCCCGCCAAAGCCGGTGGTATTGCCGCCTGGCAGGTCTTTTTCAAAAGCCTGGAAATCTTCTCCGGGTATCGGCGTAAGATGATGATTGTTGGAGATCAGGCACTGCGGCTGCAGCCGGTGGATGAGGGAGTAGATCTCGTCGTAATGCCAGTTCACTTTCGACTGAAGCGATTTATCGTGGTCATTGTCCAACTGATCCCAATGCCCGTCGAACCAGATACCGGAGATCTCGCCGTAATTGGTAAGCAGTTCTGTTAACTGCGCTTTCATAAAGTTGATATAGCTGTTCCAGTTGCTTTTACCCGTACGGCCGGTGCCTTTCCCGGTCTTGCCGGTCTCCCACTGGTAATCGCTCCGGTACCAGTCGAGCAGGGAATAATAGCAGAACAGTTTGATCCCTTGTTTATGACATTCATCCGCCAGCTGTTTCAGGGCATCTTTTGCATAGGGCGTATTGGTGATCTTCCAGTCTGACTGTTTGGTATCCCAGTTACTGAACCCATCGTGGTGGCGGGTGATGAATGTGATGTATTTCATGCCTGCCGCTTTTGCCGTGGCCACCCAAACCCGGGCATCGAAATCCTGCGGGTTGAAGACGCGGATCAGGTTGGAGTATTCGTTCACCCTGATATTGCGGTTATTCATTACCCATTCACCGCTGCCGAGCACACTGGAAGCGCCCCAATGGATGAACATCCCGAATTTCATATCCTGGAAATTCGCGCGGGCTGCGAGGTTCTCGGCGGTGGGCGTATAGCTTTGAGCAGAAAGCTGAACCGATATCAGCAGGGCGATGCAGTTGATGATCTTTCTCATGTTGCAGAATTTGGTAATTGAGATAAAAGATAAAGATTTTCCGTAACTCTCTCCCTGTAAGAAAAATATGAGTAATGGTACAGTTTGAATACTGAGACGAGGTTGACCGCAAAGACGCCAAGACGCAATGATACGCCAGGCTGTCACCGAGGGTTTCCTTCGCGTTGCTTTGCGCCTCAGCGTCTTCGCGGTCAAATCAAACTGTTACCAAAATATGCCACAGATCCGGTCTGGCAACAGTGAAAGGAGCAAACAGTTGAGGAGATAAAAAAAATTAACCCCTGTAAAAACAGGGGTTGTACCAAAACTAACTGCTATATGAAAAAAAATATCCCGGTTCAGTACCGCGTTCTCACGCGCACAACGCAAACCGCTTTCTGGAGTTCAGGGATCTTGCCGGTAAGCAATGCCATTATTAAACTAAAGCCTTTCTGCATAAAAAATTTTTTACAAAGCTCCTTATCCTGCCCGGGGCGGGCATTACAGAACTCTTTCAAAAAATTGTATAATTCCTACATTTCGGAGGGCAGCGAGGGCCGGGATTCCCCCTGCGTTCTCTGCGGTCCTTTGCGTTCTTTGCGCTACTATAGAGCCGCGAATTTGGTAACGCAGGGAACGCAAAGGACCGCAGGGGACGCGGGGATTGTTGGGGTAGAAAACAAAACGGCCCGGTGAGTGCCGGGCCGCAGGTGGTAGCGTTATTTTACAAGGCCATCGGCCTTCCATTTCTTGAGTACATTGATCGTACTGTCGGAGAGCTTTGGATGTCTCTGCGGCATAAATCCGCGATCTGTGGGGTTAAGCTGAACGCGTTTCAGCACGTCGTCTATCTGTGCGCTGGCGCCATTGTAGCTGTCCAGCGGCTTCTTATTCCCGCCTTTTTCCGGAAAATGGCAGGGAGCGCAATTCGCCGCCAGGATCGGCGCCACATTGGCGTCATACGTAGTAAGAGCAGGTTGCAGGTTGGCAACGGTTGCCTTTTTTGAAGGGCTGCAATAAGTGAACGCGATAACTGCAACGGCTATCAGGCCAATAAAAGTAAATTTCTTCATGGGGTCAGGTTGATTAATTGATTAATAAATATATCGGATTGAAAGCGTTTAAGGAAAAAATTATTGCCGGACAGGGACGAATAGGGGGTGAAAATCGGTGAATCGTTAACCGGGGCAATTTCCCGTTTCTGATTTTTGATCCCTGTTTCCCGCAGGTCTCCCAAACGGCGCGGGTTCATCCGTTCCTTGCCCTTGTTCCTGGTTCATCTGTTCCCACACCCGCCATTCACTAAAACTGTAACACAAAAGCACTCCCCTTCCCTTCCACCGATTGCACCGTGATATTGCCTTTATGCAGCATCATGATCTGTTTACAGAGACTGAGCCCTATGCCGCTGCCATGCTTTTTAGTGCTGAAGAAAGGAATAAAGATATTCTGCATCACCTCCTCATTCATGCCATAGCCGTTATCGGTCACTTTCACCAGCACCTTGTTATTGCTTTGCAGCGATGCAGACAGGATGATCCTCGGCTGATCGGCGTCTTTCACTGCTTCAATGGCATTCACGATCAGGTTGATCAGTACCTGCTCGATGAGATTGGTGTCTACATCCAGCATCAGCTCAGGGTCTTTCAGGATGATCTCCATCTCAATGCCTTTCTGGTTGAGCGTGGGCTGCATCAGGTTGTGCATGTTCTCGAACAGGTCGCGAACGAATACCTGTTTGAGATTGGGCGTGGTGATCTTGTTGAGATTGCGGTATACTTCGGCAAATTTCAGCAACCCCTCACTGCGGCGCTTGATTGTATTGATGCCGACTTCCAGGTCTTCCACTACTCCATTGCTGTTGTCGAGATGCTCAACCGATTGCTGCAGGCGGTTCTTTAGGGTATCCGCCAGCGAAGAAATAGGCGCCACCGAATTCATGATCTCGTGCGTCATCACGCTCAGCAGTTTCTGCCAGGCTTTCGACTCCGTTTCATCCAGCGCCTCATTCACATTCTGGAAAGCCACCAGCTGGAATTTCCTGCCTTCCGTCTGGAAAGCGGTGGCCGACAATAATATTTTGAAACTTTCTTTTTCGTGGTGAACGGTGGCGATATGGCTGGCGCCGGGCCTGAGGTTGATCACCTGTTCGTACAGGGGAACATCCCTTTTCTGCAACTGGTGGATCGTGCGCAGGTAAGGCACCAGCAGCATTTTTTTCAGCGACTCGTTCATCCATACCACTTCGCCAGTTTCCATTTCGTAGGAAATGATGCCGGTATCCACCAGCTCCAGGATTTTCTGGAGGTACTGGTACTGGGTTTCTTTTTCCTTGGAGATCACTTTAAATGCGGTATTGATCTGGTTGAATCCTTTCCGGAGCGGTTTCAGGTCTTCGGGCGCGCGCGACACATTGAAATTCCGGGAGAAATCGCGGTACTGGATCGATTCCACGAACTGCTCCACTTCTATCTGCGCCAGTTTATGGAACCGGTAGAAATCGTACACCTGGTAAATGATCACCGGCAGCAGCGGCAGTTCGTACAGGTACCATTCATTCGCCAACAGAAAAGCGGCGCCGCTCAGGGTAATAAACATCAACACTACCCTTAGCAGGATATCCCACTGGAATCGCTTAAATATCATATTTGCTCAGTCTTCGGTATAAGGCGGTACGTGTAAGTCCTAATTCTTTGGCAGCTTTGCTGATATTGCCATTGTGTTTATCGATCACCCGAAGAATGGTATTCTTCTCCATCGTGCTCAACTTAAAGACCTCGTCTTCCTGCGCCTCTTCGCGGGTAGACTCGATGGGCGAGAACAGCAGGTCCGAAGCCTGGATGGTATCCGCGTCCGACATGATAATCGCTCTTTCAACCGTATACTGCAGTTCACGCACATTGCCGGGAAAAGAATACTGCTGCAGTTTGTCCATGGCCGAGCTATGGAACTGGATATTGGGCTTCAGGTATTTGTTGGCATAGATCCGGGCAAAATGCCGGGCCAATAATACGATATCGTCCTTACGTTTACGCAATGGAGGAACGGTTATCTCCACGGTATTGATGCGGTAGATCAGGTCTTTCCTGAACCGGCTCTCATTGGCCAGTTCGGCCAGGGGAATATTGGTGGCGCAGATCAGCCTGATATCGATCGCTACCGGCTGATTGGAACCCAGCCGCGTAACCTGCCTGTTCTGCAGAACGGTAAGCAGTTTCGCCTGCTGCTGCAGGGAGATGTTCCCTATCTCATCCAGGAACAGGGTACCCCCGTTCGCTGCCTCGAACCGGCCGGTGCGGTCTTCCCTGGCATCTGTAAAAGCCCCTTTTTTATGACCGAATAATTCGCTTTCAAAAAGACTTTCGGTAAGCGCTCCCACATCCACTTTAATGAATGGCTTGTCGGCCCTGAGCGACTGCTCATGGATGGCGGTGGCGATCAGGTCCTTACCGGTACCGTTCTCGCCCAGGATCAGGATATTGGCATCGGTGGGGGCGATCTTGTCGATCTTGTGGAAGATGTCCTGCATCACTTCGCTCTCGCCGATCATGCCCGGACTGGTATTGCCCGGCTGCACGCGCATACCGGTTACATTATTCTTGTGCAATTCCCGGTTCTTCAGCACATTGCCGAGGGTGGAGAGCAGTTTTTCATTATGCCAGGGCTTCACTACGAAATCCGCCGCGCCTTCTTTGAGCGAGCGAACGGCCAGGTCGATATCACCGTAGGCCGTGATCATGATCACGCTCACGTCTGGCTTCAGCTCCTTGATCCGCTGCAGCCAGTAAATACCCTCATTGCCGGTATTGATGGAGGCATTGAAATTCATATCCAGCAATACCAGGTCGAAATTTCCTTTGTTGAGTAGATAGGGGATCTGTTCAGGGTTCTTTTCGGTTACTACTTCTTTCACTTCCATACGCAACAGCAGGCGTACCGCTGTGAGTACATCCGGGTCGTCGTCGATTGCCAGGATGTTCGCTTTTTTGAGGCTCATGTTGTCTTTCCGGTTTGTCTTGGGGGTTATGCGCTTATCTGCGATGATACCGGCTGTAACTATTCCAGGTTACCGACGTTCTTTATCAGTGCGTAAATAAACCGCATGATCCAATAAGCCATAAATATACCAGTAAGATAATAATTTGAACAAGAACACTTTAGACAATGGCTGCTTAGGGGCACTGTATCGAAAACGGACAGTTCCTGTACCAAAGCCGAACAGTTGAACGGGTTATAAAAAGTCAAGGGCTTGATTATCAGGGCAATTAGTTTTTGGCATCGAATTTCGCTACTAACGGTAACAAAACAGTAATGAGAACAGCAACCAGACACCGTACCGCAATCCTCGCAATGCTTTTTCTGGCAGGCGCGGTGGCATTATGGCTGCTCGCCCATGTTACTGCCGGCGGTACGAATGGCTGTGCCAGTCAGCCGGCCGATAATTTCAGCCTGATCAAACTTATTTAACCTTCAACCCAAAACAAACGCAGTGGATCGAGTTATTCAAAAAAAGCGGTGGAGCAAAAAAAGACTGCTAACTATCGGGATCGTGGCCGGTATCGTGGCCCTGATCGCCCTGAGCTTCTATTTTACTTCGGGCAATTCCAAACTGAATGTGGATACCGAACGCATTACCATCAGCGAAGTGATCAAAGGACCTTATAAAGACGCCATACCGGTGAACGGCATTGTATTGCCTGTAACCTCTATCTATCTCGACGCTACGGAAGGCGGCCGGGTGGAATATAAATATGTGGAAGACGGGGCGATGATGACCAAGGGTCAGCCCATCCTTAAATTGTCGAATACCAACCTGCAGCTGAGCCTGGTGAACCAGGAAACCTCTGTTTACAACCTGCTTACCCAGATGCAGATCTCGCGCAACGCTTCGCAGCAGAATACTGTGAACAAGCTGAACCAGATGACCGATGTGGAAAGCCAGCTTACCGAAGCCGAACGTTTGTACAAGCTGAACAAATCGCTGTATGAGCAGAAAGCGATCGGCCTGCAGGAATTCAAGACCTCGGAAAACAACTATAATTACCTGCTTCGCAAAAAGCAGCTGACCCGGCAGATCCTGGAGCAGGATTCGCTGTCTACCAAACAGCAGCTGCAGCAGGCCAGCCAGTCTTACTCGGGCTCACAGAATGCGCTGAACGTGATGCGTAAGAAAGTGGGCGACCTGATCGTCCGCGCGCCTATCGACGGCCAGCTCACTTCGCTGGATGCGGAAGTAGGTCAGACCAAACGCGAGGGCGACCGGCTGGGGCAGATAGATGTACTCAGCG
>Ga0213876_10000973_pt1 | contig 18841 bp, 13 predicted proteins | sample BarmaccomBMRX_R9_FD_160113 | JGI IMG/M metagenome (GOLD analysis project Ga0213876, IMG submission 160113) | Root-associated microbial communities from Barbacenia macrantha in rupestrian grasslands, the National Park of Serra do Cipo, Brazil - RX_R9 | ecosystem: Host-associated > Plants > Roots... | reverse complement strand
CGTTCGCGACGGCTTACCTTTTCTCGTCCCAGAAGAAGCGTTTCACCTGCCCCCGGCTTGATTCATTCCGTGTATCCGAGCCCGGCGCCCATCACCCCCGTATGGCCAAGGACGAAAAACTGCAAAACCGGTACATAATTCTTGACGAGCTGGATCAGAACAAGTCCGTCGACCAGGACGAATACAAGGAAAAGCTCAAGGACTACCAATTACGGATGCTGAACCTGCAACGGGTTCTCATGGATTCAAAACACAACGTGGTCGTGGTTGTGGAAGGACCCGATGCGGCGGGAAAAGGAGGCGCGATCAAGCGGCTGGTGGAAAAGCTGGATCCGCGCGGTTACCGGGTTTATTCCATCGTCAAACCGACGGATGAAGAGTACCGGCACCACTACATGTGGCGGTTCTGGAACAAGCTGCCTGCCTATGGCCGGATTGCGATCTTTGACCGGTCCTGGTACGGGCGCCTTCTGGTGGAACGGGTCGAGGCTTTTGCGACGACTCACGAATGGAAGCGTGCCTATCGTGAAATCAACGACTTTGAACGTTTGCTCACCGACGACGGCACCGTGATCGTCAAGCTCTACCTTCATATCGACAAGGATGAACAGCTGAAACGGTTTCGGGTGCGGGAGGCCGACCCGTTAAAGCACTGGAAGATCACCGAGGAAGACTGGCGTAACCGGCGCAAGTGGGAGCGCCATAACGAGGCGGCACAGGAAATGTTCGCACAAACGTCGCCGCCGCACGCCCCCTGGACGGTGGTTGCAGCGAATTACAAATGGTACGCGCGTCTGAAGGTGCTGAAGACAACGCTTAGGGCAGTCGAGGCCCTGGACCTTAAGAGTTAGCTTTGGCCGCTGCGGCGTGCGGCACTTCCCTTTTCCCACGGACCGCGATGATTACGTCTGCCAAAAACTATTCTGCCCCGATCGTTTACGGTTGCATGATGATCGGCGGCGCGTTTGACGCCGCCCCGCTTGATGGCGCCCAGCGGAAGAAGGGCCGGGCGGCGATTGAGGCTGCCTTGGAATGCGACATCAATTTCTTCGACCACGCCGACTTTTACTGTTACGGGAAATCGGAAACGATTTTCGGCGAGTTTCTACGGGATCACGCCGGTGAACGGGACCGCTTGGTCGTCCAGAGCAAGTGCGGCATCATTCTACCCGATCAGCCCGAGAAAGGGTTGCCGGGCCGTTTCGACTTGAGCTACCAGCACATCATGGAGGCCGTCGAGGGCAGCCTGGCGCGTTTGCAGACCGATTACCTCGATGTGCTCCTGCTCCATCGTCCGGACCCGCTGGTTGAACCTGAAGAAGTCGCGCGCGCGTTCGACGACCTGCACCGCAGGGGCCGGGTGCGTTCCTTTGGCGTGAGCAACCATTCGCCTGCACAAATCGAATTGCTGCAGGCCTACGTCGACCATCCGCTGCGCTTCAATCAGATCGAGTACAATCCGCTCCACACCGTACTGCACGATGCGGCCATTCACGCCAATATGCGCCGCCCGGAGTACGGCAATCCCGGTGAAGGTATCATCGAGTATTGCCGGATGCATGATATTCAGCTCCAAGCGTGGGCGCCCTTGGCAAAGGGGCTTCTCACCGGAAAAGCCGATTCGGCCGAAGTTGAGCCCCGGGTCAGGCGGGCCGCCGATTACGTTGCCAAGCTGGCCGGTGAATGGGGCGTCAGCCGGGAAGCCGTGGTCATCGGCTGGGTCCTCCGGCATCCGGCGCGCATCCAGCCGGTCGTAGGCACAACCAATCCCGATCGTCTGCGTTCGGCTTGCGAAGCGCTCCAGCTGAACTTCAGCCGTGAGGAATGGTACCAGCTATACACGGTGGCAATGGGCCACCGGGTTCCGTAAGCACCCGGACGAGTTGGGCCGCGGTGCCCCCGCCTGCGCGCGCCGGGCGAGCATCCGCGCCTGGGTCGGATCGATCCGGCCTTGATCCGGGACGCACCACCGGCGATTCAGTACGGATGCGCAGGATGTTGGTGCTGGCGGTCGTTGCGGCCGCGGTCGCGGGCGGTCAACCCGGCCGGGTGCGAGCGGAGAACGCTCGGGACTATGCCGTCGCCGGGGTGGAGATGGTCAGGGCCGGCAAAGACCGGGAGGCTCTGGACGACTTCACCAAAGCGATTCAACTCGCCCCCGGCGACGCGATGCACTACCGAAACCGGGCCGCGCTATACGGCCGGATGGGGGCCTGGGACAAAGCCGCGCAGGATTACACGACGGCGTTGAATCTGCAGAACGATCCCGGGGTGCAATTCAACCGTGGGTACAGCTACCTGCAGGTTGGCAGAGGCGACGATGCGCTGAAAGATTTTGAGGCCGTGCTTAGGCAGCAACCGGATAACGAGCGTGCCCTGCGGCTTCATGCGTACCTCCTGGCAGCGCGAAAGGAGCCGGAAAAGGCCATCGATGATTATGATAGACTTCTGGCCAGGAACCCGGACGACGCCGCGGTTTTGAAGGCCCGTGCAGATGCGTTCCTGGCAATGGGGCAACCGGACCGGGCGATTGCTGACGACACGCAGGCAGTCAAGCTGAACCCGCAGGACGCTGAGGCTCAATCGGCGCTGGCGACGGCGTGTTTGCGGGCCGGCGACAAGGTACGGGCCTTGGAAGCGCTCGATGCCGTGCTCCGGGCAAAGCCGGACGACGTCGACGCCCTGATCCGGCGTGCCCGGCTTCAATACGAGCGGGAACAGTTCGCCGCCGCCGCCGCGGCCTACACGACGGCGATCGGGCTCAAACCGGCCGAGGCCGAGCTTTATTCCGGCCGCGGGTACGCCCGGCTCAAGCAAGGGGATAAACCCGGTGCCCTGGCTGACTTCAACAAAGCCGTCGAACTTGATCCGAACCGGCCGGCCTATCACACGACGAGAATCTACCTTTATGAATCATTGGGTGAAACGGAAAAGGCAATTGAGGATCTCGGCCGCATGCTGGCCCTTAAACCGGATGATCCGCAACTGCGCCTGCACCGCGGCGACCTTTGCCTGAAAGCGAATCAGCCGGACGCAGCTTTGGCGGATTATGATTCGATTCTCCGCGCTGACCCCGGCAACGTTTCCGCCTTGGCCGGCAAAGGCCAGGCGCTGGCGCAGAAAGGCGACCGGCGCGCCGGAGCCGAACAATTACAGAAGGCGTTGGGCACGGCCAAAGATCCGAAACAACAGGACGAAATCCGGCAAAAGCTGCGGGCCCTCGGGGTCGGACCTCTGCTCTGAAAATGCCACAAATGAAGACGTGGCGGGTAACGAGTAACGGGTAACGGGTAACGGGTGTCGGTCACACGGCGGGCACAGCGGGTTTGGCGGGCACAACGTAGGAGTTCACACGGCGAACACGGCGGGAAGAGGGGGAAAGAGTTCGGGGTTCGGAGCTCGGCGTTCGGAACGGCAGAGAACGCCACAAATGACACTGGGTGGCGGGTGCCGGGTGTCGAGTGCCGGGTAAGAGAGACGCTATATCCGTCGTATGCCCCCTAATCTGTGTAATCTGTGGATGTTTTCTCTTTTCTGCGTTCTTCTGCGTGTTCTGCGGATGATTCCTGTCTTCCCGCTGGGTGAGCCTGACCCCCTGGGGAGATCGGACCTGATTCTACGCTGCCTCCGAACTCCGAGCTCCGAACCCCGAACTCTTTCCCCCTCTTCCCGCCGTGGTCGCCGTGGTCGCCGTGGCTCGCCGTGTGAACTCTTACCCCGTGCCCGCCGAACCCGCTGTGCCCGCCGTGTGACCGACACCTTTCTCCAGTTGTGGCATTCTCCTAACTGCCGTCAATGCTGTACTTGCCCGGGCCGACAAAGGCCAGCAGCACGAATATAAACAACATTTCCAGCGGCCGGGAATACTCCTCAAAATGGTGGGTGGCATGCAGCACGGACATAAAGGCCACGAACATGGTGAAGGCGATAAAACTGCACGCCGGCCGGAACAGAAGCCCCAGGATCAGCAGGACACCGCCGAAGCACTCAGAAAGGCTCGCCAGCAGGCCCCAGGCCAGCGGGAAAAAGCTGATGCCGAGGTTGGTCATGGCGTGGCCTAGCCTGATCCACATCGGCGCGCCGCCGGCGAGCTTGGGCCAGCCATGCAGCACGTACATGACTCCCAGGCCCAGACGACCGACTAACAGGCCGAAATCAGAGTATTTGCTCAGGAAACTCAACATGACTCGATCAAGTAACGATTTTCGGTGTGGGACATGGTCTTCCCACCCGGCGGGGAAGGGTGGCCTGCCACAGAAGGCCGAGGAGTTCAATTGAGCGTCCTGATTACGGTTCCCGCCCGGATGCGACCGCCGGCGGGTTGCTGTTGCTGCTTGCGCTGCCGATCCTTTCGGCCGCTATCTCGGCTGGAAAGACTTCAAACCGGGCCAACGCTTGCTGCACCCGGGCGAGCGGCAGACCGACCACATTTTCGAACGAGCCTTCCACTCGCTCGATCACGAGTTCCGCGGCCGATTGGGCCGCGTAAGCACCCGCCTTGTCAAGCGGGTCAATCAGGGCGTGATAGCGTGAAATCTGCGCGTCCGACAGCGGCTTCAGGGTGACGTACGTCAGTTCCGCATCAACCACGGCTTTGCGGTCCGCGTGGCAAACCACGCAAAAAGCTGTTACGACGAGGTGCGTCTTTCCCGCTAATTCTTTCAGCATCGCTGCAGCCGAGTCGAGGTCTGCGGGTTTGCCGAAAGTCTTGTTTTCCAGGGCTACGACGGTATCGGCGCCGAGTACCACCGCGTGAGGATGCTCCTGTGCGACCTGGCGCGCCTTGAGCCCGGCATTTAGCAGGGTGAGTTCGCATGGGGAGAAGTGCGCCGAGTCCGATTCCTGGACGCGACTCGGGCGGACCTCGACGCGGTAACCGGCGCGCCGAAGGAGATCGGAGCGCCTGGGCGACGTGGAAGCGAGGATGAAAGGCTTCACTTCTGGGTAGTGGGTGACGGTTTGGTAATACCTGCCGGTGACGGCGACGGCGACGATGCCGGGCTGGGCGCAGCGTTCATCTGCAGTTCCTGATAACCGTCCGGGATCGCAAAATCAGCATCGTTGATGGCGGTCTCTTGTACTGAAACAATCGTCGTGACCACCTTCTGGCCCATCACCTCGACCGTGGTGCGGATCGGCAGGCCGGGGAATTTATCGGGCGGGAGCGCAAGCGGACGAAACGCCTCCATACCAGGACCATTCTGTACGTTGTAAAGGACGGTAACCAGTTGCTGATAATTTTTGAAGTCTTTATCGATGGCGACCGTGTTGTGAACGCCGTTCAGGTCGTAGGTATACTCCTCGGTCGGGTAACCATTGATTGTTTCCTGTTTGCCGGTCGGTTTCAATTCCACTCCCGCCGGGTTGTCGGCTTGGTTGCCCAGCATGTTTTTCATGGCGTTAGCCTGGGCAACCATCTGCTCTTTGCTGATCTTGATGAATGCCTTTTGCGGATGAATCAGCACCACCGTTTCGCCCGTGTTGGAATCCATGATGGCGCTCGACTGTTCCGTCGCGTCCACCCGGCATTTCCCGTCCTTCAGCTTAAGCGTGATATTTTCGTTCTGGCCTGCGTTCTCGACGGTTTGCGTGATGACGTAGTCGGCGCGTGCCCCTGTGGCGAGGGCAACAACCGTCCAGGCAAGGAAGAATAAGGGTTTCATCGAAAGGAGACAAAACGTAGCCCGTATCCCCGAGGTGACGCAAGGAGAGCTGATCGTGCCGGGTCAATCGTCGTTGATGACCCCGACCAGCGACACCGGCTGGGGTAACGGCAGTTTCAGGCGCCAGCTCAGGAACGATGCCGGCTGGGTTTTCCAACGAGCGAAGTTCAGCCCGTTGTAGGTGACGACCCGCCAGCGTGGCTCCAGGGGGATGCCGCTGAGTTCGGGCGCTGAAAAAACGCAGGCGGCCGGGCCGGAGCCGGCGAGGAAGGACGCCGCGCTTTCCGGGCGCAGCCGCTGATGGAATGGCCCGGTCACGCTTCGCAGATACCACACCAGGCTTTGTTCATCGTAACCGACCGAACCGGTCCGCGTGTCGGGCCGAAGGTAAGGGCGCAGCCGCTGAACGATCATCTTGGATGGAAACGCGGGTTCAACCGCGGCGAAACCGGCCGTGGCAATCAGAACGTAAACTGCAACGCTCAGGCCCGTGACCCGTCCGGCCGGGAACTCAGGCGACAGGTGCCGGCCGACCAGGAGCGCGAGCAGGGGGAACGCGGGCAGGGTGTAGTGGGGAAGTTTCGTCTGGATCAGGGTGAACACGAGGAAAACGAGGCCTGCCATGAGCAGGAGATAACGATCAACGGCGGCCCGCATGCCGGCTGCCCGGCGCAAAACCTTCAGCAGGCAAAAGCTCCAGGGGGCGAAGCTGACAAAAATCGTGACCAGGTAGAACGGCAGGAAAAGCAGGTACCCCGCGATCCCGGGCGCACCATGGCTCTCCATCGGTTCGATGGAGCGTTGGACCACGTGTTTGCCGATGCCGACGCGCAGAAATTCACCGTGGGTCAAGACCAAGGCCGGTACGCCCCAGACGCCGACGATGACCAGCATCAGGATCAAGCCGGCTCCCTCCGAGATCCACAGAGCGGGTTGGCCATCCCGGGTCCGCTTCCGCGCGTAGACCCAGGGGGTGATCAACGGCAGCAGGGCGATCGGGCCCTTGGCCAGAAAACCCAGGGCTAACGCCAGGTAAAATGCCGCCCAGAGGCGGACCGACGCCGGGCGTTCGAGCCGCTCCCAGCCTGTCCAGCACGCCGCGGTGAAGAAAAAGACCATCGGCATGTCGGCCACGGCGGCACGGGCATGGACAAAGACCTGCAGGCATGTGCCGAATACCAGGGCCGCGGTCCAACCGGCGCGGGAGTTGTTGCCGCAGCGGCGGCCCCAGGCGGCAATCAGCAAGGCGGTGGCGGCAGCAAATACCGTCGAGGGAAATCGAACCGCGAAATCATTTTGGCCGAACAGCTTCATCGCGCCCGCCTGGCACCAGTAAGTGAGCGGCGGCTTATCGAAACGGTACTCGCCGTTAACCCGCGGGATGATCCAATCACCGCTTTGCAACATTTCACGCGAGGCTTCGGCGAAGCGTGGCTCATCCCGGTCGATCAACGGCAGGGTGGAGTTGCCCAGGCCGTACAGCGCCAGCAGCGCGGCAAACAGCAGCAGGCGGCCGGACCAGGCGGGAAAAGCAGAAGCGTTCACTTGAGCATCGGTGGAACTGAAAAGCCGTGCGTGACGGCCGCGGCATCCCGTGTTAGCTGATTTTTTTGCGGCATGGGGCACGCCCACCCTACTGAATTCTCGCGTGATGCAAACCGGAGAGTGGTTTGGACGCTGGCGCTTTCCGCAATCGCCGCCGGCCTGATCGTGGCTGCCTTCTGCGGCGATGCCGCTTGCATCCAGTGGATGCAGGCGCATCAAAACCGGACGGTGTCACGCCTGGCGGCAAAGCTCAGTGAGTTCGGGGATTGGCCGGAACTCATGGTCTATGGTTCGGTGGTCCTGGCCATCGCCTGGATTCGCCGCGCCGGCCGGTTGGTGCATTTGGTTCTCTGTATGATGCTGGCGTCAACGCTTGCAGGTGCGGCCGTGAACTCCATCCGCCTCCTGAGCGGCCGGACCCGGCCGGGTGAGCGGGAAATTCGCAGCGGCTGGTACGGGCTGTGGTACGGCAAGACCTTTCTCCTGCGCAAGAATAAGTTTCACAGCTTCCCATCGGGGCATACCGCCAGCGCCTTCGCTTTTTTCGGCACGGCCGCATGGGCGCATCGCCGTTGGGGGTGGCTCCTCCTGAGCCCGGCCGGTGCAATCGCCTGGTCACGGTTGTATCTCAACGCCCATCATCTGTCCGACGTCGTCGTGGCCCTCATCATCGGGCTGCTCCTGTCTTTTATCGTCTGGCGCCGGGCCGGCCCACGGGTACGCCGCTGGGTTGATGCCCGCTGGCGGCTGCCGGAATCACCCACCGGCCATAAATAGATATGGAAGCATCGGAGCATGGAAGCGCGCGGCGCCAGGGTGTGCCGGGTGCCGGGCTGCCCGCGGCCAGCAACTCTCATCCAGCCATCCGCGCCCGTCTGCTCCGCCTTCGCGCCACCGGGGCGCACTTTAAAAAAAAGCGTGCCAAGACAACGGGGAGTCGTTTAGCTTTTTTAAGATTTCGCAAATGGGGCCATGATGGTGCGTTTGGGCCGGCGTCGGATTTCCCCAGTCCGTCGAACAGGAATGCGAATCGCGGTGATCGCAATCCATAAATCGGATCGATGCCGCCAGGGGTTGATACAACCGTTACAACCGAGACAAGTCATACAATTTAAGCCCTGAGGTATGCCGCATCATGAAGTCGAAGTTTAGGACACACGTTTTTCGCGTCTGGATGCTGGTTGCGTTGTTGCTCTCCTTGGGAGCCTGGGTAGCGGCTCGCGCCGGCGAAGTTCTTTACGCCGATGATTTCACCAACCTAGACCCGACCTGGGGCACCCCGGGTGACATCATCCGCGTCCAGGACGGCAAGCTGGTTCTTAAGCCTGCGCCTAACACGTCCCAAAACATTCTCAACCAATCGCAGGTCTTCGAGGATGCGGAAATAACGCTGGACGTCACCATCACCGACGGAGCGACCGAGGTGCCGGGTGGACTGATCTTCTGGGCGAAGGACTACAGTAATTTTTACTGCTTGTGCGTCAACGCGAATGGCAGGTTCAAGATCAGCCGGTACGTGACGGACCGGTGGCTTAATCCGATCAACTGGACCGAGACCAACGCCCTCAACAAGGGCCTGGGGCAAGTCAACCGGCTGCGGTTGGTGACCACAAGCCATCAGGCGATCATCTACATCAACGACACTTCGATCCTGACCTTCAACGGCCAGCCGCCTCGGGGCGGGGGGTGCATAGGAATTTCGGGTACCTCGGCCGAAGGAAGCCCGACGGTCTGGCAATTTGCCAACCTGCGCGTGATCGCCGCTTCGCCCGGCGGACCAGTGGCTGCGCCTGCCGGTCCGGCGGTACCGACGCCGGCGGCGCTGGCGGCGGCGTCGCCTTCACAAGCTCCACCGGTGCCGACGGCCTCGCCGGCCGCGTCGGTTGCGCCGTCACCGGCTGCAACCGTGGCGGCAGCCGCAGCTACGCCGGCCGCACCCGCAGTGCCGTCGCCCTCCCCTGCGGCGGTCAACGCGGCAACGCCGACTGAAGCGGCGCCCGGACCGGCTCCCGCCGCGACCCCGGTTGTTGCCGCGAGCCCGGCCGTTGCCGCGACGCCTGGACCTGCCGGGGGACGCCGAGTTGCGCTCAGGCTCCATGGGTCGAACACGATCGGCGCTGAACTCGCCCCGGCCATCGCCGAGGAATTCCTGAAGCACGAGGGCGCCATCTCGGTGCAGCGCAAGCCGGGGCTCAGGGAGGATGAAACCAATCTGGACGCCGTCCTGCCGGATGAATCGGCGGAATCGGTGGTCATTGAAATCCAGGGCCATGGCTCCAAAGCGGCGTTTGACGATCTGGCGGCTGACGCCTGCGACATCGGCATGTCGTCACGACGGATCAAGGCCGAGGAAGCGCAGCGGTGCGCGCGTGCAGGGCTCGGCGACCTGGTTTCGGCCGGGGGCGAACACCTGCTGGGTTTGGACGCCATCGTGATCCTGGTTCACAAGTCCAACCCGATCGGCGCGTTGAATAAAGAGCAGCTGGCCGACATTTTCAGCGGTAAAATCACCGATTGGTCACAGGTCGGGGGCCGGCCGGGCGGCATCAATCTATACGCCATGGGCGATCGGTCCGGCACCTTCGACACGTTCAAGGCGCTCGTCCTGGGCTCCCGGAACCTTTCCCCGCGAGCCTTGCGTTACGAGAGTAATGCAAAGCTTTCCGATGACGTGGCAACCGATAACAACGGGATCGGTTTTGCCGGCATGGGGTTTGTACGCGGAGCAAGAGCAGTCGCCCTGGGTGAACCGGGCGCCGCGCCGGTAATGGCCACCCCGTTTTCGATCGTCAGCCAGGAGTACCCGCTTTCGCGCCAACTTTTGCTCTACAGCGCGGTTGAACCGAAAAACCCGTGGGTGCGCAAGTTCCTGGACTTCGCCCGGCCAAAGTTGGAAGTCTTTTCCTGGTGGACATCGGGGGGTGAAGCGGCAGCCCTCGACGCGCTGGTGCGTACCTACCAGACTGCCTACCCCGGGGTGGCGGTGATCAACGCCACGGTGGCCGGCGGGGGCGGATCGGCGGCGAGGCCGGTGCTGCAAACCCGCCTGGCGGTTAACAATCCGCCGGATACGTGGCAGACCCATCCCGGGTGGGAGTTGCTGGGCCAATACGTTACGCCGGGCTACTGCGACTCGCTCTCCGAGTTGTTTCGCAGCGAAGGCTGGGACAAGGCGTTCCCCAAAGCGCTGGTGGATCTGGTCACGAAGAACGGCCAACCCTACGCTGTGCCCGTCGGCATCCACCGCGGCAATGTGCTCTGGTACAACAAGAAGCTGCTCGCCCAGCAGGGTATTACAATCGGACCGAAGCTGAGCTTTGATGAGTTTTTTGCCGATTGCGAAAAATTAAAGGCTGCCGGCGTGCCGGCGCTGGGAGTGGGGGACGCGGGCATCTGGGCTTCAGCGCAACTGTTTGAGAACACGCTGCTGGGGGTGGTGGGACCGCAGGGTTGGTCGGACCTGTTCAGCGGGCGCCGGCGTTGGGATGATCCGGCGGTCAAACAGGCCGTCGAATACTTCGGACGGATGCAGGATTACTTCAATAACGACCATGCGGCTCTGACCTGGGATCAGGCCATCAAGCGCCTAATGGACGGCAAAGTGGGTTTCAGCTGCATGGGGGACTGGGCCGACGGGGAGTTCATAAAAGCGCGACTCCAGGAAAACGTCGATTTCGGCTGGGTGAGTTTCCCGGGGACAGACGGTGATTTCATGCTGGTGTCGGACAGCTTCACCCTGGCGAAAGGGGCGCCGCACAAAGAGTCGGCGATCGCGTGGCTCAAGAGCATCGGCAGCAAAGACGCCCAACGAACCTTCAGCGCTCAGAAGGGTTCGATTCCGGCGCGTACTGACGTGGAACGGGCGGGATTTGACCTTTATCATCAGTGGTCGATGACCGATTTCGCCGAGGACAAACTGCTGCCCAGTTGCGTCCACGGGTCGGCCGCACCGGCCAGCTTCCAACAGGCGTTTAATGATGCGGTGGCCGCCTACATGGCCGACCGCAACACCGATAATTTCACCGGGGCACTGGTGCAGGCAGCCCAGAAGATGAGCCCGGAGGCGGTGGAAAGGGTTGATCTCGGCGGACGAAAGATCGAATTGATGGACAGCCCGCCGTTGCCGCCCGATGCGCCGCCAGACTACGCGCGCCAAGTCCAGGGTGCCGGAAAATTGAACGTAACATTTCGTTTCAGCGCCGGCAGCCGGCGTCTGGATGAAAAGTCGAGGCGAGACCTTGAGCGGATGGTCGAGATCCTGCGGAATCCGCAATACCAGCGGCGCCAACTCCTGCTGTTCGGTTTCTCCGACAACAAGGGTAGCGCCAGGTGGAATGTGGCGCTTTCCAAGGACCGGGCGAAGGAGGTCGCGGAACTGTTCAGAAAGCACGGCATCAGCCCGGCATTGGTTACGGGGTACGGCATGGCTCTGCCCGTTGCTCCCAACGACAGCGACCAGGGCCGCCAGGAAAACCGGCGGGTTGAGGCGTGGTTGCGATAGGGGTAGTGGCTGCCCCGATCCATCGTGGTCGATCCCGAATTGCGCGCACCTGTTGAACGCGGGCGCGCAATCGGGAGCAAGGCCGGCAATCGTCAGTGTATCCGTTTCCGACATTTTCAACCATGACTATCAGAGACGACGAACAAATCGACCTGCAAACGCCGAATGGCCCGATGAGAACTTACGTGCTGCGTCCCGCAGCCGACGGCCGCTACCCTGGAATCGTCTTGTTTTCCGAGATCTTCCAGGCAACCGGCCCGATCCGGCGTAGTGCGGCGTTGCTGGCCGGGCACGGCTTCGTCGTCGGAATACCCGAAATTTTTCACGAACTGGAAGCGCCTGGAACCGTTCTCCCGTACGATCAGGCCGGTGCGGATCGCGGGAACGCCGACAAATACGGGAAGGAACTGGCGAGTTACGACACCGACGCGCGTGCGGCGCTCAGCTACCTGAAATCACATCCACAGTGTACCGGCCGATTGGGCGTCATGGGTTTCTGTATCGGAGGTCACCTTGCGTTTCGAGCAGCAATGAATCCTGAAGTGCTCGCTGCGACCTGTTGTTATCCCACTGATATTCACAACGGTCGCCTGGGCAAGGGCATGAAAGACGACTCTCTGGCGCGTGTTCCGGAGATCCGTGGCGAACTCCTGATGGTGTTCGGACGTCAGGACCCGCACGTGCCGCGCGAAGGACGTGCGATCATCTACAATGCGCTGGCCGACGCGAACCTGAACTTCAGCTGGCATGAATTTAACGGCGCCCACGCCTTCATGCGCGATGAGGGATACCGTTATGATCCTGCGGCGGCCCGCATCGTGTACGGCATGGCGGTGGAGATGTTCAAGCGCAGGTTGAACGATGGCGAGGCAGTCGCCGAGCCGGTCCGGGCCGGGTGATGGTGATGGTGCGCGTGGCCCCGGCTGGCACCGTTTGGGCCCGCCTCAAACGAAGGGCAGCCCGGGCCTTCGGCGTTTGAGGCGAGTTGGCTGCGCCGGCGTCGGTCGCCGAGGGGAGGGGACGGTTTTACGGCCTAAACCTCGTCATCCCCGTCTCCGGTACCCTTTTTGTACGTGAGGCCGCGCAGTTTACCTTCAATAAACGCGTCGAGGTCACCATCCATCACGCCCTGCACGTTACTCGTTTCTACCCCGGTTCGATGGTCTTTAACCATCTGGTAGGGCTGAAACACATAGGAGCGGATCTGGCTGCCCCAGGCAATGTCGCCCTTCTCACCATACTGCCGGTCGAGTTCGGCCCGTTTTTTGTCCTGCTCAACCTGGTAAAGCTTGGCCTTGAGCATGTTCAAAGCCATCTGGCGATTCCGTCCCTGGCTGCGCTCCGCCTGGCATGCGACGACAATACCGGTCGGAACGTGGGTGATGCGCACGGCGGTTTCCACCTTGTTCACGTTCTGCCCGCCTTTGCCGCCGCTGCGGAACGTATCGAAGAGCAGGTCGCTCTCCTTGATCTCGATGTCGACGTCATCCTTAAGTTCAGGGACCGCATCGACGCTTGCGAATGAGGTGTGGCGCCGCTTGTTGGCGTCAAATGGCGAGATGCGAACCAGGCGATGGACGCCGCGCTCAGTCTGGAGGTAGCCGTAGGCGAATTCACCGGCCACAAGCAGGGTCGCCGACTTGATCCCGGCCCCTTCTCCCTGCTGGATGTCGACGATCTGGCTCGAATACCCGTTCCTTTCAATCCAGCGCTGGTACATGCGAAGGAGCATATCCGCCCAGTCGCACGATTCTGTGCCGCCTGCGCCAGCGTGGATCGTAAGAAACGCATTGTTCCGGTCAAACTCCCCGGACAGGAGCATTTTTAACTCAAAATCATCCAGCCCGCGCGTCACCGCCGCGTATTCGTTTTGCAAATCCTGAAAGGCGGCGAGTTGCGCCGCGTGGTTGGCTTCTTCCTGCGTCAGGTCCCGCAACACTTCGAGGTCGTCCACTTTCCGGATCAACTCGCCGAGCGGTTGCACCCTGGAGCGCACTGCGGTGGTTTCATCGATGATCTTTTGCGCCTGTTCCTTACGGTCCCAGAAATCAGGCGCGGCCATCTGCTCTTCCAGGTCCTGAAGTCGCCGTTGTAGGGCGGCGTAGTCAAAGATACCTCCGAAGCTCGCCGATGCGGGACTTGAGTTGATCGATGCGAATGGCTTGGAAATCGATTTCCATAAGGTGGATTAAACTGAGTGAGATCAGCGTCCCTGTAAAGGGTCACACGGCGGGCACTGCGGGTTTGGCGGGCACAACGTAAGAGTTCACACGGCGGGCCACGGCGAACACGGCGGGTAGAAGAATGCCGCAGATGAGGGCTGCTGGCAGGCACGCCGGGCACTTGCGCCGTCTTTGCCCCGGGGCGGAGACGGCGCATCCTTGCCAGGGCCCGAATTCGGGGACCGGATGATTTTGTCTTCCCGCCGTGGTCGCCGTGTGAACTCTTACGTTGTGCCGCGTCCGAAGGCGGCCAGTTCAGGAAACTGCGTACGAACGAAGCGGCGCACCTCTTCGCCGCGTACGGCCCCGCTTTGGACCAGCGTTTCGCAGGCGGCACGGCACCTTTCCACGTGGAGCGTGCGCACGATGGCCTTCGTCCGGGCGACTACCCGGGGGCCGACGCTCAGGGAGAGCAAACCGCACCCCAGCAGAAGCGGAATCGCCTCAGGGTCACCCGCCAGTTCGCCGCAGATCGACAAGGACCGCGACGCCGCGCGGGTGTCGCCCGTTGTCATGCGAATGGTTTTCAGAACGGCGGAATGCAGTCCGTCCTGAAATGCGCCCAGGCCCGGGTGCCCGCGTTCAGCGCAGAGAAGGTATTGAACCAGGTCGTTGGTTCCCAGACTGAAGAAATCCGCTGCCGCGGCCAGCGAACCGATGCTGAGCGCCGCGGCCGGGGTCTCGACCATGGCGCCGACGGACAAGGGCCATTTGTGAGCAACGCCGCGTTCGCGCAAGCCATGGTGCTCCTCGACCAGCGTGCGTTGTGTATCCAGCAGGTCCACCGCGTCAGCCACCATGGGAACCATCACGCTCAGGTTGCGATTATTCGCCAGGCGCAGGAGCGCCCGCAGGTGGGCACGGAGGAATTCCGGGTGCCGCAGGAGAAGCCGAATCCCGCGAATGCCCAGGAACGGATTTGCTTCGGCGCCGACGCCAAGAAACGGAACGGATTTATCGGCGCCGGCATCAAGCAACCGAATCACGACGGGCCGATCATCCCAGGGCTCAAGGAGTTGATGCAGCAACGCAAACTGCGCCGATTCGTCCGGCGATGTCCTGAACTGCTGAAACAGGAACTCTACGCGCAACAGGCCGATTCCGTCTGCGCCTTCGGCCACGGCGGATTGGACCTCTTGAGCGGAGTTGACGTTGGCCAGAACGCGGATCATAGCACCGTCGACGGTAACGGCAGGGCCGGGTGGCTGTGCCCGCCATTGGGCTTGAGCTTTTTCAGCCGACTCGCGGCGCTCACGCACGTAGGCGACAGTGGCGGGATCCGGATCCGTCCAGATCTGGGTGGCCCCCGCGTCGAAGGCGACCTGGCGGGCTTGCCGGAGTTGCGGGGCGGCATCGCGGGCCCCGCCAAGGCAGGGAATCCCGGCGGCCCGAGCCAGGATGGATCCGTGCGAGAAAGGACCGCCGCCCAGTTGCAACACGCCCTGGAGCCATGACGAACGAACCTGGTCGAGCAGGGAAGGGGAGAGTTCCTCGCACACGAGCACGAACGGTTCGTCCGGCAACTGGCGGGCGGCGGGTCCGGCGGAAGCGCCGGGCAAATGCCTGAGTACGAGCCAGCCCAGTTCACGAAAGTCGGCGGCGCGCTCACGGAAGTACGAATCGTCGGCCTGTTCCTGCAGGGAGGCCTGCTCGGCCATGGTCTCGACCCAGGCGCGTGCGGCTGACCTGCGTTGCTCGCGGACGCGAGCCTCAGCCTGGTCCCTGAGATACGGATCACCCACGATCAACACCTGCGCTTCGACCATGGGGCGTTGCTGTTTGCCGAAGGAACTATCATCCCCCATGCGCAGCTTGTCTTTCAGCGCTCGAACGGCCGCCGCCAATCCGCGCGCGAGTTTATCGAGCTCTGCACGGATCCCGGGCGCCGAGACGGGTTCATCAGCGACCTCGGCCAGTGGTGCGAGGTTATCCTGATCAATCCAGAACGGCCGGCCGATTGCGACCCCGATCGAACTGGTGAACAACAAGCCCCTGCCGGACTGCGCATCGGGCGCCGCCGGACCTCCAGGTTCGGTGCCGGAGGCTTCCTCCCCGAATCGTTGAGCCGCGAGTGAGCGAATCCGCCGGCCTGCCTCCTCCGCCTGCAGCCCTGCCAATTGAAAGCGGGCACGGTCACCGTACGAAAGTTGCAGGCGGGCGATTTCCACGAGGCTGCGCGCCTCGACCGGCCCGCGCTTTTTGGTCAGATTTTCCACACGGACCTGAGCATCGAGTCCGGCCAGGACGCCGAGGAGAGCTGCGACCGGCCGCAAGTGCAGTCCATGGGCGTTCTCGATCCTTAGTTCAATCTCTTCCTCGGGCAGTTGCGCGGGCGACCTGGAAGGATCGGGTTGCGGACCCAGGTCCCGCGCTTCGGCATCGCCCAATTGTTCCTGCTTGGGCGTGAGGCTTGCTGCGGCGGCGGCGACCACCTGTGCAAGGGGGGATCCGATGCGAATCTGTACTGCCGCAGCAATTGCCCCTTCAACCAAAGGAGCTGAGCATAAGCGGACGCGGGGCCGTTGGGTTTCATCCAGCAGATCCAGGGCGGTCTGCGCGCTCAGGACCGCACTGCCCATATCCATCAGGACGGCGGCCCCGGCATCGGATAGCACCGCCTGGATCGCCTCGAGAATGTCCAGTGCGTCCGTGCCAAGTTCCCGGTGGTCCTCGCCGGTTCCCCCCGCGGCCGCCACCGGCAATTCCGGTCCGGTGGCTTGCCTGGCGAGTTCCGCTGCCGCGACGGCGAGCTTACGGCTGTGTGAAACCAGGATCAGGCCGACCATCGATGATCCCATCTCGAACGCGGTCCGGACGGATCCCGGTTATGGCTTCGGCGTCTGCAGGGCGAACGTTTCCGCCAACGCCGTGAAAAGGTACGCGGCGGACGTTGCGCCCGGGTCCTGGTGCCCCCGGCTGCGTTCTCCCAGGTAACTCGCGCGCCCCTTGCGGGCCAGCAACGGGATCGTCGCTTTTGCGCACTCCTGGGCCTGCGCCGCCACCTCGGCCAGGGCTGACGGGGTAAGCTCGCCGGCCTCCGCCGCTTTTCGCAACGCCGCGACCGCCGGTTCAAGCACGTCAACCATCGTTTTGTCCCCGGCGGCGGCTTTGCCGCGCTGAATCACGCCGGCTACGCCCTTTTCCAACCCGGCGGCAAACTCCTGCGGACTGAGGGTTGGACGCCCGGCCAGTCCGGCGCCGGCCTGCAAAAAGAAGGTGCCGTACAACGGCCCGCTCGCACCGCCGACGGTGCTGATCAAGGTCATGGCGGTTACCTTGAATACTTCGCCCGGATCCTTGCCTTCCAATCCCGGGAGTTTCGCTAGGACGGCCTGAAATCCGCGGTGCATGTTGGCCCCGTGGTCGGCGTCGCCGATGGCGGAATCCAGGGCGGTGAGGTGATCCTTGTTTTCCGCCAGGATCCCGGCGTAACGCTCGAGCCAGCGAAGCGCGGTAGCGGTGGTGATCCCGTTCGCCATAACTAACTCCGGCGCACCCTGGTTCCCGGCCTAGAGGCCCCAGCGCAGGGCCGGCGTGCAGACCGGGGCATCCCAAAAATGCTTAAGCTCATCATCGAGTCGGAGAAGGGTCATCGAGGCTCCCGCCATTTCCAGGCTGGTGATGTAAGGCCCAACCAAGGAGCGCGCCACGCTGATGCCCCGGTTCCGCAGGATCTCTTGCGCCTTTCGATAGAGAATAAACAGTTCCAACAGGGGCGTCCCACCCATGCCGTTCACGAAGAGCAGCACTTCATCCTGCGATCCGGGCGCGAGGTCATCCAGGAGCGGCTGCAAAAGCATTTCGGTGACCTCGTCAGCCGGCCGTATCTTCATCCGCTCACGACCCGGTTCGCCGTGGATCCCGATGCCCATTTCCATCTCATCCTCGGCCAGTTCGAACGTCGGCTTACCGGCGTGCGGGACGGTGCATGACGTCAGGGCCATACCCATGCTTCGTCCAGCCGCGTTCACCTTGCCGCAAAGGGCGGCCACTTGCTCAAGGGACCGGCCTTCCTCGGCAGCTGCGCCGCAGATTTTTTCGGCGAGCACGGTGGCCCCGACCCCGCGCCGTCCCGCGGTGTAAAGGCTATCCTTAACGGCGACGTCATCGTTGATCACCACCGCTTCGACCGCGATGCCTTGATCCCGGGCAAGGTCCGCGGCCATCTCAAAATTCATCACGTCACCGGTGTAGTTCTTCACGATGTGAAGCACACCCTTCCCGCCATCCACCGCTTCGGTGGCGGCAAGCATCTGGTCCGGCGTCGGGCTGGTAAACACCGCCCCCGGACAGGCGGCGTCCAGCATGCCCCGGCCCACGAACCCGCCGTGGAGCGGTTCATGGCCGCTTCCGCCACCGGAGATCACGGCAACCTTACCTTTTACGGGTGCATCCGTTCGCTTCAGGAAGTTAGGACCGAAGTGCGCCGTCAGGATGCCATCATAAGCGGCCGCCAAGCCGGCCATAGCTTCTTCGACAACGTCTTCAACAGAGTTAATGAGCTTTTTCACGGGGGAGGGGACGTCGGTCGCGTCCACTATACCCGGCGGCGGCCGAGCGTCGAGTGTCGAGTTCGGAGTTCGGTCACACGGCGGGCACAGCGGGTTGGGCGGGCACGACGTAAGAGTTCACACGGTCACGCCACGGGCACGACGTAAGAGTTCACACGGCGAACACGGCGGGCCACGGCGACCACGGCGGGAGGAGGAACGAGTTCGGAGTTCGGAGTTCGGAGCGGCAGCACGGGGGCCGGTTGCCGGTGTCAAGCCCAGGGTTTCTGGATCCTTTTCTGCGTTCTTCTGCGGATGATTCCGTTTTCCCGCCGGGTGAGCCTGACCCTTCAGGGAGATCGGACCCGTTGATACGACGCCTCCGAACCCCGAACCCCGAACCCCGAGCCCCGAACTCCG
>Ga0213876_10000972_pt1 | contig 18854 bp, 21 predicted proteins | sample BarmaccomBMRX_R9_FD_160113 | JGI IMG/M metagenome (GOLD analysis project Ga0213876, IMG submission 160113) | Root-associated microbial communities from Barbacenia macrantha in rupestrian grasslands, the National Park of Serra do Cipo, Brazil - RX_R9 | ecosystem: Host-associated > Plants > Roots... | reverse complement strand
GTAGTGCGTCGCCACCTCGCCCCCGGCCTCGACGCCGGCGTCGATCCTGATCCCCGCTGGCAGGAGCAAATGGCCGAGCGGCCCCGCCGAGGGTGCGAATCCCGCAGCAGGATCCTCCGCATAGAGCCTAGCCTCCACGGCCCATCCCGTCATGGTGATCTCCTCCTGGCGAAGCGGCAGAGGTTCGCCGGCGGCGATCCGCAGCTGCCATTCCACCAGGTCGAGGCCGGTGATCGCCTCGGTCACCGGATGCTCCACCTGCAGGCGGGTGTTCATCTCCATGAACCAGATCCGGTCCGTTCTGAGGCCGTCAGAGGCGTCGGCCAAGAACTCGACGGTGCCGGCGTTCTGGTAGCCTACGGCCTTGGCGGCGCGGACGGCGACATCGCAGAGCCAGGCGCGGCTCTCGGCGCTTAGACCCGGCGCCGGCGCCTCCTCGGCCAGCTTCTGGCGGCGGCGTTGCAGCGAGCAGTCCCGCTCAAAGAGGTGGACCACGTTTCCGGCCGCGTCGCCGAACACCTGCACCTCCAGGTGGCGGGCCTTGGTGGCGAAGCTCTCCAGCAGCACTCGGTCGTCGCCGAAAGCGGCGGCCGCCTCGCGCCTCGCCGAGGCGAGCGCGGCGGCGAAATCGGCCTTGCGCTCGACCTTGCGGATGCCCTTGCCGCCACCGCCGGCTATCGCCTTGATCAGGACCGGCCAGCCGATCGCCTCGGCCTCGCGCCGGAGCCGCGCATCCGACTGGTCCTCACCGAGGTAGCCGGGGGTCACGGGGGCGCCGGCGGCCGCCATCAGCCGCTTGGCCTCGTCTTTCAGTCCCATAGCCCGAATGGCCGACGGCGGCGGCCCGACCCAGATGAGGCCCGCCTCGATCACGGCCTCGGCGAAATCGGCGTTCTCGGAAAGGAAGCCGTATCCGGGATGGATCGCCTCGGCGCCGGTCGCGCGGGCCGCCCCCAGGATGGCGGCGCCGTTCAGGTAGCTCTGCAGGGCGGCCGCCGGTCCGATCGGCTTCGCCTCGTCGGCTTCGGCCACGTGGCGCGCATGGGCGTCCGCCTCGGAATAGACCGCGACGCTCGCCACCCCCATGCGCCGCGCGGTGCGGATGACCCGGCGGGCGATCTCGCCGCGATTGGCGACCAGCAGCTTGCCGATCAATCCGACCAGCTCGGCTTGCGGCGTTCGAGAAAGGCGCGCACCCCCTCCTGGCCCTCGGCGCTCGTCCTTTGGGCGGCGAGGCGATGGGCGGTGTGGCTCATCAGGGCGTGGTCGACGGGCCGCCAGGCCACCTCGTCCACCAGCTTCTTGGCCTCGCCCATGGCCAACGGCGCGCAAGCGAGGACGTCGGCGACCAGCTTCGCCCTCGCGCCCTCGAGTCCGGCCGTGTCCGCGACCACCTGGTCGACCAGCCCGATGCCCCGCGCGAACTCGGCGTCGAACCCTTCGCCGCTGGCGAAGAGGCGCCGGGTCATACGGGTCCCGATCGCCGCGACCACGTACGGGCTCACCGTCGCCGGGATGAGGCCGAGCTTCACCTCGGAGAAGGCGAAACGGGCGTCGGCCGTGGCGATGGCCATGTCGCAGGCTGCCACGATCCCCGCCCCGCCGCCGTAAGCCGGTCCCTCCACCAGGGCCACGGTGAGCGCCGGGATGTCGTAGAGGTGCTTCAGCATGACCGCCAACTGCAAGGCGTCATCGCGGTTGTCGCCCTCGGTCTGATCGGCCGCCTCGCGCATCCACTCGAGGTCGGCGCCCGCCGAGAAGGCGCCGCCCGCCCCGCGCACGAACACCACCCGCAGCGTTTCCTGGTCGCGCAGGGTCTCGAAGTTCTCCCGCAGCGCCCCGATGAGCTCGGCGTTGAAGGCGTTCTTCTTGTCCGGCCGGTTCATGGTGACCGTGACCGCGCCCTCCGGCGTGGCCTCGATGAGGACCAGGTCCGACTGGGCGTCGGTGTCGGGCACTTCGACGAAGGGATCGGCGATGGGGTTCGGCATGGACGGGCTTTCACTGACGGGGCGAGATTGGTCCAAGAGCCCGCCCGGGACAACCTGCCTCTACATCCTGAAGACGCCGAATCGCGTGTCGGGGATCGGGGCGTTCAGGGCGGCGGCGATGGCGAGGCCCAGGACGTCGCGCGTCTGGACCGGATCGATGATTCCGTCGTCCCATAGGCGCGCGGTGGCGTAATAGGGGTCGCCCTCGGCCTCGTAACGCTCGCGGACGGGCGCCTTGAAGGCCTCCTCTTGCGACGCCGGCCAGGCCTCGCCGGCCGCCTCCAGGGCGTCGCGGCGGATGGTCGCCAGCACGCTGGCCGCCTGCTCCCCGCCCATCACGCTGATGCGGCTGTTGGGCCAGGAGAACAGGAAGCGCGGCGAATAGGCCCTCCCGCACATGCCGTAGTTCCCCGCCCCGAAGCTGCCGCCGATGATGAGGGTGAGCTTGGGGACTTCGGCGCAGGCCACGGCGGCCACCAGCTTGGCGCCGTCCTTGGCGATGCCGCCCGCCTCGTACTTGCCGCCGACCATGAAGCCGGAGATGTTCTGCAGGAAGAGAAGCGGAATCTTCCGCTGGCAGGCGAGCTCGATGAAGTGCGCCCCCTTGAGCGCGCTTTCGGAGAAGAGCACGCCGTTGTTGGCCAGGATCGCGACCGGGTAGCCCCAGATCCGCGCGAAGCCGGTGACGAGGGTTGACCCGTAGAGCTGCTTGAATTCGTCGAATTCCGAGCCGTCCGTCAGGCGGGCGATGACCTCCCGCACCTCGTATGGCGCCCGCACGTCCGGCGGGATGATCCCGTAGAGCTCGGCCGGATCGTAGGCCGGCGGCTTGGGCTCGCGCATGTCAAGCAGCGTGCTGGCGGACGGTCCCAGGCGGGCCACGATCTGGCGGACGATCTCGAGGGCGTGGGCGTCGCTCGCCGCCACGTGGTCGACGAGTCCGGACCTGCGGCCGTGAGTGTCGGCGCCGCCGAGGGTCTCGGCGTCGATCACCTCGCCGGTGGCCGCCTTCACCAGCGGCGGCCCGCCCAGGAAGATGGTGCCCTGCCCCCGCACGATGACCGTCTCGTCGCTCATGGCCGGCACATAAGCGCCGCCCGCGGTGCACGAGCCCATGACGCAGGCCACCTGGGCGATCCCCGCAGCGCTCATCCGCGCCTGGTTGAAGAAGATCCGCCCGAAATGGTCGCGGTCCGGGAAGACCTCGGCCTGGTGCGGCAGGTTCGCGCCGCCGCTGTCCACCAGATAGACGCAGGGAAGCTGGTTCTGCAGCGCGATCTCCTGGGCGCGCAGATGCTTCTTCACGGTGATCGGGAAGTAGGCCCCGCCCTTCACGGTGGCGTCGTTGGCGACCACCATCACCTCCCGCCCCGCGACGCGGCCGACGCCGGCGATGATCCCGGCCGCGGGGGCCGCGCCCTCGTAGAGGCCGAAGGCGGCCAGCTGGCCGATCTCCAGGAACGGCGAGCCGATGTCCAGCAGCCGCTCCACCCGCTCGCGGGGCAGCAGCTTGCCGCGCTCGGCGTGACGCCTGCGGGCCGCCTCCGGTCCGCCCAGCGCCGCGTCGGCGATCCGCCGGTGGAGCTCGTCGGCTAGGCCCCGGTTCAGCTTCGCGTTGCGGCGGAAGGCGTTGCTCTTGGCGTCGATCGCGGAGCTGAGCTTCGGCATGAACAAGGGATACGCCCGCCGGCTTTGCTCGGGAAGGTTCAGGCCGCCTTGCGCGCCGTCGCAAGGCCCAACCCCGCCATGAGGAAGACAGAGCCGCTCAGCCGGTTGCGCAAACACCCCCGCCCGAGCAGTCCGCGCAGCCTTGCGGCAAAAAGCGCCCAGCCGCTGTCCATCAGGATCGCGAGCGCGAGGAAGGTCGCCGAGAACAGCGCCAGCTGCGGCCCGAGCGGAAACCGGGCGTCCAGGAATTGGGGGAAGAAGGCGCCGTAGAAGAAGAGCGTCTTGGGATTGGCGAGCGAAACCGCGAAGCCGCGAAGGAGCACCCGACGCAGCGGGCCCCGCTGCGGGCGCGCCTCGGAAAGATCCTCGGCAGGCGCCCGCCAGGCCTTCAGGCCCAGGTAGGCCAGATAGGCGACGCCCAGCCAGCGGAGCGCGCCCAGCCAGCGGCCGAAGACACCCAGCAGCTCAGTCATCCCCAGCGCCACGATCGCCAGCTGGACGACCATCGCCGCGCTCGTGCCGACGACGGTGGCGAGCCCCAGGCGCGGGCCGCCGGCGAGGCTCCCCGCCACGATCAGCGCCACGTTGGGGCCGGGGATCGCCATCAGCACGACGGTGGCGGCCACGAAGGTGAGGAAGAGGTGCGGCGGCATCGGCAAGCCAGGGTTTGCGTCCAGTCGCCCGTCGCGCCGCCGCCGTCAAGCGAGGCGGTGGCCCTTGCGTCGGACCGACTTGAAACCCCAAAGTAGGCATACGGACGCGCGAGGAGGAAAGAACCATGAAGCTGTCGCTGTCGCTGGGACCGCGCGGGCGCGATGTGACGCCGCCCATGGAGCTCATCCTCCTGGCCGAGCGGCTGGGCTACGACGCGGTCTGGACCGCCGAGACCTACGGCGCCGACGCCATGACGCCGCTCGCTTACATCGCGGCGCTGACCAAGAAGATCAAACTGGGCACCTCGATCGCCCAGATCGATGCGCGCACCCCGGCGAACCTGGCCATGTGCGCCCAGACCATCGACGCCTTGGCCGGCGGCGGGCGGATGCGGGTCGGCATCGGCACCTCCGGGCCCCAGATCGTCGAAGGCTGGCTGGGGCGTCCCTGGGGCAGAACGAACTACCGGCTTCGCGACACGGTGGCGATCCTGCGCAAGATCTGGCGGCGCGAGTACGTGGAGCACCACGGCAAGGAGATCGAGCTGCCCTACCGGGGCCCGGGGTCGATCGGCCTCGGCAAGCCGCTGAAGAACATCATGCATCCCGGCCCGATCCCGATCTACATCGGCGCCGACACGCCGCTGAACGTGCGGATGACCGGCGAGGTCGCCGACGGTCTCATGGCCATGCACCTGACCCCCTCGACGATGAAGCAGACGATGGCGACGCTCCAGGAGGGTATCGCCAAGCGTACGGACGGCATGACGCTCGAGAAGTTCTATATCCGGGGCGGGGTCGGCGTGCGCATCACCGACGACGTCAAGGCCGCGCTGGCGGCCGAAAAGGCCCATATCGCCCTCTACGCCGGCGGCATGGGCGCGCGGAGCATCAATTTCCACAAGGAGGCGATGGTCAAACGCGGCTTCGGAGAGGCCGCAGATCGTATCCAGGAGCTGTTCCTCGCCGGCCGCAAGGAGGAGGCGGCCGCCGCGGTCCCAGACGAATACGTGGACGAGGAATACCTGGTGGGCCCGCAGGCGCGGATCGCCGAGCGCTACAAGGCCTGGCGCGACAGCGGCCTTTCCGAGCTCGCCATCCGAATGGCCCCGCCGGAAGTGATCGAGCTGATGGCCAAGATCGCCTCGAAATAGCGGCCGGGGCCGCTTCGATGCGGCGACCTCCGCCCTCGGCGCAGCGCCTCAGGTCAGGAGTTTGCCGCCTACCAGGGCCAGGGTGGAAGCGAGGACGGGGCGAAGCACCCCGTCAGGCGTTCGCGCGGCGACCAGGCTGCCGATGACGATTCCCGGGATCGAGCCGCTGAGCAGCGAGGCGAAGAGCTGCCAGTTCACCGACCCCATCAGCCAATGGCCCATTCCGGCGAGCAGGGTGAGCGGCACGGCGTGGGCCACGTCCGAGCCCACCAGCTTGGCCACGTCCATCTTCGGATAGAGGATGAGGAGCACGGTCATCCCGAGCGCGCCCGAGCCCACCGAGGTGAGGGAGACCAGCACCCCCAACACTGCGCCCAGCAAGATCGTCAAGGCCGTGGTGCGGCCCGGACCCAGTCCATGGGTGCGTTTCGCGAAGAAGCCGACGATGGTCTTGCGGAAGAGGATGGCGATCGCCGTGGCGATCAGGGCCCAGCCGAGACTCGTGGTGATCAGGGAGTTGGCGGAGTCCGCGTGCTTGGCCTGCTGCTGGGAGAGAATCCACAGGGTGATGGCGCTGGCCGGCACGCTGCCGGCGGCCAGCCGCCAGACGATCCCCCACTGCACCGTCCGCTTGAACCCGTGCACGCCGGTGCCCACCGTCTTGGTCGCCGCCGCATAGAGCAGGTCGGTGCCGACCGCGGTCGAGGGATGGATCCCGAACGCCAGGACGAGGAGCGGGGTCATAAGGGAGCCCCCGCCGACCCCCGTCATCCCTACGAGGAAGCCCACCAGGAGACCCGAGAGCGAATAGAGCGGATTGATGTGCAGAAGGAAATCCAATGCGCGCCCCCCTCGAAGGAGGCCTTTTATTCCTTCAAACCCTATCGGAGTTCAAGCCTCGCCGCCGGTTCGACCTGCTCGACGATCAGAGTGCCTGCGGGCGAAGGGCGGATTGCCGGTTGGGCGCGCGCTCCATCCACCCAGGGTCCCCAGTCGGACAGCGGCAGGATCACCGGCTGGCGATCGTGATAGGGGGCGACATCCGGACCCGGCTCGCAGGTCAGCAGGGTGAACCGGTCGTCGCGCACCAGCCCTGCGAAGCAGAACACGTCCTGTTCCGCATGCGTGAAGCGCCACTTGGTCTTGGGATACTTCACGCCCGTGAACTCGAAGAAGTGGGTGGCCGGAACAAGGCATCTGCCGCGATCGAACCGGCGGTCCTCCGAGCGGAAGTTGATGATCGGTCCGGCCTTCGGGCGAGGCGGCGCAAGCCCCCAGCGCAGTTGGTCGAGGCGGACGCCGTCCTCGAACGCCTGCACGACGGGCGCCGGATCGGTGGGCGAAATCTCCTCAAGCGGCGCCAGGTTGGGGATCGCCTGCGGCGAGCGGAAAGGCAGCTTGAGCTGGCCGAAGATCTCCTGCAGCCGGTGATGAGGCGCGTTGTAGCCGTAACGATTGCACATCCCTCATCCTAACCCGGGCCGGGCGCCGAGCCAGCGCCCGGCTGCGGCGGCGAAGGCGGCTATTTGCGGAAGGTGAGGAACCAGCCGGCCGAGGCCGCCAGCGTAGCCGCGGCCAGCAGGACTGTCGGGGCCTTCGTGGTGAGCCAGGTCTGCGGTCTGGTCCAGCCCGCGCGCCACGCGCGCTTGAGCCTCCGCGGTCCGAGACTCATCGTTCCCCGCCATGCGTGCGCCATGCGCCGGCAATGGGATCGAGCCCTCCAGGGTTCCGCCAAGACGATCCTATCAGCCTTCACAAGGCCGTGTCTGAGCGGCCGCCGTCCGCTCAGAGGACGCGCGCGTGGAAGGTGTCGCACGCCTCGATCGTCCCTTGATCCAGGCCCCGCTCGAACCAGCGGACCCGCTGCGCCGACGTGCCGTGGGTGAACGCGTCGGGGACGACGCGGCCTTCGGTCTGGCGCTGCAACGTGTCGTCGCCCACCGCGCGGGCGGCCGCCAGACCCTGTTCGACGTCACCGGTCTCGAGGATATGCTCGGTCTTGTCGGCCCGGTTCGCCCAGACGCCGGCATAGCAGTCGGCCTGCAGCTCGCGCCGCACCGAGACGCCGTTCGCGCCCCGTTCGGCGCCGGCGAAAGCGGCGTCGTCGTTCATCTCGCCCAGCAGGTTCTGGACGTGATGGCCGACCTCGTGAGCGATCACATAGGCTTGGGCGAAGTCTCCGGGGGCGCCGAACCGCTCGCGCAGCTCGCGGTAGAAATCGAGGTCGATGTAAACGCGTCGGTCGTTCGGACAGTAGAAGGGCCCCATGGCCGAAGCGCCTTCGCCACATCCGGTCTCCGTCTCGCCGGTGTAAGGAACGAAGATGGGCGGCTGATAGGCTTGGCCGCGCTCGGCGAAGATCTGGCGCCACACGTCCTCGGTCGAGCCGACGATCTTGGCCGAGAAATGCAGCAGCGGGTCGCTCGCGCCGGCGCCGGGTGCGGTGGCGGGCGCGGTGGCGGGCGCCTGGGAGTCGGAGCCGTCCCCGCTCAGGAGCTGGCCTGGATTGACCCCCAACAGCAGGGCCAGCAGCAGCCCGACGACGCCCAGCCCGCCGCCCCCCCAGATGACGGGTCTGCCGAAGCCGCCGCGGCGATCCTCGATGTTGGAGCTTTCCCGCAGATCATCCAGACGCATGGGCCGTCCTCCTGGCCGAGCAACGCCTAGCGCCCAGGCGGCAGGCTCGAGGCCATGGCGAGCAACTCAGCGTGCTCGGGGTGGGAGACCATCCGGCAAAGCGCCGCGGCGCGCCGGCAGGCCTCGCGACACTCTTCCATCTGGCCGAGCTTCTCGCAATCGGCCGCGCAGACCTCGCAGATGTCCGCGCACAGGACGCAGATGCGATGCTGGAACTGGCTCTTCTGGACCAGGAAGTCGGACGCGAGCCGGCAGACGGCGGCGCAGTCGGCCATCAGCCGCAGGTGCTGCGGCCGGGCGTGCTCTCCCCCCGTCTCCAGGCAGCGGACGGTCGCCTCGGTGACGCAGACGGCATGGCATTCGGCGAGCGCCCGGATGCATTCGCGCGTCTGGACGCTGAGGCTGTTGGGATGCGGTTCCATGACTTGAGTGAACGGCTTGCGAACCACAGCGTTCCTGTGCCGATGGCCGCCGTCTTCGCCAAGTCACCGGGCGCCCACAAGGAGAGAATCATGCCGGTCGAGAACATCGAAGGATGGGATGGAAGGACGAACGCCGGAGAACCGGTGGGGGCCGCCGATCTCAAGGGAGAACCCCGCCAGTTCCAGTCTATCAGCGACGTGGCGGACCGGGCGGCCGACGCGGTCTCGAGAGTCACCGACCGGGCGGCCGAGACCTACCAGACGGTCCGGACCAGGGCGCAGGCGCTCGGCGACCAGATCGATCCCTTCGTTCAGGAGAAGCCGTACGCCGCTCTCGGCATCGCCGCACTCGCCGGCCTTGTCCTGGGCAGCCTGCTGTTCGGGCATCGCAGGGAGGTGATCTACGTGAAGCCGCGTGGCCCGGCCAACCGCACCTGAGGCGCCGCGACCGACGATGGCGGGACGACGCCGTCGGACTCTTTTTTGGAACGCAACGCCTGGATTGCGATTCTGCTATTCGCGCTGACTTGAACATTGCCGGGGCCTGACGGGCCGTGAACTACGTCGCCTATGTCAGCTGCCTTGTCCGGGGCCACGACTGGCGTCTCAGTCGGCGCGGCGCCAACCATCTGAGATGCCGGGTGTGCGGCTTGCGCACGCCAGAGCCGGAGCGGCCGAAGCTCCGGCCGGCCAAGGCGACGTCGTCCCGGTCTGACGAGCAAACGATGCGGCTCCGGACCAAGCGGCCGCCGCCGGGGGCGGAGGCCCCGCCGCACATGGCGACGCCGGTCAACGGCGCAAAGCCAGGGCTGGAGGCGCTCGCGGCCGCCGTTCCGCCACAAGTCCATGCGTCCAAGGCGCAGGTTGATTCCGCAATCGACGAGAGCCAGGTGATGTTCAGCAAGTCCCCTCCCCCTTCCCCCGCAAGCTCGCCCTCCGAGCACCCCACCGATGGGGAGGGGCGGCGCGCCCCGCTCGGCCAGGGCTGCCGCATCGGCGCCGACATGGTTCTCGAGGGCGCCATCTCTGGCGGCGGCGAAATCCACATCGACGGCGTCGTGAAAGGCGAGGTGCGCGTCGAACGCGTCTTCGTCGGCGAGGGGGGCAAGGTCGACGGCGGAATCTATGCCGACGTCGTCGAGATCCGCGGCAAGGTGAGCGGCCTCATCACCGCCAAACAGGTGCGCCTGCAAGGCGCCTGCGATGTGGACGCCGACATTCATCACGAGCAGCTGGCCATGGAGCCCGGCGCGTCGTTCCAGGGTCGGAGCCTGCGGCTTCAACGCGACGCCCCGCCGGCCGGCCCCCGCGCCTGACGTGGGTCCTGCGCCGGAGCGAAAGCCGCGCCCGGCGTGGCCGGCGAGGCAACCGACTTGGCTAATTGGCGTTACCGCGTGGGTTTATGCTCCGGAGAACCTCACGCTCCGAACGCTAAACGAGACTGGCTAGAGGAGGGACGACCCGTGAAGCTTTATCAATACGTGGCGCTCAGCGCGCTGTGCTTGGCGGCGGTGGCATGCAAGCCGGCCGCACAAAAAGCCGCCGAGGAAGCCAACACGGCTCAGGCGCAAGCCAACGCCGCCGAAACGTCGGCCTCCGAGGCTGCCGCCTCCGCGAACGCCGCCGGCGAGATGAGCAACGCCGTGACGGCCGAGCCTGCCGCCGAGACCGCCGCCGGTGCGGCCAAGGGCGCGGGCGAGCATGCGGAGAAGGCCGCCGACGCGGCCAAGGCTTCCAGCGCCGACGCCGCCAGGGCCGAGAAGAGCGGCTCGCAATAGGCGCCCGCGCGACGAAACGCGAGCGCGGGGATTGGGGCCTTTCCCGGGGCGAGGCCGAAACGGCCCAGAAGCGTTCTGAATTCCCCGCGCAACATTGATGTGCGACCCCGCTCTGGCCGGCGCGCACAGGCGAGTTCTGAGCGCCGACACGAAGGCCCTGGCTTCCCCCCAAGCCGGGGCCTTCGCTTCTTCAGCGTCCACGCGGCACTGTCGCAAAGCGGACGGCGCCCGAGGCCCGGGGATCATGACGCCGGCCAAGCTGGACTGCGTGGCGCGGGAGAGCGCCTCCTTGTCGAACACGATCGAAGCGACGTGGGCGTCTGCGGCCGGGCCCACGTGGCACCTCGAAAAAGAAAACGCCAGCGGACCCGGAGGCCCGCTGGCGCGGTAAGCAGAGAACTGAAGTGGGTCGGCTTAGTGGACGGCCGAGCTGCCGAACGTGATGCTCGAGTTGGCCGAGACCGCGGTGGCGGTCTGGTTGGCGTTGCCGACGCCGGTGTTGCTGGTCTGGGTGCTGATACCCGCGAAGGAAGCGGTGTTGCCAGCGCCTTGGACGCTCACATAGCCGGTGGTCAGGTTGCCCCCGACGAAGCCGCCCGCGCCGGCGCCGCCGACCACGGTCTCGCTCAGGTCTTGCAGGGTCACCGGGCCAGCCAGGGAGACCGTCACCGACGTGGTCGTGGTGTGCGTGTTGCCCGAGTGCTCGATGTTGTACGCGTCCTTGACGTTCTCGCTGCCGTTGTTGGCGGCTTGACCGCCGTCTTCGGCCTTCTGGTTCGAGCCGTCGCCGCTCGCCGCTTGACCGCCGAGGGCCAGGTTGCCCTGGTTGTTCGAGTCGCTGTTGTTGGTGCTGCCGCCGCTGGCGGACTGGCCGCCCTTGGTGGCGAGATCGACTTGGTTGTTCGAGTCCTTGTTGACGGTGCTGCCGTTGTTCGCGCCGCCCTTGCTGGCCGACGAGTTGCCGGTCTTCACTTCGCCGCCGTTATTGGCCGAGCCGGCGCCTTGGCTGTTGCTGCTGGTGTGGGTCAGCGAATTGCCGGACCCGATCGCCGAACCGCCGTCGTTGGCCGAGCCAGATCCTTGGCTGTTGCTGCCGCTGTCGCTGTTGCCGGACAGGGCGGAGACGCCGCCGTTGTTGGCCGAGCCCGAGCCTTGGCTGTTGGTGGCCGAGTGGCTCGACGTGTTGCCCGAGCCGAGCGTCAAGCTGTCGTTGTTGGCCGAGCCCGAGCCTTGGCTCGTGCCAGTGGAAGTGTTCGTGTCGGCCATGGCGACGCTGCTGAGCGCCAGACCGAATGCGAGCGCCGAGGCGCCCAGGAGAAGCTTGCGCATGGTTGTCCTCACAATCTGAAGAAAGGAGGAGAATCCCCCCTTTTCGTATCAGCCCGTGGCCAAGCTAACGGTTTTCGATGACGTTGTTAAGACGCCATTTAGGCTCAGGGCGCTTTTCACCCAACAGGCGAATCCATCAATATCCGACGTCGGCGCCATGTTCTCACTATATACCAGATTGCTTCAAGCATGTACCGGCGCGATAACTTGCACATATCCGAGATAGATCCGCCTATTTTCTCAGATTAACCTAGTCCGGATCCAAATTTTGCCATCATTTATCCATCGTCTATAGTGCGTCGCACGAATTTGAACGAAATTTCGGTCCATATAAGCGTTCGCCAGTTCCAAAATCTCGAAGCCAAAATAGATATAAGACGGACACCTGTTCGCCGCGTGCTGATCCAGTCGGTGTTCGACTATGGTTAAGATTGCGGCGCATGACGTACAGTCCACGGTCTGGTCATGCTCGTGCGCGCGATGATCAGGATATCCTTGAAGCGGCGCCGTCCTGCCTGGCGCGTTCAGCACTTCGCCACGCTTTTCTCACGCCTGGCCCGGCCGGGCGCCGGCCCGCCCGGCTTTGCCCATGGAGGAACCGCACCTAGATAGGACGAGGCCGCCGCTGGAGCGAAGCGTTGCGTTTGAGTGAGATCGCCGAGAGATACCTTCAGCTCGTCGAAGCTTCGTTGCGAGACGAGATTCACGGCGAATCGAAGCTGGAGACCTGGGTCCGCTTCGTCGGGAGGCGCATGCGGCATCCCTGGCGGACGCGGCGGTGGCGAAGCTCTGAATGGCCCGCCAGGGCCCATACCATGATCGGGCCGGCGCGCATGCGCCATCTGCGCGCCCTGGTGGAGGGGACGCTCGCCGAGGGGGTGCCCGGCCACTACATCGAGACCGGGGTCTGGCGGGGCGGCGCCTGCATCTTCATGCGGGCAATCCTGGCCGCCCACCAGGTGACCGATCGCAAGGTGTTCGTCGCCGACAGCTTCGCGGGTCTGCCCCGCCCCGACCTCGGCCGCTACCCCGCCGATCGAGGCAGCGCGCTGCACGGCTTCAGCGAGCTGGCGGTCCCGGAGGAGCAAGTGCGCAGGAACTTCGCCGCCTATGGGCTGCTCGACGCGCAGGTCGTCTTCCTGAAGGGCTTGTTCAAGGACACTTTGCCCAGGTTGGGGGACGAACGCTTCGCCCTGATCCGGCTCGACGGCGACATGTACGAATCCACCATGGACGCGCTCGTTCACCTCTACGACCGCCTCTCGCCGGGCGGCTATGTGGTGGTGGACGACTATGGCGCCTTGGCCGGCTGCCGACGGGCCGTGCACGACTTCCTCGGCCGGCGGGGGCTGACTCCGGCGATCGAGCCCATCGACGCCGCCGGCGTGTGGTGGCGCAAGGACCAGCAGGGCCGGAGCATCAAGCTCGTCGAAAAAGGTTAATTGGTTCAGCACCTTGGCGACGAGTGATGGCGGTGACGGAGACCGTCGAAATGGTCCGCACCGGCGCGAAAGGTCACGCATAAGTGCGCAGAATTTCCACCGCTTTTCCAATCTCTTGCTTGCACGGCAACGCTAGACCGCGCATATCCATGAACGGCAATGAAGCCGGCATTTGTGGGTATGTACGTGGGCACACAGACGGTCCAGGGTTCGGCGGACGCTTCGGAAATCGAGGCGCTGAGAGCCGAGAACGAGCGGCTTAAGGAGCAGCTTGCCCGCACCCGGGATGTTGAGTTCCTGGGCGACGTCGTTCCGGCCGACCTCCTGTCCGAACTTGCCGCGAGCCGCAAACTCACCGCCAGGTCTGCCAAGACGACCACCAAACCCATGACGGGCGACGGCGGCGGCCTCTGGCTGCAGGTCACGCCTGGGGGGCGTTCATGGCTCTTCAGGTTCAACGGGCGGGAGATGGGCCTAGGTTCGCTCAAGGACGTCCCCTTGGCGGAGGCCCGGGGCCGAGCCTTCATCTGCCGCCGGCTCGTGCGGGCTGGAGTCGACCCGATCGAGCGGCGGAACGAGCTGGCCGCGGCGACGGCGCCTTCCCCGAAGAAGCGCACCACGTTCAAGCACGCGGCTCAGCGGTACTTCGACAGTAAAAAGGCGGGCTGGCGAAGCGATAAACATTCAATTCAATTCCCGAATACTATGAGAGACTACGTGCACCCGACGATCGGCGAATGGCCGGTGGGGGATGTGGACACCGACGCCCTTCTGAAGATCCTGGAACAGGAGGTCCGGGGGCCGGATGGGAAGGTGATCGGCACGCTCTGGCGGACGAAGCCCGAGACGGCGGCGCGGGTGCGGGCGCGGATCGAGCAGGTATTGGACTGGGCGACGGCGCTAAAGATGCGCCAGGGCGAGAACCCCGCCCGCTGGCGCGGCCATCTCGACGCCATCCTCCCCGCCCGTTCCAAGGTCCGGGCCGTGAAGCACCACGCGGCCCTCCCCTTCGCCGACATGTTCGAGTTTTGGGAGCTGCTTAAGACTCGGACCAGCGTCAGCGCCGAAGCCTTGCGCTTCACTATCCTGACCGCGGCTAGGACCGGCGAGGTCATCGGCGCTCGCTGGCGCGAGGTAGACCTCGGCGCCAAGACCTGGACCGTTCCGGCCGAGCGCATGAAGGCCCACCGGCAGCACCGCGTCGCCCTGTCCGACGCAGCGGTTGAGGTGCTGGAGCGCATGAAGCCGCTCAAGAAGGCCGACGATGACTTCATCTTCCCCGGCGCCAAGCCTGGCGAGCCGCTGAGCCAGATGGCCATGACCATGCTGCTCCGGAAGATGGGGCGCGGCGACCTCACGACCCACGGCTTCCGATCGACGTTCAGGGACTGGGCCGCCGAGTGCACCAACTTCCCAGGCGATATGGTCGAAATGGCCCTGGCCCATACGATCTCGAACCGCGTCGAGGCGGCGTACAGGCGCCTTGACCAGCTCGATCGGCGCCGGCGGCTCATGGGGGATTGGGCCGCGCACATTAAGACGAAGCCAGTACCGAAAGCGGACAACGTCACCCACATCGGAGCGGCGCGATGAACCCCCGCGATCGTCTCGAAGATGATCCTCTCCGGTCGGGAATCGTGACCCGGCGCATGGCTCGCTTCTTCAACGTCGGGGGCCTCTGCGAGGCCTACGAACGGCGCGGCAATCGCCTCATTCAGCTCAGCCACATCGCCAGTGTCATGGCCGACTCGGCCCCTGGCCTCAGCCGAGAGTCGGTCATCCGGCGCTTCCTGTTCAGCGCCGAGGCCGGCTGGTTCGGCCGGCACGGGACGCGAGGGACCATTGAAAAGCTCCTCGACCTGGACGCCTACTCGACCGCCCCACGCACCAAGTATTCGCTACGGCCGAGCTACATCAGGACGGAGGCGTCTCCGGAACTGATGCGGGCGCCACGGTCTGTGTGGGCGCGGTGGATCGAGGCGATGGGGTGGCCTGTGCCGGCGGAACTCGCCGAGGCCAACCCTCAACAGGAACCTGCCTCCGATAGTGGAAACTGGCAGGATTCGCTTCCCCTCCTGAAGAAGGCGGTCGAAAACGTCCTCATCCGGAAAGGGCCGTACGCATCATTTCAGCCGGGCGCGATTGCCAATGAGGTGGCCCGACTCCAACTGGGGGAGACGGCGACGACGGACGAGATTCGGGGGGAGGCCGATCGTCTGCGACACAGAGTCGGCTTCCGCTCAAAAGCGGAGGAGGCCTGGAACGCAGCCGGATAACCTTCCAAAATCCTCCAAAACCCTCCAAAAATTCCACGATTAGTGGAAGTCGAGAACGCGGGATATTTGGTTCGCTCCTTCATGCATAGGAGCGCATCAGCATGTCCAGTTCCGAGGTCAGGCGGTCTCGCAGAATCAAGGACTACGCCCAGTTCCGCGGCGTATCCACCAGGACGGTTTACAACTGGGCCGAACGTCACGGGCTGAAGATCAGCCACATCGGCTCCATACCGGTTGTCTTCGACGACGACGACGTGGCGTTCATCGCCAAGTTCCGTGAACCGGCGGGGGCTGAGTAGTCGTCCCGTGCAGCACATGAAGAAAGACCCGCCTTTCGGCGGGCCTTCCGACGTTCGGTTTCCTGGCGGGGACCACCGGAAGACTAGCAAATCGTACAGACTCCAGCAAGCACGGCGCACGATCGGCGACGCCATCTTGGACGTCGACCCCGAGAATCGCGCCGCCATCCTGGCGTGGTTGCGGTACTGACCAAGTGCCAAATTGGCACTTGATCGCCGAGCTATCGGCAAATTGCCGATTGGTGCGCCGACCAAGTGCAAAGTCTGCACTTGAACCAGCTTCAGCGGCCGACCCGCCCCCAGCCCACGGCCGCCGAATAGCCCCCGGTTTCAAAGCCGGGGGCTTTCCTTGCCTCCGCCCGGGCCTGCATCTGCATCAGAACTCGCTCAGCCTCGCGTCGGCCGGCGCAGCCGAAGGAATCGACGACCTTTCCCTTGCGAAGCACCACAGCCAACCAAGGCAACCCGGCCTCTGCCGGCGTGTAAAGGACGAACTTCACCGGAGCGACATTCCCGTGGACGATCATGGGAAAATCGCGCGCGCCGATACCTGTTCCAACCTTCGCAAGGCCCCCCAGCGCTCAGTCTGGGGCTCTTCCTGTTGAGGTTTGGTTTAGGTTTCGGTGGCAGGGATTGCCTTGGCGGTCCCTTCCAGCAAACGGCGATCCGCCTACCCCCGAAGGAGAGCCCCCGGACCTTGAGCGCCGGGGGCTTTTCCGTGGCGACACTCGCCTCTTGAAGGAACCTTGGTGGGGTTCCAGCTTAGCCATATCAATAACAATTGATGGGTTGTTTCGTCGGTTTAGGAGACATGCTTCGGTTTCTAACTTCCCGGAGACCGAAATGCCGACAAATACTCATCCGTCATCTGAACATCATCACAACGCAGCTGCGCACCACGAGTCCGCAGCGCACCATCATCGCGAGGCGGCGCACCATCACGAACACGGCCGCCACGACGAGGCGAAGGAACACGCCACGTCTGCGCACGAACACAGCGAAACGGCCCACAAGCACAGCGGCGAGGCGCACGGCCGCTCGCACCGCTAACAGCCCCAACGGGGCGTCAGAAAGCCCCCGGTTCAGCGCCGGGGGCTTTTTCTATCGGCCCAGCTTCTCACCGGGACCATTCTGGCGCAGCGTTTGCTCGTGGCCCGGCATGAATCGCATTCCGGCACAGTTCGCGGAGAGCCAGGACCCTCCTGCTCGGAAAGCGGGATCGCTGCTCTGGCTGCTTCAAAGCCTGCTCATGACCGCTGCTGTTTTGGCGCTGACCTATCTGCACAGCTAGGCTGTTCGCGGCAGAGGCTGGTTGAGCCCGCCACTGAGCGCCGGGGCTTTTCCTTTAGGAACCCGTCCCGCTCGCAAAGCATTCAAGTCTTGCTAGCCAGAGCCTTCCAACTGTTTGTTGAACCCCCGGCGCTTCCCTCCGCGTCGGGGGTTTTTCCTTGGGAAGGCGTAGGCATAGGGGCTCTGCCCTTCGCCTCTCGCCAGAACCGCAGCGCGGCGTCCATCAACACGTAAGGCTCGGCCCCGTTGGCCGCCAAAGCCGCGTCGAGAGCGGCGTGCGCGTCGGACATCGGGTCGGGCTCAATCATCGGGACATCGTCCTTCGAGTCGGCCTCATTAGTCCTCGACGTAAGTTAAGGCGTCGCTACTCGGCCGGCTTTCCCGCTAACTCCGCCCTCAGCACCTCATGGAACGCCATCCCCGGCGCCTTGGCCATGAAGTCCACGACGCCCGTGCAGCCGATCCGCTTGCAGCGGGCCCGGCCCTTGTGCAGACCACGGCCCCGCCCGCCTAGCCGCAACCATCCAACCGGCGCTTGGCCCGTCGCGAAGCGGCTCTGCACCAAAACGAGCGCCAAAGGTTCGCCCATTACTTTGCGGAGAAAGATTTTTCTTCAGGCAAAGCTAGGAACACCGGTTCAACATACGCTTTCTACGAGTAGCTGGCGGGGATCATCTTATAATCCAAGGCAGGCGGACGACGCTTCGAAGAGAAGCAGTCCCGAAGGAGCAGTGTAATGGCGGAACAACCCACGTTGGAGGGTAAGGGCCTTGGGGCGCACGGCCCTGGCGCGCAGCAGCGAAACGAGGCGCGGGAAGGCGGCCCGCGGCCGAGCGGCCAGTCGGAAACATTGGACTTTGCCAAGGAGGAGGGCGCTCGGGCGGCGCGCGAAGCAGCTCATGTGAACGCGCAGCTTATCGAGCGCAACATGGAGTCGACACAACAGGCCATGAACATCGGCCTGCAGACCACGGCTCGCGCGTTCGAAAACCTTGCGAAGGCGATGACCGAGACGTTTAGCCTCAATGGCGGGCGCGGCGAGCGCGAAGAACTCACTCAAAACATTCAGGCCGCTTCCCGTGCTGGCGCCGGACTGACGATCGCCGCTCAAGAGGCGTCACGCGAATGGCTGAACCTGGCGCGCCAAGCAATGGAGGCGAACCTTCAAACCTTGCGGGAGCTGGGGTCCTGCCGCTCTGTCCAGGATGTGGCGTCGGTGCAGAGCAAGCTCGTGCGCACCAACCTCGAGCAGGCAGTGCAGGCAGGCAAGGCGATCGCGGAACGCTCACAACGCAGTCTAGAAGAAGTCAGCCGCGCCCTTAGTTGACAAGGAGTACCGGAATCCTGGCGCGGATCGCCGGCTGAAGCGGGTCCCCCGTCGGATGAATGTTCTGGCGCCGTTCATCCGCGACGGCGTCTTGTGGAGATCCATCGGACGACTTCCCCCAGGGGTGTCACCGTCGGCGGGGGGCCTCGGATAACGCCAAACCTCCGGGGCCCTTTGCCGCTACCGGCGCTGCGTTCCATGCCGACAGGAAGGTCCCGGAGTTCCCCCCCAGGTTATTCGGGCCTTCACTGTCTCTGGGCGACAGAAGCCCCCGGCGTGGTCGACGGACCGTGTTCATTACCGTTGACGGAACTCGCCTATCAGGGGAACGTTACCGCGTCGGAGCGCCGGCCCCATCCCAAATCGCGCTCCGGTAACGCACAAGCCTAGCCCCCGGCACTGCCCCGTGCCGGGGGCTTCCTTCGGGGTCAGGCGCTGCCCCGCTTGCCGTGGCCGAGCCGCTCCTATCTGCGGCCTATGAAACCGCCGAAGCCCACCACGACCGAGACCTACATCATCGCCGCATTCGACCAGGACCGGCCCCGCTACGTCTATAGGGATCGCAAGCACGGCCATCTCGTGGTGACG
>Ga0213876_10000971_pt1 | contig 18862 bp, 19 predicted proteins | sample BarmaccomBMRX_R9_FD_160113 | JGI IMG/M metagenome (GOLD analysis project Ga0213876, IMG submission 160113) | Root-associated microbial communities from Barbacenia macrantha in rupestrian grasslands, the National Park of Serra do Cipo, Brazil - RX_R9 | ecosystem: Host-associated > Plants > Roots... | reverse complement strand
GCAACAACTCGAAATGGGCTGGATCGCGGTTGTTGTAGTCGGCAAGGTTCAACTCGGGCTGCTGATGCAGGCGAGAGAACTCCCCTGTAATCAGGTCGTGAGCCGAAATGATGGTGTCCTTTTGGGTCAGCTCGCGCTTGATCCGGCTGGCGACGGCCGCGGCCGTCAGGTCTTGGTGAGTTTGTGGCTCGACCGTCGCGATGACTTCAGGGTCGTCGGACGATGCACGGTTGGGGAAGAACGGTCGGGCGGAGACCTTTACACCCGACTGGTCAGGGTCGTGAGTCTCGGGCAATGGCGCGTTCTCGACCCTCTTCACACGCAGGCGAGCAAGTTCGCACACGCGCGCCAAACTCATGGGTCCCGACAAGCCGGGGTCACCGTTCTCAAGGGTGTCAAGCAAAGCCGAGCCAAATACCGTGTACTCGCTTCCGATTCGGGCAGGATTACGTTTGCTTGCAGCGCACAGCATTGCCACACCTGTGCTGGGCTCTTCGTCGAGCAGCTGATCAATCTTTGCCGATTCGGCTTGCTCCACATCACCGCCTTGAAAGGCTTCCAATGCAGCGGCGGCGAAGCACGAATCAAGCACGAACAGGCGCGCACTGCTTCCGGCGGCGTCTCTTAACGTGCGCTGAAGGTCTCTGACGCGAAGGCTCGTGACTTCGAGCAGGTTCGGGCGGGTGTCGCGTATCAGTAGGCAATACTCGCGGTGCGGGGGCAGGGCGAATACTCCGTGCCCGATGTAGGTGAACAGCACCGCGGCGTTCGCCCCATCTACAGCGCCCATCCGAGTGAACTGGTCTCTCAGAAACCCACCAATTAGCTCTAACTGGTCCGCTGGCGGCCGCTCGTCATCGAACAGGTTGAGAAGGCGATCGTCAGCAAGGCTCAGCCCTGTATCGCTGACAAGATAGCTACATAACCGCCCCGCCGTGGCGGCGAAAGCTGTGCTCGAAGCGAACTGCTCCCCAAGCCGCGGCCACTCGCTCGCGCCACACACCACGGCGAGGGTGCGTTGAGGGTCGAGCGGAGGAGTGGTTGTCGGCATTGCGCGTTCTGTTCGCTACGGACTAATCGTCTTTCAAGAAGTCTTCGATTATCCCCCGCTGGTCCTTACTGACTTGACCGTGAACCTCAACTTCACGCGCGCGACCCTTGCTGTCTTTGCGGCTCAGCTTCAGCCGCGCCTCCGCTCGTGATTGCAACCAATCCGAGAGAACCTTGGCCACGGCGGCGATGCCCGAGGGGCCTAAGACAATCAGCAGAGTCAGCCCCAAATCCTGGGTCGCCGAGTCCCTGACCCGCTCAAAGGTCGCACCCGCCAACTTATCAGCAACGAACTCCTGCAAGTCGCTGATCAGCTCATCGGCGGTCGCGGCGTCGACTCCCTCAACGGTGCATTCGAGAGAAGTGTCTGTCACCCGAAACCCCTAACATCCCAAACCGGCCGCGTAGCTCATCGAATGGATCTATCTAAGCAGCTAGCTGTATAGACCTGCGGTAATCCCCTGGCCTGCACGGAGAGACCCCGCGTTTCCAGCTCCGGCGCGAGAGCATCGGCGTAGGCGGGCCGCCCGATGTGCGTGAAGCGGTGGCGTGCATCCGTCCTACTTCTTGCCTTGGCGTTTACCCGTGGATTTGCGCTGTGCCAAGTCGCTTGCCGCAACGCTCTTTTGCGCCTTTGTCGCGGACTTGTTCCTTAGCTGCTTGGCGGCGAGACTCGCGTCCTTCTTGCTTGTCGCCATCTCTCTTCCCTCCTTCCGAATCGGACTCCATCTCGAAGGTACGCGTAAGACGTGACATCGACGCCTAGCGATCTCGGAGGCGACATGTCACGAGCTCGCGGACGCGCAGTGCTGCCTCGTAGGGGTCTTCGTGTTCCCAGATCCGGAGGCTGACCCAGCCAGCTTCGTTGAGCCGCTGGTCCGTATCGCGAATGGGGCTTTCGTCCAAATGGTCGCTCAGGACTGATCGCGCACAGGACTGCGTTTCCCAGGGAAACAAGCTGGTCGCACAGCGACGTGGTCGGATGCCCCACTTTGGCGTGATCACTATTGAGCCTCGGCCCGCTATGTTGCGCATTCTGGCCGATGGTTCGGGCGCTGTTGACTTCGTGTATCACCTCGACCTGTCTGCTCTCGCTGCCTCCATCGCCGCCGTAGCGGAGCGGAGGAGGAACCCGGCTAGCTGGTCTCCGGGCCAAACGTTCAACCGCTTGATGAGGCAGAAGCGTCTTCGGGACTTCGACGACTTGGTACACGAATTGATGAGAGTTTGCCGAAATAGAGCGACCTGACTGCAACGGCCCAGAGGAGTGCTACGTGTCCCAAACACCCAAGGGCTTCCCAAATCGGCGTTGTGCCAGGTGTGCCAGTTGTGCCATGCCCGCCAAGACGCCTCATTAGCTGAGTTGTAAACATTCTGTATGCACATGTCCCCGAAACGCCCACAACGGCACAAACGAAAAAGCGGTCGAAACACCAGGCCAGAGGGTGTTTCTGCAATCGAGCCAATGCATACCAACGCTGCCAAACCGTCAGTTAAACGGACTTAAAATCCGCCCAGTGTCGGTTCGAGTCCGACTGGGGGCACGGGAGTTCTCTCAGGTAGAGGCGGTTCTCGTCTCGAACGCATGAGCGGTCAGCTTGCGTCGGGGGGTCTGCGTCAGCGCCGCGTCAGCAAGCAGTTGACTTGAACCCGGCAGGCCGTCACCGGAAGAGAGAAGTGTTGGTCAGTTCGAGCAGGGCGGCGCCCAGGGAGTCGTAGTAATCCGCCGCTTCCTCATCGGTCACCTGCGGATCACTGTGAACGATGTGGTTGCGTTGGTTCCGCAAGTCATCTAAGCGTTCGCACAGCCCTATCGTGATGACACCCTTCGCGGTCAGATTCTTGGTGAGCGCGGCGACGGAATCTGGTAACGGCTCATCCGGGTAGGTGCGCGCGAATGACCGCTTGAGCAAACCCTCGAGGTGGTTGAACATCAGCAGGACTGCCGCCTTGGCATCAGCCCCAGCCAGCTCAGGGTATGAGTATCGCTTGCTCACTCGTCCAGGCTAGATCGACGCGGCTCTAGTGGCCGGTGCGTGTCGTCGCGAAAACAGTGGTGAGTTTGTCGGACCGTTGTTGCGATCGTGTAAGGCTGCCCACAGGAAGGGGCCGCACACGATGTGACAGTAAGAGGAAAGGCATGGACGTGCCCACCCCGATTAGTCCAGCCACGATCGTTTGATCGATCGAAGCGTTGTACCCCAGTGCGTTTGGCTACGCCGGTGAATTCCGACTTAGGTCAGTGGTGGACTGTGATGTCGGTTGGCGGGGCCGAGAGCTGTTCGTATCGGTGGAAAGTGACGTCGCCGTCATGATGGGTCAGTCTGTCTGGCTGGCACGCAGACCGTCAACCACGATCTTCATCGTTCGCCGGACGGCGTCGGGGTAGGACTCGTCGGGGCGCGCGTAGATCTGCAGGGTCATCAGGTGGGCGATGTCGCGCGGATCGACGTCGACGCGTAGATCTCCATCGGCCTGCGCTTGTGTGGTAATCGCTATAACCTGCTCGGCGACGCGGCCTCGGATCGCGGTGAGTTGCGGATCGCGGTGGAGTTCGTCGTAGAGCAGGGTGGGCTCGAGGGCGGAAGCTAATGCGCCCAACCGCAATTCGGCGCATTCACCCAGCAAACGGCACAGCGTGGACCAGGCTCGGGTTTCCTCCCGGCGAGCCATCTCGGCCATCTCGGCCAGATCCGACAGATACGCATGCCCCGTCGCGGTGATCAATGTCGTGCGATCGGGAAACCGACGGTACAGGGTGCCCACACCGACACCGGCACGGTCGGCGATCTCCTTCATCGGTGCGTCGACGCCCTGCTCGCGAAAGACGATTTTCGCGGCCGCCAGGATCTGATCACGGTTGCTCCGCGCATCGGATCGCACCTGCTCACCTCGGACATGTGGACGAATCTCTTCCGGTTAGCCTACCGTGGATGCAAGCGGACGACATTCGTCCACTTCATCTGAGGGAGGCGCCATGAGCATGAGTGTGCTGATCTCCGGCGCCGGGGTCGCCGGATCGACCTTGGCGTACTGGCTCACGCGGCACGGATTTCGGGTCACGGTCGTGGAATGGGCGAGCGGGCAGCGATCCAGCGGGAACCCGGTGGACATCAAAGGGTCCGCGGTTGCCGTCGTCGAACAGATGGGGATCATGCCGCAGTTGCGAGCTGTGGCAACTCGGGTGAACCGGCTCGTATTCGTCGACGCGGACGGACACGAGCGAGCCAGTGTGAGCATGAAGGCATTCCAGGGTTCCGCCGGTGACCGAGAGGTGGAGATCGCGCGCGCCGACCTCGCAGCCATCCTGCTGTCGGCCGCCCACGGGTCCGCGGAGATGCGCTGGGGTGATTCGATCACCGGGCTGGCGCAGGACAGGGGCGGAGTGGATGTCACGTTCGACCGGGCCGAGCCCGAACACTTCGATCTGGTGGTGGGGGCCGACGGACTGCATTCGACGGTTCGTCGCCTGACTTTCGGCCCAGAGGCGGGATTCGTCCGGCACATGGGCATGTACGTAGCAGTGGCGCGCTGGAGCGGGGAGAACGCGGCCACCTTGCCCGTCGACCGGACGATCGGCGACGAACAGATCGTGTTCAACACTCCCGGCCGTGTGTTCGCGGTGCGTCCAGGGTCAGGAAAACCCGGGGCGGCGTTCATCTTCCGCCACCGAGGCGTGCCCGGTTTCGACCAACGCGATCTCGACAGTCACAAGCGGCTCGTCACCGAGGCGTACGCCGGCCGGCTGGGCGGTTTCGCTGGATTCCTCGACCGATTACACACTGCCGACGATCTGTACTTCGATTCGGTGAGCCGAGTTCGGTTACCACACTGGTCGACCGGCCGGGTCACCTTGGTCGGTGATGCAGCATCGTGCCTATCGCTGTTCGGCGACGGCTCCACACTCGCTGTGGCTGGTGCATACACATTGGCCGAGGAACTTGCTCGTACACCCGGCGATCCAGCGGCCGCACTGTGCCGCTACGAGCGGCGGCATCGGCTGATGACAAGACGGCGACAGCGCGGAGTATTCACGGCCTCGGTGTTGCTGCTGGTACCCCGCACACGGGCCGGTATCGCCGTGCGTAATACCGCTGTTCGGTTCATGCGCAGCTAACCGCCGAAGACGATGTTCGGAACTGACGGGCGTGCGTTCCATCGGCCGCTGGCGATCAGCGTGGCCGGGCTCATGCTTGCCGGCGTCGGGCTGGCCGTCACCGCGTTGGTCCTCGCCGCCGCGCACCGCGAGACAGGTCAAGCACTGGCCTATATCTCGGTCGCGGTCGGCTTGACCGGCGTCGCGGTGATGGTGCTGCGCGGCACGCGTTGGGTGATCCGGGTCATCATCGTCGTGCTCGCCGGGCAGGTCGGCGCGATCGCGGGAACTACATGGGAGCTCAGCCACGGTATCGATGCCCGCAAAGCCAGCCAGTTGCACCGACTCGGGTTCGATCCAACAGCGGGCGTGGTCATCAACCTGATCTATTCCAGTATCGCCTTCACACTGTTCTGCTGGTTCGCCACCCGCTGGCTCGCAGCGCGGCGACACCGACCTGCGTCCTCACGTCAGACATAGGCAACCGACGAAACATGCCCCATCGACGAGCCGCTCAACGACCTCGATCCACAGTTCTTGACAATTGCTCGGCCTCGGAGCGCATTACAGCTAACCCAAACGGGACTCCGGCGTCCAACTTAAAATCCGCCCAGTGTCGGTTCGAGTCCGACTGGGGGCACGGGGGCGCGGCTGTCCGAGAAAAGCGGTCACGTAGAGCTTCGGCCGCTCGAACGGCTTGATCATCTAACCCCGTGGAGAACCTTCAGGCGCAGTAAGTTGGTCGCGATCGTTGTCCGTACGCCGTGCGGAGGGAGGCAACGCCGACGTGGTTGAGGATCCGCGTGTTGACTCCGTCTCCCGCCAATACGATCGATGGGAATATCCACCTCCGGTCACCGACCTTGAAGCGTGGACCAAAAACCACTGGGATTGGTTCGACCCGTACTGGGCGCATCGGGTCTTCTGGCCAAACCTGGAGTACAGACCGGACCTCGACATTCTGATCGCGGGTTGCGGCACGTATCAGGCGGCAGTCTTTGCGTTCATGAACCCTGCCGCAAAGGTAGTAGGGATCGATGTCAGCCGGTCTGCACTTGAGCACGAGCGGTATCTGAAAGACAAGCACGGGTTGCAGAACTTGGAACTGCGACTGCTTCCGATCGAAGAGACGTCAGCGCTCGGAAGCGACTTCGATCTCATCGTCTCTAGCGGCGTATTGCACCATATGGCCGATCCCGCGGAAGGACTGAAAGCGCTCGGTGAGTGCCTGCGCACCGACGGAGCGCTCGGCGTCATGCTCTACGCGAAATATGGCCGATTCGGAGTCGAGGCACTCGAATCAGTCTTTCGCGAGTTGGGCCTGGGGCAGGACGAGCCCTCCGTTCAACTGGTTAAAGAGGCGATCGAGTTGCTGCCGGAGGACCACCCGGTCCGGAGCTACTTCAAGCGGGCGAGCGACCTGCTGACCGACGGCGCCCTGGTCGATACGTTCTTGCACAGTCGTCAGCGCAGCTACACCGTCGAGGAGAGTCTTGACCTGGTCAGCGCGGCCGGACTGACATTTCAAGGATGGTTTCATAAGACGCCGTACTATCCGCACGACCTGCTGACGCGGGAAAGCGGATTTACCTTGCTCCTGAACCGACTACCTGAGGTCAAACTCTGGTCCGTGATGGAACGCCTGCAACCGGGAAACGCCACCCACTTCTTCATCGCCTGCCGGCCCGAACGTCCGAAAGTGCATTACACGATCGACTTCTCGACGGTTGAAGCTCTCGACTATGTTCCGCTGTCGCGTACGGCGTGCCTGCTGTCCGGCGACGAGATTCTCAAACCGGGTGGAAAATTGCGGCTCAACTGCGAGCAACTGCCCTTTGTCCGGCACGTCGATGGCGCTCGCACCATTCGAGAGATCGTCGAGTCGGTGGCACAACGCCGCGAGGTCACCCAGACAGACAAAGCGGACCTGCAGGACTTCGGGCTCAACATGTTCCGATCGCTGTGGCGCCTTGACGTTCTGGCGATGGCGCTGAACACGGGCACGGCCGGCGTGTGAAAAATCGGCGCCCGGGTATGCCAACGGCCGTATGACTACTGCACGAACACAACCGGATCAGCGCGAACTGGATGGCGCCCGGCGCATCGTCGACGCTATCGCTGAGGCGTTCGCAGCCAAGATCGTCGGGCAGCGCAACCTGAGGGAGTCGCTCCTGATAGGTCTGCTCGCGGGCGGCCACATCCTGCTCGAAAGCGTGCCCGGGCTGGCTAAGACCACCGCCGCCAAGGTGCTCGCCGAGTCGATTCACGGCCGCTTCCACCGCATCCAGTGCACGCCCGACCTGCTGCCCAGCGACATCATCGGCACGCAGATCTACGACTCGGCGACCAACTCGTTCGTCACCCAGTTGGGTCCGGTGCACGCCAACATCCTGTTGCTCGACGAGATCAACCGGTCAAGTGCGAAGACCCAGAGCGCGATGCTCGAGGCGATGGAGGAGCGGCAGACCACGATAGCCGGGCGAGAGCACCCCATCCCGGATCCGTTTCTGGTCATCGCCACGCAGAACCCTATCGACCAGGAAGGCACCTATCCGCTGTCCGAGGCGCAGACCGATCGCTTCATGCTCAAAGAGATCGTGCGCTACCCCAACCCGGAGGAGGAGGTGGAAGTGATGTCGCGCATCGACGCAGGCGTCTATGACAAGGGGCGACCCACCCCGCCGGTCGTCAGCGTCGACGACGTGCTGCGCCTGCAGGACCTCGTGCGCCACGTCCACATGGATCGCGCGCTGATGCTCTACGCCAGCCAACTGGTCGACGCGACCCGCCGCCCCGCGCAGGCGTTCCCCAAGCAGATCGCGCGTCTGGTCGAATACGGTGCCAGCCCACGCGCGACGATTGCGTTTTGCAAGGCGGCACGGGCGCAGGCGGTGCTCTCTGGGCGTGCACACGTGCTGCCCGAAGACATTGCGAAGCTCGCGCACCGGGTGTTGCGGCACCGGCTCATCCTCGGGTTCGAAGCGGCCAGCGCCGATATCACTCCCGAGGTCGTGGTCGACGCCGCGCTGCGGGCCGTTCGCGTGCCCTGAGGTCATCTTGGGCAAACACCTCAACCGGGCAAAGGCGCACTTCGGCACCGACACTCGCGGCCTGCTCGAGGGCGGTCGCTACGCGCTTTTGCATACGCGCAGCATGGAATTCGACGACCTACGTCCGTACGTTCCCGGCGACGACGTGCGGGACATCGACTGGAAGGCCTCTGCGCGCTCGGGCAGCGTACTGATCAAGCGGTTCGTCTCCGAGAAGCACCACAAAATCCTGCTCGTCGCCGACGCCGGTCGCAACATGTCGGCGCTCGCCCCGAGCGGGGAATGCAAGCGCGACGTCGCGGCGCACGTCATGGGCGCCGTCGGGTTGATCGGCCTACGACGCTCCGATCAGATCGGCATGGTCTACGGCGACCGCCGCGGCTCGGTGAACGTCCCCCAGCGTCGGGGCGAGACGCACATCGAGGGACTACTGCACCGCTGGTACCAGCACACCATGACCGACGCCGGCGCCAGCGACGTCACCACCCAACTCGATTACGTCGCAACGCATTACCGACACACCATGCTGATCATCGTGGTATCCGACGAACCCGACCTGGGTCAGCGCGGGGACGAGCGACTCAGCGCAGTGCTCACCAGACTGAGGGGGCGCCACGACATCATGTGGGCGATGGTGTCGGACATGCCCGCGGTGGGTCCCGACAACACCGACGGGTACGACGTCGCCACCGGTCGTTTCGTCCTGAACGGAGCCGACCTCGGCCCGCGGGTGGTCGCCGCCTACCGCCGAGCCGAGCAGGCCCGCCGCGCTCGCCTTGCTACGTTCCTGACCGGTCACTCGATACCGCACGCGACCATCGCGGGCAGCGATCACATCCGGCGTGAGCTCGTCGGCCTGACGGAGGTGGCCGCCCGTGCCGGATGAACTGCTGCCCCATCTGTTCGGTCCGCAGTCGTACTCATCCTGGTGGCTGGTGTGGGCCGTGCTGTTGTTGGTCGCCCTAACCGTTTGGCATGCAAGCGTTTTCGTGTGGACACTGCCTGCACACCGGCTGCGGCGATTGCCGCTCGTGCGGCGGCTGCACGCCCAACTCATCCGCAACCGCTTCGCCCGCCGCGTGCAGCACATTGCTGACCAGTACCGCGCCGGGCGGATGTCGGCTCCGCAGGCGTGTGCGGCGATCAGCCGGACCCTACGGAGCTTTCTGCATCAGGCGACCGGCGCGCCGGCCCAGTACCTGCACGTCGACGACTTGGCCGGCAACCACCTGGCCGCGGCCGCATCGCTGCTAACCCGGCTCGGCGACGCGCAGTTCAACGCCGAGGCGCGGGCCGACGTCGCCGACGTGAATATCGAAGCGCAGGAGTTGATCCGCTCGTGGACCTGAAGTGGTGGTCGGTAGCGGCCGTCGGATCAGCCTGCTTCGTCGCCACCGTTGCGCTGGCGGCGTTGCTTCCCATGACCGCCGCCCGCCGGCGGCTGCGCCCGCTGGCGAACGTCGCACGGTTGACCCGGTTGCCCGAGTACGCAAAAGCGGCCCGACTGCGTTCACTCTCGATGGCCGTGACACTGGTGGTTCTGACGGTCATGTTCGCCGCCGCCACTTGGGCGGCGGCCCGCCCGACCGGGGCCGACCAGGGTTTCGACGCCGCCCACCCCGAAGACATCATGCTGTGTGTCGGGCAGCCGGTGACCGATACCGCGACAGCGGAACTGCTCGACTTCTTCGCGCGGCAGGCCAGCACGTCCTACACAAGCCAACGCATCGGCCTGACGTCGGTCAACCGGCGGGTGGTACCGCTGACGCGCGACCTGCAGTACGCCGCAGCGCTATTCGGTGAGTACGCCCACGCACAGGTGCCGCGGTCTGCGTCTTTCGCGCCACCGGTGCCTTACAGTGACTACGCCGCCAGCGTGGATGACGTTTTGGCACTGTGCATCTCGGGGTTTCCCGCCTTCGGTGAACGCAGCACGCACCGGCGCTCGGTGATCTACCTCGGTCCGTCAGATCTTCGTGCTGGCGGTGACTGTCGTGACGCACTGTTCACCGACGGTGGTGTGCGGGACTTAGCCGAACGCGCTGGGGCCCAACTCAATGTGGTCGACACGGCCCCGTCACCCGCGAGCGGGTCGCTGATCGCGCTTGCCGGGCAGACCGGCGGGCGGTACCTAGCACCGGGTCCGGGATCATTGGCCCCGGGACTCAACGAGATACGGGCGCACAGCCCACCGGCGCGGCTGGCCGACGGCACCGTCGTGACAGCGGACTCAGGGGATGCGCCGGTGGTACCGCTGGCGATCGCGTTGGTGTCGGCGACGGTGCTGTGTGTGGCCCTGATGGTGTTACGCCGATGACGTTCCAGCCTGTGCTGCCCTGGGCGATTCTCGCCGTCGTTGCCGCCGCGCTGAGCGTGGCGCGTCTGGAGGCGCTGCGCCAGGTGTTCTTGTCGGCGGGGCGCCGCCGCGGCCGCGCGGTGCTGCGATGGAGCGGCGTGACACTCGCGGTGCTACTGCTCATCGCTGCGACAACCCGTCCGGGAATCCGCAACGATGACAATCGTTGGGGGACAATATCGTCGCGGCAGAGCGTAGCGGGCAAAAATCTCAACGTGTTCCTCATCGTCGATCGGTCGGTCGACTCGGGTCTCGAGGACTACGGCATCTCCGGGAACGCTGGCAACCCTGGTACCCCCGCCGCCGGTGAACCACGGATCGCGGGGATCCGCGACGACATCTCAGCCTTGATCAACCAGTACCCCGCGGCACGGTACGCGCTCGTCGCCTTCGCCTCGCAGGCCTCGCTGGACTGGCCGCTGTCCGAGGACGTTTGGAGTCTGCGCCCCACCATCGCGGCTCTCAACTCCTACCAGCCGGGTGCCGACGCCGCATTCGACGTCGACGCCGGCGCGGCGGGAAACGTGTTGCGATACCAGCTGATCCAGGCGGCGCAACAATATCCGGGTTCGCGGAACATTGTGCTGTACTTCGGTTCTGGTGCGCTCGGGTCGCGAGCGCCGAGGCGCGACTTCGACCTCACGCAGGCCTCGGTGGACGGGGGAGCCGTGCTGGGCTACGGCCCCGCCGACGTGATCGACGAAGCAACATTACGAAGAGTCGCAGGACAGCTCGGCGTGCCATACCTACACCGGGATCCCGGTCAGCCGTTCCACCCGGCCCTGCCGGACGCGCCGAACCGCACGGGCGTCGGGGCGGAGGCCGTCGAACGGACCGAGTTGTACTGGCTGCCCGCGCTGCTCGCGGCGGGGCTGCTGCTCACCGAGATCTACCTTTCGGTCCGCGAGTTCCGGCGCGGCCGCATCGCCCGGCGGGACTTGACGTGACGCTCAGGCCGGCACGGCTGCGGCTCCGACGACGGCTGCTGATCTACTCGGCGCCCCTGACCGTCGCCGCGCTGCTGGTCGCCTTCAAACTGATTTCGGTTGTACTGGCGGGGAATTCCGCGGTCTCCGACTTCGCAGGTGGTGACGCGAACGCGGTGCGGGTCGATGCGGCGGTCCTCGGCGTGGCCAACGTGGTGGAACCGGCGAAGGCACTGTTCGCCGCGGGTGCCGCCGCCGTGCTCGAGGGCCGGCTCGAGGATGCCGATAGTCGCTTCACCGCCGCGCTTGCCCACACCGATGCTTCGCACTCCTGCCCGGTGCGGGTCAACCTGGAATTCGTGCGCGAAACTCAGGGCGACCGGGCCGCGGCGGCAGGCGACAAGGCACGCGCGCTTGAGCGTTACGCGAGCGCGCTGTCCGTCGTTGACGACGCGCCGCCGGCCTGTTTCTTGGGCAACAGCGATCCGGACGCGCAGCGGCGGGCCCTTCGCCACGACGCCGCGAACCGGTTGGCAGCCAAGAGAATTGCGTTGAACACCCCGCCGCCCGAGGTGCCACCGCCACCACCGCCGCCACCGCCACCGGCGGCGCCGCCCCCGCCGCCGCCGTCCGCCGCCGTCACGCCCGATGGCCAGGAGATCCCGGAGCGCCGGCTGGACCCGACCGCTGGCGATCCACTCGATAAGTTGCGGCAGGTACTGCAGGACGCGGCTGGCGCGGCTGGTGCGGCGCCGCCGGGGGGCTCCCCGTAAGGGGTGCGCACTGTCGCTTCGTGGCGACGGGTTTTGCTAGGGATCGGCTGGCGCAACGAGTTGCGCCATCAGCGCCGGCAGGTCAGCGTAGATCCAACCACGTCGCGCCTTGCCGTCCTCGAATTCCCACAGGCTCAGCCCGCGTACTCGATGCGCTTGCCCGTCGCTGCAAACCCGAACGAGTCCGCGCTGTGCGTGCCGCGGATGCGCCAGCGGCATACCACGCGGTCGTCCGTAGCGAACTGGTCGTCAACCTCGACCACAAAGTCGGGCATCGCGTGGTACGCGGTCTGCATCATGGCCCGGTAGGCCTCGATATCGACCACGGGTTGCGCGCCGGGGTTGGACCACCTCGATGTCGGCGCGCAGGTAATCCTCGTGATGGGACAGGTCCTGGCGGTTTTCGTCCTCTTGCCAGCGTGTGTGCAGTGCCCGATTCTCTGTCGCGCCCATGATCCATCCTCTCGGTGTCCCACACTGCAGAATCCTTCCGTCGTGCAGCATATTTCGGAAGGACAGCCGGGGAAATGTGGACCTAAAATCTGTTTCAAGTCCGTCGGCCCTACACTGACCCACCGTGGGCATGCTGTTTGGTTTCGCACCGTGGATCGTTTACTGGGTACTCGTCGGCAACGTCCCGTTCGTCACTGCCGTGTTGGTCGCGTTGGCCATCGCCGTGGCGGCGCTGGCGATCGGTCGTGCCCTCGGCAAGCCCGGCCATACGCTTGAAACCGGTTCTGTTGCAATACTTTTAGTGCTGGCGGTGCTGGCATTTACGCTCGGTGATTCGTTCTTGGAGCGGTGGATACAGCCACTGGGCGCGGCCGGCATCTTTGTTGTGGCGCTTGTCGGCGCGCTGACCGGTAAGCCGTTCGTGCGTGAATTCGCCGCCGCGGAGCAGCCGCCCGATGTGGTCAAGACCGAGCTGTTCGGCCGGATGACGGTGGTGCTGACCTGGGTCTGGATCGCCGCGTTCGCAGGCATGGCGGTGTCGTCGGCCATTCCGCCCGTTGTGCAGCGCAACGCGACGCTTCTGGACACCAAGACCCCGCTGTCGTTCGTCTGCTACTGGGTCATCCCATTTGCGTTGCTGGGTGCGGCGGCGCTCGCCTCGCGGTACCTGTCGGACCGGATGCTCGCCGGCATCGAGGACGTCGCGCGGGAAACCTCGTTCGTCGCCTACGACGAGGCCACCATCGACGAGCTGTATTACCTTGCCCAGGAACACGCCAATCGCGAGGTCGGGCCCGGTAAGGAGGCTTATAACGTCAAGGTCGGCGGGATGGGAACCCCGCTGACCGGCGACGAGTCGCGCAAGTCGTGGCCCTCGACCTACAAGGTGCGCGACAAGAAGCACTAGCCCCCGGCGGGCACCAGCGCGACGCCGCAGACGGTACTCGCGGGTGGCAAGCTGACAGGGTGAACGCGATCAGCCGTGCCGCGAATGAAGTTGTCGCGCAGAGGCGGGCACATCGGGTGGTGTGCCCTCGCCGAGCTGGTTGTAGGGATATCTGGGCGGCCCGGGTCAGCGCACCCCTGGCCGCCTATCGGGGTCAGTAGGCGAGGCCGAGCATGAGTGCCGAGCAGGAGTACCCGCAGCTGGCCGCCGCGCGTGGGCGAATCGAGCCCGCACCGCGTCGGGTCCGTGGCTATCTCGGACCCGAGCTGGTTTTCGACACCACCGCCGCGCGCTACGTGTGGGAGTTCCCGTACTACCCGCAGTACTACATTCCGCTGACCGACGTTCGCGCGGAGTTCCTGCGCGACGAGGACCATCCACAGAAAGTGCAGTTGGGCCCGTCGCGGCTGCACTCCCTGGTTGGCGGTGGCCAGACTCACCCGTCGGCCGCGCGGGTATTCGACGCCGACGGTGACGGCCCCGTCGCGGGCACCGTGCGATTCGACTGGGATTCGCTGCGCTGGTTCGAGGAAGACGAGCCGATCTACGGGCACCCACGCAACCCGTATACGCGGGTGGACGCGTTGCGTTCGCACCGCCACGTTCGGGTGGAGCTTGACGGCCTGCCACTGGCCGACGCCCGGTCCGCGGTCCTGTTGTTTGAAACCGGTTTGCCGACGAGGTATTACATCGACCCGACCGATATCGCGTTCGAGCACCTGGAACCCAGCCCCACGCAGTCGCTGTGCCCGTACAAGGGCGTGACGTCGGATTACTGGTCGGTGCGGGTGGGCGACACGGTGCATCAAGACCTGGCGTGGACGTATCACTATCCGCTACCCGCCGTCGCGGCGATCGCCAACCTGATCGCGTTCTACAACGAGAAGGTCGACATCATCATCGACAGCACGCGACTGGACCGGCCGCGCACCAAGTTCAGCTGAGTCATCCGATGGGACGAAAACAACACAAACCAGCTAAGTGTTGCGATTCCTTTGTGCCGCTCGATATGCCTCGCCGAGGCCGCACTGCCGGAGTGTGATATTTCACTCTTTCGTTCGGCGAGTCTAAGAACATTCTTATATGAGCGTCCGCTGAGCGTTGGAGCCGTGGCTTAGCCAGCATGGATTTATTAGCACGTCAAGTGCGACGCCCTGGTTTGCCGGTGAGCGCGTGTCCGCCCACGTGATATTCGCGGACTTTGCGCAGCATCCTTTTATAACGTGACATGGGTAACACGGCTCTAATTAAATTATTTTTGGCCAGAATTCGGGCCGCTAGAATCCTTTGCAAAAGCGTTTCTAAGCCGTCATAACGGCACCTGAATCCGGTGCTTAATTGCGGATTGATCCGGGGCAGCGAGTCTGGCGCGCGGTTGTCGTGTCGCTCGCCGCCCGCGCCGACGAACACAGCAAAGGCAGTGACCAGCATGAGCCTCGAGACAGATGTCCCAGATGCCCTCGTCGAGATTCCGGTGCATAGGGGTCCGATTAGCGGCATCGTCGTCAGCGCCGATGGCAGCCGACTGTTAGTGACCAATTACGGCGACGACAGCGTGGCGGTCATCGACACCGAGACCTGCCGAGTCCTCGAGGTCGTCGCCCAAGTCACCGAGCCGTTCGCGATAGCAATGGGCCCCGACCGCGCGTACGTCAGCACCGTTTCGAACGCATACGACTCCATCGAGGTCATCGACGCCGCGACCAACACGGTCGTCGCTACCCATCCGCTGGCGCTCAGTGTCAGCGACCTGACCGTGAGTTCGGACGGCAAGTACGTCTACGCCGGCCAAAATGGCGTCTGGCGCGCTGACATCGCCGTCCTGGACACGACGACGAACCGGATCGACGTGATCGACGTGGCGGAAACGGCGGGCACCACCATCGAGTGTGTGCGCCTCAGCCCCGACGGGGGGCGGTTGTATGTCGGCACCAACGGGCCGGCCGGCGGTCGGCTGCTCGTCATCGCAACCGGTGCCCAGGCCGATGACGGACGTTCGAGTTGGCGCCGGAAGAAGAGCTCCACCCGCTCCGGTGCGCGCCGCATCCTCGGAACCGTCGACATCGGTTCCGCGATCCGCGACGTCGCGATCAGCCACGACGGCGTCATGGCCTATGTCGCGAGTTGCGGCCCCGACTTCGGTGCGGTGGTCGACTTCGTCGACACCCGCACGACCAAGATCACCGGCACGCGCAAGATCGCCGAGATCGGCGGCCTGGTCACGCAGTTGGCCCTCAGCGGCGACGGCGACCGTGCCTACTTGGTTAGCGAGGACCGCGTCACGGCGTTGTGCACGCTGACCCAGGATGTCGTCGGCATCATGCGGGCCACGCAGCCGTCGTGCGTGGTCGAAAGCCCCGACGGTGCTCACCTATACATCGCCGACTACGCCGGCTCGATCACGCTGACACCTGTCATCTCGGCCGGGCAGTCGGAGCTCGACGATCCGGCCGAGTGGACCATGCCCGAGCTGCTGCAGTACGAGCCCGCACTCGCCTGACGGCCTGCGGTTACGCCCGCTACCCGGGGGAACCCGTTTCGCACTGTCCGCACGGCGATAGCATTCGCCCACTGGACATCACGCGCGCGACCCCAAAGGCGGTACATCGATGTACGGGACGATGCAGGACTTCTCGCTCACGATTGCCGCGATCATGCGGCACGGCTGTGGTGTCCACGGGCGACGAACGGTCACCACCGCGACGGGTGACGGTGGCTATCGGCACACCAATTACCGCGACGTCGGTCGGCAGGCCGCGCAGCTGGCGCACGCCCTGCGGCGCCTCGGCGTGACCGGCGACGAGCGGGTCGCCACGTTCATGTGGAACAACACCGAACACCTGGTGACCTACCTCGCGGTCCCGTCGATGGGAGCGGTGCTGCACACCCTGAACATCCGGCTCTTCCCCGAGCAGATCACCCATGTCGCTAACGAGGCCGAAGACCGGATTGTCCTGGTCGACCTGTCATTGGCCAAACTGCTGGCGCCGGTATTAGCCAATCTCGGCACTGTGCACACCGTGATCGCGGTCGGGCAGGGTGACACCGCGCAACTGGAAGAATCCGGGAAGACCGTGCTGCGCTTCGCCGACGTGCTCGACGGCGAGTCGACAGAATTCGACTGGCCGAACATCGACGAAAACTCAGCCGCCGCAATGTGTTACACCAGCGGCACCACCGGCAACCCCAAAGGCGTTGTCTACAGCCACCGTTCGAGCTATCTGCATACCATGGCGGCGTGTACGGCCAACGGGCTCGACGTCGGGTCCAGCGATCGGGTGCTGCCGATCGTGCCGATGTTTCATGCCAATGCGTGGGGCCTGCCCTACGCGGCGCTGATGGCCGGTGCCGACCTGGTGCTGCCCGATTGTCACCTGGATGCGCAGTCGCTGATCCACCTGGTCGAGACGCAGCGGCCCACGGTGGCCGGCGCCGTTCCGACCATCTGGAACGACGTCATGCATCGCCTGGACGAGGATCCCGGCCATGACATGTCGTCGTTGCGCAGGGTCGCGTGCGGCGGGTCGGCCGTGCCCGAGTCACTGATGCGAACCTTCGAGGACAAGCACAACGTCGAGATCCGGCAATTGTGGGGGATGACGGAGACGTCACCCCTGGCCAGCATGGCGTGGCCGCCGCCAGGGACCCCGGAAGACCAGCATTGGGCGTTCCGGGTGACCCAGGGCCAACCGGTGTGTGGCGTCGAGGCGCGCATTGTCAATGACCACGGCCAGGTGCTGCCCAACGACGGCAAAGCCGTGGGTGAGGTGGAGGTTCGCGGGCCCTGGATCACCGGTTCCTACTACCTGGGGCACGACAGTTCGAAGTTCGACTCGGGCTGGTTGCGCACCGGCGACGTCGGCCGCATCGACGAGCACGGTTTCATCACCCTGACCGACCGCGCCAAGGACGTCATCAAATCCGGCGGGGAATGGATCTCTTCGGTCGAGTTGGAGAACTGCCTGATCGGCCATCCCGACGTCGTCGAGGCGGCGGTCGTCGGGGTTCCTGACGAGCGCTGGCAGGAACGTCCACTGGCCGTCGTCGTGGTGCGGCAAGGAGCCAGCGTCGAAGCTGCCGCTCTGCGAAAGTTCCTCGCGGACAAGGTCGCTCGGTGGTGGTTGCCCGAACGTTGGGCGTTTGCGGACGAAGTTCCGCGCACCAGCGTGGGCAAGTACGACAAGAAGACCATCCGGTCGCGGTACGCGGAGGGTGCATACCAGGTCAGCGAGGTTCACAACTGAAGCAATCACGACTTCGGTAAGTTCTGTAAAGCTTTGCAGCGCAAGCCGTTACGTCAAGTGCCAAAGGTTGTCGTCCCGACACCGCTGGGGCTGTAATCGATGTACACCGGTTCCTGCGCGAACGGCTCGTATCCGGTTTCCATCCTGCCGCCCGAGGTGACCGCTGGCCGCGGCCGGCATGCATCTCGCACCTCCCGCTAAGTCATGGCAGCCGTGCCGGCAACCGCCGCGCGGCCGAACGCTAGGGATGGCACCGGGACATAGAGCCCTGCTCCAACGCGGCCCCCGATGGTGGTCGCAGGCGGCGGTACTCGGGCCCTCTTCACGAGCCGATGGACGCGATCATGACGAGTGCATCGTACGGCCGCCCGGTCGGGATCCGCGGGGTCTGCCCCGGGTTCACCTGGACAACTTCGACCGTGCTTAGCTCCGCGCAACCCGACGGGTCATCGGCACCGATCGAGGAGTAGAACGTGTTCATGAGCCTGCGGGTTGTGCAATGGGCAACGGGTGGGGTTGGCGTGGCGGCGATCAGAGGCGTGCTGGAACATCCCGAGCTGGAACTTGTCGGCTGCTGGGTGCATTCGGAAGCCAAGAGCGGCAAGGACGTTGGCGACATTGTCGGCACGCCACCGTTGGGGGTGACGGCGACCAATAGCGTCGACGACATACTCGCACTGGACGCCGACGCTGTGATCTACGCCCCGTTGATGCCCAACGTCGACGAAGTCGCCGCGCTGCTGCGCTCCGGCAAGAACGTCGTGACTCCCCTCGGCTGGTTCTACCCGAGCGAGAAAGAGGGCGCCCCGCTGGAAGTCGCCGCCCAGGCGGGCAATGCGACGCTGCACGGGGCCGGCATCGGGCCGGGCGCGGCCACCGAGCTGTTTCCGTTGCTGCTGTCGGTGATGTCCACCGGTGTGACTTTCGTTCGCGCCGAGGAGTTTTCGGATCTGCGCACGTACGGTGCA
>Ga0213876_10000970_pt1 | contig 18866 bp, 19 predicted proteins | sample BarmaccomBMRX_R9_FD_160113 | JGI IMG/M metagenome (GOLD analysis project Ga0213876, IMG submission 160113) | Root-associated microbial communities from Barbacenia macrantha in rupestrian grasslands, the National Park of Serra do Cipo, Brazil - RX_R9 | ecosystem: Host-associated > Plants > Roots... | reverse complement strand
AGGTACAACGAGACGGACCTTGACGCTGCCCTCGCCCGCTTTGAGGAGTTGCGCCCGTAGTGGCGATAGCTGAGAACACGGCACGCACAGATGCTGGCCGAGGCCGCTTAGTTCAGCCGCTGTCCAAAGGGCACAACAACTTCAAATGCGCTAGCACATGGGCTAGCGCTTTTCTGCGGCGTGCCCGCCTGCCTCGGGTTGCCAACGACGCCCATGTGACCTGACTTCAGTCACCGCCCCAGCACGACGCGGCCTAGTGCGGACCGATCAGCGCGAAGACCTGCTTGGCCAACTGCAGCATCCAGCTCGTGACGGTCGGCCCGTGATCACGGGTCCAGTTCAGCTGAAAGCTGACCACCCACGGCTGACCTGTCTTGTCCACGGCGTACCAGCTGAACGTCAAATCACCAGGCAGGCCACCGGCTTTCGCGCCAATGTAGGGCCAGTCGTTGCGATCCAGCTGGATACCGGCGACGGCGGACAGGATCTTGCGGATGGGCGTGGCCGCGCCGACCGCGTCGGCCTGGAGTGTGGTATGGACTCGACAGATGTCCTCGGCGCTGCCGTACCATTCCGCGCCGTAGGCGGAAGCAGGCGAGTGGGCGCGGGTTGGATCAGGTTGGTAGACGGCGGAATCCACCTGTTGTAGCAGTTGAGCCCGAACTTGCGGAGAGCCCTGCTTCCACTGCTCGCGCAAATCGGATTGTCCCCATCCGACCGAAAACAGCTCATACATAGTCGGAAACGGTGTCATGCTTGCCGGATCGTGATGGCCTGCCGTGACCAAAGCTTGCTCGATGGCATGCGTGCCCATCCGGCCAATCAGCAAGTCGGTGGCCATGTTGTCACTCGCGGCGATCATCTTCTCGGCGGCGGTACGCACCGAAACCTGCGCTCCGACAGGAAGTTCCAGGCCTGACGACCCCACCGCCTTGCTCTTCTCGGTGACCGTCAGCTGATCGTCCCAGGACACCGTTCCGGCCTTGACGGCATCGGCCAGCGCGTGCAGCACGTACAACTTGAAAATCGATGCCAGCGGCAAAGATTCGCCGGTATTGGTGCCCGCCACCGGGTGGCATTGGCCTTGAGCGGTCTGGTCCACCTTGGCGACCTGGTAGGAGTAGCGGGCGCCGGTCCGACTCAACACGGCGTCGACGTCCTGCCACGACTTAACTGACGGTGGCTGAGTTTCGAGTTCGAAACCATCCACCCACCCGTCATCGTCGGTATGGATCCGGATGTCCTGTCGCGCGCCGTAGGAGGAAATCAGATGCAGCGTGGCAACGCTGGCCCCGATGTCCACACTGTCGAGCCTGAACGGACGATCCCACCACAGCGACTCCATCGTGGTCTCGACCGAGTCGAGGTGCTTGGGCGCAGCAAGGGTCCCGACTCCGATCGGGCCGATCGGCCAGTCCGAGTTGAGCATGTCCATGGTCTGCTGGGCCCGCAGACCGGGGGGAGTCCGCGTGTCGATCTGCCGTCCCGGGTTCGCCGCGTTGGCCTGCGGGGATGGTGCGGGGGCACACGCCGGGGCCAGGGAGACGACCAGTGCGGCGGCGGCGCTGAGCGCCGCCGCGCGATGCCGCGCCCGACGCCCGCTAACCAGACTGGCCGGAAGCGGCAACGTCGAGCACAACCTCGAATTCCAGGAGCGACGCGCCGGTCGCCACCGGGTTGGTCCGAACTCCGGCATGGGCCGCGATAGCGGGCCCGTTTGCCCACGCCTGGAATGCTTCATCGGACTCCCAATGCGTCACCACGAAGTAGCGGTCTTCCCCTTTGACCGGGCGCAGCAACTGAAAGCCGAGGAAGCCGGGCGAGTTCTCCACCGCGTGGGCGCGGTGAGCGAACCGCTTCTCCAGTTCGGGGCCAGCGTCGGCGGGCACTTCGATTGCGTTGATTTTCACCACTGGCATGGGGCTAGGCTACCGTGCCCTGAATGGCAGCGGATCTGTTGACCCGTCGCGGCGGCGAAGGAGAGCCGCTGATACTCGTGCACGGGCTGATGGGGCGTGGCAGCACCTGGTCGCGCCAGCTACCCTGGCTGACCCGGCTGGGGAGCGTGTACACCTATGACGCGCCGTGGCATCGTGGCCGCGACGTTGCCGATCCGTACCCGATCAGCACCGAGCGATTCGTGGCGGACCTGGGCGATGCCGTGAACGCGTTGGGTGTACCGGTCCGACTGGTCGGTCATTCTATGGGTGCGCTGCATTCCTGGTGCCTGGCCGCACGGCATCCAAACCTGGTGTCGGCGTTGGTTATCGAGGACATGGCTCCGGACTTCCGCGGCCGAACCACCGGTCCGTGGGAGCCGTGGCTACACGCGCTGCCGGTCGAATTCCATTCCGCCGAACAGGTATTCGTCGAATTCGGGCCCGTCGCGGGTCAGTATTTTCTGGACGCCTTTGATCGCACCGCCACCGGTTGGCGCCTGCACGGGCACACCTCGAAGTGGATCGAGATCGCCGCCGAGTGGGGCACTCGTGATTACTGGCAGGACTGGCAAAGCGTGCGTTCACCCGCGCTGCTGATCGAAGCCGGTGATTCGGTCACCCCCCCGGGCCAGATGTTCGAGATGGCCCGAACCGGCTGTCCAACAGAATATTTGAAGGTGCCTGAGGCCGGCCACCTGATTCACGATGACGCGCCCCGGACGTACCGCCAGGTGGTCGAATCCTTCTTCGCGACGCTGCCCGGTGCCGGTTAGATTCAACGCCTGCCGGTGATTCCGCGCGCGGTACGCAGCGCCACCGCCATAAGCGTGTTGGTGGGATTTTGGCAACCTGACGTAACGAACACGCTGCCGTCGGCCACGAAAACGTTGTCCATCTGGTGCATTCGTCCATTCGGGTCAACCACGCTCGTTGCCGGGGACACGCCCATCTGCATCCCGCCCATGACGTGCTTGGTGTCCGGTGGAGTGCCGCCCCCCACGGAGCGCGTCACGCTGTCGGGTATGGCGGCGAACAGGGTCGCGCCGGCCGCCGCAATCATCGCGGTGACCACGGGCACATAGAACGTCTGCGCGACCTGCTCGTGCTTGCCCAGCGCGTAGGTGATGCGGGGCACCGGCTGGCCGTTGAGGTCCTTGACGCTCGGGTCGAGGGTCACGTTGTTGGTGAGGTACGGCAGGTCGGTGCCGATGAAATCCACGCCGGCGAGCCGGTCGCGCAGGAGCGAGGCGCGCATCAGCTCCTTGAACCCCGCGCCGAACAATTGCACCCCCGGCAGGAGTCCCAGAATCTCCTGGTAGAACTTGCCCTCCGCGATCGGTTCCTGGCTCCCACCGAGCTCGCACAGGCCGCCGCGGATGTAGGGCAGTCCGGCCAGTTTTGCCGCGACTCGGGCCCCGGGGAAGTCGGGGTTGGCAAAGTCCTCCATGCACTGCGTGATTGAGCGCCCGCGGTAGGCGTGCGCTCGCTGATCGAGATAGATGCCAAACCCGTCGATGAAGTTGTGAAACATCAGCCGTGCACCGACCCGTCCGCTCGCGTCGGGCAGGCCCGAAAGCAGCGCCAACCGCGCCGACTCGATCGCCGAGGCTGCCAGCACCACCAGGTCGGCGCTCTCCCCGCCGGCATTACCTTGCGGGTCGAGATAGGCGACGCCGGTCGCCCGGCGCCCGGTGAACCCGACCGAGGTGACGGTCGTCTCTGGCCGTAACTGCGCACGCCCGGTCTGCAGCGCGCGCCGCAGCGGGGCCAGGGCACCGACCCGGGCGGCGATCGGGCACCCGTAATTCGCGCAGAACCCGCAGTTATTACACGCCGGGCGTCCGTCGTTGGGCACTGAGTTGATCGCCGACGGGAACGGAAAAGGGTGCAGCCCAAGGCGCTTCGCTCCCTTGGCGATCAGCGTGGACGAGCGCTGCTGCGCCCCGGGCGGCATCGGGTAGGGTCTCGACCGCGGCGCGTGCTTCTGAACCAGTGCGGGTAACTTCCCGACGTCGCCCTGGGTCCCGAGCAGCGCTTCGATCTCGTCGTAGTAGGGCGCGATATCGGCGTACTCGAACGGCCAATCCGCCATGTCCGCGCCGGGCTGCGGGCCGAGCATCGACAGTCCCTTGAAGTCGATGTCCCAGAACCGCGGGACCTTCGCGTCCCAGTGCGTGGTGCCCCCGCCGACGGTCACCGGTAGCTCGTTGACGGGACCGATGTAATCCGCGTTCTGGCCGGCGGATTGGCGAAATGTGCGGGGATAGGCGAGCGGGTCCGGCTGCTCGAAGTAGCGGGACTTCGCCTTGAGCTCGTCGTTGGAGAACGTCGTAGTGCCATACAGGTTGCCGAGCAGGTCGGTGAAGTAGTTCGAGCCCTTCTCGAATATCACGACGTCCCAACCGGCCTCCGCGAGTTCCATCGCCACCACCGATCCGCCGGCGCCCGAGCCGACAACGACCGCCTTAGTGGCCGGCACCCACGCCGCCCTTTCCGCCGATTTTGGCGACGACATGTTCCCAGCCGCCGTTGAGGAGCCGGGCTATGATCCCGTTGGGCGGAATCCCAAGCGGGTCAAGCTGAGTCGCTTCGACCTGGGCGTCGGTATAGCCACGGGGCTGCGAATCCCCGGGGAAATAGATGTCTTGCCAACCAACTTGGTTCGCGTTGCCGCCGTACTCGGGGTTGGAGTACATCGCCTCGATGGTGTGACCGAACAGCAAATTCGTGAAGCCCAAGGCCTGACCCTGGGCCAAGATCAGGTCCTGCTGCACGCGTGGCACGCAGGTGAAGTCGCCGCCCGCGAGCTGATCGAGCAGCGCGATGCCGTTGGTGTACTGGCCGCGAAGGTCGTTGAGCCGCTGGCGCCACGCGTAGGTCTGTGCTCGGTTGAGCGGCACGAAATTGGCCATGAAGTCCTGCGAGCCGCCGCTGCGGTTGCTCCACGGCCCGCCCGCGTGCACGTCGGCCGGCGTGGTGTCGAACACCGACAGCAGCCGGTCCAGGTAGACGACCACGTTCGCTTCGTGCGCCCCGGGGTGGCCGAGCTCGGTCAGGCAGTCTTCCGGCCCCGGGACGAGGCGGCGGGTGGCGGCGTCGAGCACCGCCGCCTGGTGTGGCGACAGGAATCGGTACGTCGATTCTGCGCAAGCAGTCGGGAGCACGCCCGGCAAAGCGGCGGCCAGCGGAAGCAGGCTCAGCCCGCCGAGCATCGCGCGCCGCGACACCGGCGACGACAGGGGGGTCCCGTCGCTGGGCACAACGGCAGGGTATGGCCAGATAAAGCGTTCACCAGGGAACGGGCGCGCGGCGGCGTGTCGGGACTAGTCTCCTTCGCCGGCCAGCGCGAAGCGGCCGTCGCCGGTCTGTGTCACCAGGCCGTCAGCTAACAGCGAATACAGTGCCCGGTCGCGCTGCGCGGTATCGGTCAGCCACGCCACGTCCAGCTCTGCCCTGGTTACGGGAGAATCGTTGTCGCGCAACACATCCAGCAGTCGCCCACGCACCTGGCGGTCGGTCCCGGCGTATTGCTGGACTCGGCGCGGTGGCCCCTGCGCCGGCGGATACCCCGCACTACGCCACGCGCATTCGCGGAGCGGACACAACCCGCATCGCGGCGAGCGCGCCGTGCACACAATCGCGCCGAGCTCCATCAAGGCGATCGAAAACCTAGGCGCCGCTTCGTCATTGGGCAGCAGGGCCGCGACGTCGGCGTTGTCCCGGGTAGCCGACGGCGCACCGGCGTCGGCGCGGCCGTGCACGGCCCGGGCCACCACGCGGCGCACGTTGGTGTCCACCACCGGCACCGGCTTGCGGTAGGCGAAGCTTGCCACCGCCCGCGCGGTGTAACTGCCGACACCGGGCAGGGTGAGCAGCACCTCGATATCGGCGGGAACCACGTCGTTGTGCTCGCGGGCGATAACCGTGGCGCATTCGTGTAACCGCTTGGCCCGCCGCGGATAGCCAAGTTTGCCCCACGCCCGCAACACATCTGCCGCGCTTGCCGCGGAGGTGGCCGACGGGGTGGGCCAACGCCGCACCCAGTCCGTCCAGGTCGGCAACACGCGGGACACCGGCGTCTGCTGCAGCATGAACTCGCTGACCAGAATCTGCCACGCGCTGACGCCGGGGCCTCGCCAGGGCAGGTCGCGGTGCGACCGGTCATACCAGGCGATCAGGTCATCGGGCGACAGCTTCACCCGGCCGTGCGGCACAATGTGTGCCATGCCCAACACCAATCCGGCCAGCGCGTGGAAAACACTCAAAGAGGGTAACGAGCGATTCGTTGCCGGCAAGCCCGAACACCCCAGCCAGGGCGTCGACCATCGGGCCAGCCTGGCCGCGGGCCAGCAGCCGATCGCCGCAGTATTCGGTTGTGCGGACAGCCGGGTGCCGGCCGAGCTGGTGTTCGACCAGGGCCTCGGCGACATCTTTGTGGTCCGCACCGCGGGGCAGGCCATCGATGCGGCGGTACTGGGTTCCCTCGAGTACGCGGTGACGGTGCTGAACGTATCGCTCATCGTGGTCCTCGGCCACGGCAGTTGCGGCGCCGTCAAGGCCACCGTCGGCGCGATCGAGGACGGCGCTGTCCCCGCCGGTTTCGTCCGGGACGTGGTCGAAAGAGTTACGCCGTCCATACTGCTCGGCCGTAGCGAGGGCCTGAGCCGCATCGACGAGTTCGAGGAACGGCACGCCCGCGAGACGGTGGCGCAACTGGTGGCGCGTTCGACGGCCATCGCCGAGCGGGTCGCCGCGGGCAAACTGGCGATCGTCGCCGCGATCTACCAGCTGGCCGACGGTCGTGCGGTGCTGTTGGACCACACCGGCGATATCGGAGAGTGACTTCCCGCTCGCCACTGACCCGGTCCTAGCAGGTAGGGGCGCCCGCTAACCTTCGCGACACGCCGGGGCGGGTCGGACGAGTCTGCGTGACCTGGCCCTACCGTGTAAATGTGCTGGATCTGGAACCGCGTGGCCCGCTACCTACCGAGATCTACTGGCGGCGCAGGGGCTTGGCCCTGGGCATCGCGGTAGTCGTAATCGGAGTAGCCGTCGCGATCGTCATCGCCTTTGTCAGTGGCAACGCCGGCGCGAAGCCAACCAGTGCCGACAAAACGGGAAACGCGCAGGGCCACCCGGGATCAGCGGCACCCCAAGCGCCCCAGACGCCACAGCCGGCCGGGCAAACCGAGGGCAACACTCCGGCGGCACAGGCGCCCCAGGCGCAAAACCCGGAAGCGCCCACCCCCACTGCCGCCGTGCAGCCGCCGCCCGTGCTCAAGGAAGGCGACGACTGCCCCGACTCCACGCTGGCGGTCAAGGGCCTGACCAATTCGCCCCAGTACTACATCGGCGATCAGCCGAAGTTCACGATGGTGGTGACCAACATCGGGCTGGTGGCCTGCAAGCGCGACGTGGGCGCCGCGGTGTTGGCCGCCTACGTCTATTCGCTGGACAACAAGCGGCTGTGGTCCAACCTGGACTGCGCGCCGTCAAATGAAACGCTGGTCAAGACGTTCACGCCGGGCGAGCAGGTCACTACCGCGGTGACCTGGACCGGGATGGGATCGTCGCCGCATTGCCCATTGCCGCGGCCGGCGATCGGGGCGGGCACCTACAACCTGGTCGTTCAGCTGGGCAATCTGCGCTCGCAGCCGGTTCCGTTCATCCTGAATCAGCCGCCGGCGCCGCCTGGTCCGGCGCCGGGGCAGGGCGCGCCCGCTGCGGCTCCGCCGCCTGAGGCGCCGCCGACCGCGGCCCCCGCGCCCGGCGGGTAACTCGTTGGGCCTGCATTGGCGCGTTTGAGCAATTGATTCTGCGCTGAGGGCGGAGTTGTTCGAGTAGGCCCCGCCCTCAGCGCAGAATCAACGCCCAGCTGCCCTAGTGGTCGGCGATCGTCGACTCGGCCAGTTGGGACAGGCCCTCTCGCACGTGGCGGGCCCACATTGCGCCAATCCCGTCCACGGATTGCAGATCGCTGGCGCTGGCCGCCAGCAGCCCTTGCAGCGTTCCGAACGCCCGAACCAGTACGTCGGCATGGGCGAACTGCAACCGGGGAATGCCCGCCATCGCGCGGTAGCCACGCGGGCTCAGCGCCGAGTCCTGTGCCTCCGTGGTGGTCGGATAGCCAAAGACCTTCGCGAGCGCGGTCACCTCGAGCAGTTCGGTGTCCGACAGGGCGTCCAGCTCGTCCAGCGTGGCGACGATCTGCGGTGTAGATGGGGGCTCGGGGTTGGCGTGGTAGTCGCGCACGATCAACTCCCGCGCGGTGTCGTTGCCGCCCAGCAGCTCCTCCAGCTGTAGTCGTAGCTGACGCCCGTCGGTGCCGAGCTCGATGCAGTCGTAGTCGATCACCAGACCGATTCGCCGGACCAACTCGAGCCGTTGCACCACCGTCATCACGTCGCGCAGCGTCACGAAGTCCTCGATCTCCGCCCTCGACAGTTGCCGGCTGACCTCGTCGAGCCGGGTCTTGTAGCGTTCCAGCGTTGCGATGGCCTGGTTGGCGCGCGACAGGATGGTTGCGGAGTCGGTGAGCACGTGGCGCTCTCCGCCCACGTAGACGGTCACGATGTTCATCGAATGGCTCACCGAGATCACCGGGTAACCCGTTTGGATCGCGGCCCGTTCCGCCGAGCGGTGGCGGGTTCCGGACTCGTCGGTGGGTATCGACGGATCGGGCACCAACTGCACGTTGGCACGCACGATACGGCTGCCGTCGGTGGACAGCACCACGGCACCGTCCATCTTGGACAGTTCGCGCAGCCGTGTCGGCGCGTAGCGGACATCGAGGGAGAAGCCGCCGTCGCAGATGGCCTCGACATTCTCGTCGTGGCCGAGCACGATCAGGGCGCCGGTGCGGCCGCGCAGGATGCGTTCCAGGCCGTCGCGCAGTCCGGTTCCGGGTGCCAGACGGGCGACAGATTCACGCAGGGTCGGACGGGTCACAGCGTGTCATTGTGCGGTCCCGTTGGGTGGTCCGTCCAGCCGTTGCGGTCCGGTGGGCCTGGTGGTGCGATGGTCGGCGATGTCGACCATGTGCTCCAGTGCCGCGACGATGTTGGGTGCCGTCAAGGCGCGCAGACCCTGCGGGAGGGCCTTGCAGCCCGGCGGAATGAGCGCCAGGGTGAACCCCTGACGGGCGGCTTCGGCCAGGCGCCGTTCCATACCGCTGACCCGCCGCAGGTCGCCCGCCAGCCCCACCTCGCCGATCATCACCGCGGTGGTGGGCAACGGCAGGTCGGCATAAGCCGATGCGAGCGCGGTCGCCACCGCCAGGTCCGAGGACGGGTCGGTCAGCCGCATGCCGCCGACAGTGGACAGGTAGATGTCGTTGACGGCGACGGGCAACCTTGCGTGCTTTTCCAGCACCGCGGTGATCATCGCGGCCCGGGAATGGTCGATACCGCTGACGGCCCGCCGCGGTGAGCCACCGGGGGACGGCGTCGCCAGCAAGGCCTGGACTTCGCCGATCAGTGGTCGCTTGCCATCCAGCGTCACCGTGATGGCCGTGCCGGCAACGGGCGCCGGCCGCTGATCCAGGAACAGGTGCGACGGGTCCGGAACGTCTTCAATTCCGTTGTCGTGCAGTACAAAACACCCGACTTCGTCGGCGGCGCCGAAGCGGTTCTTGACCCCGCGGACCATCCGCAGCGTGCCGTTGCGGTCGCCCTCGAAGTGCAACACCACGTCGACGAGGTGCTCGAGTGAGCGCGGACCGGCGATGGCGCCGTCCTTCGTGACGTGCCCGACGAGGATGAGCGCGACGCCGGTGCTCTTCGCGGCGGCCGTCAGCACCGACGTGACCGCGCGCACCTGGGTGACGCCACCGGCGACCCCGTCGGCTTCGGTGCTGGACATGGTCTGCGCCGAATCGACGATGACCAGGGCAGGACGGACGGTTTCAATGTGCTCGAGCACGGCGTGCACGTCGGATTCGGCGGCCAGGTAGACCTCGTCGCTGCCGCAGTCGATCCGGTCCGCGCGTAGCCGGATCTGGCCGGCCGACTCTTCGCCGGAGACATACAGCGCGCGCCGCCCCGACTGGGCCCACCGGTGGGCGACCTTGAGCAGCAGCGTGGACTTCCCGACACCGGGATCACCGGCCAGCAGCGCGACCGACCCGGGCACCACACCGCCGCCGAGCACCCGGTCCAGTTCGTCTATGCCCGTCGAGCGGTGCCGGCTGAGGTTGGGCTGTACCGAACTGATCGGAACGGCGCGCGACGCCGGCGCCGAGGCCAGACCCGCCCGTCGGCCGTTGCCACCGGCCGAACTGAGCACTTTTACTTCGTCGACCGTGCCCCACGTTCCGCACTCGAGGCAGCGCCCAACCCACTTAGCGGTGAGGCGGCGGCATTCCGAGCAGCGATACTGGGTTCGCGTGCCTGCCACGCCAATCACGGTATCGGGCTGGTATGACAGCCCGGCGGATCGACGCGCTCAGCCTTGTTGGGAAGCTAACCCGGCCGAGATCGGCACCAGCACGCTGCCCTGTCCGGCCGTCTCGAATATGAAGGTGAATTTGTAGGTCAGGCCGTTGCTGATCGGCTGGTTGAGGGAGATCGTCGCCTTGGCCGTCCCGGACGAGTTGGCCTCCGCGGGCCCCGGCGCCACGTTCTGGCCTTCGGGCGTCCCGACGAACAGCATCCCGCCGGCCGGCAGCCGTGGATCGCCGGCCACCGTCACGGTCCCGACATCGCTGGTGATTCCCACCAACCGGTCGGCCTGGTCCGGCGACTGGTTGACGGCCACCAGCACCAGCTCCACCGTCTTGCCCTTGTCGATGGCGTCACCGGTCTGTGGGGCTTGAATGCGGACATCGCGCAGCGCCACGTTGTTGAACGTGACCCTGTTGCCGTTGACGGCGGGTTCCTGATTGGCCGTCTGCGCGACCTGACCGGTGCCACAGCCGCTGATCAACGTGACCATCGCGGCGAGAAGGCAGCTGACCGGCAGGCGGGTCTTGAAGCGGTTCACTCGATGCCTCCTGCTGGCTGGAGCGCGATAGTGGCGATGTCAATTTCGCAGAATCAACTATGCAGGGTAGTAGCTCAGGTGCCTTCGGCGGTAGCCGGGGACTCCGCGGGAGAACCGGTGCCCGACACGCCAGGGCCGATTGGGGGTCCACACGTGGTTTTCACGCGGATGCCGGGGGTAGCCGAGCTAGGCCGTGGAGCCTCTCTTGAGGGTGCCGTGAGCGTCCCTCGCGCGGCCATGGTGCGTTCGTTAGCTGGGCCATAAATACGCCAGACATGGGCCTCAGAGGGGTCTCGGAGGGGTCGAGGCGGGGTCGAGGCGGGGTCGAGGCGGGCCGTGAATCGCCTCCCGATACTATTGGGCGTTGCACGTCTAGGCCCGTCTGTCAACCCCCAATCTCGGCCCGATGTGCCCCTGACCTGCATCGTTGTTCCGCACGTGTCGGGCTGCCGTGTTAGAGTGGTTATTAACGAAAGGGGCTCGAACCACATGATTTTTAAGGTCGGCGACACCGTTGTCTATCCACACCACGGTGCTGCGCTAGTCGAGGCGATCGAAACCCGAACCATAAAAGGGGAACAAAAAGAGTATCTCGTCTTGAAAGTGGCGCAGGGCGACCTGACCGTTCGAGTACCCGCCGACAACGCCGAGTACGTCGGCGTCCGTGACGTTGTCGGGCAAGAAGGCCTGGACAAGGTGTTCCAAGTTCTGCGTGCCCCGCATACCGAGGAGCCGACCAACTGGTCGCGCCGCTACAAGGCCAACCTCGAAAAGCTCGCCTCCGGGGACGTCAACAAGGTCGCCGAGGTAGTGCGCGACCTGTGGCGCCGCGACCAGGAGCGTGGCCTGTCCGCGGGCGAGAAGCGCATGCTGGCCAAGGCCCGGCAGATTCTGGTCGGTGAATTGGCGCTCGCCGAGAGCACTGACGACGCCAAAGCGGAAATCATCCTCGACGAGGTCCTAGCGGCGGCGTCCTAGACGCCTCCTGAAGACATCCGTAGTCGCAGTCGTCCCGGCCGCAGGGGTCGGGGTGCGCTTGGCTGCCGGTGTGCCCAAGGCTTTCTACCCACTCGAAGGGCAGACTCTCGTCGAACGGGCCGTCGACGGCCTTCTGCAGTCCACCGTCGTCGACACCGTCGTCGTCGCCGTCCCGACGAATCTCATTGATGATGCGAAGCGGATCCTGGGCGCGAGAGCAACAGTCGTGGCCGGCGGGCCGAACCGCACCGAATCCGTGAACCTGGCATTGGCGGCCGTTTCGGATGAAGCCGATTTCGTCCTGGTGCACGACGCGGCGCGGGCGCTGACGCCGCCGGCAATGATCGCGCGGGTCGTCGACGCGCTGCGGGCCGGACATGCTGCCGTTGTGCCCGCGCTGCCGCTCTCTGACACCATCAAAGCCGTGGATGCCAACGGGGCGGTGCTGGGCACGCCTGAGCGGGCCGGCCTGCGCGCCGTGCAGACACCGCAGGGATTCACCACCGAGCTGCTGCGCCGGGCTTACCAGCGTGTGGGCGCGGCCAGTTTCACCGACGATGCCTCGCTGGTCGAGCATGTCGGCGGACAGGTCCAAGTGGTCGATGGCGATCCGCTCGCATTCAAGATCACCACCCAGCTGGATCTGCTGCTGGCCCAAGCGATCGTGCGCCGGTGAACGACTTACCGCGCGTCGGCCTGGGTACCGACGTGCACCCAATCGAACACGGGCGGCCGTGCTGGCTGGTCGGGCTGCTGTTTCCCGACGCCGACGGCTGCGCCGGGCACTCCGACGGCGACGTGGCGGTGCATGCGCTGTGCGACGCCGTGTTGTCGGCCGTCGGGTTGGGCGACATCGGGGGAATCTTTGGCGTCGACGACCCGCGGTGGAAGGGCGCCAGCGGTGCGGACATGCTGCGCCACGTCGTCAGCCTCGTCGCACGGCACGGCTACCAGGTCGGCAACGCCGCTGTACAGGTGATCGGCAACCGGCCCAAGATCGGTCCGCGTCGGGCCGAGGCGCAGGCGGTGTTGTCGGGCCTGATGGGGGCGCCGGTCTCGGTGTCGGCCACCACCACCGACGGGCTGGGTCTGACCGGACGGGGCGAGGGCCTGGCGGCCATCGCGACGGCGCTGGTGGTTCACGGCTGATAGCTCGCGGTCGCGGCTCGCGGCAATTGGCCAGGTAAGCTGGCACGTCGTGACCGATCGCGCCCAGTTACGGCTACACGACACGGCGGCCGGTGCCGTGCGTGATTTCGTGCCGTTGCGCTCGGGGCACGTTTCCATCTACCTGTGCGGTGCCACCGTGCAGGGCCTGCCGCACATCGGGCACGTTCGCAGCGGCGTGGCATTCGACATCCTGCGGCGCTGGTTGATGGCGCGCGGCAACGACGTCGCGTTCGTCCGCAACGTGACCGACATCGACGACAAAATCCTGAACAAGGCCGCCACCGCGGGCCGGCCATGGTGGGAATGGGCGTACACCTTCGAGCGCGCCTTCACCGCGGCTTACGACGCGCTGGACGTCCTGCCGCCGTCGGCGGAGCCGCGCGCCACCGGGCACATCACGCAGATGGTCGAGTTAATTGAACGGCTGATCGAAACCGGTCACGCCTATGTCGGCGCTGGCGACGTGTACTTTGACGTGCTCAGTTACCCGGAGTACGGCCGGCTGTCCGGACACCGGATCGACGACGTCCACCAGGGCGAGGGTGTTGCCACCGGCAAGCGCGACCAGCGCGATTTCACGCTGTGGAAGGGTGCTAAGCCCGGCGAACCGTCGTGGCCGACACCGTGGGGGCGGGGGCGACCCGGCTGGCATACGGAATGCGTCGCCATGACCCGGGAATATCTCGGTGCCGAGTTCGACATTCATTGCGGTGGAATGGATTTGGTTTTCCCGCACCACGAGAACGAAATCGCCCAGAGCCATGCCGTCGGCGACGGGTTCGCCCGTTACTGGCTGCACAACGGCTGGGTGACGATGGGCGGGGAAAAGATGAGCAAGTCGCTGGGCAACGTGCTGGCCATACCGGCGTTGTTGCAGCGGGTCAGGCCGGCGGAACTGCGCTACTACCTGGGCAGCGCGCACTACCGTTCGATGCTGGAGTTCTCCGAGACCGCCCTGCAGGACGCGGTGAAAGCCTATGTCGGAGTTGAGGAATTCCTGCACCGCGTCCGCAGCCGGGTGGGTGCCGTCGTACCCGGCGAGTGGACCCAGCGGTTTGCCGAAGCGCTCGACGACGACCTGTCGGTGCCCATCGCGCTCGCCGAAATCCATCAGGCCCGTGCGGAGGGCAATCGGGCGCTCGACGCGGGCGACCATGAAGCGGCCCTGACGACCGCCATCGCCATCCGCGCGATGATGGGCATCCTGGGCTGCGACCCGCTCGACGAGCGGTGGGAATCCCGCGACGAAACGTCGGCCGCACTGGCCGCCGTCGACGTCCTGGTGCAGGCCGAACTGCACAACCGGGAACGGGCCCGCAAGGACCGCAACTGGGCGCTCGCCGACGAGATCCGGGACCGCCTCAAAGAAGCCGGCATCGAGGTCACCGATACCGCCGACGGCCCGCAATGGACGCTGGGTGGTGACGGCAAGTAGATGGCCGGTAACTCGCGGCGGCGGGGGGCGATACGCAAGGCCGGCACCAAGAAAGGCCCCACCGTCGGCTCGGGCGGCCAGCGGCGCCGGGCGCTGGAGGGGCGCGGTCCCACCCCACCGGCACACATGCGCCCCAACCATCCCGCCGCCAAGCGCGTGCAATCGCAGCCCCGACGGCCCGTCAAGCGAAACGACGAAACCGAGCTTGTGCTCGGCCGGAATCCGGTGCTCGAATGCCTGCGCGCCGGTGTCCCGGCCACCGCTTTGTATGTCGCGCTGGGCACCGAGGCCGACGAACGGTTGACCGAATCCGTTTCCCGGGCAGCCGATTTGGGCATCGCGATCCTCGAGGTGGCTCGTACCGATCTGGACCGGATGAGCTCCAACCACCTGCATCAGGGCATCGCGCTGCAGGTGCCGCCGTACAACTACACCCATCCCGACGATCTGCTCGCGGCGGCCATCGCTGCACCCCCGGCGCTGCTGGTCGCGTTGGACAATATTTCCGACCCCCGCAACCTCGGTGCGATCGTGCGCTCGGTGGCGGCATTCGGGGGCCATGGCGTGCTGATCCCGCAACGCCGGTCGGCGTCGGTGACGGCGGTTGCCTGGCGCACCAGCGCCGGCGCGGCGGCCCGCATCCCGGTCGCTCGAGCGACCAATTTGACTCGGACACTGAAGGATTGGGCAGACCGCGGGGTCCGGGTGGTCGGACTGGACGCCGACGGTGACACCGTGCTCGACGACCTGGACGGCACCGAGCCGCTGGTGGTGGTCGTCGGCTCGGAAGGCAAGGGCCTGTCCCGGCTCGTGCGGCAGAATTGCGATGAGGTGGTGTCCGTCCCGATGGCAGGTCCAACCGAATCGCTGAACGCGTCGGTGGCGGCCGGGGTGGTGCTCGCCGAAATTGCCCGCCAGCGACGCGGCTGATTTCTTTGGCCGAGCAGACGCAATAGCACCAAATCCCGGCCGAAAACGGTGCTTTTGCGTCTGCTCGCCACGGAAATCGGCGCCACCGAAATCGGCGCCACCGAAATCGGCTAGCGAGATCAGCTACCGAGGAACCGCGCGCTTGCCCACAGCGCGAGCACGGCGACCACCAGGGCAGGGGGCACGGTGCACAGCCCGAGCCTCGTGTACTCACCGACGCCGGCCTCGACGTCGTGCCCGCGCAGCACGCGCCGCCACAGCAAGTTGGACAGGGATCCGACGTAGGTCAGGTTGGGGCCGATGTTGACGCCGATTAGGACCGCCAGCACGGCCACCGGTCCCGTGGGCGCGACCAGCGGCATCAGCACCAGCGTCGCGGGCAGGTTGTTGACCAAGTTCGCGAGCACGGCCGCCACCGCTGCGATGCCCAACAGTGCCGGTAGCCCCGAGCCAGCCGGCAGCACCGACGACATCCGAGTCGACATCCCGTTGAGCATGACCGCCTGCACGACCACCCCCAGCGCCAGCACGAACACCAGAAAAGACACTTGCGCGGAGCGCGCGATGTCCACCACCGAGGTGCGTCGATGCCACAGACTGCGCACCGCCAGCACCGCACTGCCGGCCAGCGCGGCCCAGGCCGGTGCCACGCCCACCGATTCGGCGGTCGCGAATCCGACGAGCGTGAGCCCCACGACCGCGAAAACGAACACGGGGGGCCTCGGCGGCTGCCCGGTTTCGTGATGGTCAGGTTCCGTGCGCAATTCGCGGGCGAAAAACAGTCGGAAGACCACGTACACCGTCGCCACCGCTGCCACCCACGGCAGCGCCATCAACACGGCAAATTTGGTGGACGAGATGTTCGCGACGTGGTAGGCGAGCAAGTTGGTCAGGTTTGACACCGGAAGCAGCAGCGAGGCCGTGTTGGCCAGGTGTGCGGTCGCATATGCGTATGGCCGCGGCGGGGTTCGCAACCGGCGGACGGTGGCCAGCACCACCGGTGTCAACAAAACGACGGTCGCATCCAGACTGAGCGCGGCCGTGATTGTGGCCGCGATGACGAACACTTGTCGCAGCAGCCCGTACGAACCGGAGCTCGCCCGCGCCATGGCCGCTCCGGCGGCCTCGAACAGGCCTTCGTCGTCGCACAGCTTGGCCAGCACCAGCACCGCGCCCAGGAACCCGACCACCCGAGCCAGTTCCGACACCTGGGCCGCGGCCTGCTGCGGTGAGATTGCGCCGATCGCGATCAGAATGCCGGCAGCCGGAACGGCGGCCACCGCCTCCGGCCAACCCCGCGGGCGGACGACCGCGAACCCGAGGACGGCAGCAAGCAGCAGTAGCGAGAGGGTCAGCAGCAACTTCTAAGCCCAGGGGTCCTCGCGTCGCCACACCGTAGGCAGATGCAACGCGACGCCGTCGGCCGCCGCCAGCTCGTCGAGAATGCTGATGGACACGTCCAAGTCGTCGCCCGCATAAGGCAAGGCCCGCAACGGCTTTGACAATGGGCGAAAGAAGTCGTCCCAATGGATCAGGATCACCCGGCGCGCACCGACCGCGCGCACGGTTTCCGTCCAGTACTCGAGCATGTATGACCTCGGTCGCAGGCCGAGTTGGCCGACGCTGAGGTAGACGACATCGGCGTGGTAGCCGGCCAACGCGCTCTCGACGAACCCGGCGCTGCCCTGGATCAGTAGTCGCCGGCCCGACGGCCGGTGGTGCACAAACGCCGACCACGCTTCCCCGCAGCGGTAGGACGACGCCTTGACCGGTGGGATCAGCGGTTCGCTGATCACCCCGGGAAACCGGTCGGGCGGGCAGTGGTGCGATTCGACCAACGTTATGTCGTAGGAGCCCAACGTAATTGGTGTACCAGAGGCCGCAATGACAAGGCGATCCTCTGGCAGCCCGTGGCCGCGGCCGACGTTGGCCGCCGACTCGCCGCCGACCAACTGCGCGGCCGTGCGATCGACGACCAGCGCGGAGTCCAGCACGTGGTCGATGTGCGTGTGCACCGGAATGACGGCCGCAAGACGCGATACCTTGGCCCGGGCAAGGCAGCCGTCGATGCGGGCCGTCGACGGTGCCACCTTGCCGGCCGCCACCCGCGCCAGGCCGGGACGAGAGAAGTAACCGTCGGTCATCAGCGCCGACGACCCGTCGTCAACAAGCAGCGTCGCCACCCCCAACCACGTCACCGACAAAGGTGAATCTGGTTCTGCGGCAGGGACATTGAACCGATCGGAATACCGGGTCAGGTCGGGGCGTCCGTATCGAAGCCGCATCAGCAGAACGCCCCGATCTCGATGCCCGCAGCGGCCAGCCCGTCGCGCACCGCCTCGGCAATCTGCACCGCCCCCGGTGAATCACCGTGCACACAAACGGATTCCACACTGACGGCAACCCTTGTGCCGTCCACTGCGGTAACCTCACCCGCGATCACCATGCTCAGCACGCGCTGCGCAATTGCCTCCGGGTCGCGCAACACCGCCCCCGGTTCACGACGGGAGACCAGCGCCCCGTCGGGCCGGTAGGCCCGGTCGGCAAACGCCTCGGCCACGGTGCGCAGGCCGACGCGGCCGGCCTCCTCGAAAAACGCCGAACCCGCCATACCCAGCACCGGCAGCGCCGCGTCCACCTGCTGCACCGCCGCGGCTACGGCGGCGGCCTGCTCGCGGTTGCTCACAATCGTGTTGTACAGCGCGCCATGGGGTTTGACGTAGCTCACCGACGATCCCGAGGCCTGCGCCAGAGCCTGCAATGCACCGATCTGATACACGACATCGGCGAGCAGGTCGTCCGCGGCGACGTCGATGAAGCGCCGCCCGAACCCGGCCAGATCGCGGTAACTCACTTGTGCGCCGATCCGCACGCCGCGCTCGGCGGCCGAGCGGCACACCCGCAACAAACCGGCCGGGTCTCCGGCATGGAAGCCGCACGCCACGTTGGCGCTGGTAACGATGCCCAGCATCGCGTCGTCGTCACCGAGTCGCCACACGCCGAAGCCTTCGCCCAAGTCGGCGTTGAGGTCGATGCGGGCCACGGTCACTAGCTTATTGCGCTTACTGCGGGATCTTGGCAACCACTTGGTCGAGCAGGTTGTTGACCGCCGCGGCGGTGTCCTTGTTGAGCAGGCAGACTCGCGCTTCTATGACAATGTTGCTCTGCACGGCCAGTCCGTGCGAACACGCCCACCGGGCATCCTCGACCTGCCGCATCGTGAGTGCGATGCGGGTGTCGGTGGCGCTCAGGGGACCGGTGTCAAAGTGGCTGTGGTTGCCGTTGGAGGAGTGGAAGCCAAAGCGCTTGTTCGCGCACCCCTGCCAATCCTGACCCGCGCGCTGCAGCAAACCCCCGGCGTCGCGTGCGGCGGTGTACGACGAGGCGAGCTGGGTCGCGTCGGCCAAAACGGCGTTGGGTGTGCTGAATTGGTT
>Ga0213876_10000969_pt1 | contig 18866 bp, 14 predicted proteins | sample BarmaccomBMRX_R9_FD_160113 | JGI IMG/M metagenome (GOLD analysis project Ga0213876, IMG submission 160113) | Root-associated microbial communities from Barbacenia macrantha in rupestrian grasslands, the National Park of Serra do Cipo, Brazil - RX_R9 | ecosystem: Host-associated > Plants > Roots... | reverse complement strand
TTTGGCGCGGAACACCGCCGCATCGAGGCGGCGCTCCAGGAGGCCGATCAGGTTCTCGCCGGTGTCGCCCTTCATCCGCCCGGCCTCGACATAGATGCCGTGGAACTGGCGCTCGGAAATGTTGGCATAATAGCCCTTCAGCTTCTGCTTGGCGCGGAGCTGCACGCCGAAGTCCGACAGCTTGCCCTTGCGGCGCTGGCCGTGCTGGCCGGGGCCATATTCCCGGCGGTTGACGGGACTCTTGGGGCGGCCCCAGATGTTCTGGCCCAAACGGCGGTCGATCTTGTATTTCGCCTCACTGCGCTTAGTCATCGCGTCCTCTTCGAAAGATTGGGTTTTGAGGAAACGCGCCCTCCTGTGTGCCGGGATGTCCCGGCACCGACAGGTCCTGACCCCAAAGCCTGAAGGGTCAAAACCACGGGTCGCGAAACGCTTCGCGGGCCGAAACGGCCCGCGAGCAGGGCGGTTTCTAAGGGCAAATCGGCTGCCTTGTCAATCGAAACACCCGTCGTTCCGGGACGTCGCGCAGCGACGAACCCAGAACCTCGAGATTCCGGGTTCGATGCTTCGCATCGCCCCGGAATGACAAAACCCCTCACGTCGCCACGGCCCGCACCGATTTGGGCTCGGCGCCGTGGCGTAAACCGCGCAATTCGGCTGCGATCTCCCCGTTCAGCACCTGTTCCAGCGCCGTCATGGTCCTGGCGATCAGGGCCGCGTCGGTAACCCGGTGATCCCAGCGGATCACCACGCCGATGCTCTGGTCGGGCTCAACCGCGCCGTAGCTCAGGATATAGGGGCCGGGGCTCAGCGCATGCAGCTCGCCGCCGCCGAAGGCCGCGACCCCCGTCACGACGAAACTGCCGAAATAATTGCCGCGCTGGCGGCCGAAATTGACCCCGCACAGCCACGCCAGCCGCCGCAGCGGCTGCGGCAGGCGGGTCGCCAGCATGATCTTTCGGAACATTGGCACCTCGCCAATCGGCGCCTCCTTGGCGTGGCGGATCAGCGCGTCGATCTCGCCGAGCTGCAAGCCGTCGGGCTCGGCGACGCGCTGCGGCAGCACGCATTCCTCGCCATACGCGCTCCTTGAGATCGCGACCATCGCGACGCTCTTCGGCAGCTCGTAAAAGCTCGGCCACGGCCAGCTCGCATACAGCGTGCGCAGCGTAGGCTCGTCGCGCGCGACCAACGCGAACGCCTTGACGAAGATCGCGGCCCAGCCAGGCGGGCGGGCGGCGAGCGCGCGGGCGTCGAGCAGGGGCCGGACGTTCAGCGAGCGCGAGAGCGACACGAACGGCACGCCGCGCGAGGCGTGCATGAGGTCGATGATCAGGCGGCGCGGCAGCGAGATTTTCCGAAAACGTCCGCGCATCGAAAGAACTCGCCCCTTTCCTATCCCGTCAGTGCGGCGCGGGCTTGATTGCCCGCACTCCGCTCTACCGCAAATCCAGGCCCGGCTGAATCAGGATCCGGCGACGGGCCTTCCGCCTCCTGAGCGAGGCGCTATAGCACGAATAGCGTGCCGCGAGGCCATTTGGTTGGTCTTTGTGGCAGCCGCGAGGCCATCGCGCGTTTGCAACCAACATGAATTTCAAGTCGATTCAAGATGTTGGCATCGTGCCTGAAAGTGCCATGACGGCGCAGATACCGCATCGAAATCGCCATCAGCGCCGGATTCCTGCCAGGCTGGCGGTAATCCCGCGCTGGAACAGCGACCAGTCGAAACCGAGCGCCAGCACGAGATAGCCGCGATCGATCATTGCGTTCGCCTGATCGGCTGATCGCGCCACCCCGCCGATCGGCACGCCGCTCTTCAAAATGCCCTCCTCGGCGCGCTTGATCAGCGCCTGCACCTCGCCATCATCGATCAGCCCACGCTTGTTGATCGAGGTCGCCAGGTCCCCGGGGCCGATCACGGCGACATCGATGCCGGGGGTGGCCATGATCTCATCGATCCGCTCGACCGCCTCCACATGCTCGATCGTGATCATACACATCATGTCGTCGTCTGCGCTCGCCATGTAATCGGCCATCGAAACGTTCCAGCGGAAGGGCGCGTGAAACGGTCCCCACAGTCGGTCACCGCGCGGCGGATAGCGCACGCTGCGCACTGCTTTCTCGGCCTCGGCGGCGCTCGAGATCATCGGAAAATTGATGCCGAGCGCGCCAAAATCCATCGGCGCCTTGGCAAGATGCGGCTCGTTGGCCGCGATCCGCACCATCGGCACGCAAGGCGTGCCGGCGGTCGCCACGATCATCGCATGCGCCGCCGTCAGGTCGATCGGCCCGTGCTCCAGGTCGACGACGATCCAGTCGAGCGACTGCGCCATGATGCGCACGGTCTGCACGCTCGGGATGGTGGCGATCGCGCCAAAGGTCGGACGCTTGTCGCGAAACGCCTGGCGCAGGCGGTTCAGCGGGGCGGGCTGCGTGGACATCCGAAAACTCCAGAGGGTTTTACGCCGGCACGCGGCCGCCAAAAAACGGCATCAGAGCCTTGCTGAGGTTGTGCGGCTTGTTCGAGGTAAAAATCATTTCCGCACCCGCCCGATCGGCCGCGCCGGTCGGCGGCCCAAGCAGGTCACTGGCTCGTCGCGCAATGGCGGGCGCAGGATCGATCCAGGCAACCTCCCACGGCGCGAGCTTGATCAGGCGGTCGAACAGCAGCGGATAATGGGTGCAAGCGAGTACGATCGCGTCGGTACGTGCCAAGGGATCATCGGGATCGCCGACAAAGCAGGGGGCGAGCTCGGCCGCGATGTCGCGGTCCGACACGGTGCCGCCGGAGAGCGCAGACTCGGCGAGCGCGGCGAGTTCGGGCGAGCCGACCAGCGTCACCTCACAGCCTTGCGCAAAATCGCTGATCAGCTTGCGCGTATATTCGCGCTGCACGGTGCCCTTGGTGCCCAGGACCGAGACGCGCCGGGTTTTCGACAGCGCGCAGGCGGGCTTGATGGCCGGTACCGTGCCGACGAACGGCACCGAATAGGCGGCGCGCAGATGCGACATGACAAGGGTGGAGGCGGTGTTGCAGGCGATCACCACGAGATCGGGCGCGTGCTGGCCGATCAGATCGCCGATCAGCGGCACCACGCGGGCGATGATCGCTTCCTCACTGTGATGCCCATAGGGAAAGAACGCGTCGTCGGCGACATAGATGAAGTGCGCATCGCCGCGCGCCGCGACGATCTCGCGTAGCACGGTCAGCCCGCCGAGGCCGGAATCGAAGACGAGAATCGTGGGAGGGGGGGGCATGATGTGAAGTTCTAGCCGAACAACCATTCCGCTGTCATCGCCCGGCACGGCATTGGGCGCGGCAGGGTGGGCAAAGCGAAGCGTGCTCACCATCACACGCGCGGAAAGATGGTGGGCACGGCGCAATGCGCCTTTGCCCACCCTACCGCTGAGTGCTCGCCGCGGGAAGAGTCTGGATTGCTCGCTTCGCTCGCAATGACGATCTGATGGAGCATGACATCGCATTCTCGCCGCGCATTGCGCCCGAGTTTTGCATCGAAATCGTCCCTCCTCGAGAACAGAGGGCGCAGGGAAGGCCGGGTACCTGCTGATACCCATGGCCCCCGTGCAATAAAAAAGCACGGGGAAGGAACCACAGGTTCAGCCGGATAGTCCCGGCCTTCCCTGCGCAATGGTGTTACGGCTTATACGCGCTCTCCCCGGGGACCGGGCTTTCTTGCCCCCGTCGCCCGCGAGCCGTTCATTGAGCGGCTTGCGGGCTTGACCTCAGCGTCGGGAGGCCAGGACCACGCGACTTCGCCGTCCACATCAGCTCCGTTCGTCCGCGCCAACATCAGTTCGCGCGCGGGGCCGATGCGTCCATCGCATCCCGCTGCCAACGTTCGTGACGATCGCGAAACGCCCCTCATGCGGCGGCGGGATGGATGGATGATGCTTCTGATTTGAAGAAGAGTCAAGTCGATTTACGAAAATCTGAATTTTTGCCCGCGGCAGAATGGCGCGACGGGCAATTTCCGCATGACACACATGCGCGAACTGCCCGTCGTGCACCGGTGATTTCGGCGGCCATGGGCCGACAAGCGGGCGTCCGGATCAAGCACGGGCCTCAAAAATCATGTTGAACGGCGTCTCCGTCGCGCGGCGAAATCGTGTAAAGCCGGCCTCGGCCGCGACCCGCCGCAGTCGGCGCTCGCCGGCTTGGGCGCCTAGTCCCAGCGCCACTTCCTGCGACAGCGACGCCGGCGTGCAGATGAAAGTCGAGGCAGCGTAATAGACGCGGCCAACCGGATTGAGATTGTCCTTCAGATTATCGTGGGCAAACGGCTCGACGATCATCCAGACGCCATCCTTGGCCATGGTCTCCTTCACATGCTTGCCGGCGCCGACAGGATCGCCCATGTCGTGGAGGCAATCGAAGAACGCCACCAAATCGTAGCCCTTTGCAGGAAAATCCTTGGCGTTGGCTTGGGCGAAAGTGATGCGGTCGCCGACGCCGTCTTCCGCCGCCAGCTTCCTGGCCCGTTCGATTGAAGGCAGATGATAATCGAAACCGAAGAACTCGGATTTCGGATATGCCTTCGCCATCACGATTGTCGAAGCTCCATGGCCACAGCCGACGTCGGCAACTTTGGCTCCGGCCTTCAGCTTGGCTTCGAGGCCATCGAGTGCGGGAATCCAGTTCGAGACCAGATTCGCATTGTAGCCCGGTCTGAAGAAGCGCTCCGTTCCCGAGAACAGGCACTTCGAGTGTTCGTGCCAGCCCACGCCCTTGCCGGTGCGAAAAGCCTCGGTGACCTTCGGCTCGTCCAGATAGGTCGCCTGCACGACATCGAATGCGCCAGCGAAAAACGCCGGCGAGCCTTCTTCCGCGAAGGCCATTGCCTGTTCGGGCGAAAGCGAAAAGGTCTCCTTTTCGGGGTGATAGTCGATGTACCCGGACGCCGCCTGGCCGGAGAGCCATTCGCGTACATAGCGTTCGTGCAGTCCGGTCTTCTTTGCCAGTGCCGCCGAGGTCGTCGTCTCGCCGTCGGCCATCGCCTTGTACAGCCCGAGCCGGTCGCCAAGCAGGATGCTCGCGCCTGCGAGCGATGCACCGAGATCGTTCACGAGCTTACCGACCAATTCATTCAATTTGTCAGGATGTGGTTCACGCATGACCTGTCCTCCGAATCCAATGCACTCCGTTGCTTCGTTCATGCAACCTGACACGCTCAGGCGGGCCGGCCGAGCGGGCATCGCGGATATCAAGACGTCATGTTGAAAAATGTGAGCCGCTTTATCATCGTACCGGCCCAATCTGCAGCGAGATGATTGTCCAGTCTCGCAAATGAGTCCAGACACAAGCGGTTGCGCGGAGAAGTTCGTCTTCCCCATCCCTAGCCCGCTTCGGGTCACGGGTTGTCTTCCTCGAATGCGTGAGTGCGAGCCTCAAGGACGGACAAGTCCCATCACGGCATATAGCCCACGGCCAGCGCGGCAAACACGGCAGCAAACAGATTGAACCAGCTGCTCCAATAGATGCTGCTAAACACGACGTGGCTCCAAATCAGGGCACCGACGACGCTCAGACCCCACGCGAGGGCTGACGCTACTCCCGCGGCAATCGCGAGGGCCGGAGATTTATTCCAGTGCGAATAGAAGAAAGCGCCGAGGATGATGGCGGTGACGATCAGGATCAAGCCGATCAGCGGCCCCGCGCCGGGAGGCGTTCCGCCAGGACCAGGCATTCCCCCGCCGACCGCTCTGACGCTCGCCTGGGCTTCCTCCAGAGCGGCGATAAACAGTCCTACGAGGCCGACAGCGACGCAAATGACGACAGAGGGAAGGATGACCGGCAGTGGTCCGACCAAAAAGCTTTGAGCAGCGGACGTCATGACAAATACGATCGCGGTATGCAGAGCGACGGCGAGCCGCGTCCGATGGAAATCGGGAGCCGCCTGCTGTGTGCCATACGTGCTCATTGTGCTGCCTCGTGCCCAAATCAGCTTACGGCAGTTATGCAATCATTGCGAGTTTTTCTCTGTACAGCCTTTCCACTTGATGGCATTCGCAAGTGGCACGGCGTGGCGGCGGATTCCGCCGAAACCCGGCTGAAGATTGAGCGCAACCATAGTGTAGCGGCGGCTCTGCTTTGCCGCGGACGGTCGCGATCCTGCATGACCTCTTACGCGTAGCCGTGTCAGAATGAGCCCATGACCGACCACATCAAAATCAATCTCCTGAACTGGGACGAGCGCGCGGCGATTCACGCCCGGGACACCACAGGCGACTACATGCTCGACCGCTTTCGTGCAGGGGAGGATCCCCTTCACGCCATTGAGGCGGCCGAACTTGGTGACATCTCCGGGAAACGCGTGCTGCATCTGCAGTGTCATATCGGTCGAGATACGCTCGCCCTGGCGCGACGCGGTGCAATCGTAACCGGGCTCGATTTCTCCGAGGCCGCGCTTGACGTCGCCAGGCGCTTGTCTGATGAAACCGGCCTCGACGCCGAATTTGTGCGGGGAACGGTCGATCAGGCTCCGGATCTGACGCCAGGTCCTTTCGATCTCGTCTTCACGACCTGGGGAAGCATCTGCTGGCTGCCCGACATGGCAATCTGGGCGCAGGTCGTCGCATCGGTGCTGGCGCCAGGAGGCGAGCTCTACTTTGCGGATGCTCATCCGGCATTTGCCGTTCTGGAGGAATTTCACGGCAACCTGGTGCCGACCTACGACTATCAGACCCCTGCGGATGCGCCGCTGCAGTTCGTCAACGAGACGACGTATACCGGCGACCCAACAATCCTGTCACATCAATCGACCCGCGAGTGGATTCACTCGCTGTCCGCCGTTCTCGGCGGGCTGATCGATGCCGGGCTGACGATAACCATGTTCCACGAGCACGACGTCTTGCCGTGGCGGGGTTTGCCGATCCTGGTGCCCGCCGCGGACAGACTATGGCGTCTTCCCGCGGGATATCCTCGCATTCCCTTGTCGTATTCGTTGCGAGCGAAAAAGACGCCGGCAGCCCCGGGCCCGAACCGGACGCGTTGAGCTTCCGCGGCAAGGCGGTGAACAACAATCGAGAGCCTCCGTTCCGATTTCAATCGGAACGGAAAACGCTCTAGAGCATGATGAAGTCTGCTCGACTAGATGCACCGGTTCGGCTGTTCACCTCTCCCCGCTTGCGGGGAGAGGTCGCCGCGCGACGAGCGATGCCTTTGGCATCGCTAAGTGCGCGGGGGGCGAGGGGGAGTCTCCACAGGGTCGGTTGCTTGAGACTTCCCTCACCCCAACCCTCACAGCGCTAGCTCTTGCTCGCGCGGCCCCGCAAACGGAGAGAGGGGAGCATCTTCCGTACGGCCTTGATCGAACCTCATTTCATCATGCTTAGCGCGACGACCCCGCTGCCTGCAGCATCGCCGCCTCGCGCAAAATGTCGACCGGCGCCCACGGCTTGGCCCAGAATTTTGCGCCGTCGGGCAGGGGCTGATGCAATGGCCAACCCGAGGTCACGATGATGTCGAGGCCTTGATTGTAGTGGCGTGCCACAAAAGCGAGTTCGACGCCGTTCATGCGGCCGGCGAGGTTGACGTCGGTGATGAGCAATGTGAGCCCCTCGCCCAGTTCGCGCAGAACGAGCTCCGCCGCCTCGGCGCTTTGGCATTCCATGACGACGTAGTCGCTTTCTTCGAGCAGGATCGAGATCACCTCGCGTTGTGAGGCGTCGTTTTCGACGATGAGCGCGACCGGGCGAATTGGATTCGATTGTCCCACAGTTTATCCCCAGGATTGTTGGTCCCTCGAAAAGCGACAACGGTGGACAACGTGGATAAGTTTCTCCGTGAGAAAACGGGGTTCTGCACCCTCAGGGCGAGCATTCTCTTTGGGATTTGCCACGGGATTCTGCACAAATGATGTGCAAATGAGTCGTTGTGCACGCTGTGGTGGCGTGCAGTTGGCCTCGATTGATCACAATTTATGCGGGTGAATGCGCGGGAGGGCGTGTTGTCACCCGGAGTTGCAGCGGTGGCAGCGTAGGGTTCCGCTGTTCATCAGAGGATTTTTTCGAAAAGCGCTTGTGGACGACCGCTGCGTGCCGGAATCGTGAAGACGCGTTCGGGGATGGGGAGACGGCAGAACGGCACCTCCGCAGGGCGCCGTTCCACCTCAATTCATCGCGCTTCGAAGCCGTGCGCCCGATTGCGGGCCCGATGCTTCCAGTCCGGGAAGGTTTTTCACCCAAGGATAGCCGCGACGGCCCATCGCATAGCCGCGATCGAACAGCGCCGACATGTATTTCTGGTCGAACGGCTCGTCCGTCTGCTGGTCGAAATCGGCGGGAATGCTGGCGAGATTGAACTCGACGCCGCTCTGCCGCGCCATCGAATAGATGCGATAGAGATCGCCGATGCTCTGGTTCTTGATCAGCGTCGACAGCGATCGGCGCGTCACCGACAGCACGTTGGCGCTGACCGACTTGAACTGCGGATCGATCCGGCCGTTGCGAATGACATAGAGCCGCGACCCGCTGACCGTCTTGTGCGCCGGGCTGCCGGACACCAGTTTCATGATCGACGGCGCAATGAACACCTGCCGTGTCACCCCGCCGTCAACGTGAAGCTCGTCATAATCCTGACCCGCCACGCGCACTTTTATGCGCACCGGCGCGAACACGCCGGGCAGCGTTGCGGAGGCCAGCAGCACTTTTCGGAACAGCTCGAGCGCTTCCGGACTGTCGCTCGCCGCGATGCGCCCCATGTCCCACAGCACAGGCCGCTGCGCGTCGAGATTGGTGGTGCCGATCAGCAGCACGCGCCCCTTGCCGCGCTCCTGCGCGACCTCGCGCATGAACTCCTGGTCGATATATTTCTCGATCAGCTGGGCGAGCGGCGTGTCGTCGAGCAGCGCGGCGCCCCGCACCAGGTCGGAGACGTTGTAGGTGAAGACGTCCTTGCGGCCATAGCGGGTGAAAATCTCGCGCAGCTGATCGTCGCGTTCGCGGCCGAGAAACACGAAGGGCGCGATCAGCGCGCCGGAACTGACGCCGGTAACGAGATCGAAGGACGGCCGGTTGCCGGCATCGCCCCAGCCAGAGAGAACGCCGGCGCCGAACGCGCCGTCCTCGGCGCCGCCCGAAATCGCCAGCATGTTGAGCTGCCGCCTTGCTTCACCACGTGTGAACGAGACGGCCATCGCATCCGCGTTGTTTGAATCGGACGAGACCGCATCAATTGCGGTCTCGTCACCCCAATAGCGGATGTTGTGAAATCCCGTGGGTTCACCGCGCGCCGCGACCGCCTCGGGCAGGGCGTTGCGCGGCGAGATTGCGGTACAGCCCGCGGCAAACAGCAGCGCGCCCAGCACGAGCGCCTGACATGTCCGCGCCGGCGGGCGTCGGATCAGGGCAGACATGGTGGCAACTGCCCATCGCAGGCGCCGATCGCGCTCACATATCGCTTGCATACCGAACCGAACGCCTGCCTCTTCCCGGCTTGCCAAGGGCTTAAATCCCAGAACATGGCAATTGAGCGACGCCGCGCGGCCGGTTCCAGCCTTGACACCGCAGAAGCGACCAGTTGCACACATTATTCGAGTAGAGGTTCCGCATCTTGCTCAATCGTTGTGTGCCGCTGCACCCTTGTCGGTCCAATCGGGCGGCAGTCCGATGCCGTGGCCGAGCATGCCGACGAGGCCGGGCGGACGTCCGAACGCTTCGCAGGCCGGATATTTTGGCGCGCCGCCGAGCTGCGCGCCAAGCTTCTCGATCGATGGCAGCGCGGGCAGCTTTCCGAACGGCGTCTCGCCCTTGACCAGGAGCTTGCTGAAATCATCGCCGAACGCGACGGCCAGCGTGTAGGCATCGCCGTTCTCGGCGACCCGCCCCGAATCGGTGAGGGCGTTCGCTGCGCGTCCCCAGATCATCGCCGCCTTTTGCTGGCCCTTGATGTCACGCGCTTCGGCCTCGAGCGACAGGCTGCCGAGTCCGATTGGAATGCGCGGCACCGGAACGGGCACGGCGGGGAGGAGAACACTTTTCGCAACGGAGGCGCCCTTCGAGAAGCCGACCGCAACAGGATCGGTGGCCGCGACATGGGTGACTACGGCATGAACCGTGAGATCCGCCATCTCAGTGGGACCCACCACCTGAAAACGCTCGGCGAGGCCGGCGCATAGCGATCGGTCGGCGGCGTTGGCGACGAGGCCGCGCTGGGCCGGCGTGAACGGCACGGTGCCGGCCGCATCCGAAAATGTCGTGGGGACGATCTTGATCGTCTTCGCCGCCAGCACATCGTCCTTGGCGACCTTCAGCAGCGTCCGCGTGACCAGCCCGTCCGACGGGGTCAGGTCGTCATAGGCCTGCAGCGAGCCCGCACGATCCAGTGGGGCGTTGGCGCAGCCGGCCGCGGTCAGCGCCACGAGCGCAACGGTCGCGCCGACGGTGAGCCAGTCCGTCAACGCGGTCTGGTCGCGATTTGCGCCGGGCGTGTCGACCCGGTCATACCTGTGAGCCGCCATTGGAGATCCACGTCTTGATTTATTTGCACCTAGTGCATTATTGCATCAGGTGTAAAGATTTGATGGGGCGACTTTGTGACCTCTGGAGCAAGCGCCACAGCCTTGACTGATGGCGTGTCCCGGTGATGTCCTGCCAACGCCCGATTGTAACAATCGGTAACCTCTCGCAGCGCCTGCAACACGCGGTTACAAAAAATATTTCGATGCGCGCACCCCTCACTCAAATCCGCTCCACCAAAATAGAAGGCCTACGCGAGCGGAACAGGCGCGAGACCCTGCAGCGCATTGCCGACGTCGCCATGGAGCTGTTCGTCGCGAACGGTTTTGAGGCGACGACGCTCGACGAGATCGCAGCCAGCGCCGGCATCTCGCGGCGGACCTTCTTCCATTACTTCAAGAGCAAGGACGATCTCCTGCTCGCACATGTCGAAGGCTATGCCGACGCGCTCAAGGTGGCCGTGCTGAAGCAGGGCGCCATGGCCGCCCCGATCGATGCCGTCGAGCAGGCGCTGATGGATCTGTCGACGCGATTGGGATCGGCGAGGACGATTGCGATCGTGCGGGTGATCCGGCAGAGCGAGGTTCTGCAGGCGCGCAAGCAGCACAGCTATCTCGGGCGCGAGCAGGTTCTGTTCGAGGGCTTGTGCGAATTGTGGCCGGCCAAGGAACGCCGCGAGCGTCTGCGTCTCGTGGCGATGGCCGCGATGGGCGTCGCACGTCTCGCAACCGAAGCCTGGCTCGAGCAGGGCGGCAAGCGTCCGCTTGCGAAATACATTCAGGACGGATTCAGGAATCTGAAGGCCGAGATTTGACGCCGCGCCGCTCGCGGCAGCGATGCGAGCGATCTCGAAAGCACCGGCGCAACTCTGTCGAGATGTATCCACCGCAAGCACGCGTCGCGTGCTGTTGTAATAAGGGCGCACCGGACGATTTTGGCGCGCGCAGTGTCATCATCGGATTGGATTGCCACAATTGCGGCGGAAGGTTCCATTGCGGCCGGCTTGGTACGCAAAGGCCTCGACGCTTGTTCAATCGACTCCTGTCGATCGCGAGGGTTGCGAGGAATGAGCCTTGAGCGAAGCCGTTCGCATGTCTTTTGCGCGAACTGGGTCGACTGCGGGTCGCGCCACTTTGTTCCTCGCTGTTTGGTTCGAGGTCGTGTTGCATGGTGGGCGGAGTGAACGAGCCGGGGCGGACGAGGGGCTTTCGTACCTTTCAAGACGCGCAGATGCTCGCGCTCAGGTTGTGGTTCGGGATCAGCAACGTCTTCGCAAAGCCGCACCGGACTTCGGCCGCAACTCCGCCGGCCCGCGGTTTCGTGTTTCGCCCCGGCGCAGCCGCATTCGCCGGCGCTGTGCTCGGCTGCCTGACGACCTTGTATCTCTGCGCGTTCGGCATCGCGCCTGGCATCGCCTCGGCGCTCGCCACCTCGCTGATCTGCGGCCAGCTGCTGATCATGCGGGCGTCGCATCTGCTGCCGGCGGATTTCTTCATTGCCGTCTATGGCGGCTCGTTCGTCGGCATGACGCCGGTGCTTTGGCTCTACGCGGGCGGGTCGGATCGCCAGCTCATGCCGGCCAGCGCGCTCTTCATCTCGCTGTCGATCGTCTCCGGCCTCGTATTCGCCGTCATCGCCGAAATCGACGCGCGCTCGAAACGAAGGCTCGCGTTCGGCTATGGTGGTCGCTCTGGCGCCATCGCCACGCTGGCGTCGTTCCTGTTCGTTGCGGCTGCGCCGATGTTCGGCGCCGAGGACAGGTTGTTTCACGGTCTTCCCGGCGAGCCGCTCAAACTCGACGTCGCGTCCGAAGCGCTCAGCTGTGCGGCCTGCGCCGTGGGTCTGTTTGCCACCATGACCATGCTGCGATGGCGCAGCACGGCCGCAGCCAACCAGGCGGAGCGGACCTTTGTCGCCTCCGCCGTCGCGCTGATCGGCATGGCGAGCCTTTATCTGAACAATCCCGCCGACACGCGCCTGCTGGACGCCTTTTACGCGGGATGCTTTTTGGGAATGTCGACACCCGAGCGGCTCAGCGGCTGGTCTGCGCCGGTCACGGGCGCGCTCGTGCTCACCGCCATGCTGGTCCTGGTGCGGACGTTCCTGCCGGGGATCGGCGGCGGCCTCGGGCTTGCCGCCTTTGTCACAGCGATGATGCTTGTGGCGCTGACGGCATTTCTGGTCCGGCCCGAGGCTCGCACGGCGCGCCGTCGCGCGGGCACGATCGCCTATCCGGTAGCAGGGCTGTTGGCACTGGGCTGCGTCGTATTGCTGCTGTCGGCGCCGCAACAGCCATGGCTCGGCCGGGCCACGACGGCGGAGGCCGCGACGCCGGCAATACAGGGCCCGGCGCCGGCGGCGCTGGCGGTCAGCCACCAGACCAATGATGCGCCGCCGCTCGAGGTGCCCGCCGCCGGCAGCGTCGATCTCGCCATCTCGCTGGAGCTGCCGCACGACAACAAGATGGCGGCACGCGCACTCCCCGACGGCGACGAAACGGCTTTGCCGGAGCCCGCGGCCGCCATCTCCGTGCGGGACGCCGGCGCCGGGGCGGCCGCGGCTGCGCCGGTGCGCGCAACCCCTGACGAGGCGGTGCCGGTGACGACCGAGCCGCAGCGCGACCGCGCGCCGGCCGATGAGGCGGCGGACGAAAAGCTGTTTCGCGAATTCATGCAGTGGCGTGCGGCGCAGGCGAGCGGCATTGCACAAGTCCGACCGCAGCCTGCGCGGACGAGACCGCGTCCCGCGCAGCTGGTCGGACTGGCGGCGCCGCCGCCTGTGCAAGCGCCGCCGCGACCGGCGCGGCCGAAACCAGCATCCGGTATCGATCCCACCGGCTGGCCGGCGAGCCTGCGCGCAATTCGTTCGCCAAGGGATGCATCAAGGGATGCATCAAGGGATGCATCAAGGGATGCATCGAGAGATCCATCACGAGCGGCTCGTACCCCGACCGGAAATCCTGCGCGGTAGCGCAGCCGGCAAGGGCTCGCCGGTCACGCCTGGCAGGCAATCTCGCCCGACGTCCTCGACGTTGCTTTTCGGCGTGATCCGCATCGGCAGGCCGGCGCCGGGGCGCAGCGTCACGCTCATGACCGGCCACACTTTTGCGCCCGCCGCAAGCGCGATACTGAAGCGATCAACCAGGGTCGCGAGCGCGATGGTCGCCTCCTGCAGCGCAAAGGTCGAGCCGATGCAGGTGCGCGGTCCGGCGCCGAACGGCAGATAGGCGAAGCGTTCGATCGTACGCCTGCTCTCGGGAAGGAAGCGACTGGGGTCGAACAGATCGGGTTGGTCCCAGAGGCTCACATGGCGATGCAGCACGTAGGGAGAGATCACGATCAGCGCGCGCGCTTTGATGTCGTGACATCCCAGCCTGTCCGGTCCTTGCGCCAGCCGGCTGAGCGCCGAGATCGGGGGATAGAGTCGCAGCGCTTCCTCGACCACCGCCCGCGTGACGGTCAAGCGATCGAACAGCGTATCGGGGGGGCCTGCGAGCTTCTCGCCGGCCTCCGCCTCGACAGCGGCCCGCCACGCGTCCGACTGCGACAGCAGGTACAGCGACCAGCTCAGCGTATTGGCCGTGGTCTCGTGCCCGGCCGACAAGAAGGTCAGGATGTTCGAGCGCACCTCGGCAGGCGACATCGCGCGTCCAGTGGCCGGGTCGAGCGCGCCGAGCAGCAGCGACAGCAGGTCGCAACGCTGGTCTGACGGGTTCTTGCGGCACTCACTCTGCCGCGTTTCGATCAGTGCATCGATCACGCCCTGAAAATATCCGAGCGTCGCCTTGAGCTTGCGTCCGCCCGGGCGCGGCACAAAATCGGGAGCGCCGACGAGATCAAGCAGCCCGATGCGTCCCGCCGCGCGAAAATAGTCGTTCATGGACCCGCGGAATTCGTCGAGGTCACCCTGCAGGCCGTCGGAGAAGATCGTCAGCGCCAGCACGTTGAGCGTCAAAAGCGTCATCTCGGCCACGACATCGACCACGCTGCCGGGCGGAAGCGCAAGCCAGCGCCGGCTGAGCTGGTCGACTGCCTGCAGCATGTTCGCGGTCAGGCTGCGCACGTTGCGCAGCGAGAACAGCGGAGCGAGCGTTCGGCGCTGGATGTCCCAGCGCTCGCCCTCGGCGCTCAGCAGGCCATCCGCTAGGCCGGCGCTGAGCACGCGCCGCTGGATCGGGTCCTTGCGGTAATTTGAGGCGTTGTCGATCAGCACATGGCGGATGGCCGCGGGATCATTGACGACGAAGGCCTGGCCGATCGGCAGACCGACGCGCGCGATCTTCTCGCTGAAGAAGTCCTGGCTCCAGCATTCCAGCGGGTTGCGCGCGAGGACTCTCAAGAGCTGGATGAATCCGAGCCGTCGCCCGGGCGGAACGGGGGCCGGTGGGCGGAATGGCTGTACTCTGAACAGATCGACCGACATGGCCAAAACGGTTTGGACAGCAAAAGACCAGTTTACCGAGCAGCGGGCCGTTCGGTGGACGCACTCACGTTCCATCAACAATTTTCGATAAGTCGTGAACCGGCTCAGAGTTCCGGCGAAATCGGGCCGCACGTTGGGAGCGCGTGGGATGAGGGATCATTCTACCGCGGCCGGGCGCTCGCATCGCAGCACGAGGTGCCAAATCACCGGTGGAGCGGCTGATCGGGCGATAGTATAAGCGGACGGAATTGGTTAGCCTCTTGAGGCCGACAGGTCCGCTTGTGGAGCATCCGGGTCAGGGCAGGCCGCCGCCGGGATATTCGACCTCCTGAATTGGCGCTGCGCGCAGGAAGCGGTCGCGGCGGGTGGGGGTCTGGGTACGAATGAATTTCGCCGGGATGGCTGCGCGCCTGTTGTGCGCATGGCTTGTCGCGATGCCGCTCGCGGACGCCGCGGAGCGGGCGCCGCGCCCGATTTCGTTGCGCGAAGCGCTGCAACGGGCGCTCGCGGCCAATCCGCGGATCGTAGCCGCCGCGCGCGAGGTCGGCGTCGCCGGGGGTCTCAAGCTGCAGGCGAGCGTCCTGCCAAATCCCGAACTCGCCTTCGAGCTCGACAATGCGCTGGGCTCCGGCCGCTTCCAGGGTGTGCGGTCGGCCGAGACGACGTTGCAACTCAGCCAGCTGATCGAGCTCGGCGGCAAACGCGAGGCGCGCATCGCGTCCGGCGAGGCCGGCTTCAGCGCCGCGGTCTGGCAGCGGCGCGCCACAGAGCTCGACGTTGCGTCGGAGACCGCGATCGCCTTCATCACCGTGGTGAGCGCGCAGCGCCGCATCGAGATCTTTGACGAGCAGATCGCCAGCTTCGACCAGCTCATCCCCCTGCTCAAGCGGCGGGTCGAGGAGGGGGCCTCTTCGCCCGCGGAAACCCAGCGTGCCCAGGTCGCCGCCGATCTGTTTCGTGCCGACCGCGAACGGGCCAGAACCCAACTGGCGAGCGCCCGGCGCGACCTTGCCATCCTGATGGGCGAGACCACGCCCGCCTTCGGCGAGGCGGTCGGCCGCCTGGCGTCGACCGGCCAGCCGCCGCCGTTCCAGAGCGTGGTTGCGGCGATCGAGGCTAATCCGCAATTGATGCGCTGGACTGCGGTCGCCGCGCAGCGCCATGCCGAGCTCATCCTGGCCCGACTAAGACTAGTGCCGGATGTTCATGTCGGGGCCGGCTGGCGGCACTTCCAGGATACCGGCGACAACGCCGTGCGGCTCGATCTGTCGATCCCGCTCCCGGTGTTCGACCAGAACACGGGAAACATCGTCGCCGCGCAGGAGACGCTGGCGAAGACGACCGCCGAGCGGGCCACCAACAAGCTGCTTCTGATCTCGATCGCCGGCCGCGCCTATGATGCCGCGGGTGGTGCGCTGGCCGAACTGAAGCTGCTCCGCTCCTCCATCATTCCCAACGCGCGCAGCGCCGCCGAGACCATCCAGAACGGCTACGCCCAGGGCCGTTTCAGCTTGCTCGAACTGCTGGACGTGCGAGGATCGCTGCTGCAGGCCTTGCTCAGGGAACAGGAAGCGCTGCAGAATTTCCACATTGCGGTTGCCACCATCGAGGGTCTGGTCGGCAATCCCTTTTCGCTCGCCCGCGAGAGCTCGCGATGATCGGTCGGATGTTGCGATCCCTTGTGTTCGTTCTGGCGGCGGCCGTCCTGGTCGCTGCCGGCTACCGGATGCTGACGCCGGCAACGACCAAACCGGCGGTCGCGGAGAAGCTCGAGAAGGACGACCGGTCCGACGGCGTGGTGCTGAGCAATGCAAAGATCGCCGCCGCCGGCATCGAGCTTGCGACCGCAGCACCTGCCGTGCTGCGCGAAAACCTGCTGCTGAACGGCGTTGTCCAGGCCAACCAGGAGGCGCTGGTCCAGGTCACGCCACGCTTTCCCGGCATCATCAAGGAGGTGCGCAAGCGGATCGGCGACCGCGTCGAGAAAGGCGAGGTGCTGGCGGTCGTCGAGAGCAACCAGAGTCTGACGGCCTATGAGCTGAAATCCTCGCTCGCCGGCACGGTGATCGACCGTCAGACCACGCTCGGCGAATACGCCTCCGAGCAGAAGCCGGCTTTCGTCATCGCCGACCTGTCGACGGTCTGGGTCGACTTCTCGGTCTACCGCCGCGACCTCAAGCGGGTTCACAGCGGCGACCAGGTTTTCATCGATCCGACCGACGGCGGCGCCGCGATCGAGGCCCGCATCGCCTATCTCTCGCCGGTCGGCAGCAGCGAGACCCAGAGCGCGCTGGCGCGGGCCGTGGTCGCCAATGGCGACCAGCGGCTGCGGCCGGGCCTGTTTGCGACCGGCCGCCTGACGCTGTCGAACAAGAACGTCCCGGTCGCGGTCAAGACCTCGGCGCTGCAGACCGTGGAAGACCATCCCGTCGTGTTCGTCCGCTCCGGCGACAAGTTCGAGGTGCGCGAGGTCGAGCTCGGCGAGCGCGATTCGGAGTTCGTCGAAATCACCTTCGGCCTGCTCGAAGGCGACGTCTACGCCGCCCGCAACAGTTTTATCGTCAAGGCCGAGATGGCCAAGGGCTCGGCGGTGGACAATGATTGACACCCTGTTGTCCTTCGCGATCCGCCAGCGCCACCTGGTGCTGATCGCGGTCCTGGCGATGGCCGCGCTCGGCATCTGGAATTTTTCGGAGCTGCCGATCGACGCCGTTCCCGACATCACCAACATGCAGGTCCAGATCTACAGCCGCGCACCGGGTTATTCCCCGCTCGAGATGGAGCAGCGCGTCACCTTCCCGATCGAGACCGCGATGGCGGGCCTGCCGCGGCTGGAGAACACAAGATCGCTGTCGCGCTACGGCATCAGCCAGGTGACTGTGATCTTCAAGGATGGCACCGACATCTATTTCGCGCGGCAACTGGTGGGCGAGCGCATCCAGCAGGTGCGCGACCAGCTCCCACCCGGGATCGAGAGCGCGATCGGGCCGATCTCGACCGGGCTTGGCGAAATCTTCATGTACACGATCGAGGCGCGGCCCGGCGCGACCAAGGCGGATGGTAGTGCGTATAGCGGAACCGACCTGCGGACCGTGCAGGACTGGATCGTCAGGCCGCGGCTCAGAACGGTTGCCGGCGTCAACGAAGTCAACTCGGTCGGCGGTTTCGAAAAGCAGTTTCATGTGCTGCCCGATCCCACCCAGCTGATGGCGTACCGGCTGACCTTTCACGACGTCATGGCGGCGCTCGCCGCCAACAACGGCAATGTCGGCGCCGGCTATATCGAGCGCAATGGCGAGCAATATCTGGTCCGCACACCCGGCCAGGTGGCGGGCCTCGATGAGATCAGGGACATCGTGATCGGCTCGCGCAATGGCGTGCCGGTACGCATCTCCGATGTCGCCGAGGTCCGGGAAGGCACCGACCTGCGGATCGGGGCTGCGACACTCAACGGCAACGAGGTCGTGCTCGGCACCGCGATGCTGTTGATCGGCGAGAACAGCCGCACCGTGGCGCAGCGCGTCGCCGCGAAACTGAAGGAGATCACAGCCTCGCTGCCCGAGGGCGTGATCGCGCGCACCGTCTACGACCGCACCAACTTGGTCGATGCGACGATCGCCACCGTGGCAAAGAACCTGCTCGAGGGCGCAGCTCTGGTGATCGCGGTGCTGTTCCTGATCCTCGGCAATTTCAGGGCGGCGATCGCCACGGCCTGCGTCATTCCGCTCGCCATGCTGTTCACCATCACCGGCATGCTGCAGAACCGGATCAGCGCCAATCTGATGAGTCTCGGTGCGATCGATTTCGGCATCATCGTCGACGGTGCCGTCATCATCGTCGAGAACTGCCTCCGGCTCCTTGCTGTCGAGCAGAAGCGGCTCGGCCGCATCCTGAGCCAGGAAGAGCGCTTCGCGACCATTTTGGCCGGCAGCCGCGAGGTGATCCGGCCGAGCCTGTTCGGCACCTTC
>Ga0213876_10000968_pt1 | contig 18867 bp, 19 predicted proteins | sample BarmaccomBMRX_R9_FD_160113 | JGI IMG/M metagenome (GOLD analysis project Ga0213876, IMG submission 160113) | Root-associated microbial communities from Barbacenia macrantha in rupestrian grasslands, the National Park of Serra do Cipo, Brazil - RX_R9 | ecosystem: Host-associated > Plants > Roots... | reverse complement strand
TTTCCGGCTTCGTCGCCGACAACCGCAAGGAGTTCGGCCCGGCGCTGAGCAAGCTCAACCTGGTGCTGGACACCCTCAACGAGCGCAAGGATTACATCACCGAAGCCCTCAAGCGGCTGCCCACCTACGCGACTGAGTTGGGCGAGGTGGTGGGTTCTGGCCCGGGGTTCAACGTCAACGTTTACGGCGTGATCCCGGCACCGCTGCTGGCAACGATGTTTGACTTCTTCTACCAGCCGGGCAAGCTACCGGCCAGCCTTTCCGATTACCTGCGCGGGTTAATCCAGGAACGCTGGATCATCAGGCCGAAGTCGCCATGACGACCAAGCAACGGGTCGGCAGCCGGGGGCTGCGCACACTCACCATCGTCGCGTTGGTCGCGACGCTGGTGGGAGGCGCCTATGTGGTGTTCTCCGCCGGCGGCGGTGGTCGAAAGATCATCGGCTACTTCACCGCCGCGGTCGGGCTCTACCCCGGCGATCAGGTCCGCATCCTCGGTGTACCGGTGGGCAAGATCGACGCGATCGAACCCAGACCTTCCGACGTCAAGATCACCATGGAGGTGTCCGACGGCATCAATATCCCGAAGGATGCCAAGGCCGTCATCATGTCGCCAAACCTGGTGGCGGCGCGGTTCATTCAGCTCGCCCCGGCCTACACCGGTGGGGCAGTGCTGCCCGCCGGTGCCAGCATCGACCTGTCTCACACCGCCGTTCCGGTGGAATGGGACGAGGTCAAGGAGGCGCTGACGCAGCTGACTGTCTCGCTGAGCCCGACGGCGGGTTCGATGCAGGGGCCGTTGGGCGCGGCGATCAACCAGGCCGCCACCACGCTCGACGGCACGGGTGACACGTTCCACAACGCGTTGCGGGAACTCGCGCAAGTCGCTGGGCGCCTCGGCGATTCGCGCAGCGACATCTTCGGCACGGTCAAGAATCTTCAGGTGCTGGTCGACGCCCTGTCGGCGAGCAACGAACAGATCGTGCAGTTCGCCGGAAGTGTCGCGTCGGTGTCGCAGGTGCTAGCCGACAGCTCGCGGCATCTGGACGACACCCTGGGCACGCTCAACCAGGCGCTCTCGGATATCCGCGGGTTCCTGCACGAGAACAACTCCACGCTTATCGATACGGTCAACAAGCTCAACGACTTCGCGCAGACGCTGAGCGGTCAGAGCGACAACATCGAGCAGGTACTGCACGTGGCGGGCCCGGGGATCGCCAACTTCTACAACATCTACGATCCGGCGCAGGGCACGCTGAACGGCCTGTTGTCCATACCCGAATTCTCCAACCCGGTGCAATTCATCTGTGGCGGATCCTTCGAAACACCCGGCGGGCCCAGGGCGCCCGAATACTATAAGCGCGCCGAGATCTGCCGTGAGCGGCTCGGGCCCGTGCTGCGCCGGCTCGCCGTGAACTACCCGCCGGTCATGTTCCACCCCCTTAACACGATCACGGCGTACAAGGGTCAGATCATCTACGACACCCCGGCCACCCAAGCCAAGGCACAGACACCGGTTCCGCAGTTAACCTGGATTCCCGCCAAACCCACCGCGCCAACGCAGAATCCGACCGATCTGCAGAGCCTGCTAGTCCCGCCCGTGCCTGGGGCGACCCCGGCTCCGGGAGCGGCGCCCGCCGCTGCTCCCGGCCCGCCCGGTTTCGGTCCCGCTCCCGGCCCGCCGCCCGCGACTGATCCCTCCCCAGGCCCATCACCACCCGGACCGTCGCTGCCCGCCGAACAGGGGGCCGGCGGATGAAACGAATCTGGTTGCGCGGCAGCGCGGTTGCCGCCAGTAGCCTGTTGCTCGCCGGGTGTAATTTCGGTGGCCTGAATTCACTGGCAATGCCCGGCACCGAGGGGCATGGCAGCGGCGCGTACACGGTCACCGCCGAATTGTCCGACGTTGCGACGCTACCGCAGAACTCGCCGGTGATGCTCGACGACGTCACCGTCGGCAGCGTCTCCGGCATTGACGCCGAGCAGCGGTCCGACGGAACTTTCTATGCCGCAGTGAAAATGGTGCTGGACAAGAATGTGGTGCTGCCGGCGAACGCAACGGCGACGGTCGCGCAGACGTCACTGCTGGGCTCGCTGCACATCGACCTGGCTGCGCCCAAAGACAAGCCGGCGGTCGGCCGCCTGGCCAACGGGTCGAAAATCCAGCAAGCCCCCACGGGCCGCTTTCCCACCACCGAGGAGGTGTTCTCGTCGCTCGGCGTGGTGGTCAACAAGGGCAACCTCGGTGCGTTGGAAGAGATCACCGACGAGGCCTACCAGGCGTTCGCGGGTCGGCAGGGCCAGTTCACCGATCTGATTCCCCGGCTCGCCGAGCTGACGGCAGGCCTTAACCGGCAGGTCAACGACATCATCGATGCGGTCGACGGGCTGAACCGATTCTCCGCGAGCCTGGCCCGCGACAAGGACAACCTGAGCCGGGCGTTGGACACGCTGCCCGAGGCGCTTCGCGTGCTCAACAAAAACCGGGACCATATCGTCGAGGCCTTCGCCGCGCTGAAGAAGCTGGCGATGGTGACGTCAAATGTGCTGTCAAAGACCAAGGTGGACTTCGCCGAAGACCTCAAGGGCTTGTATTCAGTCGTGAAGGCCCTCAGCGACAACAAAAAGAATTTCGTCACCTCGCTGCAGCTGTTGCTGACGTTCCCGTTCCCCAACTTCGGTATCAAGCAGGCGGTGCGGGGTGACTACCTCAACGTGTTCACCACCTTCGACCTCACCTTGCGCCGGCTTGGTGAGACGTTCTTCACCACGTCGTATGCGTTGGACCCCAACATGATGCACATGCCCGAGGTCCTTAACCCGCCCGACTTCTTGACCGGTGAGCTGGCGAACCTGTCCGGACAGGCAGCCGACCCGTTCAAGATTCCGCCCGGAACGGCCACGGGACAGTAAGGGGCGGGGTCGATGATTGACAGACTTACCAAGATCCAGCTGGCGATCTTTGCCGTGATCACCGTGATCACGCTGATGGTGATGGCGATCTTCTACCTGCGGTTGCCCGCCACGTTCGGCATCGGCACCTACGGCGTGAGCGCCGATTTCGTCGCGGGTGGCGGGCTATACAAGAACGCCAACGTCACCTACCGCGGAGTAGCCGTGGGCCGGGTGGAATCGGTAGAGCTGAACCCCAGCGGCGTCACTGCCGAGATGCGCCTCAACAGCGGCACTCCCATTCCGTCGAACGTCACCGCGACGGTCAAAAGCGTGTCCGCGATCGGTGAGCAATACATCGACCTGGTCCCCCCGGCTACCCCGTCGTCGACCAAGTTGCACAACGGATTCCGGATCGACCGGCAGAACACCCGAATCGGCCAGGACGTCGCCGACCTGCTGAAGAAGGCCGAGACGCTGGTCAACAGCCTCGGCGACACCAAACTGCGAGACCTGCTGCGTGAGACGTTCGCCGCGACCAATGGCTCCGGTCCGGAACTGGCCCGCCTGGTCGAATCGGCGCGGCTACTGGTGGACGAGGCCAACGCCGACTACCCGCAGGTCTCGCAGCTGATCGACCAGGCGGGCCCCTTCCTGCAAGCTCAGATTCGCGCCGGCGCCGACATCAAGTCGCTGGCCGACGGGCTGGCGCGGTTCACCTCGGAAGTAAGTCAGGCCGATCCGCAGCTGCGCAACACGTTGGCCACGGCCCCGGGCGCGATCGACGAAGCCAACACCGCGTTCACCGGCATCCGGCCCTCCTTCCCGACGCTGGCGGCCAGCCTGGCCAACCTGGGCCGGGTGGGTGTGATCTATCACAAGTCGATCGAGCAGCTACTGGTGGTCTTGCCGGCGCTGTTCGCCGCGATCACCACGTCCGCCGGCGGCACTCCTCCGGACGAGGGCGCCAAGCTGGACTTCAAGCTGGACCTCAACGACCCGCCGCCGTGCGCGGTGGGCTTTCTGCCCCCGCCGTTGATGCGCTCCCCGGCCGACGAGACCGTGCGCGAACTACCGCGGGATATGTACTGCAAGGTCGCCCAGAACGACCCCAGTACGGTGCGTGGTGCGCGGAACTATCCGTGCCAGGAATTCCCCGGCAAACGGGCACCGACGATCCAGCTGTGCCGCGATCCGAGAGGCTACGTGCCGGTGGGGCGCAACCCCTGGCGCGGGCCGCCCGTCCCGTACAACACGCCGGTGACCAACGGCCTGAACGTGCTGCCGCCCAACAAGTTCCCGTATATCCCGCCGGGCGCTGAGCCGGATCCGGGCATTCCGATCGTCGGACCGCCGCCGCCCGGCGTGACTCCCGGGCCGGGGCCGCTGCCGAACCATCAGCCGGCGTACGATCCGCCGCCGCCCAACGACAGCGGGCCGCCGCCGGGCAACCCGTCGTGGATGCCGCCCGGGGTGCCACCGGTACCGCCGCAGCTCCCGTACCCGAAGTGGTTGCCGCCGCCGGCACCGCCGGAAGGGATCAATCCTCCGCCGGCAGGTCCGGGACCGGAGAAGCCGTGGGGGCCGCCGCCCGGCGGGCAACCGCAGGCCAGCGGTCCGACGTACACGACTTACGACCAAACCACCGGCGCCTTCACCGACCCGGCAGGGGGCACAGGTCTTTTCGGGCCCGGTGTGCACGGCGCATCCGCTGCCGAGAATTGGGTGGACCTGATGCTTGATCCGAGGCCGATGTAATGGCCCTCAAAACGACGGACGCAGACGCGACGACGGACGCAGACGCGACGACGGACGCACAGCCGACGACGCAACGTGCGCGTCGCCGGGCGTCCCGCGCGGCGGGGCCGGCGAAGGCCGAAACGACCGGGGCGACTGGGGAAACCGGGGAGACCAGGCTCCCGCTCGAGGTGTCGGAGGATCCGGCCGAAACGGAAGCCTCGAGCGAACCCAAAAAGAAGCCGGCCAAGGCCGTGAAGTCGCTGTCGCCCGTCAAACCGCCGCCCCGACGGCGCGCGCCCGGTGTCCGGGTCGCGTGGATCTCGCTGGCCGCGGTGCTGGTGGCGGTCGCCGCGATGGCCACCGGCGTGTACCTGCTGGTGAACCAGCACCGCGCCGCCGAGGCCGAGCAGGCCCGCGACCAGCGCTTCGTCGACATTGCCACGCAAACCGTGGTCAACATGTACAGCTACAAGCAGGACACCATCGACGAGAGCGTCAACCGCTTCGTCGATGGCACCAGCGGACCGCTGCGCGGCATGCTCAGTGCCAACAACAACGTCGAGAACATCAAGGCGTTATACCGCCAAACCAACGCGACGTCGGAAGCCGTGGTCAACGGCGCGGCCCTCGAGGGTGTCGATGCGGTGACCAATAACGCGTCGGTGCTGGTGTCGGTGCGGGTGACGGTCGCCGACATCGACGGGGTTAACAAGCCGTCCATGCCCTACCGGTTGCGGGTCATCGTGCACGAGGACGAGACCGGCCGGATGACCGGCTACGACCTGAGATATCCCGACGGGGGGAATTGATGCGGCGCTGGTCGCGCTTGCTGATCAAGGTCTTCGGTTTCCTGTTGGTCGCGAGTTTCATTGGGCTGTCCGCGGTCGGCGGCTGGTTCTATTGGGATCGGGTGCAGAGTCGCGGTGAGGCCGCGGCGCGCGCGGTGTTGCCGCAACTGGCCGCCAGGGAGATACCGCAGGTCTTCGGCTACGACTACCAGACCGTCGAACGCAGTCTCGCGGACGTGTACCCGTGGCTGACGCCGGACTATCGCCAGGAGTTCCAGAAGAGCGCCAATACGCAGATCATCCCGGAGGCGAAGAAGCGCGAGGTGGTGGTCCAGGCCAACGTGGTCGGCGTGGGTGTCATTGCGGCCAAACGTGATTCGGCATCGGTCATGGTTTATCTGAATCGGACCGTGACCGACAAGACGCGACAGCCGCTCTACGATGGCAGCCGCCTGCGGGTCGATTTCAAGCGGATCGCCGGCAAGTGGCTGATCGCTTACATCACGCCGATCTAGTCCGGCGGCGCTCGCCGAGGCTCACGCCAGCCCTAGTTGCATTGCGCGATGATGTTGCATTGCATCGGGTACCGCTGGATGGGGCTGGGCGGCGGTCCGGCCAGCTGCAGCGAGAACGGCTGCTTCTTCATGTCCGACGGCAGGCCACACACGGCGCCGTGCAACGTGGTGTGCGTCCCGTTGAGCGTCCCGTCGTCGAACGCATAGGTTTCGGTGGTTGGCGCGACGCCGCCGCCCGGGCAGGACACACCGTCGGCCACCTTGACCACGAACGTCCACAGTCCGCCCACCAACCGGGCTCGGCTGCTGAAGTTCTGCTGTTGGTCGGCGCGGCTGATCTGTTCGTCCGTCGCGCTCACCACGTTCAGTGAGCAGAAGTCCGCCATGATGTCCGGGTTGGAATAGTCCTTGTAGTAACGACTTCCGTTGACGTTGTCGCAGAGCGCCGTGACCGTCCAGGTGACCCCGGATATCCCCGCCTGGTTGAAGACGTACTTGCCGTCCGCCGGCGGCCCGATCGCGCTCGCATGCTCACCGGAATTCGAGGCAATTCCCAGCGCGACGATCGAAACGATGCCGACACCAGCGGCCAAACCGCGACGGATCTTCACGTCGGTCCTCCCTTCACGCCGGAAGCGCTGCATCGAGTATCACAGCGTTGCGGGCTCAGTCCAAGCCTTTCGGATGAGCTTCGGCCAACGCATCCAGAAACGACCGTGCCCAGCGATCCACATCGTGTGCGAGCACCTGGCGGCGCAGCGAGCGCATCCGGCGCCGTCCCTCTTCGACCGTCTGGTTGAGCGCGGCCTCGATGGAGTCCTTGACGCCTTCGAGGTCGTGCGGGTTGACCAGATAGGCCTGCCGCAATTCGGTTGCGGCCCCGGTGAATTCGCTGAGCACCAGGGCGCCACCCAGGTCGCTGCGGCAGGCGACGTACTCCTTGGCCACCAGGTTCATCCCGTCGCGCAGCGGGGTGACCAGCATGACGTCGCTGGCGACAAAGAAGGCGACGAGTTCGTCGCGGGGTATCGGGCGGTGCAGGTAGTGCACCACGGGGTGGCCGACCTCGGCGTACTCGCCGTTGATGTGTCCGACCTGGCGCTCGATGTCGTTGCGCAGGATCTGGTAGCTCTCGACCCGTTCGCGGCTCGGGGTGGCCAGCTGGACCAGCACGGTGTCGTCGCGTTTGGCACGGCCCTCGGCGAGCAGCTCGTTGAACGCTTTCAGCCGGACGTCGATGCCCTTGGTGTAGTCGAGCCGGTCGACGCCGAGCAGGATTTTGCGGGGATTGCCCAATTCGGCGCGGATTTCCCGGGCCCGGCGCCGCACGTTGCGGTCGCGGGCGGCGCGGTCGAGCGCGCCCGAATCGATGGAGATCGGAAAGGCGCCCACCCGAACGGTGCGACGATCCCACTGCACCTCACCGAACCGCGACCGGACCCCGACCGCTCCGCGTGAGGCTTCCGCGCCCACCAGCTGCCGGGACAGGAACAGGAAGTTCTGCGCACCCCCGGGGAGATGGAACCCGACCAGGTCCGCCCCGAGCAGCCCTTCGACGATCTCGGTGCGCCACGGTATCTGCATGAACAGCTCCACCGGCGGGAAGGGGATGTGCAGGAAAAAACCGATGGTCAGGTCCGGCCGCAGCGCGCGCAGCATCTTCGGGACCAGTTGCAGCTGATAGTCCTGCACCCACACCGTCGCGCCGGGGGCGGCCGCCCGCGAGGTGGCTTCGGCGAAGCGCCGGTTGACATCGACATAGCGCTCCCACCACTCGCGGTGGTAGATCGGCTTGACGATGACGTCGTGGTACAGCGGCCACAGTGTGGCGTTGGAAAACCCCTCGTAGTACTCGGCGACGTCCTCATTGCTCAGGCGGACCGGCTGAAGCCGCAGCTCGTCCTGCTCGATCGGCGCGTCTTCTTCGTCGCCGTCACTGTCCACACCGCCGGGCCAGCCGACCCACGCGCCGCGCCGCCGGCGCAGCAGCGGTTCCAGGGCGGTGACCAAACCTCCCGGGCTGCGTTTCCAGGTCGTGGTGCCATCGGGGAGCCGCTCCAGATCGACCGGCAGGCGGTTAGCGACCACCACAAAGTCGGAATCCCCGGACTCTGCGGGCTTGCCTCCCCTTACAGCCATTTAGGCGTCTAGTTTCGACGGTCCAATACCGAGCATGGACAAGAAAACCCGACACTCGTCGGCGTCGGTCGCGTAGGCGGCCACGACCCTTCTGGCCTGGCTTGCGGTGCTGTCGGCAACCGGCTCCACATCACCGATTTCGCCAGGATCAGTTTTAGTAGGCATGAGACAACTCTAAAGGGTGTGACGGACAGCCCGTAACGGGTCGTGGCTGGCGACTACCCAGCAGCGGCCTTCTTACACACTGGCCGTAATGTGTAACGGACCGATACCCGGTCCAGGATCAAGGCCCCAAACACGTTAGGTGGGCGGAATGACTCTCTCCGACCAAGCCGACACCGCAGCGGACAACGCTGCTTCCGCTGAGCTGGTTGCCTACGAAACCCTCGACGAGGGCCGCATCGCCCGGATCTGGTTGAACCGGCCCGACGCCCAGAACGCGCAGAGCCGCACCCTGCTGGTCCAGCTCGACGAGGCGTTCCTACGGGCCGAGGCCGACGACGCCGTCCGGGTGGTGATCCTGGCCGCGCGCGGTAAGAACTTCTCTGCCGGTCACGACCTGGGATCGGAGCAGGCGCTGCTGGAACGCCAGCCCGGCCCCGCCCAGCATCCGAGCTTTCGGTCGCGCGGCGCCACCCTCGATCCGATCATCGAGAAGCTCTATCACCAGGAGTGGCACTACTTCTTCAACAACACCTGCCGCTGGCGCGATCTGCGCAAGATCACCATCGCCCAGGTGCAGGGCAGCGCGATCTCGGCGGGCCTGATGCTGATCTGGGCCTGCGACCTGATCGTGGCGGCCGACAATGCGAAGTTCAGCGACGTGGTCGCGGTGCGCCTGGGCATGCCCGGCGTCGAATATTACGCTCACCCTTGGGAATTCGGTCCACGCAAGGCCAAAGAGCTGTTGCTGACCGGTGATTCGCTGGATGCCGAGGAGGCCTATCGGCTCGGCATGGTGTCCAAGGTGTTTCCGCTCGACGAACTGGCGGACAAGACTCTGGAATTCGCGCGGCGAATCGCCGAGCGGCCCACGATGGCCTCGCTGCTGGTCAAGGATTCGGTGAACGCCGCCTCCGACGCGATGGGATTCACCGAGGCGCTCCGGCACGCGTTCCATCTGCACGAGCTCGGGCACGCACACTGGGCGGCCCACAACGAGAATCGGTTCCCGGTGGGCCTGCCGCCCGAGGTCGAGGACTGGCGTGCCGCGAAGCCGACCAAGGTGGCCCGCCGCGACACGCCATAGCGGCGCGCCGTAGCGGCGCAGCGCGGCGCAGCGGCGTTCATTCTGCGCTGAGGGCGTAGGTCACTCGACCGTTGTCGCCCTGGACGCCGAATCAAATCGTGGGGCGGGTGTGCGTCCGCGACCGGGTTCGTCAGGCCAGCGACGTGCGCGGCGGTGGCCGCATGGTTCTATGACTAGAACCTGTTTCAGTTCAGCGTAAGGGGCTCGCGTGCAGCTTTCATTCCAGGACCGGACATACCTGGTCACCGGTGGTGGCAGTGGAATCGGCAAGGGCGTGGCGGCCGGCCTGGTTGCGGCCGGGGCGTCGGTCATGATCGTCGGCCGCAATCCGGATCGGCTGGACGGGGCCGTCACAGATATCGAACAGCAAAGCGCCAACGGCGGCTCGATCCGCTACGAGCCCGCCGACGTCACCAACGAGGACGAGGTCGCCCGCGCGGTTGACGCGGTCACGGCGTGGCACGGGCGCCTGGACGGGGTGGTGCACAGCGCGGGCGGCTCCGAGACCGTCGGGCCGATCACCCACACCGACTCGGCGGCCTGGCGACGCACCGTCGACCTCAACGTCAACGGCACCATGTACGTGCTCAAGCACGCCGCACGCGAGATGGTGCACGGCGGGGGCGGCTCCTTCGTCGGGATCTCGTCGATCGCGGCCAGCAACACCCACCGCTGGTTCGGACCCTACGGGGTCACCAAGTCCGCCATCGACCACATGATGATGCTGGCCGCTGACGAACTCGGGGCCTCGTGGGTACGGGTCAACAGCGTCCGTCCGGGGCTGATCCGCACCGATCTCGTTGCGGCGAGCGTCATCCAGTCACCGGAGATCAGCGGCGACTACGCCCGCTGCACGCCGCTGCCGAGGTTCGGCGAGGTCGAGGACGTGGCCAACCTCGCGATGTTCTTGCTGAGCGACGCGGCCAGCTGGATCACCGGACAGTGCATCAATGTCGACGGGGGGCACATCCTGCGTCGCGGTCCGGACTACTCCGCGATGATGGAGCCCATATTCGGTGCCGACGCACTACGCGGCGTGGTGTGACGTGAATCGGCTCGAGGGCCAGCGGATCCTGGTGACGGGCGGCGCGTCGGGGATCGGCCAGGCCACCGCGCTGCGGCTGTTGGACGAAGGCGCGATCGTGGTGGCCGCCGACGTCGCGGCGGACGGGTTGGACACCACCGGTGCCCGCGCCGACGCGGCCGGGGCCGGGCACCGGCTGACCACCCTGCCGATGGACGTGGCGAACGAGGATTCGGTGATCGACGGCGTGCGCGCGGCCGCCCAGACCCTCGGCGGACTGGATTCAGTGGTCAACGCCGCAGGCATCCTGCGCGCCGCGCACACCCACCAGACCAGTGCCAAGCTGTGGAATCAGATCCTCGCCGTCAACCTCACAGGCACCTTCCTGGTGGTCCGCGAGGCACTGCCGGCGTTGCTGGCGAACTCGCGCAGCGCAATCGTGAACTTCAGTTCCACGTCGGCGTCCTTCGCCCATCCCTACATGGCCGCCTACGCCGCCAGCAAGGGCGGTGTCCAGGCGTTCACGCACTCCCTGGCGCTGGAATATGCGAAGGACGGACTGCGCGCGGTGTGCGTGTGCCCGGGCAGCATCAAGTCCGGGATCACCGATGCGACTGGCGGATACATTCCGCAGGACGCCGACTGGTCGCTGTTCACCAGGCTGATGCCGATCCTGCCCACCACGGAGAAATCCAGCGGCGCCGGGATGGCCGATCCGTCGGTGATCGCCGGCGTGATCGCGATGCTGGTGTCCCAGGATGGGGCATTCATCACCGGCACGGAGATCCGCATCGACGGCGGCACGCACGCGTGATTAGTCGTGCGCGCCACTAACTCTGCGCCCTAGTTGACGCACGGCACGCCGCCGCCGTCGATGGGCTTGCCTTCGTTGGGCGTCGGGTAGGTGGTGGTGGCACCGTACCCGCCGTACCCCGAGTAGGTGTTGGACTTGGTGGTCGTTGTCGTGGTGGTGGCGTCGTCCATGGGCGGCAACGAAAAATTGGTGTCCACGGTGACCTGAACGTGTCCGGGGGCCAGGGTGGGGTCGGGTTGGCTCGGGGGGTCGATGCCGAGCAGGGCGGCGACGTTATGGGCGTCTGCGTCGGCTCCCAGACCGTAGGCGACGCTGCTGGTTGTCGGCTCACCGGAGTTGCGATCGCGGATTTGGCCTATGGTGTAACCCTGCTTCTTCAGTGCGCGGGATACCTCTGAGGCCAGTCCGCCCATGCTGCCGGAATTGACCACGTCCACGACGGTGGAGGCGTTGGGCTTCGGGGGCGTGGTGGGCGCCGGGGCTGTGGTGACGGCGCCGCCGATCGCCTTCGCCACCTCGGCCTTGATCGCCGCCGGGTCGATGATGTTGACACTCTGGCCGTCGATCTCGTCGTAGCGGACGACCGGTAGGGTGCGGAATTCGACGTTCCCGTTTGCCAGGCCGCCCAGTCGCTGGATCAGGTCCTGGTCCCACCCCGACGACAGCACCACGTCTTTGCGCGCCACGGCCATCAGCCTGTTTAGGCGATCCAGGTCGGTAAAGGTGCCCGACTCCTGCAGTTCGTGCATGACCGACGAGATGAACGCCTGTTGCCGGTGTGTGCGGTCCAGGTCCCCGTTGTCCAGGCCGTGCCGTTGCCGGACGAAGGCCAGCGCCTGTGACGCGTTCAGCCGCTGTCGTCCGGCCGGGAAGTCAGCTCCGGAGTAGGAGTCGTAGACGGCGTGGTTGAGGCACACGTCGACACCACCCAGGGTCTGGGCCAGGTCGTAGAAACCTGCGAGGTTGATCTCCGCGAAATAGTCGATGGGAACGCCGGTCAGGCTTCGCACCGCGCGCAGGGTCGCGGCACGACCGGCTTCGCGGCCCTTGGTCTCCAGCTCTTTTTGGCTTGCCCCCTGGTTGGCGAGCTTCTGTGCGACGTACTGCTTGGTGAGGCCGTACGCCTCCTTGATCTTGATGTGGTTGTAGCCCGGGACGCCGTTGAACGGCACCCAGTCGTCGCGGGGGATCGAAAAGGCGACGACTTTTCCGTCGGCTCCGACGTGCACCAGGATCAGGGTGTTGGTGTTGTAGCCCCCGTCATCGGAATCGCCCGCGTGCAGTTGCCTCAGGATCGAGTAGGGCAGGTCGTTGCCGTCTTGATCTTTGCGCGAGTCCAGTCCAATGAGCAGGATGTTCATGTTGTTGCCGCTGGACCGGGGGTCGTCCGGGGTCAGGGCCTGCGAGACGGTGATCCCGCCCAGCGCACCGTGAGCCACCCAATACCCCGCGCCGGTCAGCAGCACCGACGCCACCGATATCAGCGACATAAAGCCCCGCGCGAGCCCTTTGCGGACTCGCGACTGCTGGCGGGGGAGACGGTGGCGGTGACTGCCACCGGAGCGTGTCACTACAAGCCTCGGCCAGTCACGTGCGCATCACCCAGTCACCGCCGCGGCGGCGGTTTGCGGGGATGTCGCTTGTCGCATGGCGTTAAGTATGCGACAGCTTGCTAAGAACACCCCAACAGAGCGTGTGTGGTGTGGGCAGCTTCACCGCGGCCGCGGGGTGGTTTCAGTTAGCCCGAACTGGCCTGTTTCGCTGCGCTACCTGCATGTTTCTCCGACCAGTCTGCCCCAGCTCAGGTAACTGCGAGGCGAACGTGCACAGCGCCTCGGCCGGGGCGGGCCTTGTTGGCGTCGCCGAGTGTGCATCGCAGAACGCCGCCCATCGGCAACCCCGATCGGGCATGACTCAGCGGACGTCGGTGTGAAAGCCGTTCCGGCGCTAACGCAGTCGCGCGGTCGGCCGTCAGCAGTACGGGTATTCGATGTGCCAACGGCCGTTGACCCAGTCGGCGCGGAAGTGGCCGCCCAGGGCCGGGCTGGCGTCCGTGATGGCGCCCGTGCCACCGATATTGGGTGTGAAGCCGGGGGGATCCCAGGTGACGGATTGAGGATTAGGAGGGGTATCCGGTGTGCAACCCTGCTGCTTGGCGATGTAGCCCTCGATGACGCGCTGCTCGGCCGTGGTTTGATCACCACCGTCAGCCGCGGGCGCATCGGGACACGAGGCGTTCGGGCCGCACCCGCCGTGCGCGACGGCGACCAGTCGCGGGCTGGCAACGGATGGCCGCGGTGTCCCCGCACCCATCAGCATCCCGGCTACCACGCATCCCGCCACGACCGCCGTCGACCCCGCTAAGCCGAGGTGTTTGAGCATTTTGCCTCCCGAACGTCAGCCATTGACGGCTTTTACCGTGTCCTCGCCCGACTCGTAGAAAACGCGGATGTTCGTGCCCGTCACGATTTCCGCGAGGTATACCCCGAGCGGTTCGATCTCGTAGTAGTAATGCGCATTGCCCTGCGCGTCCAACGTCGTGGCACACGTGTAGTACGGCGCACCACACCTTTGTTTGATCGGCAGCGCGAGTATCGCTATCACCAGGACGACGGCGATCCCGACCAGCAGCGGAACCCTCCGCGAATGCATACCTCGTTGTCGAAGGAGAAGCACAGTGGCAGTGTATGCGCGCCGGACGGCAAAGGAAGTGGCAAGGTGGTAGTCGCCCGGGGCGGGCCGACATGGCCTGCACCACAACGCTTTACGTGCGACAGCCAAATGGCTGCACTGAAAATGCTTCCGGGACAAACATATCCGCCGGCCCGGCAGTACGCGCGCGACCGATGCGATAAGGTTGCTCAGCTATGAGCACCGCAAACCCGGATGGCGAACCGTCGCCGCCGACCCGGGTCGAGGTGTTGGGCAATATCGGACCCAACTGGTTCGCCTCGGTAATGGGTACCGGGATCGTGGCCACCGCCGGCGCGGGACTGCCCCTGCAGGTGGTAGGCCTGCGCGTGTTCACCGAAGTGGTCTGGGTGATCGCCGCGGTGCTGCTGGTCATTCTGATCGTCCTGGTGGGTGGTCACTGGGTGCGTCACCCCACGGTGGCACGCACGCACGCCCGCAATCCACAGCTGGCCCACTTCTACGGTGCCGCACCCATGGCGCTCTTGACCGTGGGAAGCGGTGCCATGCTGGTGGGCCGCGACCTCGTTGGCCAGCGCGTCGCCGTCGACCTGGACTGGGTGCTGTGGACCGCGGGCACCCTCGGCGGGTTGTTCACCGCGGTCACCATTCCGTACCTCATGTTCACCCAGCATCAGGTGGAGCCCGATGCGGCGTTCGGCGGGTGGTTGATGCCGGTGGTGCCACCCATGGTGTCGGCCGCGTCCGGCGCCTTGCTGCTCCCGCATATCGGCGCGGGCACGGGCCGCGAGACCATGCTGTATGGCTGCTATGCCATGTTCGGGTTGTCGTTGATGGCCTCGCTGAACATCATCGTGATGATCTGGAGCCGACTGACCCTGTACGGCACCTCGGGTAGTGCGCGAATCCCGACGCTGTGGATCGTGTTGGGTCCGCTTGGTCAATCCATAACGGCCGCAGGGCTTTTGGGAGCTGCCGCCAAACCGGCCGTGGACCAGGCCCTGGCTCAGGACATGATCACGTTCGGCATCCTCTACGGCGTTCCGGTGTGGGGCTTCGCGGTGCTGTGGATCGCGCTGGCCACCGCGTTGACGGTGCGCACGCTGGCCCGCGGGATGCCGTTCGCCCTGACGTGGTGGAGCCTGACCTTCCCGGTCGGCACCTTCGTCACCGGGACCTCGCAACTGGCGCTGCACACGCATTTGCCGGCCTTCAAAGTTGCCGGGGTGGTCGCCTACGCCGGCCTGCTGACCACCTGGCTGCTGGTGGCCGTGCGCACCGGGCGGGGCAGCCTGCGCGGCAACCTGCTCAAGACTCCGCCGAGTAGCACGCCGATCAAGGCCAGCAAGGACACCGTGTCCTGGAACGCACGGCCCCAAACGTAGGTTTCGTCGACGGCGCGTGATCGTGCGCAGCGTGTCGGTGCAAAGATTGCTGCCCGTGGCAGGAAGTTGGGGCTCCGTGCTGAGCGCACTTGTTCCGCTGGCGCTCGTCGTTGCCCTCTCACCGATCACGGTGATTCCGGCCGTGCTGCTCCTGCAGGCGCCGCGGGCGCGGCCCAACGGCCTGGCGTTCCTGGGCGGGTGGCTGCTCGGGCTGGCCGCCCTGACCGCCGCCTCCGATGCGGCCTCCGGTGCCTTCGCGGCTTTGCACAAAACGCCGCCGACGTGGGCGTCCTGGCTGCGGGTCGCACTCGGGTTGGCGCTCATCGGGTTCGGCGTGTACCGGTGGCTGACCCGGCATCGCGACACCGATCCGCCGCGCTGGATGCGTTCGTTTTCCAATTTCACCCCGGCACGTGCCGCACTGGCGGGGGCCGTGCTGGCGGTGATCCGGCCCGAGGTCGTGATCATCTGCGCGGCGGCCGGCCTCGCGATCGGCACCAGCACTCTCGCCACGGCGGGCGAGTGGCTGGCCGCCGCGTTCTTCGTCGCGCTGGCGGCCTCAACGGTCGCCGTTCCGGTGTTGGCATACGTGGCGGCCGGCGAGCGGCTCGACAATATGCTGTCGCGTCTCAAAGACTGGATGGAGCAACACCACGGTGCGCTGCTGGCGGCCGTGCTGATCGTGATTGGATTGATGGTGCTGTACAAAGGAATTCACGCGCTGTAGGCGGCGTTGTCTGCGCGCTGCGGCGTGGCAGCCGCGATCACGGCGACAACCGCCGGTTGCGTCAAGTTTTAGTCTCTTTAGCTGGGCATTCACCAGCTTGCGGCGGAGGTTGGATGGAGGGAACGCCTTTAGGGGCGACTTCCTAGGGTGCGCCGAAAGGGTGCGCCGAAAGCCATTGCAGCTCAATATCTTTTAGAATACCCTCAGCCGGCTGGGCCCCCTGGCGATTCGGCCGCCCCGCAAGAGTTGTTTGGGAACCTCCCCGACGGGTAGGCCACGTTGAGTCGATCGGAGGAGTGATGATGATTGACGCGCTCGACGAGCCGTACCCGCTGTCCCGCGTCGGGTTCGGGGCGCCGCAGAGACCGCCGGAACCCGGCACGCCGGGAGAAACACCGGAGCGACTGACGCCCACGGAACCACCCGAGCGACTGACCCCGGCCGAACCGCCGGAGCGGCTGGTTCCGGCCGACCCGCCGGAACGTCGGCCGGCGTAAGACGATCCAGGAACGGAGATTTGGCATGCGCGCCGAAGAAGGCGACGAAACGGTCAAAGACTATGCAGCTGAGGGCGAAGAAACGCTGAGCAGGATCAAGGACTCCCAGCAGGCGCGAAATCCCCTGGGCAGATTTGTCCAGCGGATCGCTAAGCTTTGCCGGGGTCCGCGAGACCATTAGCGGTCGGTCACAAACCGCGGCTGCGGCCAGCGCGGCGACGGCAAACCCCTTGTGGGCGGCGAAATTCAACGAAATATTCGTCGCAGGGCCATGCGGCGTGGCTGCTTTCGGTGCACCGTGCTTTCTCGGGTCTGTGCCGTCCCGGGCATGTCCTCGACCGGTGACTGCTGGGCGGCCGACTACACGCTCGGAACTGCCTGATTCGGACGGGTTCTACGATTTCCTGATGGGCATGGCACCCGAACTCTTCTCGACCCAGGCCGCTGACGGCGTCCGGATCGTCGCCGATCGCCTCGGTGATCCGCGAGCGCGCGCCGTGGTGTTCTTGCACGGCGGCGGGCAGACCCGCCGCTCGTGGGGCCGCGCGGCCGCGGCCGTCGCCAAACGTGGCTGGCAAGCCGTCACGATCGACCTGCGCGGGCACGGGGAGTCCGACTGGTCGGACGGGGGCGACTACCGGGTGGTCACCTTTGCAGCCGACGTCCAAGAGGTGCTGCACACCTTGCCCCCGAAGCCGGCGCTGGTGGGCGCCTCCCTGGGCGGGTTCACGTCGATGATTCTGGCGGGGGAGCTCTCGCCGGGCATCGCCAGCGCCGTCGTGTTGGTGGACATCGTGCCCAATATGGACCAGTCCGGGGCCAACCGGATACACGACTTCATGGCCGACCGCGTGGAGTCGGGGTTCGGTTCGCTGGAGGAAGTCGCTGACGCCATCGCCGCATACAACCCGCACCGGCCGCGACCCACTGACCTGGACGGCTTGACCACCAACCTGCGTCGCCGTGGGGATCGCTGGTATTGGCACTGGGATCCGCAGTTCATCAGCGGCCGAGCGGCGTTTCCGCCGTTCGAGGTCACCGACGCTGACCGCATGCACACGGCTGTTGCTGCGATCCTGCGCGACGGCGTCCCGATGCTGCTGGTTCGGGGCCAGATGAGCGATCTGGTCCGCCAGGAGAGCGCCGACGAATTCCTGGCGCGTTTCCCGCAAGTCGAATTCACCGACGTCCGCGGCGCCGGCCATATGGTCGCCGGTGACCGCAACGACATCTTCGCCGAAGCGGTTCTGGCCTTCCTCACCCGCCATATCGATGAAGGATGATGCGCACGCCGCACCAGCATGTCAGGAGGTCTGATTTGAGTGAAAGATACTGCGCCGCAACACATCAGTGCCGGGTTACCAGAAGCGCGGCTGCTCGTGGACCCCGATACCCTGTGCGGAGTCTGTCGGCAGCGGCCGGAATTGCCTGCTTGGCAATGACTTTCGGTTCCTACGCAGCTATGCCGAAAGCAGCCGCGGATAACCCTGTGTGTACGACGCAGGTGTGCTCCTTTTACACCCCGTCGCACAACATCAGCTGCGAACTGGACACCGGTGGGCGCGTCGGACCCGACTCCGCCTATTGTCAGACCGTCCGGCCGCCGCAGTCAGTGCACATGGAAAGCGACGGTGGGGTACACCCGTGTACGGGCGACAGCTGTTTGGGCAATGCGGGAGTGGGCACCCCGATTCTCGCGTACGGCCAGACCGTCGCCCTGGGGCCATTCAGCTGTGTCTCAGCGGCCACCGGCGTCACCTGCACCGTTACCTCGGGACGTGGCTTCGCCATCTCGGACGCGGGGATCACGCCCGTCGGGTGACCTCCCGCCGGCCCGAGTGTGAAGTAGGCGACGCGACACGCCGAGAAAGCGTCGCCAGGTTCACACTCGCGGGGAGGTGAGGGCCGCGTCGGGCGGTCCGAGTCCGACCACGGCGCCGGGTGGGCAGACCACGCCGCCGGGCCAGCAAAGCACGCCGTCGGGCGGCCCGCAGACCACTCCGGTTCTGGTCGCGCCGAGCACCCAGCCGCCGCACCCGGCCTACGTTCCGCACGGAGCGTTCGAACGGGGCACAGACCAGGTCGGCGGTCCCAGCAAGGCGCCGGCCGGTTTCAGCCCAGCCGATCACGGCGCGCCACCTCCGCCGCCGCCACGAGGGTTTGGCTACAACGACGGCCCGGCTCCCGGCCACGCGCCGCCCAACTGGGTGGGCCCCCCGCCCCGCGGCGGGTGGGACGGCGCGGTGGGACGGCGCGCCGCCTCCCGGTGGCTGGAACCGGCCATGGGACCGGCCTCCGCGTGACGAGGTCATCGCGCGCCGCGATTTCGGACCGTTCGCCTACAACACCTTTACCGTCATCCCGGTCTTCAACTGGCAATTCGGCGGTTGGGGCTACTGGTTCTTCGGCGTTTGGGTGCCGCTCTACTCGTAGCGACGACGCAAC
>Ga0213876_10000967_pt1 | contig 18895 bp, 18 predicted proteins | sample BarmaccomBMRX_R9_FD_160113 | JGI IMG/M metagenome (GOLD analysis project Ga0213876, IMG submission 160113) | Root-associated microbial communities from Barbacenia macrantha in rupestrian grasslands, the National Park of Serra do Cipo, Brazil - RX_R9 | ecosystem: Host-associated > Plants > Roots... | reverse complement strand
AGCCCTTCCAGCGCAGCCGGTCCACGAAGGTGGTCCGGTACAGCCCCTCGAGGAAGTCGTCGGCGATGCGGGCCGGCATCTGGGTTTCCCGGTTGACGTGGATCCAGAACGCCTCGGATTCGATCAAGCCGCCGTGGCGCCCGTCAACGCGCACGCGCATCTCACACCAGCGGTTCGAGGTGCCCGAGCACCAGCGCCGCAGCCGGAGCATGTCACGGAACTCGATAGGGCGGATCAGGTCGACCATGGTGCGCCGGACGATCCAGAGCGGATGGGTCTCCTCGAAGCCCATCTCGCGCAGCTGGTCCTGGCCGATGTCCTGGATGTGCCGGCACGCCGCGTCCAGCCGCAGCCGGCCGGTGTTGTCGATGTCCCCCATGCGCAACGGCCATTCACAGTCGAACACGTCGGGGTGGCCGTCGGGCACGGGCATCAATGTCTTGTCAAGAGTCATGGCTTGTCCAGGCTCACGGCTTCGCTCCCATTTCCTCCCTATGGACACCCGGATGTTCCTCGAGGTACCCGCAGCGAATCATGCCAACCAGACCGGCAAAATAACAATCGCGTCGTGCTGCCAACTCTGCGAATCGCGGCTTCGCAAGTCCGGGTACGCTCGGTCGGGTGTCCAAAACGTTCGTCGGCTCGCGCGTGCGTCAGCTGCGCAGCGAGCGCGGGTTCAGTCAAGCCGCACTGGCCCAGATGCTGGGGATCTCGCCGAGCTACCTCAATCAGATCGAGCACGACGTCCGTCCGCTGACGGTGGCCGTGCTGCTGCGGATCACCGAGGTGTTCGGCGTGGATGCGACCTTCTTCGCCTCCCAGGACGACACCCGGTTGGTCGCCGAGCTGCGCGAGGTGACGATGGACCGCGATCTCGGTATCGACGTCGACCCGACCGAAGTCGCCGAGATGGTCAACGCCCACCCCAGCCTGGCCCGCGCGGTGGTCAATCTGCATCGGCGCTACCGGATCACCACCGCACAGCTGGCCGCCGCCACCGAGGAGCGCTTCTTCGACGGCAGCAGCGGCAGCGGTTCGATCACCATGCCCCACGAAGAGGTGCGCGACTACTTCTACGAACGCCAGAACTACCTACATGAGCTGGATGCCGCCGCCGAGGACCTGACGATCCAGATGCGGATGCACCACGCGGACCTAGCCCGCGAGTTGACCCGGCGGCTCACCGAGGTGCACGGGGTGCACATCAACAAGCGCGTCGACCTCGGCGATACCGTGCTGCACCGCTACGACCCGAAGACCAAGACGCTGGAAATCGGCAACCACCTCTCGTCGGGTCAGCAGGTGTTCAGAATGGCGGCCGAACTGGCTTATCTCGAGTTCGGCGACCTGATCGACAGCATGGTCGAAGAGGGCAAGTTCACGTCCGACGAGTCACGCACCCTGGCCCGGCTCGGGTTGGCCAACTATTTCGCGGCCGCGGCCGTGCTGCCCTACCGCCAGTTCCACGACGTCGCGGAGAACTTCCGCTACGACGTCGAGCGGCTGTCGGCGTTCTACTCGGTCAGCTACGAGACCATCGCGCACCGGCTGTCGACGCTGCAACGGCCCTCCATACGGGGCGTGCCGTTCTCGTTCGTCCGGGTCGACCGGGCCGGCAACATGTCAAAGCGCCAGTCCGCCACGGGTTTTCACTTCTCGTCCAGCGGCGGCACCTGCCCGCTGTGGAACGTCTACGAGACGTTCGCCAACCCCGGCAAGATCCTCGTCCAGATCGCCCAGATGCCCGACGGCCGCAACTACATGTGGGTGGCCCGCACCGTCGAGCTGCGCGCGGCCCGCTACGGTCAGCCCGGCAAGACCTTCGCGATCGGGCTGGGTTGCGAGCTTCGCCACGCGCATCGGCTCGTCTACTCGGAAGGACTCGACTTGTCGGGGGATCCCAACATCGCAGCGACACCGATCGGCGCGGGCTGCCGGGTCTGCGAACGCGACAACTGCCCGCAGCGCGCCTTCCCCGCGTTGGGCCGCGCGCTGGACATAGACGAACACCGCAGCACGGTGTCTCCCTATCTCGTGAAGCAACCGTGACCGGGGACCATGTCGCGCGCATCCCGTCGGGCGGGTTGCGCCAACTGGGCCCGATCAACTGGGTGTTCGCCAAGTTGGGTGCGCGCACGATGCGGGTGCCGGAGATGCACCTATTCACCACGCTGGGCCGTCGCCAGGGGCTGTACTGGGCCTGGCTGATCTATGGTGCACGGCTGTTGCGGGGGCGGCTGTGCCGAGCCGACACCGAGTTGGTGATCCTGCGGGTCGGGCAGCTGCGATCGTGCGAGTACGAACTCCAGCACCATCGCCGGATCGGACGCCAGGCCGGGCTGGACGCCGCGCTGCAGGCCGCGATCTTCGCCTGGCCCGCCGTGCCGGAAGGCCACGCGCTGAGCGCCCGGCAGCAGGCGCTGTTGCAGGCGACCGACGAGCTGATCCTGGACCGCTCGATCACCGCCGCTACCTGGCAACGGCTGGCGGCTCACCTCAACCCGCCGAGGTTGATCGAATTCTGTTTCCTGGCAACCCATTACGACGGTCTGGCCGCGACCATCAAGGCGCTCCAGATCCAGTTGGACAAGCCGGCCGACTAAGCCGGCACAAGGTCAGAACGTGATGTCTGCCAGCACGGCCAGCGACAGCGCCACGGGAAGGATCGGCACGCCGAAGGCGAACGCCGTCCACTGATTGCGACGACGGCGCCGCTGCCACAAGCCCCACAGCACGGCGCAGACCGCCAGCGCACCCGACAGAATCAGCAGGGTGGGATCCCACTGCCCCGCCGTCGCGTTGTCGTCGACGATCGAAAACGCCGCCAACCATACGACGTAGCCCGCGGCCAGCCCGCCGACGGCGCCGACCAGAGTCTGGCCGGCCTGCGTGCTCCCCATCAGAAGTTGATCATGTGGCCGGTCAGGCCGTGGAAGCACTCCTGCAACGCCTCGGACATCGTCGGGTGCGTGTGCACGTTGCGCGCCAGCTCGCTGGCCGTCAGGTCCCACTTCTGCGCCAGCGTCAGTTCCGGCAGTAGCTCGGACACGTCGTGGCCAATCAGGTGGCCGCCCAGCAGCTCGCCGTACTTGGCGTCGGCGACCAGCTTGACGAAGCCACTGGGGTCGCCCACTCCGTGCGCCTTGGCGTTCGCGGTGAACGGAAACTTGGCCACCACCACGTCGTGACCTTCCTCGCGGGCCTGCTCCTCGGTAAGCCCGAAGCTGGCGACGTTCGGCTGGCAGAACGTCGCGCGCGGCATCATGCGGTAGTCACCGAGCGCCAAAGTTTCTGCGCCGGCGATGGTTTCGGCCGCCACCACCCCCTGGGCCTCGGCCACGTGGGCCAGCTGGAGCTTGCCGGTGACGTCGCCGATGGCGTAGATGTGGCTGACGCTGGTCTGCATGTAATCGCCGATGCCGATGGCCTTGCGGTCGGTGAGGGCGACGCCGGCCTTGTCCAGGCCGTAGCCCTCGACGTTGGGCGCGAATCCGATGGCCTGCAACACCTTATCGGCCTTGAGTTCCTCGGACTTGCCGTCCTTGCTGACGACGACGGTGACCTGCGAGCCATCGGTGCCATCGGAGCCTGCGTCGGAGATCGACTCGACCTTGGTGCCGGTCAGGACCTTGATGCCCAGCTTCTTGAACTGCTTCTCGATTTCCTTGGAAACCTCGGCGTCCTCGTTGGGCAACGCCCTCGGCAGGAATTCCACGATGGTGACGTCCACGCCGTAGTTCTTCAGCACGTAGCCGAACTCCATGCCGATGGCGCCAGCCCCGGCGATGACGATCGATTTCGGCAGCTCGCGCGACAGGATCTGTTCCTCGTAGGTGACCACGTTGGTGGACAGCGAGGTACCTGGCACCAGCCGCGTGCTGCTGCCGGTGGCGATGATGGCGTTGTCGAACGAGACCTCCTGGGTACCACCGTCATTGAGCTCAACCGCGAGGGTGTTGGCGTCGGTGAACTTGCCGTAGCCGTGGATCTCGGTGATCTTGTTCTTCTTCATCAGGAAGTGCACGCCCGCGACGCGCCCCTCGGCCACCTTCCGACTGCGGTCGAATGCGACACCGTAGTCGAAGGTCGCCTCGCCGCTGATGCCAAATGTCTTGGCCTCCTTGGTAAAAATGTGCGCGAGTTCGGCGTTGCGCAGCAGCGCCTTCGACGGGATGCAGCCCACGTTGAGGCAGACGCCGCCCCAGTATTTGGGTTCGACGACCGCCGTGTTCAGACCGAGCTGGGCGGCGCGGATAGCGGCGACATACCCGCCGGGACCGGCCCCGAGGACAACGACGTCATAGTGAGAAGTCACGAGCCCACACTAGTGGGCGGTAACCTCTCACCGAACAACACCGCGGGTCACCGCCGCTACCCGCTTGGCCTCCCACGCCGGGGCTCAATAGGGAATCACGCCGCCCAGGCAATGGCCCACCCGCTCGCAGTGGTAATAGCCGTAGAGCGGTGCCGCGGCCGCCACCGAGGCGAACGGACCGGACATCACGCCCAGCGCCAGCGCCGAGATCAATGGCCGGCCCTGGACCATCGCCAGCAGCACGCCGGCCACGCTGCACACGACGACATAGACCAGCACCACGAACATCGGCGGCGTCTTGTCGATCGCGTGATACCACCAATAGAACAGACTCAGGCCCACCTCGGCCGCGGCGAACCACACGCCGAGGAGCACCGACAGCAGCTTCCACCACTTCACGTACTGGTATCGGCCGGGAACGGCGACGGGCGCGGCGGTGATCTCCGTCGCCGATTCCTGGGCAACCCTGGGCGCGGGCGTGCCGGCCTCTTCATCGGCCGGCTTCGTGCCCGCGTCGGCCGGCGCCAACGGCGCCAAGGGTGCTGAGTCGTCATCCCAGGTCGGCACGAACGGCACCGAGTGCTCGCCCGTGTCGTCGGAGTCACTGAAATCGGGTACGAACGGCGCGGTACCGGGATTGGACGCGGGGTCGTGTGGATCGCCGTCAGGCACCCGACACCACCCGGAGCGCGACCAGCACCCCGAACCAGCCGGGCGCCAACGCCAGGATGAACGCGCCGACCATGGTCACCCATCGCCGCCCGGAAAACAGGATTACGAATAGCCCCAGCGCACTGGGAATCCCGACCACCAGGGTGATGATGACTTCGGGCGTGATCCGGCTGTGAACCAGCACGCTGGACGCCACCCCCGCCAGCTGCCCGACCGCGCTCCCGATGAGCAGGGCGCTGGCCAACAGCCATGGACGGGGAAGGGGAATCACGCCTTCCGACCTTACTGCGGTGTCAGCGTGGAGCCGGGCACGTCCCGGGCGCCGAAGCTGTGTCGTCGACCGCCACCACCCCGCCACGATTCGACGGCCGTTCGCCCCGCTCGTACGCGGCTCCGGTGATCACCGGCACCGCCTCGAGCAGCGCTTTCTCGTCGTCGGTGAAAACCCGGCCGCGACTGAGGAACCGGACGCCTTCCGGCGCTTCCAGGCTGAAGCCGCCCCCGCGTCCGGGGACCACGTCGATCAGCAGCTGGGTGTGCTTCCAGACCTGGTACTGGGGACCGGAGATCCACACCGGCACCCCCTCGGCACCGACGTCGAGGATTCCGAGCAGGACGTCGCGGTCGCCGACCAGGAAGTCCTCGCGCGGGTAGCACATGGGTGAGGACCCGTCGCAGCAGCCGCCGGACTGGTGGAACATCACCGGCCCGTGCCGGTCCTGCAGGCGGGCCAGCAAGTCGGCGGCGGCGCCGGTGATCACCGCGCCCGCCGGCCCCGCCGGGGGGTCGCTCATCAGAAGAACCCGAGCGCCTTCTCGGAGTAGGAGACCAGCAAGTTCTTGGTCTGCTGATAGTGCTCAAGCGCCACCTTGTGGTTCTCGCGGCCGATGCCGGACTGCTTGTAACCGCCGAACGCCGCGTGGGCGGGATAGGCGTGATAGCAGTTCACCCACACCCGGCCGGCCTGGATGTCGCGTCCGGCTCGGTAGGCGGTATTGCCGTCGCGACTCCACACCCCCGCGCCCAGCCCGTACAGCGTGTCGTTGGCGATGCCCATCGCGTCGTCGTAGTCGGCAAACGGTGTCACCGCCACCACAGGCCCGAAGATCTCCTCTTGGAAGATCCGCATCTTGTTGTTGCCGGTAAAGATCGTCGGCTGCATGTAGTAGCCGCCGGACAGGTCACCGCCCAATTCGGCGCGTTCGCCGCCGGTGATCAGTTTGGCGCCCTCCTCCTTGCCGATTTCGATGTAGGACAGGATCTTTTCCAGCTGGTCGTTGGAGGCCTGCGAACCCAGCATCGTCTCGATGTTCAACGGGTCGCCCTGCCGGACCGCCTTGGTCCGGATCGCCGCCAGCTCCAGGAACTCGTCGTGGATGTCGGACTGAATCAGGCTGCGCGACGGGCAGGTACACACCTCGCCCTGGTTGAGGGCGAACATCGTGAACCCCTCCAGCGCCTTGTCCTGGAAGTCGTCGTTGGCGGCCATCACGTCGGAAAAGAAGACGTTGGGGCTCTTGCCGCCGAGCTCGAGGGTGACCGGGATCAGGTTCTGGCTGGCGTATTGCATGATCAACCGCCCGGTGGTGGTCTCGCCGGTGAATGCGATCTTGGCGATCCGGTCGCTGGATGCCAGCGGCTTGCCGGCTTCGGCTCCAAAACCGTTGACAACGTTGAGGACGCCGGGCGGCAACAGGTCACCGATCAGCGACATCAGGTACAGCGCCGACGCGGGAGTCTGCTCGGCGGGTTTGAGTACCACCGCGTTACCCGCCGCCAGCGCGGGCGCCACCTTCCAGGCGCACATCAGGATCGGGAAATTCCACGGAATGATCTGGCCCACCACACCCAGCGGTTCGTGGAAGTGGTAGGCCACGGTGTCGTCGTCGACCTGCGACAGCGAACCCTCCTGGGCGCGGAGCGCCGCAGCGAAGTACCGGAAGTGATCGGCGGCCAGCGGGATGTCGGCGGCCAGCGCCTCTCGGATCGGTTTGCCGTTGTCCCAGACTTCGGCCACGGCCAACGCGGCTTTGTTCTCTTCGATGCGGTCGGCGATTTTGTTCAGGATCGCGGCCCGCTCGGCCGGAGCGGCCTTGCCCCACGCCGGGGCGGCCGCGTGCGCTGCGTCCAGCGCCTTGTCGACGTCGGCCGCGTCGGAACGCGGTATTTCGCAGAATGGCTGCCCGGTTACCGGCGTCAGGTTTTCGAAGTACCGGCCTTGGGCGGGCGCAACCCACTCACCCCCGATGAAATTTCCGTACCGGGATTCGTACGACATCAGCGCACCGGCGGAACCCGGACGTGCAAAGACGGTCATCGGCTTGGCTCCTTTTTCAACGTCCTGTAATACAACTCACACTACCGCCGAGGCCACAATGGACTCCACGAGCGAGAGGACTCCACGAGCGAAAGGATTCCACGAGCCAAAAGGCCTCCATGATCGAAGGCATCCAACGACCGAACGGCCCCCAATGACATCAGCGCCCGCCCCGGACAGCACGGACCCCTACCTGTGGCTTGAGGACGTGACCGGTGACGCCGCGCTTGATTGGGTGCGCGCGCGCAACCAACCGACCAAGGCCGAGTTCTGCGACGCGGAGTTCGAGCGGATGCGTGCCGAAGCCCTCGAGGTGCTTGATACCGATGCCCGGATTCCTTACGTGCGCCGACGCGGGGAGTACCTGTACGACTTCTGGCGCGACGCCACCAATCCGCGCGGGCTGTGGCGCCGAACGACGCTGGACAGTTATCGCACCGACACACCCGAGTGGGACGTACTGATCGATGTCGACGAATTGGGCCGCGCTGACAACCGGAAATGGGTGTGGGCAGGCGCCGAGGTCATCGAACCCGAACTCACCCGCGCCCTGATCAGTCTCTCCCCTGGCGGCTCGGATGCCGTGATCGTGCGTGAATTCGACATGCTGACACGCGAATTCGTTTCCGACGGGTTCCAGTTGCCGGAAGCCAAGTCGCAGATCGGCTGGGAGGATCCGGACACCGTCCTGGTCGGCACCGACTTCGGGCCCGGCTCGATGACCGATTCCGGATATCCGCGAATCTCCAAGCGGTGGCGCCGCGGCACACCGTTGGCCGACGCGGAGACGGTCTTCGAGGGCGAGGACACCGACGTCAGCGCGGGAACCTACCGGGATCGAACGCCGGGCTACGAGCGCACCTTCGTGGTTCGTGCGGTCGACTTCTGGAACAGGAATAGATACGAGCTGCGGGGTTCAGAACTGATCCCGATCGACGTGCCCACCGACGCCAGCAGCGTCTCGGTGCACCGTGAGTGGCTGCTGATCGACCTGCGCACCGACTGGACCTTGACCAACGACGCTGCCACCACCTACCGTGCCGGGTCGCTGCTGGCTGCCAACTATGACGAATTTCTCAGCGGGGCAAGGGAACTGCACGTCGTATTCGAGCCCGACGAACACACCTGTCTGTACCACTACGCGTGGACCCGAGACCGGCTGCTGCTGGTCACATTGGCCGATGTGGCCAGCCGCGTCGAAATCGTCACACCGGGCAGCTGGCAACGCGAACCGGTGGCCGGCATCCCCGCCTCGACCAACACCGTGATTGCCGCCGCCGATGATACCGGCGACGAATTCTTCCTCGACTCCAGCGGATTCGTCACTCCGTCGCGGTTGTTGCGTGGCACCGGGGACGGGCCGCCGGAACAGATCAAGTCAGCGCCCAGCTTCTTCGACGCCGAAAACATCACGGTGGCACAGCATTTCGTGGCATCAGCAGACGGGACCCGAGTTCCCTACTTCGTCGTACGACCGGACCCGAAAGACGGGGGCGATGGTCCCGGTCCCACAATGCTGTACGGCTACGGCGGCTTCGAGTCGTCCAACACCCCGGGCTACAGCGGGGTGTTGGGCCGGTTGTGGCTGGCCCGCGGCGGCACCTACGTGCTGGCCAACATCCGCGGTGGTGGCGAGTACGGGCCGGGCTGGCACACCCAGGCGATGCGTGCGGGCCGGCACAAGGTGGCCGAGGACTTCGTCGCGGTGGCAACCGATTTGGTGGAGCGTGGCATTACCACCGTCGAGCAACTCGGCGCGCAGGGTGGTAGCAACGGCGGCCTGCTGATGGGCATCATGCTGACCAAATATCCGGACAGATTCGGCGCGCTGGTCTGCAGCGTGCCGCTGCTGGACATGAAGCGCTACCACCTGCTGCTGGCCGGCGCGTCATGGGTGGCCGAATACGGCGACCCGGACAACCCCGACGATTGGGCGTTCATCTCGAAGTACTCGCCCTACCAAAATGTTTCGGCGGGGCGCAGGTACCCCCCGGTGCTGCTGACCACCTCCACCCGCGATGACCGGGTGCATCCCGGCCATGCCCGCAAGATGACGGCCGCGCTCGAGGCCGCGGGCCATGCGGTCTGGTACTACGAGAACATCGAGGGCGGACACGGCGGGGCGGCCGACAACGAACAGCTCGCGTTCAAATCCGCGCTCACGTACTCGTTCCTGCACCGGATGCTGGGCGCCCGATCGGCGGATACTGCACTCGGATGAACCGAGCTATGGCTGCAGCTCTGGTTGTCCTGGCATTGGCCGCGTGTGGTCACCACGCCGGCGCGCCGGTCGGTGCCGCCACGACGACGACGGGAATCCTGCCGTCCGGGGTGCCCACCGAGGGAACCCGGCCATCCACCGCGCAGCTACCACCGGCGGCCGAACCCCAGAACGCGCCTAGCACCACGGCATCCGGGCGGATGGTGCCGGTTGGCGCACGCCCGGAAGGCGTCGCGGTCGACCAGGTCACCCGCACGGTTGCGGTGGCCACCCATGACCCGGACGAACTCGTGTTGATCGATGCCGACTCGGCCGCGATCGTGAGCCGTACTCCCCTGCCCGGGTCCGCGCGCCACCTGGAGTTGGCCGCGCCGGGCGGCCCGATCCTGGTGCCGGTGGAAACCGACAACGCGCTTGTGCGGGTGGAGCTGACGGGGAAACCCCCACAGTTAAAAGTGTTGCCGGCGATCGTCACCGGCACCTCCCCGCATGACGCGGCAGCAGCCTCCAACGGGACGGTGCTCGTGGGCAACGAACTCGGCGGGACGGTCAGCGTCCTGCGCGGCGACCGCATCGTGAAGGTGTTCACCGACCGCGTCCAACCCGCCGGTCTCGCCGCTTTCGGTACCGCTGTCGGTGTGCTGGACGCGCGAACGAACACCCTGACCGTCTACGACGCCGACAAACTCAGCATCCTCGGCTCGATTCCGGCCGGCGCCGGTCCCACTCATCTGGTCGCCGACCGGCACGGGCACATGATCGCCGCGGATACCCGCGGCGACACGATCCGGGTGTTCGACCCGCTGCCGACGCCGCACGAAGTCGCCGACGTCGCACAGCCCGGTGCGCCGTACGGCATCGCGTACGACCCGGTTCGGGACCGGCTCTGGGTGGCCTCCTCGGGCACCAACGAGGTCGTCGGTTACAACGTGTCCGGCCCGGCGCCCAGCGAACTACAGCGGATTCCGACCGTGCAAAACCCGTACTCCCTGGGCGTGGACCCGACCACGGGGCGGCTGTTCGTCGCCGGTGTCACCGGCGGTGTCCTGCAAGTCATCGACCCCGCGGAGACGGGCGGCTGACTGTGACCGCCGTAACGTCTAGCGACGACGTGCTTTGGGCACCCTTGTTCTCATGTCGTCGCCGCTGCCGGGAGTCCTCGGCTCGCTTGCGCCGCTTCTCGATCGGTACGGCTACGCGGCCGTGATCGTCCTGGTCGGCCTGGAAGGCGTGGGAATCCCCTTGCCCGGCCAGATCGTCCTCATCGTGGCCGGGGTATACGCCGGCGTCGGCCAATTGCATCTGCTCCTGGTGCTGGCGGCGGGACTGCTGGCTGCCATCGGTGGCGACAACGTCGGCTACGCGATCGGCCGGTACGGCGGCCGCCGGCTGGTGCTGCGCTTCGGCCGCTACGTGTGCCTTACCGAGAAGCGGCTGGCCGCAACCGAGCGCTTCTTTGCCAGGCGCGGCAACATCGTCGTACCCGTCGGGCGGTTCGTCGACGGGCTGCGCCAGGCCACCGGGATCGCTGCCGGGCTGGCGCAAATGGGCTGGCGGCGATACATGACCTACAACGCGTTGGGTTCTGCCGTGTGGGTCGGGATCTGGGTTTTCGCCGGGTATCTCGCCGGCGACCACATCGAAGCCATCTACGACGGATTTTTCCGTTACGAGAAGTACGTGCTGGCCGCGGGCGCGGCAGCCGCGCTTGCCGTGCTCGTCGGGTGGGTGCTCAAGCGACGGTCCGGCCACCGGGCGGCCGCCGAATGCTGAGTTTGGTCGCAGCCGCTTGACACCCGCGTCGGGCTGCGGCTTCGCTTCGGGCATGGCCAAATCCGACTTCGAGACGCTGCTGTACACGACGGCCGGCCCGGTCGCCACCATCACCCTCAACCGCCCGGAGCACCTCAACACCATCGTGCCGCCGATGCCCGACGAGATCGAGGCGGCCATCGGACTGGCCGAGCGGGACCAGGACATCAGGGTCGTCGTGCTGCGTGGCGCGGGGCGCGCGTTCTCCGGCGGCTACGACTTCGGCGGCGGTTTCCAGCACTGGGGTGAAGCCATGATGACCGACGGGAAATGGGACCCGGGCAAGGATTTCGCGGTGGTCAGCGCCCGCGAGACGGGGCCGACCCAGAAGTTCATGGCCATCTGGCGGGCGTCCAAGCCGGTGATCGCTCAGGTGCACGGCTGGTGTGTGGGCGGGGCCAGCGACTACGCGCTGTGCGCCGACCTCGTGATCGCTAGCGAGGACGCCGTGATCGGCACGCCGTACAGCCGGATGTGGGGCGCCTATCTGACCGGCATGTGGCTGTACCGGCTGAGCCTGGCCAAGGTCAAGTGGCACGCGCTGACGGGCCGGCCGCTGTCCGGTGTGCAGGCCGCCGAGGTCGAGCTGATCAATGAGGCGGTGCCGTTCGAGCGGCTCGAGGCGCGTGTCGCCGAGATCGCCACCGAGCTGGCGCAGATCCCGTTGTCGCAGCTGCGGGCGCAGAAGCTGATCGTCAACCAGGCCTACGAAAACATGGGCCTGGCGTCCACCCAGACGCTCGGCGGCATCCTCGACGGGCTGATGCGCAACACCCCCGACGCGCTGGACTTCATCGAGACCGCCAAGACCCAGGGTGTGCGGGCCGCCGTCGAGCGCCGCGACGGTCCGTTCGGCGACTACAGCCAGGCGCCACCGGAGCTGCGACCCGACCCCTCGCACGTCATCGTTCCTGATAGCGGTCCATAGTGAGACAGGCTACGAAAGTGTCAACGGGTGGCCCGGACGGCCCTGAAAGTGTTACGGTAACGACTATGTCTCGGCTGAGTATGGGCCTGCGTGCAGGCGTTGTTTTCCTGGCTCTGGGTATCGGCGCGGTGCTTTTCCCGCAGGCCGCCGGAGCCGATTCCACGGACGACTTTCCGATTCCGCGCAGACAGATCGCGACCACTTGCGACGCGGAACAATATTTGGCCGCCGCCCGGGATACCAGCCCGATCTACTACCAGCGGTACATGATCGACTTCCACAACAGGCCGCCCGACATCCAGCAGGGCGCGATCGACCGCATCCACTGGTTCTACTCCTTGGACTCCGCCGGCCGTAGGCAGTACTCCGAGGACACCGCGACGGACATCTACTACGAGCAGATGGCGACGCACTGGGGCAACTGGGCCAAGATCTTCTTCAACAACAAAGGCGTCGTCGCCAAAGCCACCGAGGTGTGCGAGCAGTACCCCAAGGGCGACATGTCCGTCTGGAACTGGACGGCATAGCCCAAGCCGAGTTGTTCCCGTACTGCCGCCACGCATAATTCGTGAAGTGGTGCCACTGTAGACGTGTCGGAAATTGGTTGGGCTCCCGCAAATTTCGTGACTACAGTCCGGTGAATGACCGTTGATGCGATTGCTTTCAGCCAAGTATGGGTCCAGGCCTGGAACGCCCACGATGTGGAGGCAGTTCTGCAGCACTTTGCCGACGACGTCGTTTTCACCTCGCCCGTTGCCGCCCGGCTCTTACCGCAGACCCGCGGTGTGGTGCGCGGCAAGCCAGCCCTGCGCCACTACTGGACCGTAGCCCTGGCGCATGTTCCCGAGCTTCGGTTCACCGTCGAAGACGTGTATCAAGGCATCGACACCCTCGTCATCGCCTACCGAAACCAAGACGACGGCAACGTCAGCGAGGTTCTCAGGTTCCACGACGGCCTGGTGATCGAAGGCCACGGCACCTACCGGATCTAGCCGAACACGGTGGCCCAGTCGTCGCGCGTCAGTAGTGCGGTGAGCTGACCGGGAACCGATCGGTGCTGGCCGAATCGGCTTCGGGCGATTCGGGTTTCTTGGGCTCCTCCAGCAGGGCTCGAACCGCGGGGCGAGACCCGAAGGGCTGCAGCATCTGGCTGGCGGGTCGGCTGCGGACCTGTTGCGGCCACCAGAACCAGCGTCCCATCAACGCGGCGATGGACGGCGTCATGAACGACCGCACGACCAAGGTGTCGAACATCAGCCCCAGACCGATCGTCGTGCCAACCTGTCCCATCACCCGCAAGGGGCTGAAGACGAAGGACGCCATCGTGAACGCGAACACCAGACCCGCGGACGTCACCACGGCACCCGTGCCGGCCATCGACCGGATGATCCCGGTCCTCAACCCGCCATGGATTTCCTCTTTGAATCGGGAAACCAGCAGCAGGTTGTAGTCGGATCCCACGGCCAACATCAAGATGATGGCCATCGCGAGCACCATCCAGTGCAATTTGAAACCGATGATGTCCTGCCACAGCAGCACGGAAAGCCCGAAGGAGGCGCCCAACGACAGCAGCACGGTGCCCACGATGACGATCGCGGCGACCAGACTGCGGGTGATGATCAGCATGATGATCAGAATCAGGCTGGCCGCGGCTATGCCCGCGATCATCAGGTCGTATTTGGATCCTTCGGCCATGTCCTTGTAGACCGCGGCGGTGCCGGCAAGCCAGATCTTGGCACCCTCCAGCGGAGTCCCCTTGATCGCTTCCTTCGTCGCATTCCTGATCGGGTCGACGTGCGAAATGCCTTCTGGCGTAGCCGGATCGCCCTCGTGGGAGATGATGAACCGGGCCGCGTGTCCGTCCGACGACAGGAACATCTTCAGGCCGCGCTTGAAGTCGGGGTTGTCGAAGACCTCCGGCGGTATATAAAACGAGTCGTCGTTCTTGGAGCGGTCGAATGCTTGCCCCATGGCGGTGGCGTTCTGGCTCATCACGTCGATCTGGTCATACATCGACGACATCGAGCTGTGCATGGTCAGCATCATCGTCTTCATCGTCTGCATGGTCGCGATCATCGGCGGCATCTGCGCCAACATCTGCGGCAGCAGTGCGTCAAGGCGGTCTATGTCGCCGGTGAGCGCGGTGAACTTCTCGGTGATCTGATCCAAACCGTCGAGCGCGTCGAAGATGGATCTCAGCGACCAGCACACGGGGATGTCAAAGCAGTGCTTCTCCCAGTAGAAGTACGCGCGAATCGGCCGGAAGAAGTCATCGAAATTGGCGATGTTGTCACGCAGGGTATTCGTCACGTCCACCATCTCGTGCGTCAGCTTGTCCATGTGGTCGGTGACGTGGGCCATCTGCGCCGTGATGTTGTACATCCGCTGCATGGTGTCGATCGATTGCTGCATCGCGGCGGCCTGCTTGAGCATGTCGGCCATGCGTTCCTTCAGGTATTGCATGTTCTCGATCTGCGTCGTGTTCTGCATGCTGATCTGGAACGGTATCGACGTGTGCTCAATCGGAGTCCCCAGCGGCCTGGTAATCGCCTGCACCCGCGCGATTCCGGGAACATGGAAAACGCCTTTGGCAATTCTGTCGAGCACCAGCATGTCCGCCGGATTACGCATGTCGTGATCGGTTTCGACCATCAGCAATTCCGGATTCATCCGGGCGTTCGAGAAGTGCCGCTCCGCGGCGTCGTACCCGACATTGGCCGGGGTGCTCGCGGGCAGGTAAACCCGGTTGTCGTAACTCGTCTTGTAGCCGGGCAGGGCGAGGAGACCGATGAGGGCGATGGCGACCGACACCGCAAGGACCGGCCCGGGCCAGCGCACGACGGCGGTGCCCACCCGTCGCCATCCCCGGGTCCGCAGCTTGCGCTTGGGGTCGAAGAGCTTGAAGAAGCTGCCCACCACCAACACGGCCGGCCCGAGGGTGAGCGCGGCCAGCACGGCCACCAGCATGCCCACCGCGCAGGGCACACCCAGCGTCTGGAAGTAGGGCAGCCGGCAGAAGCTGAGGCAATACATCGCGCCGGCGATGGTCAGACCCGACCCCAAAACGACGTGCGCGGTCCCGTGGAACATGGTGTAGTACGCCGTTTCACGGTCTTCGCCCAGACTTCGCGCCTCTTGATATCGCCCGAAGATGAAGATCGCGTAGTCGGTCCCGGCGGCGATCGCCAACAGCACCAGCAGGTTAACCGCGAACGTCGACAGCCCGATGATGTTGTTGTGGCCAAGGAAGGCGACGATCCCCCGGGCCGCCATCAGCTCGATGGTCACCATGACCAACACGCTGAACACGGTGACAATGGAGCGGTAGACGATTAGCAGCATCACGATGATCACCACGAAGGTGATCATCGTGACCGTCTTGACGCCCTTTTCGCCGGCGCCGGACTGATCCGCGGTCAACGCCGCCGCACCCGTCACATAGGCCTTGACCCCCGGCGGCGGCGGCGTGTCGGCCACCAGCTTGCGAACCGCCCGGACGGAGTCGTTTGCCCTGCTCTCGCCCTGGTTGCCCGAGAGGTAGACCTGGACGTAGGCGGCCTTGCCATCCGAGCTTTGCGAGCCGGCGGCCGTCAGCGGATCGCCCCAGAAGTCCTGGACATGCTGGACATGCTTGGTGTCGGCTTCGAGTTTCTTGATCAGCTGGTCGTAGAAGTGATGGGCGTCGTCGCCGAGCGGTTTGTCGCCCTCGAGGACGATCATGACCGCGCTGTCGCTGTCGAATTCGTTGAACACCTTGCCGACGCGCTTCATCGCCTGCATCGACGCCGCGGCGTTCGGGCTCATCGAGACGGTGTGTGCTTTGCCGACGCTGTCGAGCGAGGGCACGAACATGGTCAGGACGACGACGAGTCCGATCCAGAACAGCACGATCGGCACCGCGAGCCTGTGCACGGTGCGGGCAAATCGCGGCGAGGTGGGAAGCTGCGCGGCGTGGTCGGCGGTCATGCGGATTTCACCACGCAGAAGGTCTGAGCATTCACTTCGTTGGCGGACCTTTCGTCTTTGACCACGCCGTTCACGATGATCCGGCAGCCGATCTGGTCGGTGTCGCCCTGCGCCACCACATTGACGCTCACCGACGGGAGCGTGGTGGTGACGGCGAGCGTCCAAGGCAGCGGGGCGTTGTCTACCCGCTGCAGCTGAGCATTGATATCCAGGTAGTTGATGTTTGCTACCGTGCCCGGCGCACCGAAAACCTCGTACGTCACGTGCTTCGGGTTGAACGGTTTGATGTCATCGGAAAGCCCGCTGGTGATCGGGCGATTGTCGTGGTATCCGAAGACATCGCGGAGGCGGACGACGACGAAGGCCGCCACCGCGACAACCGCCACGATGACCAGCACGATCCACATCCGTCGTGCGGTGTTGGCTACCGCGTTCCTCGGCACGCAATCACCTCCCCTCACCTACGAAGCTGCCTGCCCTCACGTCGCGAAAACGCGTGGCCGCGTTACCGTTGCAGCCGATACTTTGCTGCGCTAAGTACCTTAGCCGTAGCCGCCGCGGGCCGCACGGCAAGGGTCCGGTCCACGTGGCGACAAACATTCCTATCACCCGCCCCTCTTTTGCTCGCACGATCCGGAGATCAGACCGATGCAGGTGGCGGTGAGCACTCGGGTGAGCGCCGACGCGAAATCGATATTCCACTCGGCCGGGAGGAGCTCCGGCTTCTCGGCATAAAGGTCCGCAAGCTGTTCCGGGGGGTTGGCGATGTGCCAGAACGCGGCGGCCAAGGAGTAGGCGGCGATCAGGATGTCGAATGCGCCGGAACGCCCGAGCGGGGGCAACGCCCGCTCGACCGCGTCCGCCAGCGCGATGGCCGCGGCGGCATTGGTCCGCCTGATCTCCACCACCCTGTCGATTTCCACCTCGTGTTCGAGGTGAACGTGAATGTTGGCGAGCAGATCGCAGAACAGCGGGTCGGCGGCCAGGCCGGTGGCCAACGTCTCGGCCACCCGTTCGGGTGACATCGGACCGGATTCGGCCAACTTGTCGCACACCGCTTGAGACCACCGCAGCCAGCCTTCGGCGGCGAGATGAAGCAGCACCTCCTTGTGCGACGTGAAGTAGCGGCGCACCGCCGAGTAGTGGATGCCGGCGCGACTGGCGACGGCCGTCAGCGTCACCGACGCGACGCCGGTCTCGAGCGCCAGTGAGCGAGCGGCCTCAACCAGGGCTTCCGCACGTTGGCGCTTGTTTTCCTCTGTGCGGGCGCGTCGAAAGGTGAGTTGCGCCACGGGCAGAGGGTAACGCACATCATGTGATTTGTATAACGCACGCCGTGTGATTTGCGGACGTTCCCCTGACGCAGTGGCCTGCCGTTACGCACGTGATATGCGTTACAATCCAGTGCGCGAGGGGAAGGAGTCGATGTTTCCGACCGCCATCGTGTTTACTTAGGCAAGGCTTGGTTGCGGTCGGGCTTGGGGCGCCGCCGCTCCCGGGATGCGCGAGTGGGCACGGCGGAGCCGCTGAACGCACACGGCGTTCGGTCGATGGCAAGTCATCCGCGAAGTGGAATACCAACCGGTGAAAGGGATTTGCGATTTTCAGGTTGCTGTCGCGGTTGTGGATTCCACTGGTCATCCTGGCAGTGGTGATAGTCGGTGGATTCATCGTCTTCCGGGTGCACGGCTACTTCGGCTCGGAAAAGCGCGAGTCGTATGCCGACAGCAACCTGAAGAATCCCGACCCGTTCAATCCCAAGCGGATCACCTACGAGGTGTTCGGTCCTGCAGGAACCGTCGCGGACATCAGCTATTTCGACGTCAACGCCGACCCGCAACGCGTCGACGGCGCGCAACTGCCGTGGTCGCTGCACATCACCACCACCAAGGCGGCCGTGATGGGAAATCTTGTGGCACAAGGCAATAGCGACAGCATCGGGTGCCGCATCATAGTGGACGACCAGGTCAAGGCCGAGCGAGTGTCCAACGAGGTCAACGCCTTCACCTTCTGCGTGGTGAAGTCGGCATGAGCATCGGCACGTTGTCACCCTCCGCCGGTCCACCCGCGGGCCACACCGACGCCGAGCGTCCGTTCATCGCCCGGATGATCCACGCCCTCGCGGTGCCGATCATTCTGTTCTGGCTGGCGGTCGTCGTCATCCTCAGTGTGTTCGTCCCTTCCCTGGAAGTGGTCGGCCAGGAACGCTCGGTGTCGCTGAGCCCCACGGACGCGCCGTCGTTCGTCGCAATGAAGCGCATCGGCCAGGCGTTCAACGAGGGAAACACCGACAGCTCCGCGATGATCGTCCTGGAGGGTGACAAGCCCCTCGGCGACGATGCGCACAGGTTTTACGACACCCTGATTCGCAGGTTGCGCGAGGACAAGGCGCACGTGCTGAGCATCCAGGACTTCTGGGGGGATCCGCTCACCGCGGCCGGCGCGCAGAGCAACGACGGCAAAGCCACGACAGTCCAGCTCAATCTCGCCGGCAATCAAGGCGAGCCGCTGGCCAACGAGTCCGTCCAGGCCGTCCGCAAGATCGTAGCCAGCACTCCCGCGCCGCCGGGGGTCAAGGCCTACGTCACCGGGGTGTCGGCCCTGCAGGCTGATCTCCATAAGAGTGGCGACAGATCCATGGCCAAAATTACGCTGACCACGGTC
>Ga0213876_10000966_pt1 | contig 18914 bp, 19 predicted proteins | sample BarmaccomBMRX_R9_FD_160113 | JGI IMG/M metagenome (GOLD analysis project Ga0213876, IMG submission 160113) | Root-associated microbial communities from Barbacenia macrantha in rupestrian grasslands, the National Park of Serra do Cipo, Brazil - RX_R9 | ecosystem: Host-associated > Plants > Roots... | reverse complement strand
GCGGTGGGCGCGTTCGTCGCCGGCGGAAAGGGCCGCCGGCCTAAGAGCTTTTGCGACGGTGGTCGAGGCGCACGTCGACGAACTGGCCGCACTCGAAGTGGCCAATTCGGGACATCCGATCGCTTCGGCGGAATGGGAGGCCGGCCACGTCCGCGACGTGCTGCGGTTCTATGCGGCCAGCCCGGAACGATTGTCCGGCAAGCAGATTCCCGTCGCCGGCGGGCTCGACGTCACGTTCAACGAACCGATGGGTGTGGTCGGGGTGATCACGCCGTGGAATTTCCCGATGATGATCGCGTCGTGGGGGATCGCTCCGGCATTGGCAGCCGGCAACGCCGTGCTGGTCAAGCCCGCCGAAGCGACTCCGTTGACCACGATCCGGCTCGGTGAGTTGGCGGTCGAGGCCGGACTGGACGAAGACCTGCTGCAGGTGCTGCCGGGCAAAGGCGCGGTGGTCGGGGAGCGCTTCGTGAGACACCCCGACGTGCGCAAGATCGTCTTCACGGGTTCCACCGAAGTCGGCAGGAACGTGATGGCCGCCGCGGCGGCTCAGGTCAAGCGGGTGACCCTGGAGCTGGGTGGCAAGAGTGCCAACATCGTCTTTGCCGACTGCGACCTGGAGCGCGCGGCGGCCAACGCACCGGCGGGGGTTTTCGACAACGCCGGGCAGGACTGCTGTGCGCGCAGCCGAATCCTGGTGCAGCGCAGCGTATACGACCGATTCATGGAGCTCCTCGAGCCGGCGGTCAAACGCATCGTCGTCGGCGACCCGGCGTCCCGCAGCACCGAGATGGGTCCGCTGGTATCGGCCGCGCATCGCGACAAGGTGGCCTCCTACGTGCCCGACGACGCTCCGGTCGCGTTTCGCGGCACGGCGCCGTCCGGGCGTGGGTTCTGGTTTCCGCCAACGGTTCTGACGCCGGGGCGCACGGAGCGTACCGTCACGGACGAGATCTTCGGACCGGTGGTCACCGTGTTGGCGTTCGAGGACGAGGACGACGCGATCGAGCTGGCCAACGACACCGCCTACGGGCTGTCCGGTTCGATCTGGACCGACGACCTGTCCCGTGCGCTGCGCGTGTCGCGGGCGGTGGAAGCCGGCAATCTGTCGGTGAATTCGCATTCGTCGGTGCGGTTCAACACGCCGTTTGGTGGCTTCAAGCAATCCGGTCTGGGCCGCGAGCTCGGGCCGGACGCGCCGTTGCAGTTCACCGAGACTAAAAACGTGTTCATTGCCATCAAGGAGGATTAGTGGACCTCACCCGACGGCTGGCCGGCCGGGTCGCGGTGGTCACCGGCGCCGGCGGCGGCATCGGCCTGGCCGCCGCCCGGCGGATGCACGCGGAGGGTGCGAGGATCGTGGTCGGCGACGTCGACACAACTGCCGGTGCGGCGGCCGCCGACGAGTTGTCCGGATTGTTTGTGCCAGTGGATGTTTCCGACGAGGATGCGGTTAACGCGTTGTTCGACACCGCGGCCGATACCTGCGGCTCGGTCGATATCGCGTTCAACAACGCGGGCATCTCACCGCCGGAGGATGATCTGATCGAGAACACCGGCGTGGCGGCGTGGCAGCGGGTGCAAGACGTCAACCTCACATCGGTGTACCTGTGTTGCCGGGCGGCGTTGCGGCACATGGTGCCCCGCGGCAGCGGCTCGATCATCAACACGGCGTCGTTCGTTGCGGTGCTGGGCTCGGCGACATCGCAGATCTCCTACACCGCCTCCAAAGGCGGGGTGCTGGCCATGTCACGCGAGCTGGGTGTGCAGTTCGCCCGGCAGGGCATCCGGGTAAACGCGTTGTGCCCCGGCCCGGTCAACACCCCACTGCTGCAGGAGCTCTTCGCCAAGGACCCCGAGCGGGCCGCGCGTCGATTGGTGCACGTGCCGGTGGGCCGCTTCGCCGAGCCCGACGAAATCGCCGCCGCGGTGGCGTTTCTCGCCAGCGACGACGCGTCGTTCATCACCGCCTCGACGTTCCTGGTGGACGGCGGCATCAGCTCTGCTTACGTCACTCCCCTCTGAGCGCATCGACGAGTTCGTTGAGGTCGGCCCGCCGGGGTGAGCGTCATTGAACACCGCTAACCGCGATTGAAGATAATCAGGGGAATCACCATTTCGGCGGCCGTGGTCGCACCGTGAAAACCTATGAGGCGAGCCGTTTCCGGGGGCTCGTGTCCGGTGGCCAGCACCGCTGCATCGCCGGTGCATACGACGACGACGTCGCCGATGCGGCGCAGATGTCTGGGGCTGACCGGGCCGAACATCCCGGTGGCCACGGCCTGTTCGCGGGTATAGACCTCGGCCCGCCCGTCCAGCACCTCGCTCCAGGTGGCGTGTACATCCGTCGCGGCGCCCGGCTCGACGTGCAGATAGCGCACCCGCGGTTCCCCGGCGATCACGCGCACCCCCGCGGCCAACCGGGGGTCCAGGTCGAGATCGAAACGTGCGTCTGGCGGAACGTTGAGGCCGCCGTGATCGGCGGTCACCAGCAGCGCTACAGCCGGGGGCAGGGTATCGACCAATCGGGTCAACAGCGCATCGACGCGGGTCGCCGCCTCATGCCAACGCTCCGAACCGATTCCCCACACGTGCGCGGCGATGTCCAGATCGGCGATATAGCCGTAGACCAGTCCCGGACTCGCGCGTAGCTCGTCGATCAACTGCTGGGGATAGTCGTCGCCGGGACGCGCCGGACAAAAGCGTGCGCCGCGATAGGCCGCGTCGGTGAGGCCGCTGCCGGCAAACGATTCCGGCAGCACGGTGCGCACGCTGATTCCGGCCCACCCCATCCGCTCGAACCAGGTTGGCAGCGGCTGCCATTGGCGGTACGGCGGGTCGTCGCGCCACCGGATGTGATTGACCACCCGGTCGGTGCCGGGGATGTTGAGGGTGAAGCCCAAGATGCCGTGCTGGCCGGGCGGCGCGCCGGTCCCCAGCGACACCAGGCTGGTCGGCGTGGTGGACGGGAACGTGCAGACGAGCTGGCTCAGGCGCCCCGTGTCACCCGTCAAAACCGAGGCGAGCAGCGGTGCGTGACGCGTGAGCTCCGGTAGCAGGTGCCAACCCATCCCGTCGACGAGCACCACCGCGACGCGGTCAACGTCGCCGACCGAGTCCGCCACCGCCAGCCGGTCTGGCGCACCCGGGACACCAAGCAGCGCGGCCGCCGCGGGTAACACGTCGCAGATCGAAGCCGGCACATCATCAGTTTGGGGTCGGCGTGGCACTTCGCGCCAGCCGCTGGGTTGTCACCCGCAGTTGGCGATTGGTGCTGTCGATCAGGGCGACGACCTGCTCGGGCTGTAGGCGCCCGCACAGCCGGTCCCAGTGCACGGCCACCTCGTCGCCGACCGCCACATCGGGCACCGCGCTGTAGCCGTCGGCCCAGACGTCCAGCCGGCGCGCGCCGGGCGGCGACAAACCCAGCGCCTCCCCGTCCCAGGCAAGTCGCTGACACAGCACCTCGATGTCGTCACCATCGCGGGAAAGCACTGTCCCCCAGCTGATTCGGCAATGGTCCAGCACGCCCAGCGGGTGCTCGTCCATACCGCGCCCCAAAAAGCGGGTCCACGGATACACCCCGAACACGTGGAAGCAGTGGTTGCCGGCCGCCTCGCAGGCCAACTCGTCGGTCAGATGCGACCAATAGTGACCGGCTTGCGGGCCGATGATGGCCAGCAGCTCGTCGAAGAACTTCTTTGGGTCCAGTTCGGCGCCGACACCACCGCCCAGCCAATATGATTCAACGAGACGGTAATCCAGTGGGTCAGCGATCCCGGTCAGCGCGGACAGCACCCGCAAATACGGCCATGCCCCGGAGAATCCCGTCGCCGCCCTCCGCACGTCGTCGACCGAGCCGTCGCGCAGCGTCGCTCCCAGAGGGGGACCGCAATAGCCCAAGGCGTTGGGGGCGTAGGCGTAGCGGGCGAACATCTCCGCGCCGGCGACGCCAAACGGGGTGGTGGACACGCTGCTAGCCCCGCCCGGAAGACCCCACCAGCTTGGCCGCCTCGCGGTGCATGCGGCCGAAGTTGTAATAGGCCGCACACGCCCCCTCGGGCGACACCATGCACGTCCCGATCGGGGTCTCCGGGGTGCAAGCCGTCCCGAAAACCTTGCATTCCCAAGGCTTGAGCACGCCCTTGAGCACCTCACCGCATTGGCAGGCCTTTGGGTCGGCGACCCGCACCCCTGGCAGCGCGAATCGCAGTTCGGCGTCGAACTCCGCGAAGTCGTCGTGCAGACGCAACGCGCTCTGCGAAATGAAGCCCAGTCCACGCCATTCGAAGTGCGGGCGCAACGCGAACACCTTGCCCATCAGCGCCAAGGCCGCGGGGTTGCCCTGTTCGGGTACGACGCGCTTGTATTGGTTCTCCACCTCGCAGCGGCCTTCGCGGATCTGACGCAGCAGCATCGCGACCGAGGCCAGGATATCCAGCGGCTCGAAACCCGCCACCACCAATGGTTTTCGGTACACCTCCGGCACGAAGCGGTAGGGCCGGTTGCCCACCACGGTCGAGACGTGCCCGGGACCGATGAAGCCGGACAGGCGCAGGTCCGGCGACTCGAGGATGGCCTTGATCGGCGGCACGATCGTGACGTGGTTGCAGAACACGCTGAAGTTGGGCAGCCCCAGATCCCTTGCCCGCACCAATGTCACGGCGGTCGACGGGGCGGTGGTCTCGAATCCGATGGCGAAGAACACCACCTGGCGATCCGGGTTGTCCGTGGCGATCTTCAGCGCGTCCAGCGGGGAGTAGACGAACCGCACGTCGGCGCCGCGCGCCTTTGCGTCCAGCAGGCTGCCGGACGAACCCGGCACGCGCATCATGTCGCCGAAGCAGGTGAAGATCACGCCCGGTTGGCTCGCCAGCCACATCGCGTCGTCGACGCGTCCCATTGGGATCACGCACACCGGACAGCCGGGGCCGTGCACGAGTTCGACGTTGTCCGGCAACAGGTGTTCGATGCCGTGGCGGTAAATCGTGTGGGTGTGTCCGCCGCACACCTCCATGAACTTGAAATGGTCACCCTCGCCGGCCAAGTGCTCGATGGCGCCGAGCAGCTTGCGCGCCGCGGCCGGATCACGGAATTCTTCAACGAATTTCATTGCGGTTCCTCACACAATCGCCGACGAGTCGAAGGCTGCTATTTCGGTGGCATACGCATCACCGAGCTTCTTGATGGCCGCCAGCGTGAGCAACGCTTCGGTTTCGTCGATCTTGGCCATCGCGAAGCCGACGTGGACCAACACCCAGTCGTCGGGCTCGGGCATGTCGTTTTCCAGTAGGCGCACGCTGATGGTCCGCCGCACCCCGCTGACGTCGACCTTCGCCAGATAGTTTGCCGGGTCCGTGATCTCGACGATCCGGCCCGGAATGCCCAGGCACATGAGCTTCTCCTTCCTAACAGATCCGGGGCAGCGGATCGCCGACGAGCATGTCGACGATGCGGGTCCCGCCGAATCCGGTACGTAGCACGACGCTTTCGGCCGGCTCGGTGACGATCTCCCCAACTTCGGCGGCGTCGGCGCCCAACGGATGTGACCGCACCGCGGCCAGCCCCGCGTCGGCTTCCTCGGGCGCGACGACCGCCACGAATTTGCCCTCGTTGGCCACATACAACGGGTCGATACCGAGCAGCTCGCACGCGCCGTTGACCATGGGCCGCACCGGAAGTCGATCCTCGAAGAGCAGGACCCCGAGGCCGCAGGCCTGAGCCAGTTCGTTGCAGACCGTGCCCACCCCGCCCCGGGTCGCGTCGCGCAGCCAACGGGTGGATGGCGCGGCCGCCATCAGGATTTCTACCAGCGGGCTCACCGACGCGGTGTCCGAATCGATGTCGGCCTCGATGGCAAGATCACCCCGGGCGAGCATGACGGCCATCCCGTGATCGCCCATGGTGCCGGACAGCAGTACCTTGTCCCCGGTGCGCACGGATTCGGCCGACAACCGCCGGCCCGCGGGTATGACGCCCGCGCCCGTGGTGGTGATGAACAATCCGTCGGCCGCGCCCCTGGGCACCACCTTGGTGTCGCCCGTGACGATCTGCACGCCGGCCTTAGCGGCCGCGGTCGCCATGTCGGCGACGATCTCCTTCAGCTCGGCGATGGGGAAGCCTTCTTCGAGGACGAACGCCGCCGAGATCCAGGACGGCACCGCGCCCGTCATCGCCAGGTCGTTGCACGTTCCGTGCACGGCGAGTTCCCCGATCGAGCCCCCGGGAAAACGCCTGGGCTGCACCACAAATGAGTCGGTGGACATCGCGATCCGTTCGCCGCCCGGCAGGGTGAGCACCGCGCCGTCGCCGAGCGACTCCAGTTGTGGATTGCGGAACGCCTCCAGGAACACCGCATCGACCAGCGCGGCCGAGGCCTTGCCGCCCGCTCCGTGGGCGAGGGTGACATGGTCGTCCAGCAACCGAGGGCGCCGCCGGCGGAACGACTCGATGCGCTCGATTACCTGACCCTCGCCGAAACGTGGCCCTGAGGAGAGGTATCCGTCTGCTGACTTGCTCATGCGGCCCCCATACCTCGCTCGCCGAGGTGCTCGTGCGTAGCCAACCACAGCCGATAACCCACCAGGGCTTGCGCTTCCTGGATCCGATGCACGCTTTGCGAGCGAACGACGAAGCAGGCGTCCACATTCGGGTTGTCTACGAACGCGCCCCCGTCGTAGCCGGCAAAGCCGACCGTGTAGAGGCCGCGTCGCCGCGCCTCGGCCAGCGCCGTCAGCAGGTTGGGCGAGTTGCCACTGGTCGACATCGCGATGGCAATGTCCCCTTCTTTGGCGCGCGCGATCAACTGCCGGGCGAACACCAGCTCGAACCCGACGTCGTTGCCCAGCGCGGTGAGGATCGCCTGGTCGGCCGTCAGCGACCAGGCGGGTAAAGGCTTGCCAATCGGTGGCCGGGCGAACAGTCCCGCCAAGGTGGTGGAATCGGTGCTGCTGCCGCCATTTCCGAACGTGAACAGCCGTCCGCCGGCCGCGAAGCGGTGCGCCAGCTCGGCGCCGGCCGTCTGCAGCCGTTGGGCGTTGGCGTCCAGGGTGGAGCGGCGCAGCGCCAGGCTTTCGGCCGCCTTCGCCTGCGCGGACGCGGCCAAGTCGGCGAGCAGCGATTCAGCGTCGTCTTCCCGAGCGTCGATGAACGGGTACAGGAAGTCGGTGGGCTCTTGCTGCGTCACTCGTCCTCCTCGACAACTCGGCTCGATGGCGCCGCTCCTGCGATCCCGGCGATGCCGGGATCTTCGTCGTCGACGCGTGCGAGCGCCGTTCCGGCATGCACCAGCACCAGATCGCCGGACTTGACCGGCTCGATCAGCGTCGTCACCACGTTCTCGATGCCCCGTGCGGTCCGTATGGGGGCCAACCCGTCGACCGCGGGTGTCATCACCTCGCCCAGACGGCCCTCGTCGCTGCAGGTGACGCACACGGGTTCGGCACATTCGGGTTTCAGCAACCCCGCGTGCTCGAAACAAACGTGCGTCAGCTCCCACAACAAGTGGTAGAACAACACGAAGCCACCGGTTGCTGGCACCTGCGGATCTGGGTCGTCGAGCCACAGAACGTGTTCTGCCGCACCTGCTTTGGGGCGCTCGCCGCTGCCGATCCAGATCGTGGTGGCGCCCCAGGCCGGGCTGCGGCGCAGCACCGAGCGCACCTCGGGCTGGTCCGCCCCGGACACGGCGACGACAATGTCACCGGGCCGCACCGACACTCGTGCCAGATCCACCAGATCGGGCCCGGTAAGCGCAACCGCCGGCAGCGCCCGTTTGCCCATGATCACCGGATGCACGAACTCGACCGCGATGTGCAGCGCGTGCGGCTCCAACGACGGCGCGATGGACCACATGGTGGCGCCCGCTGCGAATCGCCGAGCCAATGTGAAAGCAGCCGCGGCCAGGTCGGCCACCAGCTCGGCGCTCAATCCGCGATCGATCGCGTTCGCGGTGCTCACGAATGCTCCTCTTCGCATGCCCGCAGCATGGAGATGGCAGCCTGACCCAGCGCCAGACCGCCGTCGTTGGGTGGAACCACACAGTGGGTCAACACCTCGAACCCGGCCAACTGCAACCGCTTACGGCACGCTCGCAACAGCAGCACGTTCTGGAACACGCCACCGGTGAGCCCCACCAATCGCACCGACCCGGCCACCTCGCTGACCACGTCGGCCACGGCTTGCGCGACCGCGTGATGGAAACCCGCCGCCAGCGCCGCCGGCTGCGCCCCGGCACGCAGCGCCGAGACCACCGAGCGCACGACGGGTGACGGATCGATCACCCCGTCGGGGCGCACCGTGAAACTCAATGGCTCGGCAACGCGGGCCGATTCGGCCAGCACCTCGAGTTCAATAGCGGCCTGGCCTTCGTAGTCGATGCGGTGCCGAACTCCCAGTAGGGAAGCCAGCGCGTCGAACAGCCGCCCCATGCTCGAGCACGGGACGCATCGTGCACCGCTGTCCAATTGCGAACGGACAAGCCGCAATTCCGCGGGTGTCACCGCCGCAACCGGCGCCAGGTCCGCCGACCAGTCGATGCCGGCCATCCAGAGTTGCGACAGCGCCATCCGCCACGGATTGCGCACCGCGGTGTCGCCTCCGGGCAGTGGCACCGGCAGCAGGTGGCCGGCGCGGACAAAGCGATGACTATCGCGGCCCAGGGTGAGAACCTCGCCGCCCCAGATCGTCCCGTCGCAGCCGTAACCCGTCCCGTCGAAGGCGACGCCGACGATGGGTTCGCAGAGGCGCCCGTGCTCGGCCAGCAGCGATACCACATGCGCGTGGTGGTGCTGGACCAGATCCAGGGGGCGATCGCCGACATGGCGCTCCGCCCAGCCGCGGATGTGATACCCCGGGTGCAGGTCGGCGGCCAATCGAACTGGTGTGCCGCGTATTTCGGTGAGCTGGCGCACGGCCTGTTCGAAGGCGCGCAGCGTTTCCCAGCTGCCCATGTCGCCGATGTGCCCCGACGTGTAGGCGCGCGAGCCGTCGGTGAGGCAGAAGGTGTTCTTCAGCTCGCCGCCCACGGCAAGCACAGCGGGGCCCGGCCGCGTGAGCTCGATCGGCAGCGGCGCATATCCGCGCGACCGGCGGACCGGTAAGGTGGCGCGGACCGGCACGGTGGCGCGAGCAGACGCAAAAGCACCCGACACGCCGTGCGTGCGGGTGCTTTTGCGTCTGCTCGCGGAATCAAAGTCGACCACGCGTACCACCGAGTCGTCACAGGGCACGTGGATGGGACGGTCATGATCGAGGACCGCATCGCACAGCGCCGAAAGGCGTTCTGCCGCATCCTCGCTGGTAAAGCAAATGGGCTCGTCGGACCGGTTGGCGCTGGTCAGCACCAGCGCGTCGGGAACGTCGACGGCGCGAGCAGACGCGAAAGCACCCGACACGCCGTGCGTGCGGGTGCTTTTGCGTCTGCTCGCGGCCGTATCGGAGACGCGCGCCAGCAGCAGGTGATGGACGGGGGAGTAGGGCAGCATGAGCCCCAGCAGCGGGCTGCCCGGCGCGACGGCGTCGGCGACGGGCGCGTCCGGGCGTCGGCGCAGCAACACGATCGGCCGGGCCGGGTCGGACAGCACCGCGGCCTCGGTGTCGTCCAGATACGCGAAGCGGCGCGCCACATCGAGGTCGCGGACGAGCACCGCGAACGGCTTGGCACCGCGCGCCTTTCGGGCCCGCAGCGCGCGAACCGCCGCTTCGTCGGCGACGGCACACGCCAGGTGGTACCCGCCGATCCCCTTGATCGCGACGACGGACCCGGCCGTCAACGCTTGTTGGGCTGCGGCCAGCGCAGGATCGGATCCGGTGATCCGCCCGGCCGCCGACCGGAACCACAGCGACGGTCCGCAGTCCGGACAGGCGATCGGCTGGGCGTGGAACCGGCGGTCGGCCGGATCGTGGTATTCGGCGGCGCACCGCTCACACATGGCGAAGCCGGACATGGTGGTGGCGGGACGGTCGTAAGGCAACGCGCGGATGATGGTGAAGCGCGGCCCACAGTTGGTGCACGTCACGAACGGGTGGCGGTAACGGCGGTCGTGGGGGTCGAACAACTCGGCGACGCAGGCGTCGCACACCGCTATGTCCGGGGGAATGGGTGTTGCGACCCCGGCGACGGCCTCACTGGCGACGATCCGGAACTCACCCTCATGCACGGTCGGGACATCGACGATGCGCACGCGGCTTATCCGCGCCAGCGGTGGGGCCTCGCCCCGCAGGCGATGCCCGAATTCCTCGACGCGTGCACCGTCCCCCTGGACCTCGAGAAAGACTGCGCCGGAATCGTTCCCGACGAACCCGGTCAAGCCCAACTCGCTGGCCATACGGTGGATGAACGGGCGAAACCCAACTCCCTGCACGACACCGGTCACCGTGAAACGCTGCCGAACGTCGTCGGACCGCACGGGCGGGGGGCTGGACTGGGTTATCTCAACGGTCATCTCAACCGTCTCCCGGATCCATGCGGCCCCGGCCCATTAGCTCCAGGCCGGCCAGCGCCTGCTCGGCCCCGTCCCGGTCGGTCTTCTCGACAACGAAACCCATGTGGATGATCACCCAGTCGCCGGGTTCGAACGTCTCGTCCGGCAGCATGCCTACGTTGACCCTGCGCGGCTCGCCGGTGACCTCGACCAGAGCCAATTGCCCTTCGTAACCCTCCAGCATCCGGATCACTTGACCGGGTATGCCCAGGCACATGATTCAGCACTCCTCGCGCGCCGGAGCCTGCAACGCGGTGACGATCTCCTCGACCGCGCGCACGGCCCGGGGGATGGCGTTGGCGACGGGTTCGGTGAGACCGATGCCCTCCTCGACGCTTTTCGCCTCGCATCCGACGACGACCGTGTAGGGCGGGGTGCCGCCCAGCGCCCGCAGGCTGGCGAACACAGTTGCCGGGTCCATGCTGTGACCGTCCAGATCGGTTGTGCCAGAGTCTGATTCGTGATCGGCTTGAAAGACATGCAAGGCGCCCGGGCTGCCGCGACTGGGTATCGCGTCGACGAGCACCAGCGTGTCCCAGCCATCGAGCAGATCGTAGGCCAGGTGCATGCCTCGGATGCCATAGTCGGTGACGCGCACACTCGAATCGTCCTGCGGGATCTCGGCGTGCCGGACCACCTCGGAGCCAAATCCGTCGTCCCCGAGGAAGATATTGCCGATCCCGGCCACCAAGATGCGAGCTGTCATGGCCCTGCCCGGCGGACTACATCCGTCGGAGCTTGAGGTAGCGGCGCGCATCCGGCAGGGAAGCGACTCCCATCAGCACCGCTGCCCCGAGGACCAACGCGACGATGCCGATGAATATCCAACCTAAGATATCCATGTCGAACTCCTTCCAGGTGTTTGTTGAGTTTCCAGCGGTTCGATCTCGTCGGGGGAGAAGTAGAGATACCGGCCGTACCAGTCGTGCAACTCCGCGGCCGGGTCGTCGTCGACTACCACCGCGACGTGTTTGTTGCCCTCGACGTCTTCGTGAACCGAGGTGACCTTGGCGGTCTTGCCCGCGACGAAGATGTCCTGCGCATCGGCGTTGCGTCTCGGGCGCAGCCGGACCCGGCTGCCGCGGGCCACCGCGGTTCCGTTGACCAGCACCGCGTCGATCTCGGGGCGAACCGCGTTGTCGGCCAGCGGATCCCACCAGTCGAGCCCCTCGGGGATCTCCGGGACCAAGCCCGCAACGCCGTGCGGATCGCGCAGCACGCCGTGCAACCGCGCCATGTCGTCGGGCGACATCGCATCGCACCGGTCGATGATTCGGGCAGCCCGGGGGTCGGTGGCCCGCGCCTGCGCCTTCTCTTCGTCGGTCATCGTCATCACACGTAGCGTCAGGATCTCGTCGATCTCGGTGCAGTCGTACAGGGCGGTGTTGCTCTGTTCGGCCACCTCGGGATGGTCGTACAGGATGATCGGCGACACCAGCAGGATGTCCCGGGTCCCCGGCGGCCCGGCCAGCACCGGGAAGCAGCGGTGCTGGCTGCACCGGGATGCCGCACCGACGGCGCCGTCCCCCGGCTCGAGCAGCGAGACGAACTGTCCCCCAACCACTTCAGCGATGAGATGCGCCCCGATCATGGACCGGGCAATCGCGTCCTGCTTGTCGGATGCCTCGGCCCCCACGTTGGCAAGCCGCACCGAAACGCGCCATAGGTCGCCGTCCGGTTCGCTGGAGACCCTCAGCTCGCCACGGACCTCCTGGCGTTCGCGCACCAGACGACCACCGTCCAGGCGTTCGATGTCGGTCGATGTGGCCGCCGCAACCGGCATCGTGTGGGGCGTGTCGAATGCCAGGGGACCGAAAGACATTTCACATTCGACGGCCTCGTCCCAGGTCAGCCACGAGCCGGACGGGGTTTTCAGTTCGTCGACGACTTCGAAGCCGCCACCGGATGATTCGCGTTCGGCCCGGCGGTGCTGCAGCTGCAGAAACCGCACCACCACGGTGAGCGCCCGGGCACCGTCGACCAAGAACTCGGCCCCCAGGGAGTCGTCTTCGCCCAGGCCGGCCGCGGCTGCCCCGGGCGGCCCTAAAACGCCGAATTGCCAACGGGATTGGTTCTTGCTCGACGTCCCGCGGTAGGGGTACAGCAGGTACCCTTCGTACAACACCGCGTCGGCGACGGCACGGGCACGGTCCCAGGTCGACGTCATTGCGCCGGCTCCCGCTGGGACGCTTCGGACAGCAGCGCGCCGACGGCATGGTCGAGGTCGAGCAGCCCACGCGCCGACTTGTAATCGGCCAGCGCGGCGATGGTTTCGTGGCTCAGCCGCACCCAGCCGGAGTTCGGATAGTGCTGGGCGATCAGGTCGCGCCAGACCGCGACGGGCATGTTGTAGCGGTCCTCGCAGTCCCAGGACACCTGTTGGACGGAGAACCCGCGTTCGGACTTCACGAAGATCGTGCCACTGAACAGGAATTGCAGCGGCAGCACGCCGTCGCGCAGCGCATGCAGGTACTTAGCGGCCGCGACTTCGAAATCGTAGGTGCAGTCGAGGGGCAACGCGACCGTGGTGTTGCCGGCGAATCCCGGGACCATCGCGGTGCAGTGCTGCCACAGAAAGGTGCGTTGGGTGCTCGCCCACCGTTCCCGCGGGCCGAACAGGTCGGCCAGGCCGATGGCCTCGTCGTCGGTGTAGGAACGGCGCAGCGGTTCGATGCGGACCTGGCAGCGCAGCGCGATGGCGTGCACCGGGTCCTCCCCGTCGGTGGCGACGCGTACCCGAGCGGTCAGGACCGGGCTGACGGCGTAGGGTTCGGGCGCCACGTCCACTACGGCGAAGCGCACCTCCATCGGCTGCTCGCTCATCCGCGTGTCTCCGTGGCACGAGTCGCGAGTTGGGAAAAGAAGCCGTCAATGAACTGCCGCGCCTCCTGACCACCGTCGAAGCCGCGCCACAGCATGCGCAACCGCCCGACGAACTCGTAGCAGGCGTCGATCGGTACCAGATAGGTTTGCGGATCACCGGTTTCAGGCATTCGGACCAGCAGCGCCTCGACGTCATCGGCCAGCAGCCCAACGCGGGGGTCGGCGCCGCCGATCGCGTGCCATGCGTCGAGGTCCAGCTCGGACTCGGTCGCGCCCGCCGGACCGGGGTAGAAGGCGACCGTGCGCTTCAGCTCGGAGTTGGTGAAGAAGAACGCCACGCCGACGGGGATCTGGAGTGCCTCCCAGGCGCGGCGATCCAACGCGAAGTCAGGGAATGCCAGATACCGGTCGGGCACCGCCCGGTAGCGCAGCTGCGCGTTGGTGTCGGTGAACAGGAGATAGCATGCGCGGCACACGCACATCAGTTGCCGGCCAGCCACATTCACGACGTGCTGATGCTCGTCCGCGATCGCCTCCGCGCACATCTCACACCGCTCCCCGGCGGGCTCCGGGGAGCGCGGGTTGCTGGTGATCCGGGCCAGCACGTCGTAAGGACTCGTCACGCCGGGGCTCCCATCGCTTCGGGCAGCGCCACCGCCAGCTCTCCGTCGCGGACCAGCAGCGGCAGCGGCTCCAAGTGCGCGCCGTCGGGCCCGGCGCCGGCGTGTACCACGTCGAAATGCCCATGACAGCGCGGGCATTGGAGCAGTGCGTCGCGCAACGTCGCACCCGCCAGCGAGTCGTCGCACACCGGACAGTGATCGCGATAGGCGAACGTCCGATCGCTGACCCGGCACGCCAGCAGGGCGTTGCCGGCCACCGAGAACCCCGCGACCTCACCCGGCTGCAGCGCGGCCACCTCGGGCAGCGGATGCCAGTTGGCGGGGCGGTGTCCGTTCGAATGCAGCTGCGCCAGCAGCGATTCGGCGGGAATCACGGTGGCGCTGGGTGCGGTATCGACTGCAGCCGCCACCACGTCGATCGAGGTGATTTCCGGCGCCGCGGCGCGCACCGCGTCCTGCACGGCAAGTTCCAGCGTCACCGCCGAGGAGGGGCAGCTCTTGCAACTGCCTTTAAAAGCCAGCAGCACGCCGGTGCCTTCGGGTCCGTCGGTGATCTCGAGCAGGTCGACGTCGCCGCCGTGTGAGCCAAGGTACGGCCGCACCCGGTCCAGCGCGTCCGACACCCGCCGGTGCACGTCGTGCGGATGCAGTCCGTGCACCAGGAGCAGGCTGGCCACCAGGTCGTCGGTGGCCAGCCGCTCGGCCAGGCCGGGGTCGGCAGTCAACGCCAGGATCCTCTCCAGCCCTGCGCCGTAGAGCCCGACTACCTCGCGCACCAGTTGCTGGGCGCGCTCATGCGTCGCGGCCCCAGCCGCCGCGCAGGAGTCCAGAAGTGTCTGGATCCGATCGCCCGCCGTACGCCACTGCGTGTCACCCTCGGGGCTTTTCGAGGGGCCCGAGGAAATGGTCGGGCGATCCGCCATGAGTCACTCCCCGACGGGCGACTGCGTTGGTGTGTGCAGTCTCTCCAGCGTCTTGCCCTTCCCCAGGTACATGTGCACGCCGCACGGCAGGCACGGGTCGAAGCTGCGTACCGTGCGCATGACGTCGATGCCCTTGAAGTGCTCCCGGTCGTTCTCTTCGAAGATCGGTTGACCCTGCACCGCGTCCTCGTAGGGGCCCGGCGTGCCGTAGCTGTCACGGGGGTTGGCGTTCCACGGGGTGGGCGGATACGGGTGGTAGTTGGCGATCTTGCCGTCCCGGATCACCAGGTGGTGGCTGAGCACGCCGCGAACCGCTTCGGTGAAGCCGCACCCGATGCCCTCGTCGGGGACCTCGAACTTCTCCCATGTCTTGGTGCGCCCGGCCCGGATCTCCGCCAACGCCTTCTCGGCGAAGTGCAGCGCGCATGCCGCCGCATAGGCCTGGAAGTAGGTGCGCGCCCGATCACGCTCGATCGTGTTGCTGCCGTGCTGAGGGATTTTCCACTCCAACTCCACCGGAGGTTTCAGGACGGTCTTGGGCAGGTTGATCTTCACGCTGGTACCGGTCGCCTTGACGTAACCGATGTCGACCAGGCCGGCCAGTGCGGTCGACCACAGCCGGGCCAGCGGGCCGCCGCCGGTGTCCAGCGCCAGGTGATCCTTGCCGTCGAACCAGCGGGGCGACATCACCCAGCTGTACCTGCCGCCGTCCATGTCCCGCTTCTGCGGGTGCGGGTTGGTGTGCTGGTTCCACGGGTGGCGCCGGTCCACCGAGTTGCCCAGCGGGTCGGTCTTGACGAACATTTCCTGGTCGGTCCAGTCGTCGTAATACGAACTGCCCAAAAGGATCCGGATGCCGAGGTTGATATCGACCAGCGAATGGGTGTGCAGCTTGCCGTCGACCACCACGCCCGGGGTGACGAACATGGCGTTACCCCAGCGCTCCATGTCTTTGTATTCGAAGTTACACACCTCGGGGTCCTGGAAAGAGCCCCAGCAGCCGAGCAGGGTGCGGCGCAGGCCGACCTTCTCGTAGCCGGGCAGCGCGTCGTAGAAGAAGTCGAACAGATCGTCGTGCATGGGCACGACCTTTTTCATGAACTCCACATAGCGCATCAGCCGGGTCATGTAGTCGGTCATCAGTTGGATGGTCGCGACCGTGCCGACCCCGCCGGGGTACAGCGTGGAGGGGTGCACGTGGCGGCCCTCCATGAGGCAGAACATCTCTCGCGTCCACCGGCTGACCGCCAGCGCCTCCCGGTAGAACTCGCCGCTGAAGGGGTTGAGCGAGCGCATGATGTCCGCGATCGTCTTGTAGCCGTGCGCGTCGGCGTGCGGTGCCTCGGTTTTCTCTGCCTTGGCCAGCGCGCCCGGGTTGGTCTCGGCGACCATCTTCTCGCAGAAGTCAACGCCAACCAGGTTCTCCTGGAAGATGTTGTGGTCGAACATGTATTCCGCCGCTTCGCCCAGGTTGACGATCCACTCGCCGAGGTGTGGCGGCTTGACACCGTAGGCCATGTTCTGCGCGTAGCAGGAACAGGTCGCGTGGTTGTCGCCGCAGATGCCGCAGATGCGGCTGGTGATGAAGTGCGCGTCGCGCGGATCCTTGCCCTTCATGAAGATCGAGTAACCGCGGAAAATCGACGACGTGCTGTGGCACTCGACGACCTCGCGGTTCTCGAAGTCGATCTTGGTGTAGATGCCGAGGCTGCCGACGATCCTGGTGATGGGGTCCCACGCCATTTCGACGAGTTGGCCGGGCTCCCGCTTTGATGTTGTCGGCTCGGGAATGATGGTTGTCATCGCAATTCTGCTCTCTTCGCCGGATGGCTTCGTAGGTGGAAACGCGCGTTGGCCAGCAGGTGACCTACCAGGTGCGGCGGGCTCCGGTGGTGAGTTCGGTGCCTTTGTGGCGCCAACGCGGTTCCTTGTCGACCGTGCGCTCGGTGATGCCGCGCAGGCCGCGGATCATGGACCCGTAAAGACCCGACGCGGTGCTCGACAACTTGCCGCCGGGCGGCTCGTCCATGAACGGCATGAACTTGTCCGGGAAGCCCGGCATCGTGCACCCGATGCAGATGCCGCCGACGTTCGGGCAGCCCCCGATGCCGTTGATCCAGCCGCGTTTGGGTACGTTGCACTTCACCACCGGGCCCCAACAGCCAAGTTTGACAATGCATTTCGGTGACCCGTATTCGGTGGCGAAGTCGCCCTGCTCGTAGTAGCCGGCTCGGTCGCACCCCTCGTGCACGGTGTTGCCGAACAACCACTTGGGACGCAACGCGTCGTCGAGGGGGATCATCGGCGCCTGGCCGGTGGCCATGTACAGGAGGTAGGTCAGGGTCTCGGACAGGTTGTCCGGATGGATCGGGCAGCCGGGAACGCAGACGATGGGGATGCCGGCCTTGCTCTTCCAACCCCAGCCAAGGTAGTCGGGCACCCCCATCGCGCCGGTCGGATTGCCGGCCATCGCGTGGATGCCGCCGTAGGTGGCGCACGTCCCTACCGCAACGATCGCGGTGGCCTTGGGGGCCAGCCGGTCCAGCCATTCGCTGGTGGTCATCGGCTGGCCGGTCGCGGGGTCGTTGCCGAACCCGCACCAGTAGCCCTCGTCCTTGAGCTTCTCGTTGGGAATCGAACCCTCGACGACGAGCACGAACGGTTCCAATTCGCCGCGATCGGCTTTGAAGAACCAAGAGAGGAAGTCGTCCGCCCCACCGTTGGGGCCGCACTCGAAGTCGATCAGGGGCCAGTGGACGGCGACCTTCGGGAGTCCGGGCAGCGCGCCCAGCGCGATCTCCTCGACGGTGGGCTGGGTGGCGGCAGTCAACGCCACCGAATCGCCGTCACAACTAAGACCCGCGTTGATCCACAGCACATGGATCAATGTTTCTTCTGCTTTGACTGCTGCTTCTGTTGGCATGCTGCAGCTTTCCGGGGACGGGCTGATGACCCCTACACCGCCGGAGTCGATCGTCGGCCCGCTTGCGCGGCGCTGTTTCCAGGCCTACTCCCGCCATTTGGAGTTGTCAACGGTTCGCCGCCGGCGGTCTAGTAGACAGGTGTTGCACAGTGGGTTGCCCTCGGCCTAATGACGTTGTCCCGCAGAGCATTTAGATCATCAGCAGCTGTGTCTGCGCCGAGGTCGGATCGGGCTGTCCGCAATGATGATTTGTTGTACTGCAAGCGATTTGCAGGAGCAGGGTTCTGCAAACCACTTGCAACTGTGTGTCGGTCAGGCCGTGGCGTGGCCCGCGGGCAGGTCTGCCATGAACCGTCGCAGCCAACCGAACCACGCCGCCATGCCGGCTCCCGTGCGGGCGCTGATGGGCAGGATTGTTGCCGTCGCGTTGACCTCGCGCACCCCCGCGACATAGGCGTCGACGTCAGTGTCGAGGTAGGGGACCAGGTCAATCTTGTTGAGTAGCACCACTTCTACGGATCGAAACATCACCGGGTATTTCAGCGGCTTGTCCTCACCCTCGGTGATGGAGTAGACCATGGCCTTCGCATGCTCGCCAACGTCGAATTCCGCCGGGCAGACCAGATTGCCGACGTTTTCGATGATCACCAGGTCCAGGTTCGGCAGGTCCAAAGCGGGCAGTGCGCGGCTAACCATGGGCGCGTCCAGGTGACACTCACCGCCAAACCCGTTGCTGGTGTTGAGCAATGACACCTGGGCCCCGCGGCCGCTGAGCTTGGCGGCGTCCAGATCCGTAGCGATGTCGCCCTCGATCACCCCGATCGAGAACTCGGCGGCCAGCGCCTCGAGCGTCGCCTGCAGCACGGTCGTCTTGCCCGATCCGGGCGAGCTCATCAGGTTCAGGGTGCGGATGCCGTTGCTCTCGAACGCCGCCCGGTTCGCGTTCGCCAGAACGTCGTTCTCGGCGAAGATGGCCTCCAACACCTCGACGCGCTGTGTCCCGGTGCGGTAGGCCCCAAAGTCCCCGTGATCCCCATGAGGGCCGTGGTCATGGTGTTCGTGTTCGTGCGCGGTGCCGTCGTCGTGGCGATGAAATCGACCCATTCTGAACACCTTTCACCGGGGCTTGTCAGGACGC
>Ga0213876_10000965_pt1 | contig 18920 bp, 25 predicted proteins | sample BarmaccomBMRX_R9_FD_160113 | JGI IMG/M metagenome (GOLD analysis project Ga0213876, IMG submission 160113) | Root-associated microbial communities from Barbacenia macrantha in rupestrian grasslands, the National Park of Serra do Cipo, Brazil - RX_R9 | ecosystem: Host-associated > Plants > Roots... | reverse complement strand
GCGATGAAGCCCGCGACAAGCCCAAGGATGATCCAGCCCAATACGCCCATGGTGAGCCAAGCCTACACCGAGGTCGCGATCATCGCCACCGCCGCGGCGGCCATCACCGCGGTCGAGACCCAGCCCAGGATGCGCAAAGTGGGGCCGGCCGCGAAGTCGCCCATTTTCTTTCGCGAGGTCGCGACGATCATCATCGCCGCCATCATCGGCACCGCGATCAGCCCGTTGATCACGGCGCTCCAATAGAGCGCCTTGATCGGGTCGAGGCCGGAATAGTCGATCGCCAGTCCGAAGCCGACCGCGGCGGCGATGATCGTGTAGAAGCCTGCCGCCTCCCACGGCTTGTAGTCGAGCCCGACCTTCCAGCCGCGCGTCTCGCACACGGCGTAAGCGACCGATCCCGCCAGCACCGGAATCGCGAGCAGCCCGGTGCCGACGATCCCTAGGCTGAACAGCAGGAAGGCGAACTTGCCCGCGATGGGCTCGAGCGCATGCGCCGCGTCGGCCGCGGTCTTGATGTCGGTCTTGCCCGCGGCGTGCAAGGTCGCCGCGGTCGAGATCATGATCGCCAGCGCCACCAGGTTCGACACCAGCATGCCGACGATGGTGTCGACGCCGATGCGGGTGAAGGCGCGCCGCGCCTGTGTCGGCGCCTCGGTCAGCGGCTTCTCTTTGGGATTGTGGTCGAGCTCCTCGACCTCCTCGGCGGCCTGCCAGAAGAAAAGGTAGGGGCTGATCGTCGTGCCGAAGATGGCCACGATCACCGTGGCGGCGGCGGGCGAGAGCTGCGCCCCCACGCCGACCATGCTCGCGCCCACCTGGCTCCAATCGAGATGGATGGTGAACACCACCGCGACATAGGCGAAGAGGCTCAAGGTCAGAACGGTGAGGAGCCGCGCATAGCGCTTATAGGGCACGAACATCTGCAACAGCACCGAGACCACGGCAAAGGCGATGGTGAACTCGTGACGGCCGAAGCCGGCCACCAGCTGCGTCGCCTCGCCCATCGCCGCCAGGTCGGCGCCGAGGTTGATCGTGTTGGCGATGAACAGCAGCATCACCAGCACGCTGACCACGCCGCGCGGCATGACGGCCATCATGTTGCTGGCCAGGCCCTTGCCGGTGATGCGGCCGATATGGGCGCTGACGAGCTGGATCGCCGCCATCAGCGGGAAGGTGAGGACAAGCGTCCAGAGCAGCCCGAAGCCGAACTGCGCTCCGGCCTGGCTGTAGGTCGCGATGCCGCTGGGATCGTCGTCGGCGGCGCCGGTGATGAGGCCGGGGCCGAGCTGGCTGGCCAGCGCGACCGAGCGCAGCCTGCGGCGGAGCGAAGGGCGGTGGTGCGCCTCGCTCATCCCATCGTCACGACGACTTTGCCCTGCGCCTTTCGGTCTGCAAGCATGCGGATGGCCTCGCCCGCGCGCGCCAGCGGAAAGCGCGCCGAGATATACGGTTTGATCTTACCCTCGACGGTCCAACGCATGATCTCGGCCAAATGTTCCTGGTTGCGCTTCGGATCGCGCGCGGTGAAGGCGCCCCAGAACACGCCCTGGATGTCGCAGCTCTTGAGCAGGGTCAGGTTCAGCGGGACGCTGGGGATGCCGGCGGTGAAGCCGATGACCAGATAGCGCCCCTCCCACGCCATGGCGCGTACCGCGGGTTCGGCATAGTCGCCGCCGACGGGATCGTAGAGCACGTCCGCGCCCTTGCCGCCCGTGGCCTGCTTGATCTGCTCGGAGAACTCTTTCTGCTGATCGCGCGTCAGCTTGCCGGAGGGATAGACGAAGCCGTCGTCGGCGCCGTGCTTCCGGGCGATGTCGACCTTGTCCTGGCTGGAGGCGCCGGCGATCACCCGCGCGCCCATCACCTTGCCGAGCTCGACCGCGGCGAGGCCGACGCCGCCCGCGGCGCCCAGCACCACCAAGGTCTCGCCGGGTTTCAGCCGGGCGCGGTCCTTGAGCGCGTAATGCGACGTGCCATAGGTCAGCACCAGCGCCGACGCGGCCTCGAAATCCATGCCGTCGGGCATCGGGATGCAGCGGTTCTGGTCGACGGCCACTTCCTCCTGCATGCCGCCATTGCCGACCGAGGCGATGACGCGGTCGCCGACCTCGACGCGCGTCACGCCTTCGCCCAGCTCCTTCACCACGCCCGCGATCTCGGCGCCGGGGGCGAAGGGCAGGGCCGGCTTGAACTGATACTTGTTCTCGATGATCAGGACGTCGGGGAAGTTCACGCCGCAGGATTTGACCTGGACGACGACCTGTCCGGGGCCCGGCTGGGGCGAGGGGATATCGCTCAGCACCAGCGTCTCGGGCGGCCCGTATTCCTTACATAACATCGCTTTCATGGCAGTCTCCGGCAATGGCTATGGCGCGATGTTAGCGGTATAATCGGCGCCACGGGAGGGGTCCCGCGCCGTGAAGGACGTCACGTCATGAATGCCAAGCCGACCTTGCCCGTCATCGCCACCGTTGCCGCCGCCACCGTTGCCGCCGCGCTGGTCTCGACCGCCGCGCTTGCCGGAGGCGCGTGCCTGCGCCAGGCCAACATCTACAACTGGGACGCGCTCGACAACCGCACGGTGATCGTCGAGGACGACTTCCACAAGAAGTTCAAGCTGACCTTGATGACGCCCTGCCTGAACATGCAGTACCACGAGAACCTCGGCTTCAAGACCTTCGGCGCGACGCAGCTCACCTGCGTGTCGCGCGGCGATGAGATCCTCTCGGGAAGCCCGATCGGACCGCAGCACTGTCCGATCTCGAAGATCGAGGTCTATACGCCCGAGATGGAGAAGGCCGATAAGGACGCGAAGGCGGCGGCCAAGAAGGATTAGGTTCCGGCGGCGATGACAGCTAAGTGAGCTGTGCCGTCACCCGCCGCTCGCCGCACACCTCGCCCACGGTGTTGGTGATCGGCGCGCGCAGGATCTTCTGTGCCGCCTCGTCCTGGCCCAGCAGGCCGTATTTGGCGAGCATCGCCGCCATCACCGCGTCGGCGGCGCGGCCGGCGCCGTCGTCGATCTTGAGCGCGATGCCGAGCCCCAGCTCCGGCACGATGCCGGCGAAGAAACCTTCGGCGCCGGTCTTGACCGCCGCGCGCCCGCCCGTCGAGCGCAGCAGGATCGCGCAGGTGCGGCCCGTTCCGGAGACCAGCTCCGGGTGCGCCGTCATCGCGCGCACGACGCGGGCGCCGCGTGACGCCGTCAACTTTGCGAAAGCCTTGGCCTGGGCGCCCAGCGGCACGGCGAAATTGGGCGCAGCGCAGCCGTCGATTCCGTAAGGAAACGGGCCGCTTACGCCGCTGAGCTCAGAAAGAGTCTGAGCGATGGCCTGCTGCACCGGGTGGCCGACCTGCTCATAGCCTTGCGTGGCGATGTCCCAGTGCCGCGCCACCGTCAGGAAGCCCGTATGTTTGCCCGAGCAGTTGTTGAAGATGCGCGTCGGCTTCTCGCCGGCGCGGATCATCGCCTCGGCGACGGGCTCATAGCGCGATGGATGGGCGCCGCAGGCGAGGTCGCTCTCGACGCAGCCGATTCGCGTCAGCCAAGCGGCGACGCGCGTCGTATGCATCGGCTCGCCGGAATGCGACGCGCAGGCGAGCGCGATCTCCTCGTCGCCCAGGCCGAAGGCATCGGCCGCGCCCGATTCGATCAGCGGCAGCGCCTGGATCGGCTTCAAGGACGAGCGCGGATAGACCGGCACGTCGAGGTCGCCGAGCGCGAAGACGATCCGGCCGTCCGCGTCTGCGACTGCGACGGAGCCGCGATGGACGCTCTCGACGAGGTCGCCGCGGGTGAGCTCGACTAGCACGGGATTTGTCATGGCCGTATGAATAACGCTAAAGGCGCAGCAGCGGGAAGACGGATGCGGGGCTATTTCGCGGTCGGGGTCGACGGCATCTCGAAGCCGATGAATCTCGGCAATCTTCTGCGTATCGCCCATGCGTTCGACGCAAGCTTCTTCTTCTCGATCAACGCGCAGGTCAGCCTGAAAGACGCGCAATCCGACACCTCGAATGCGCAAGGCGCGATTCCCGTCTATGCCTTCGGCTCGGCGGCCGATTTCCGGCTGCCCGTCGGCTGCCGGCTGGTGGGGGTCGAGATCACCGACGACGCGGTGGAGCTGCCGCGCTTTCGCCATCCGTTGCGCGCCGCTTACGTCTTCGGCGCCGAGCGCATGTCGCTGTCGCCGCAGGTTCTGGCGAAATGCGAGTTCACGGTGAAGATCCCGACACGGTTCTCGATCAATGTCGGCATGGCGGGCGCCATCGTTCTGTACGACCGGCTGATCTCGACCGGCGGCTATGGCAGCCGGCCGCTGGCGCCCGGACGCGAGCCGCCCGACATTCCGCCCCGGCATGAATGGGGTGCGCCGGCCGTGAAGCTAAGGAAATGACATTCGCGGTTCGATCTGTATAGTCGCCGCCACCATGGTTCCTGCCCTCAAAATCTCCCATCTCCGCAAGGTCTATCGCGGCGGCACGGTCGCGGTGAAAGACCTCTCCATGACCATCGAGGCCGGCGACTTCTTCGGCTTCCTGGGTCCCAACGGCGCCGGCAAGTCGACGACGATCCATTGCGTCACCGGCATCGCGACCGTCACCTCCGGCCTGATCGAGGTCTTCGGCATCGACGCGGTGAAGAACTATCGCGAGGCGCGCCGCCTGATCGGGCTTTCGCCCCAGGAGTTCAACGTCGACCAGTTCGCGACGCCGCGCCAGATCGTCGACTGGATGGGCGGCTATTTCGGCATGAGCGCGGCGCAACGCAAAGCCCGCACCGACATGCTGATCGAGCGCTTCGACCTGACCGAGCACGCGAAAAAGGCGTTCCGCGAGCTGTCGGGCGGACTCAAGCGCCGCGTGATCCTGGCGCGCGCGCTGGTCCACGACCCGGCGCTGCTCATCCTCGACGAGCCGACCGCGGGCGTCGACGTCGAGCTGCGCCGCGACCTGTGGCGCTATCTGCAGGAGCTGAACCGCGACGGCAAGACGATCCTGCTCACCTCGCACTACCTGGAAGAGGTCGAGCGGCTGTGCCGCACCATAGCCGTCGTCGCCAAGGGCGAGATCGTGCGCAACGGCCCCAAGGCCGAGTTCATGACCGGCGGCGGGCTCGAGGAAGCCTATCTGGCGGCCACCGGCGCCGAGCCGGACCACATCACGGCAGGAGCGGCGGCATGACGGGAGAGGGCGGCGTGGCGGGCAGCGGCATGACGACGGTCGACGACATCAAGCGCACGCCCATGGGCATCAACTGGATCGGGCTCGGCACCATCGTGCGCCGCGAGGTCTCGCGCATCATGCGCGTGCCGATCCAGGCCTTCATCGCGCCGTGGATCAGCGCGCTGCTCTTCATCTTCATCTTCGGCTTCGTGCTGGGCGGGCGAATCAAAGAGATCGGCGGGCACCGCTATCTCGAATTCGTGCTGCCCGGCATCCTGATGATGAACATCATCAACGCCGCCTTCCTGCAGTCGACCTCGGCGATCTACTTCCAGCGCTTCCTGCGCTTCATCGAGGAGACGCTGGTGGCGCCGCTCTCCTATGTCGAGATGATCGTCGGCATGCTGGCCTGCGTCATCATCCGCTCGATCGCGACCGCCCTCGGCATCCTGGTGATCGGCGCCTGCTTCGGCGTGACCTCGGTCGGCAACATCCTCGAGTTCCTGTTCTGGGTGACGGCGGTGTCGCTGATCTTCGGCCTGCTCGGCATCATCATCGGGCTGTGGGCGAAGAACTTCGAGCAGCTGAACATCCTCAACGTCTTCTTCATCGTGCCGATGTCGATGGTGGGTGGCGTGTTCTCGACCATCGACATGCTGCCGCCATACCTGCGGTTCCTGGCCTACGGCAACCCGTTCTTCTATTGGATCAACGGGCTGCGCCACGCGATGATCGGGTTCCACGAAGGCCCGGCGGGCGTGGGCCTGATCCTGACCTTGGGCCTGATCGTGGTGCTGGGGGCGACGACCTTGCGGCTCTACGCGACCGGGTACGGGTTGCGGAGTAGGCGCTCTTTAGGGGGAGGGCGATTTGGAAAGACGCGTTCCCGTCACCGAAGCCGTCGCCCTGCACAGGCGGCAGGAGGAAACCTGGCGGCAGTTCCTGGGCTGGGTCGATGCGCATGGCGACGCGCGCTGGATATTCCGCGGTCTCGGCGACAAGACGTTCACGCTCACGCCCAATGTGGGGCGCAAGCCTCGCTACACGCCGGCCGACGAGCACACGCTGCTCGAAATATTCGACCGCCGCGTCGCGGAGTACCGCGACACGCGCAACTGGAGCGCATGGGACAAGCTCGCCATCGCGCAGCATCACGGCTTGCCGACCCGGTTGCTCGACTGGAGCACCAACCCCCTGGTCGCGGCGTATTTTGCCGTCACCTCTCCGCCCGGCGCCGTGGCCATGCGGCGCGTCGCGGACAACGGCCGCGTCAAGCGCGAGACGATCTATGCCGTGCCGGATCCGCGGCTGGTGGATGCGCGCATCGTCGCGTGGAGCGTGGCGGAGCGCAGCGTCATCGATCCCAATCTGAGGAAGGACCCTTTCGCGCTGGGCGATGTCGGCTTTCTCATGCCGCGGTCGCTGACGACGCGGATCGTCAGCCAGGGCGGGCTGTTCAGCGTCCATCCCAATCCGGCCGAGGCCTGGACGGCGCCGCTGGAGACCAAAGGCAGAAGAGAGCCTCACCTTTTCGACGTTCCCGGCGAGGCGCGCCATTATTTCCAGCGCAAGCTGTTCTATTTCGGGTTGGACCGGCAGAGAATCATGGGAGAGATCGACGGCATTTGCGGCCGCATCGCCTGGCAGTACACTGTGGACATTGGGCTGGGAGCCGTCAGGTAGGACATGGTAGCCAAAAGAAGACAGCCCATCTACAGGACGAAGCCCGCCGCCAAAGGGCCCATGGAGCGCGTCACCGACGAGCGCGAGCGCGCGGCCATTTTCGACGCCATCGACAAGCTCGATCCCAGGCTCGCGCCGGAATGGAAAGAGCTGGCCAAGCTGGTGCCGGGCGCCAAGGTCGATACCGTCGAGGCCGCGGGCATGTACAAGTCAGGCGACGCCTTTGAGGTTTCGGCGACCGTCTACGTGACTATCCCGCTCGACGGCCGCGCGAGCACCGAATCCTTCTCGGCCAATATCGCCGGGCGGTTGGTGAAGGGCAAAGCCCAGATCAAGGCCTTCAGCGTCAATACGTCGTCGTTCTTCGGCGGCGAAGCTTATCCCTGGCAGACGAAGCTCTCGTAGCGACGACGTCGCGCGCCTTGACCTCGCGCCGGCATTCCGAGCAGGTCGTGACCGAGCGGAATTCGTGGCCGCATTTCAAGTGGCGGTGGAGCACCGGGGGGCCGTCCTTGCCGGCATAGTGCTTGTCGCCCCAATGCACCAGCGCGATGAGCGCCGGGTAGAGCTCAAGGCCTTTCTCGGTCAGCCTATATTCGTGGCGCGTGGGGCGCTCTTGATAGGCGACCTTGGCGAGAATGCCGTGCTCCACCAGCAGTGCGAGCCGTTCGCTGAGCACGCGGCGGGCGATCTTCAGGCTGGCCTCGAAATCCTCGAAGCGCCGCACGCGCAGGAAGGCGTCGCGCAGGATCATCAGCGTCCAGCGGTCGCCGATCACCGCCAAGGTGCGGGCGAGCGAGCAGTCTTCCTTGGCGAGGGCGTCCCAGCGCATTCGATCTCCTTTGCCCGCGCATGGCTGCCCTGCACCGGCCGTCCAGTCGTGCCATTGACTCAGTCTTATTTCAAGACTTATAAGTCTTGAAAGTGAACTGACGGTGTGGCCGCGCGGCGAGCGGCTTGGCAAGGAAGGCGGCGTCGCATGCAAAGGCGAAACGCGACCTGCGCGGTGATCGGCGCGGGCGACCATATCGGCTCCGCCATCGCCCGGCGCTTCGCGGCCGAAGGCTACACCGTCTTCGCGGGGCGCCGCACGGCCGACAAGCTTCACAAGCTCAAATCCGAGATCGAGGCGGCGGGCGGCCAATGCGTCGCGCGCGGGCTCGACGCGCGCAAGGAGGACGAGGTGGCGGCGTTCCTTCAGGCGGCCGACGCGCATGCGCCGCTGGAGGTCGTCGTCGTCAATCCCGGCGCCAACGTCCAGTTCCCGATCCTGGAGACCACCGAGCGCGTTTTCCGGAAAGTGTGGGAGATGGCGTGCTATGCGGGCTTCCTGGCGGGGCGCGAAAGCGCGCGGCTGATGCTGGCGCGCGGGCGGGGCACGATCCTGTTCACCGGCGCCACCGCCAGCCTTCGCGGCGGCGCGGGCTACGCGGCCTTCGCCTCGGCCAAGGCGGGGTTGCGCAACCTGGCGCAGGCCATGGCGCGCGAGCTGGGGCCGCAGAACATCCACGTCGCGCACCTCGTCATCGACGCCGGCGTCGACACCGAGTTCGTCCGTGAGCGGATCAAATCGCGCGGCGGCGATCCGGACGCGCTGCCGCCGGACACGCTGATGGACCCGGAAAGCGTCGCCGACGCCTATTGGTACCTGCACGGCCAGTCCCGCGACGGCTGGACCTTCGAGCTCGACTTGAGACCCTATGCGGAGCGCTGGTGATGACGACCGTTCAATTCCTCTATGACTTCGGCAGCCCCAACGCCTATCTGGCGCACAAGGTCATCCCCGAAATCGAGACGCGCACGGGCGTGCGGTTCGAATACGTGCCGGTGCTGCTCGGCGGCATCTTCAAGCTCACCAACAACCGCCCGCCGATGATCGCGTTCGGCGAGGTCAAGGGCAAGATGGCCTATGAGATGCGCGAGACCGAGCGCTTCATCGCGCGCCACAAGCTCGGCGCGTTCAAGTTCAACCCGTTCTTTCCGGTCAACACGCTTGGCCTCATGCGCATCGCGACCGGGGCAAACGGCGATCGCCGCACGGTCGACGCGCTGTTTCATCACATGTGGGAAGACCCGAAGAAGATGGACGAGCCCGAGGTCGTCCGCGCGGCGCTGCTCGAGTCCGGCCTCGACGCCGACGCGCTGATCGCGGCGTCGCAGACGCCCGAGACGAAGCAGATGCTGATGGCCGCGACCGAGGATGCGGCCAATCGCGGCGTGTTCGGTTCGCCCAGCTTTTTCGTAGGCTCCGAGCTGTTCTTCGGCAAGGACCGGTTGCGCGACGTTGAAGAGGAGATCGCCAAGGCAGGCTGACGGCGCGGCAGTCGGGCGGTCCGCCCGCGCCGGCCGCCGATCTTCAGCCAACCGCCCGTAGCCGTTAACGTATTTCCATTTGCCCCTGGCCCCAAAGCGACATAGAACCGCCGGATTCCTGGCGCACCTCAAAGCCTGTCAAAGGGAGTTGGAGCTTCATGACCGGTCGCAGCGTTCTCGCAGCATTTTGCTTGAGCTTTCTGGCCACCGGGGCGTCCGCGGACACGGCGACCCTGCTCGGCACCTACAAGGATTGGGGGGCGTACCAGTCGTCCGCGAACGGCCGCAAGATGTGCTACGTGCTCGGCAAGCCCAGCGCGAGCGAGCCCAAGAAGGCCAAGCGCGATCCGATCTATTTCATGATCAGCGACTGGCCGGCGCGCAAGGCCAGGGCTGAGGTGCAGGTCATCCCCGGCTATACCTACAAGGAAGGCGGCGCGGTGACGGCGCAGGTGGGCGCGGAGAAATTCGACCTCTTCACCCAGGGCGACAAGGCCTGGGTCGAGGATGCGGGCCAGGAGAAGAGCCTCGTCGCGGCGATGGAGAAGGGCGCGAAGGTCGTCGTCACCGGCGTGTCGCAGCGCGGCACCACGACGCACGATACCTATGCGCTCGGCGGCATCTCCGACGCGCTCAACAAGGTGCACGAGGCGTGCGGGATGTGACACGGCGGCAGCCGTGTCATCCCCGGCGAGGCGCGCTAAAGCGCGCCGAGGGAAGGGGATCCAAGGACGTAGATGGATAAGCAACCTGTCATCGGCCTCTCTCCCGACCAACTCAAGGCGGCGCTGATCGACGCCGGCGTGCCTGAGAAGGCGGCGCCGATGCGCCTGCGCCAGCTGTGGAACTGGATCTACGTGCACGGCGCGCGCGACTTCGCGTCGATGACGAACCTGGCCAAGGACTTCCGCGCGTTGCTTGCCGAGCGTTTCACGCTCGCGCGCCTCGACGTCGTCACCGAGCAGGTCTCGACCGACGGCACGCGCAAGTGGCTGCTCAAAGGCGAGAAGGGCGAGGAGTTCGAGAGCGTCTTCATTCCCGAGCCCGGACGCGGCACGCTCTGCGTCTCGTCCCAGGTCGGCTGCACGCTGAACTGCCGCTTCTGCCATACCGGCACCCAGAAGCTGGTGCGCAACCTGACCCCCGCCGAGATCGTCGGGCAGGTGATGATCGCGCGCGATGCGCTCGGCGATTGGCCGTCGACCGGCGAGAACCGGCGCCTCACCAACGTCGTGATGATGGGCATGGGCGAGCCGCTCTACAACTTCGACAACGTCAAGGCGGCGCTGGCGATCGTGGCCGACGGCGACGGGCTGGCGCTCTCCAAGCGGCGCATCACGCTGTCGACCGCGGGCGTCGTGCCGATGATCGCTCGCGCCGGCGACGAGATCGGCTCGTCGCTCGCCATCTCGCTGCATGCCGTGCGCGACGAGGTGCGCGACGTCATCGTGCCGATCAATAAGAAGTACAAGATCGCAGAGTTGCTGGATGCCTGCCGTGCCTATCCAGGCGTCAGCAACGCGCGGCGCATCACCTTCGAATACGTGATGCTCAAGGGCGTCAACGACAGCCTGGCCGATGCGCGCGAGCTGGTGCGCCTGATGAAGGGCATCCCGGCCAAGATCAACCTCATCCCGTTCAATCCCTGGCCCGGCGCGCCGTACGAGTGCTCGGACTGGGAGCAGATCGAGAACTTCGCCGAGGTGCTGAACCGCGCCGGCTATGCCTCGCCGGTACGGACGCCGCGCGGCCGCGACATCATGGCGGCCTGCGGCCAGCTCAAGAGCGAAAGCGTCAAGCTGCGCGCACGCGAGCGGCTGGAAGAGGCGCACGCGCCGTGAGCATGCAATGGACCGCCGCCGCGCCTCCGTTGATCGCTGCCGCGACGCTGTTGCTGCTGGCGCTTCCGGCCTCGGCCGCGCCGCCGCACGACGTGCTCGGCTTCTATCCCGGACAGAAAGCCTCCGACGGCTTTGCGCTCGCCGGGAAGGTCGGCGCCAAGCCGTGCGATGGGGTGAAGAACTGCATCGCGTTCAACACGACCTATCTGGGGTACCGCTCGCGGATATCGGTCGAGATCGGCGACAAGACCGGCGTCACGCGGGTGGCCTTCAACATTTCCAACGACGGCCAGCCCAAGGTGCCGGACTGCGCTGCGATGAGCGGGGCGATCGTCGCCGCCGCCGCCAAAGCCTATGGCCGCTTCGACGAGTCCGATCCGGGCGCGACCTATACCTGGCGCGACGCCAAGCTGAAGTACAAGATGATCGCGATCTGCATCCCGTCGAAGGCGCATCCGCCCGTCGGCGGCATCGTCGGCATGTTCCAGTCGGTCGACGGCGTGCGGTGACGAAGCCGGTCAGCGCCGCGGCGCGGTGACCGACACGGCGCTCTTGGGCCCGCGCTCCGGTGCGTCGGCGAGCGAATAGGTGCCGTCCAGCGCCAGGTGGAAATTGTTGCCGTCATAGGTCTCGTAGAGCTTGAACGTGCCCCCGGCGACGAAGGGATAGCTGAGCTCGATCATGCGCTGCGCGCCGGGAGAGCCCGGGTCCTGCAGCGCGAGCACCACGGTCCTGCCGTCGCCCTTGACCGCGCCGATGAGTCCGCCGCCATAGGTTCCGCTGCAGCTCGGCGTGTCCTGCGCCGACATCAGCACGCCCGACTGGACGATGTGATAGATGGTGCAATAGCCGTCGAGGCTGATCTCGTTCACCCGGCGCGCTTCGGCCTGGACGGTCATGGCGGCGAGAAGGGCGGCGGCGGCAAGGGCGCGTTTCATGTGAGGCCTCCGGGTTCGCCGTTTAGGTAAATGCGCGCCGAGGGGCGGGCAACCAAACCCAACTCAACCGGCAAACGAAACCTTGCCGCGTTGATGAAATTCTGAACCGGGCGTGAACGATGGCCTCGACCGTCGCATGGCCGCAATTCCGCGCGCGCGGTTGCCGCTCGCGTGGGGCGCGGCGCAGCATCGTGCCATGCGCAAGACGGCTCTCGCCCTGCTGCTGCTCGCGACTTCGGCGTCCGCAGAGCCGCCGCTCGGGCTGGACCATGCGATCGTCTATGCCAGGCCCGGCGCGCCGGAGCAGGCGGCGCTGAAGAGTGCCGGCTTCACCGTCGCGCCCACGATCAACCGCGACGACGGGCAGGGCACCTCGTCGGTGACGGTGGAGTTCCTGAACGGCTTCCTCGAGCTCATCTATCCCGACCCGGGCGTGCGCGTCGCGCCGGGCATGGAGGCCGTGGCGCAGAAATTCCGCGACAGGGCCGACTGGCGCGCCACCGGCGTCTCGCCCTTCGCGCTGCAGATGCATCGCAACGCCTCGGCGCCCGCGGTCCTGCCGTTCCCGACGTTCAAGGTCCGCGCCGACTGGATGCAACCGGGCGAGAGCATCGAGATCCTCACCCCGCGCGAAGCGCCCAAGGCGCTCGGCCTGCTCGTCCCGCCGCGCGCGACCGACGTCGCCGCCAATCTCGGGCTCGCCGCCGATCCGGTGAAGGGTGCGATGTTCCGCCACGCGAGCGGTGCCCGGCGCATCACCGGGGTCGAGATCGTGGCGCCGTCCGCCGACGCCTTCCCGCCCGCTCCCGCGGCCTATGCGGCGCGGGATACGATGGTGAAGTTCACCGTCGGCAACGAATGGTTGATGATCCTGACCCTGGACGGCGGCGCCCAGGGCAAGGTCCGCGACCTGGGCCCCGACCTGCCGCTGATCCTGCGGTATTGAAAGGGAACACTTTCCGGCGCCCCGCGTTATCGTGGGTCAGGCTGGGGGTAGCCGTTGGGGACCAATCCGGAAGATTTCCTGAGCGACGAGCGTTTCCGCATGGTGGCGGAGAACGCGCCGGTCATGCTCTGGATGGGCGACGCCAACGGCCGCTGCGTCTATCTGAACCGCGCCCAGCGCGAGTTCTGGGGCGTGAGCGAGAGTGCCATAAGCGGCTTCGACTGGAACACGACCGTCCACCCCGACGACACCGCAAAGCTCTATCGCCCGTTCGAGGCCGCGATGCGCGAGCGCCGGCCGTTCCAGGTCGACGCGCGCTATCGGCGCGCCGACGGCGAATGGCGCGTCCTCAGCACCGAGGCCCAGCCGCGGTTCGGCGCCGCCGGCGAGTTCCTCGGCATGATCGGCGTCAACGTCGATACCACCGACCGCAAGGCGGCCGAGGCGGCGCTGCGCCGCGCCAAGGAGAACCGCGACTTCATCTTCGCGCTGGGCGAGCGCCAGCGCGCGCTGCAGGACCCCGACGACATCATGCAGACCACGTCCGAGCTCGTCGGCCGCCACCTGGAGGCGGACCGCGCGGGCTTCTATCGCATGGCAGGCGACACGACCCTGGTCTTCGGGCCGTGCTGGGTGCAGGGCGCGATGCCCTCGCTCACCGGCCGCGTTATCGACACGGCGACCTTGGGCGACGGCTACAATTCCACGGCGCGGGCGGGCTATTCGGTGGTGAGCCACGACACGGCGGTCACCGGCGACGTCGGCGAGCAGGCCGGCAAGCTCGGCGCCCGCGCCGGCATCGCCTCGCCGCTGCTGCGCCAGGGCCGCTGGCAATCCGGGTTCTACGTGTCGATGGGAAGCCCGCGCGAATGGACGCCGGAGGAGGTCGCCTTCGTCGAGGAGATCTCCGAGATGTCCTGGGACAATGTCGAGCGCGCCCAGGCCGAGACCGCGCTGCGCGAGGCCGAGGCGCGCTCGCGCGCCGAGCTCGAGCGCCTGGTCGACGAGCGCACCATCGCGCTGCGCGCCAGCGAGGCGCGCATCCGCACGATCTTCGACACCTCGAACCAGCTCATGGGACTGCTCGCGGTCGACGGCACCGTGCTCGACGCCAACCCGGTCGCGCTCGGCGTCATCGAGAGCGAGCTGAAGGACATCGTGGGCCTGAAGATGTGGGAGACGCCGTGGTTCACCGCGACGCCCGGCATGCCGGAATTCGTGCGCGAGGCGATCGGCCGCGTCGCCGCGGGCGACACCATGCAGGAAGAGGTGACGGTCAACCTGCCGGCGGGCCTGCGCACCTTCAGCTTCGCCATGCGCCCGGTCCGCGACGACGACGGGGCGGTCGTGGCCATCGTGCCCGAGGCGACCGAGCTGACCGGCCAGCGCTCCGCCGAAGAGCAGCTGCGCCAGAGCCAGAAGATGGAGGCGGTCGGCCAGCTCACCGGCGGCATCGCGCACGACTTCAACAACATGCTGGCGGTGATCGTGGGCGGGCTGAACCTCTTGCAGCGCCGGCTCGCGCGGGGCGAGACAAACGTGCAGCAATACATCGATGCCTCGCTCGAAGGCGCGACGCGCGCCGCCGACCTGGTGCAGCGCCTGCTCGCCTTCTCGCGCCAGCAGCCCTTGAAGCCCGAGCCGCTCGATCCCAACCGCCTGGTCGCCGACATGCGCGAGCTGCTGGGGCGCACCCTGGGCGAGCACATCCGCATCGAGACGGTCCTGGGCGCGGGCCTGTGGAAGGCGCATGCCGACCTGGTGCAGGTCGAAAACGTCGTCATCAACCTCTCGGTCAATGCGCGCGACGCGATGCCCGACGGCGGCAAGCTCACCATCGAGACCGCCAACGCCTTCATCGACGACTACTATGCGCGCGAGAACCAGGTGCCGTCGGGCCAGTACGTGATGATCGCGGTCAGCGACACCGGGAGCGGCATGACGCCCGAGGTGATGGCGCGCGCCTTCGATCCGTTCTTCACCACCAAGGGCGTGGGCAAGGGGACGGGGCTGGGCCTTTCCCAGGTCTTCGGCTTCGTGCGCCAGTCGGGCGGGCACGTGAAGCTCTACTCCGAGCCCGGCATCGGCACGACGGTCAAAGTCTATCTGCCGCGACACTACGGCGACGGCGCCGGCGAGCAGCCCAAGCCGCCCGCCGTGGTACGCGACGGCCACGCGAGCGAGATCGTGCTGGTGGTCGAGGACCAGGAGCGCGTGCGCGGCTTCTCGGTCGAGGCGCTGCGCGACCTGGGCTATACGGTGCTCGAGACGTCGAACGCGCGCGATGCGCTGGCGCTGATCTATTCCGGCACGCCGGTGACGCTGCTCTTCACCGACGTCGTGATGCCCGACCTGACCGGCAAGCAGCTCGCCGAGCGCGCGCTCGAAGTGCGCCCCGGCCTCAAGGTGCTCTATACCACCGGCTATACCCGCAACGCCGTCGTCCACAACGGCACGCTCGACAACGGCGCCAACACGCTCGCCAAGCCCTTTACGATCGAGCAGCTGGCGCAGAAGATCAGGGCGGCGATCGACGGGTAGGGGCATGAACGAACTGGCAGGCAAGATCGCTCTCGTCACCGGCGGCTCGCGCGGGCTGGGGCGCGAGATGGTGCTGGCTTTCGCGAGCGCCGGCGCCGACGTCGTGATCGCCAGCCGCAAGCTCGAGGCCTGCGAGGCGGTGGCGCGCGAGGTCGAGGCGCTGGGGCGGCGCGCGCTTCCCGTCGCCGCCCATGTCGGGCTGTGGGAGGACAACGACCGGCTTTGCGACGCGGCCTATGGGGCGTTCGGGCGCGTCGACGTCCTGGTCAACAACGCGGGCATGTCGCCGCTCGCGCCGTCGCTGACCGAGACGACCGAGGCGCTGTTCGACAAGGTCGTCGACGTCAACTTCAAGGGCCCGTTCCGGCTGTCGTCGCTGGTCGGCACGCGGATGATGGCGGGCGCGGGCGGCACGATCGTCAACCTCTCCAGCACCGCGGCGTTCAAGCCCGAGCCGCACACGGTGCCCTATGGCGGCGCCAAGGCGGCGGTCAACGCGATGACGGTCGCGCTCGCCAAGGCTTTCGCGCCCAAGGTGCGGGTGAACTGCATCGCGCCGGGGCCGTTCCTGACCGACGTCTCGACGGTGTGGCGCGAGAACAAGGCCTATGAGCAGTCGCTGGGATTGAAGCGTTTCGGCGAGCCGCACGAGATCGTCGGTGCCGCGCTGTTCCTGGCCTCGGACGCGTCGAGCTATGTCACGGGGCAGGTTCTCCGCGTCGACGGAGGCACGTGGTAATGGCGACCGCGACGGCGACGGCGACGGCGACCGCGACGGCGGCGGCGACTGTGACCGACGAGCTGCAGCAGCGGCGCATCCAGGTCGTGCGCGACCACATGCGGCTGGAGATCGAGCAGGATTGGGACGGCGTGCTCGCGACCTTCGGGCATCCGCATTACGACATCAACGACGGTCAGGCCGTATTCGACGGCGAGGACGCGGTGCGGCGCTATTTCGCGGCGTCTCGCCTGCCGTTCCCCGACCAGGGCAACGAGGTCATCGCCATGGCGGCCGACGACGACATGGTGCTGGTCGAGTTCTGGCTCACGGGCACGCATCTGGGGCCGCTGCGCCGCGGCGAGCGGACGATCCCGCCCACCGGCCGGAGGTTCCGTGTACGGATGATGGCCTCGTTCGAATTCAAGCCCGGCTCGGACCGGATCGTCTGCGAGCGGCCCTATATCGACACCGGCGCCATCGACCGCGCGCTGGGGCTGGGCTGAAAGCCCGCCCGCCCGAGATCGCCCCGGGCCGCGCCGTCAGCGCTTCGTCTTCTTGCGCGGCCTCACTCCGGGCAGCTCGCCGTCGATGAACTCGACCCCGGACTCCTCCAGCGCGCGATGGATGGCGTCCAGGTTGTTGGGGATGAGGTTGGGATAGTCGTCGGTGGCCTCGGCCCGGCGCACGGTCATCACGCCGACCTGTGCCTTGGTCGCGAGCTCCTCCGCCGACAGCCGCGCGATGGCGCGTCCGGCGCGGATCTGGGCGCCGGTGACTTTCTTCTCCCGCCCTCTTGATAGTTTTTCGACCACGTGGTAATGCCTCGGTTAGCTCATGTGATCGAATATCTACCATAGGAGCCGACCATGGCCAACAGTCCTCAGCCTGCCAAGTCCCCCAAGCCTGCCAAGCCCGATCCGCTGCGCAGCTCCGTCTACCAGCTCGCCAGCGAGATGGAGGAGCCGCTGCGCCACGCGCTGCAGATGGTGCGTCTCATCGGCCTCATCGATCCCCACGAGGATACCGACCTCGAGGCCATCGGCTACGTCGCGCACGAGGCCGCCGCCAAGCTGCACGCCGTCAACGACCGGCTGAAGGACCTTTTCGCCGCCTGCGCCGAGGTCTAAAGGGAAGGGCGTTTTCCTTTCGGAGTGGTGCCGTGTCCAAGGTCAACAAGGTGGTGCTCGCCTATTCGGGCGGTCTGGACACGTCGGTCATCCTGAAGTGGCTGCAGACCGCCTATGACGCGGAAGTCGTCACCTTCACCGCCGATCTCGGCCAGGGCGAGGAGCTCGAGCCCGCGCGCGCGAAAGCCAAGCTGCTGGGCATCAGGCCTGAGAACATCTTCGTCGAGGATCTGCGCGAGGAGTTCGTGCGCGACTACGTCTTCCCGATGTTCCGCGCCAATGCGGTGTACGAGGGCGTCTATCTGCTCGGCACGTCGATCGCGCGGCCGCTGATCGCGAAGAAGCAGATCGAGATCGCGCAACAGGTCGGCGCGGACGCGGTGTGTCACGGCGCCACCGGCAAGGGCAACGACCAGGTGCGCTTCGAGCTGTCCTATTACGCGCTCAAGCCCGACATCAAGGTGATCGCGCCGTGGCGCGAATGGGATCTGACCAGCCGCACGCGGCTTCTGGAGTTCGCTCAAGCGCATCAGATCCCGATCGCGAAGGACAAGCGCGGCGAGGCGCCGTTCTCGGTCGACGCGAACCTTCTGCATTCGTCGTCGGAAGGAAAGGTGCTGGAGGATCCGGCGGTCGAGGCCGACGCCATCGTCTATCAGCGCACGCTGTCGCCGGAAGAGGCGCCGGACAAGGCGACCGTCGTCGAGATCGGCTTCGCGCGCGGCGACGCGGTGTCGGTCGACGGCGAGGCGCTGTCGCCGGCCGCGCTGCTGGCGCGGCTGAACGCGCTGGGCAGGGCCAACGGCATCGGCCGCATCGACCTGGTCGAGAACCGCTTCGTCGGCATGAAGTCGCGCGGCGTGTACGAGACGCCCGGCGGCACGATCCTTCTGGCCGCCCACCGCGCGATGGAGAGCATCACGCTCGACCGCGGCGCCGCGCATCTGAAGGACGAGCTGATGCCGCGCTATGCGGAAGCGATCTACAACGGCTTCTGGTTCTCCCCCGAGCGCGAGATGCTCCAGGCCGCCATCGACAAGAGCCAGGAGTTCGTGAGCGGTACCGTGCGTCTCAAGCTCTACAAGGGCAATGCGATGGTCGTGGGCCGCTCGTCGCCCCATTCGCTCTATGCCCAGGACCTCGTCACCTTCGAGGACGACCGCGGCGCCTACGACCAGAAGGACGCGGCCGGCTTCATCAAGCTCAACGCGCTGCGCCTGCGCACGCTGGCGATGCGGCGGCGGAAGACGGGCGGGGATTGACAATGGTACCACATACGTTACCATCGCATGATACAGCGGCGTGAATATGTCGACCCGTCGGGGCGGATGCCTTTCCGCCGGTGGTGGGATGATCTTGACGGGTTTTGCCGCAGCGAGGGTGTCCGTCGCGTTGAATCGGCTTTCGCAAGGGAACACGTCGAACGTCAAGCCTGTTGGCGCAGGCGTTAATGAGCTGAAGATCAATTTCGGTCCTGGCTACCGTATCTATTTCGGTTGGGATGGTGCCGCCTTGGTCATTCTGCTGGGCGGTGGAACAAAGGCACGGCAGCAGCGCGACATCGTTGAGGCGCAAAAGTGCTGGATGGACCACAAGGCGCGTAAGCACACGGGAGCGTGAGATGCCCTTGACCAGAGACTA
>Ga0213876_10000964_pt1 | contig 18933 bp, 17 predicted proteins | sample BarmaccomBMRX_R9_FD_160113 | JGI IMG/M metagenome (GOLD analysis project Ga0213876, IMG submission 160113) | Root-associated microbial communities from Barbacenia macrantha in rupestrian grasslands, the National Park of Serra do Cipo, Brazil - RX_R9 | ecosystem: Host-associated > Plants > Roots... | reverse complement strand
GGCGTGCTCGGGAGGTTGTCGCGTGGCTGAGCCGCTGCTCCGGGTCGACAATCTGGTCCGCCGCTTCGGCGGCATCGTCGCGACCGATCACGTCTGCCTCGATGTTGGCCGCGGCGAACTGCACGCGATCATCGGTCCCAACGGCGCCGGCAAGACGACGCTGATCAGCCAGTTGACCGGACATCTTGCGCCGCACGCGGGAAGCATTCATCTCGACGGCCGTGACATCTCCGCATTGCCGGCGTGGCGCCGCTCTGCGCTCGGCTTGGCGCGTTCGTTCCAGATCACCTCGCTGCTCTCGGACTTCACGGCCGCCGACAATGTTGCGCTGGCGGCGCAGGCGCATGCCGGCCATTCCTTCCGCTTCTTCGCCAATGCGCGCAAGGAAGCGCGCTTGCGCGACGCGGCCCGCGCCGCGCTGGAGCGCGTCGGCCTTGGCCATCGCGCCGATGTGGTGGTCGCAAAACTCAGTCATGGCGAGCAGCGCGAGCTTGAGCTTGCGGTTGCGCTGGCGAGCCGGCCGCAGCTATTGCTGCTCGACGAGCCGATGGCCGGCCTTGGCGTCACCGAATCGGCGCGCATGGTCAAGCTGCTAAAGGAGCTGCGGCGCGAGGTCGCCATCGTCCTGGTCGAACACGATATGGAAGCGGTGTTCGCGCTCGCCGACCGCATCAGCGTGCTGGTGTATGGCCGCGTCATTGCCTCCGGCGCGCCGGATGCGATCCGTCAGAACGAGGAGGTCAAGCGCGCCTATCTCGGCGACCAGCACGTGGTGACGCAGCATGGCTGATCCGGCTGACGCCCTGCTCGAAGTCGACGGCATCGAGACCTGCTATGGCCAGAGCCAGGTGCTGTTCGGCCTGTCGCTAAGGGTCCGGCGCGGCGAGATGGTCTCGCTGATGGGCCGCAACGGCATGGGCAAGACCACCACCATCCGCTCGATCATGGGGCTGACGCCGGCGCGGTCAGGCGCGATCCGCCTCGTCGGTCAGGAGGTGCGCAGGCTCGCCTCTTACCGCATCGCGCAACTCGGCGTCGGTCTCGTTCCGGAAGGACGCCAGATCTTTCCGAACCTGACCGTGCGGGAAAATCTTATCGCCGCGAGCGGCAACCGGCTCGGCGTCTCGGACCCCTGGACGCTCGACAAAATTCATGCGCTGTTCCCGCGGCTCGCCGAGCGCGGCGGCAACATGGGCAACCTGCTGTCCGGCGGCGAGCAGCAGATGCTCGCGATCGGGCGCGCGCTGATGACCAATCCGCGGCTCTTGATCCTGGATGAAGCAACCGAAGGCCTGGCGCCGCTGATCCGGGAAGAGATCTGGAACTGCCTGTCGATGCTCAAGGCGCGCGGGCAGTCGATCCTGGTGATCGACAAGAATGTCGGGCATCTCGCCCGCATCTGCGACCGGCATTTCATCATCGAGCGCGGCCGCACGGTGTGGAGCGGCACCTCGGAGCAGTTGATGGCGGAGCCCGACCTGCAGCACCGTTATCTCGGAATTTGAACTGCAATCAGCCCGCCGGCCGCAACGCGCGCGCTGCCGGTATTCACGTCCGCTCAATGCCGGGTCGGGATCTCGGTGAGGCTTGGTTGTGGATGGCTGCCGTTTTCATTGTTTTGGATCAAATTCCCGTGGTGCTACGGAATACTTCCTTAACCATATCTTGGGGTGCGATCGGTCATAAAAGCGGCAGATTTGCAGCCACGCCATAGTCGAGGAAGACCGATGTTTCACCACAGGAATGCCGCCGGCGCGCTGAGTGCGCTTGCGACCAAGGCCGTCAGCGCCAACATCATGGTGGCAGACGACAAGCTCAACATAGTCTACGTGAATGAGGCCGTCATGGCGCTGCTGCGCCAGGCCGAGGCCGACATCAAAAAGGACCTGCCGCAGTTCAAGGTCGACCGGCTGATCGGCACCAACATTGATGTGTTTCACAAGGATCCGAGCCATCAGCGGCACATGTTGGAGTCGCTCAAGTCGGTGCACCGCGCCACCATCAAGATCGGCAAGTGGAGCTTCGACCTCGTCGCAACGCCGCTGAAAAATGCCGACGGGAGCCGCGCCGGAACGGTCGTCGAATGGGCCGACGCCTCTGTGCGTTTGCAAAACCTGAATTTCGCGGCGCAAGCGGCGGCGGTGAGCCGTGCGCAGGCGGTCATCGAGTTCAATCTCGACGGCACCATCGTCACAGCCAACGAAAACTTCCTCAAGGCGGTAGGCTACTCGCTTCCCGAGATCGAGGGCAAGCATCACGGCATGTTTGTGGAGCCCTCGGAGCGCGACAGCATGGCCTATCGCGAGTTTTGGGCCAAGCTCAACCGCGGTGAGTACGACGCTGCCGAGTACAAGCGGATCGGCAAGGGCGGCAAGGAGATCTGGATTCTGGCTTCATACAACCCGGTGCTCGATGAAAATCGCAAGCCGTTCAAGGTCGTCAAGTTCGCAACCGACATCACCGCCCAGAAATTGAAGACTGCAGATCTTGCGGGCCAGATTGCCGCGATCGGCAAGTCGCAGGCCGTGATCGAGTTCAATCTCGACGGCACCATCATCACGGCCAACGACAATTTCCTGCATGCGCTCGGCTATGCGCTGCCTGAGATCAAGGGCAAGCATCACAGCCTGTTCGTCGAGCCCGCCGAACGCGACGGCGCGGCCTATCGTGAGTTCTGGGCCAAGCTCAACCGCGGCGAATATCAGGCCGGCGAGTACAAGCGCATCGGCAAGGGCGGTCGCGAGGTCTACATCCAGGCGTCCTACAATCCGATCCTCGATCTCAACGGCAAGCCGTTCAAGGTGGTGAAATACGCCTCCGACGTCACCAGACAGGTCCTGGTGCGCATGGGCAATGAGCGGGTGCGCAACATGATGGAGACCGTCGCGGCCGGCGCCGAGGAGCTCAATGCCTCGGTGCGGGAGATTTCCGAGGCGATGGTGAAGTCGAAAGAGACCGCCCTCGGGGCGGTCGAGCGCGTCGCATCCGCCGACTCGCAGGCCAAACGGCTCTCCGATGCCGCGCAGGCGATGAGCGGCATCGCGCAGATGATCGGCGATATCACCGGGCAGATCAACCTGCTTGCGCTCAACGCGACGATCGAATCGGCGCGCGCCGGCGAAGCCGGTCGCGGATTTGCCGTGGTCGCCTCGGAGGTGAAGAACCTCGCCAACCAGGCCAAGCAGGCCACCGACAAGATCGGTACCGAGATCGGCAGCCTCAACGGCATCTCCTCGGACGTGGTCGGCGCGCTGGGCGAGATCAAGAAGGCGATCCAGGACGTCAGCGAATACGTCACCTCGACAGCCGCTGCGGTCGAAGAGCAGAGCACGGTGACTTGCGAGATGTCCTCCAACATGCAGCGCGCTGCGGCGGAAGCCACCGCCATCGCAGCCGGCGCCAGTCGCTGAGCGAGGTTTCATCGACCCCTTCGGAACGCGACATGCCCGGCCTTGCGCCGGGCATCCGCTTGTTCTGCGCTCCTTGACGTCGCCTCAAAACATCTCGAAATATTCGCGGTGCTCCCAGTCGGAAACTTCGGCCTGGAAGCGCTCGATCTCGGCCTTCTTGATGTGGACGTAATAGTCGACGAATTGCGCGGTAAGTTTTTCGCGGAAGAATTCGTCGTCCCTCAGCGCCTCGATGGCCTCACTCAGGCTCCTGGGCAGCAGGTCCGCCTGCGCCTCATAGGGCGTATCCGCCGACGATCCTGGATCCAGACTACGATCGACGCCGTCAAGTCCCGCAAGGATCTGCGAGGCCATGTACAGATAGGGATTGGCGGCGGGCTCGCCGATCCGGTTCTCCAGCCGCGTGGCGGGGTCGTCGGCGCCGCCGAGCACGCGGATCATGACGCCGCGATTGTCCCGTCCCCAGATCGCGCGGTCGGGCGCCAGCGAATAGGAGCGGTAGCGCTTGTAGCCGTTGATGGTCGGTGTCGAGAACACCGCCAAGGCGCGGGCATGCGCCAGCAGACCGGCGAGATAGCCGCGTCCGAGCGCACTCAGGATCTCGCCGGGATCCTTGGTGACGAACAGGTTTTCTCCGCTCGTCCGTGACGTCAGCGATTGGTGCAGGTGCCATCCGCTCGCGAACACGTTCGGCAGCCTTGGCCGGCACATGAAGGTCGCGTGATAGCCGTGGCGGCGCGCGATCTGCTTCACCGCCGATCGGAACAGCACCATGTTGTCGGCCGGCTCCAACCCGCTGCGCGGCTGAAAGGTGAATTCGCACTGGCTCGGGCCGAACTCGATCTCGACCGAGCGGAGCGGCAGGCCGAGCGCGAGAATGTCGCGCCGGATGATCTCCAGCGCCGGCTCCATCTGGTCGTAACGCTGCTCGGTCAGATATTGATAACCGTGCGAGAGCAGGCTGACCTGTGGCGGCTGGCCGGGCTGGCCGGCATCCCCGGGTGCCATCCTGGCGTCGTCGAGCCTGAAGATGTGAAACTCGACTTCCAGGCCTGCGACATGGTCGTAGCCGCGCGCTGCGAGATCGGCGAGGACGGAGCGGTGCAGCTGCCGCGTGGCAAAGGGAACGGGCCTGCCGTCACTGAAATGGATGTCGCAGAGCACCCAGCCGGTGGTCGGCGACCAGGGCAGGATGCGGAAGGTGAGCGGGTCCGGCACCATCAGGACATCGGCCGCCCCCTCCATCTCCTTCATGCCAAAGCCGCCCCCCGACGTGAACACCGGAAACACCGTGCGGTGAGAGGTGTCCTTGGCGAGCATGGTCGTGGTGATGGTGACGCCGCTTTCGAGCGAGGCCAAAGCCTCGCTCGCGACGAGCGTCTTGCCGCGCAAAATCCCGTGCTGATCGGGAAAGGAGAAGCGGATGACTTCGAGGCCCTTTTCCTCGGCGAGGCGGCGCATGCGCTGGGCCGCTTCTTTCTGCTCGTCCGACCAGAGCGCGTGACGCACGACGAAACTCAATGTCGGGCCCTCTGATGAGTGTGGCTTACATTGTCCTGAAAGGTGTTGACCCAACCGTCATTGCGAGGCGCATAGCGCCGAAGCAATCCAGGATCGTTCCGCGGATGCATCTCTGGATTGCTTCGCCTCGCTCGCAATGACGAAAAACCCATCACTCCGCCGCCGTCAGGTGTGGGACCTTCGCCGCGATGTCCTTCGGCACCGGGGCGGCCCAGGGCGCGCCGCGGCGGCGCTTCACGTCGACCTCCATCCAGAACGTTTCCCAGCCCTGGGTCGGGCCGATGCCGTCCATGGTCGCGGGTCCCTGAATGCTCCTGGCGTTGCTCTCATCGAGCACCAGGATCGGCGCCTCGCCGCCCGCAACTTTCTCGATCTCCTGCCGCAGCAGGCGGCGATATTGCACGATCGCCTTGTCGCTCTGGCCGAGATGCTCTTTGGTGCGGTCCTGGATGGGGCCCATCGATTCCACCGCCCACTGGTCGTGGACATTGATATCATGGCCCATGCCGGTATAGGTCGACGTCCGCTGCTCGCCGGCATCAAAGCCGTAATCGTTCGCCTTGTTCTTGCGCGAGATGTAGTCCGGCAGTTCGTAGAGCTCGAGCCGCTGCTCGCGCATCTTGTTCTTGTCGACCTGCGTCGAATAGCTGGTGAATATTGCGTACCAGTAGCAGTTCTGGTCGTCGACCGGCACATGCCACTGCGTGATCGTCATCTCCGTGCTCATCGGGATGACGAAGCCGTGCGGAAACAGCTGATTGGTCACGCGCACATGCGTGCGCTCCGCATCGATCTCGCGCAGTGCGATCAGGCGCAGGCCATATTCGGTCTGCTCGACATTGATGATCGGCCGGTCATAGTCCCGAAGGATCTTTGTCATCGGCAATTCGCTGCTGGCGGAGGCGGCGCGGAATTGCCGGCCGTAGGCCGCCGAGGTGTCTTCGTCCTCGAAGAAGCGATGCAGATAGGAGGCGTGCGCCGGATCGATGCCGACCTCGAGCGCCTGCAGCCAGTTGCAGGCCATATGGCCCTTGAACGCAAAGGTGTGGCTGTCGGGTGCGATGAAGCAGTCGATCTCCGGAAAGGCCGGCGGCTGCCCCTCGCCGAGATAGGCCCAGAGAATGCCGCTCCGCTCGACCACGGGATAGGCGCGCTGCCGGATGTTGGCGCAGAGCTGCGAACCGCTGGGCTCGGCCGGCGTTTCCAGGCACTGGCCCGAGGTGTCGAACAGCCAGCCGTGGAAGGCGCAGCGCAGGCCGCCATGTTCGAGCCGGCCGAAGGCGAGATCGGCGCCGCGATGGGCGCAGTGACGGTCGATCAGGCCGTAGCGGCCCTGCTCATCGCGAAACAGCACGAGATTTTCGCCGAGCAGCCGCACCGGCCGCACCGGCCGCTCGCCCAAGAGTTCGTCGACCAGCGCCGCCGGCTGCCAGTACATCCGCATCAGCCTGCCGCAGGGGGTTGTCGCGCCCGTGCGCGTGATCAGATCGTTCTGCTCCTGGCTCATCATGGCGAAAGGCCTCATCGAGTGCGGTGGCGGCCTACCGAGGTTACCCGGCCTGCCCTCGCAGGCAAGGGCTTTCCGTCGCGGATACGCCACGAAGCCGCATCAATGTCATGCGCGTTTTGAGAGGCGAAAAAAAGGAATTGCCATGTCCGACACCAGCCGCGGGACACGTGATCTTCTCCGGGGTAACCAGGCGACGATGGCGGATCAGGCAGTCGCCGGCGCAGGCAGTGACGAGAGCGCGCAGTTCGTCTCGAAGACGCTGGATTCCGCGCTGAAGCGCAGCCGCAGGGGGAAGCGGTTGTGGAGCTTCGCCAACCACGGCTCAACGATCTGCATCGTCGTGTGCAGCGCGGCTGCGGCGGTGATGTCGCAGACCGCCGTCAAGGTGTGGAATGACGATCCGAAAACGGTCGCGACGATCCTGTCGCTCGTCGTGACAGTGATCGCAACCGTGCAGTCGACGCTCGGTTTCGAGCGCAAATGGATCGCCAACAGGATGACGCAGAACTCGCTGCGCCGGCTGCAGATCGACGAGAAGACCGGCGCCGGCTCGCAGCAGGTGAAGGAGCGGCTCAAGGCCATTCTGGAGGAGCACGACCGCGCCATCACCGCCGGCTCGGGTTAGTACTACTGCGTCAGAAGCGGCTGTATCCCCTCATCCTGAGGAGCTTGCTTTAGCAAGCGTCTCGAAGGATGAGGCCCGGAGATCCGCATCGGGGCCTCATGGTTCTCCGAGCGATGCGAAGCATCGTCCGCGAGACGCGCGCAAGAGCGCGCTCCTCACCATGAGGGTCTTATGGCGCAGTAGGGTTGGGCTGGACCCGCCGCTAATGCTTCAGTGCCTTGGAGATGGCCTCGAACGTGGCGAGGAGCTGCGGTGTCACATAATGGCGGACGGTGGCGGCGAGCGACAGCCCGACGCCGAGAGCGATGATCAGGTATTGACTGAACACCACAAGCAGCGCGATGCGCACCCGCGGCCAGATGCGCCGCGTCGGGTCGGCAAAAGCCTGCGGCGCCTCTGCCGCTTCGCCTGGCGAAGCGGCAACGATTTCGGTCTCTTCCAGCGAATGCACGTGCGCCTCTAATATTGCGCGCGTAGCTGTTCGATCCGCGATTGGAGACGGCGGTTGGTTCGCTCGCTGGCGGCAAGCTTGCGTGCCCAGTCGAGGGGGACGATGGCGTCGGCCGCGTGCGGGTCGGTAAAGACGAGACCGGCCTCGGCCCGGCTGCGCCAGACCAGGCGTGCGAGGCAGGAGAGCCCCTTGCGTTCGACGGTGAAGTCGAGCTTGTCGGGAAGCACGGCGGAGCCCTCGATCTCGATCTTGGCGCCGCGCGCGCTGAAGTTGCGAACGATGCAGGTGAGTGTCGAAGTCCGTCCGTTGAAGGCGAGCTCGCCGCCGTAATAGACGCGATTCCTGAACAGCTGCCGCCGATCGTCCATGCTCTCCTCCACTCGTTTAACGCTGTGTTAACACAAGCGGAGGGTGTGCTGCCCACATCGGCGGTATTAAACTACTGTGAAGGTTAACGGGAGCGCGCGTGGCTCCCAGAACAGTGAGTGCGCGCGAACGGGCGTTGCCTCAGCCGCGCGCGAACATCCGCGCTTCGCTCTCGATGACAGGCGCGACCGCCTCGCTCAGGCGGGCCGCGGCGGCTTCCACTGACAGTCCGGCGGTGTCGACCACGGCATTGGCGCGAGCATAAAGCGGCTCGCGGCTTTTCAGGATGTTGCGCAGCTCGGCCATGGCGGAGCGATCATCCGCCATCGGCCGCAGGTCGCCCTGGCGGCGCACCCGCGCCATGTGCTCCTCGGGCTCGGCCTTCAGCCAGATCGTGTAGAAGGATTTCAGGATCAGGTCGAAGGTGAGCGGCTCGGAAACGATGCCGCCGCCGGTCGCCAGCACCATCAGCTCCTTGCGCGCCAAAAGCTGCGCGAGCGCGGCCTGCTCCATGCGGCGAAAGCCTTCCTGGCCGTAAAGGTTGATGATCTCTGAGACCGACAGCCCGTTCTGCCGCTCGATCTCCTTGTTCAGCTCGACGAAATTCCAGCCGATGGTCTTGGCAAGCAATTTTCCGAGCGTGGATTTTCCCGCGCCGCGGAGGCCGATCAGCGCGATACCGGCAAAAGCCGGCCGCCGCTGCGCCGATGTGCTGCTGCTTGACAGGATTTCCTTGGCCTGCGCGATCTGGCCGGGTGACGCCTTGCGCAGGAGATCGCGGATCACCTGCCAGTCGGGTGCGGGATCGTTGATCGGGATCAGATCTTCCAGCGGCGCGCCGATGGCGTTGGAGACGCGGCGGAGCAGCACGATCGAGACGTTGCCCTTGCCGCTCTCGAGCTGGGCGATATAGCGCTCCGAAATGCCCGACACTTTCGCGAGCACCTTGCGCGACATGCCGTGCAAAGACCGCAGCGTGCGGACACGCTGCCCGAGCTGTTCGAGAAAATCCGATTCCGGGTCCTTGGCTTCACTCATTCTCCGGAAACATAATGCCGGAAAGGATTGACAGCAAGCGCTGCCGGTGGTCTTTCTATGAACTATAATTCGTGGCGACAGGGAGAAGCGTGTGAGCGGGACGTCCGGTTCCTACAATGCGGTGACTTGGCTGCTCGACCGCAACGTCGATGAGGGACGTGGCGATAAGCTCGCCTTCACCGATACGGTCACTGAGCTCAGCTATGGCGAGCTGCAGCGACAGTCGCGCCGCATGGCCAACCTGTTGCGGCGGCTCGGCGTCCGCCGTGAAGAGCGCGTCGCGCTGATCATGCTCGACACAACGGATTTTCCGGTCGTCTTTCTCGGCGCGATCCGCGCCGGGATCGTCCCGGTGCCGCTCAACACGCTGCTGACGGCGGAGCAATACGCCTACATCCTTGCGGACTGCCGCGCCCGCGTGCTGGTCGTCTCCGAGGCGCTCTATCCTGTCGTGAAGGATATCGTCGGGCGCATGAGCGATCTCGAACATGTCGTGGTGTCCGGCAAGAATGCGTTCGGACACAAGCTGCTGTCGGATGAGATCGTCAAGGAGAGCGACAGCTTTGCCACCGCGGCGACCCATGAGGACGAGCCGGCATTCTGGCTCTATTCGTCGGGCTCGACCGGCATGCCCAAGGGCGTGCGGCACCTGCATGGCAACCTCGCCGCGACCGCTGAGACCTATGCCAAGCAGGTACTCGGCATCCGCGAGGACGATGTCTGTCTGTCGGCGGCAAAGTTGTTCTTCGCTTACGGCCTCGGCAACGCGCTGACTTTTCCGATGTCGGTTGGCGCCACCGCCGTTCTCAATCCGGAGCGCCCGACGCCGGCGCGCATGTTCGAACTCTTGAACAGGTACAACCCGACCATTTTCTATGGCGTGCCCACTCTGTTCGCGGCGATGCTGCATGAACTGACGAACGAGGGCGCGGGCAAGCGCCTGCGCGTCTGCACCTCGGCCGGTGAAGCGTTGCCGGAATCGATCGGCAATGCGTGGAAAGCGCGGTTCGGCGTCGACATCCTCGATGGTGTCGGCTCGACCGAACTGTTGCACATTTTTCTGTCGAATGCGCCCGGCGACATCAAATACGGTTCATCGGGCCGTCCGGTGCCGGGCTATCGGGTGCGGCTGGTCAATGAGGCGGGTGCCGACGTTGCCGACGGCGAGGTCGGCGAAATGCTGGTGCACGCGCCCTCGGCCGGCGAGGGCTACTGGAACCAGCGCAACAAGAGCCGTTCGACTTTTGAGGGCTACTGGACCCGCACTGGTGACAAATACACCCGCGATGCCGATGGTCGTTACACCTACTGCGGCCGCAGCGACGACATGTTCAAGGTGTCGGGCATCTGGGTGTCGCCGTTCGAGGTCGAGAGCGCGCTGATCACTCATCCGACCGTGCTGGAAGCGGCGGTCGTGCCCGAGGCCGATCCGGAAGGGCTGCTGAAGCCAAAAGCCTTCGTGGTGCTGCGCGCGGGCGCCGATGCCGGCGACCTGCACGAGGTGCTGAAGGAGCACGTCAAGCAGAAGATCGGACCGTGGAAATATCCGCGCTGGATCGAGGTCGTCGACAGCCTGCCGAAGACCGCGACCGGCAAGATCCAGCGCTTCAAGCTGCGCGAGGGCGCGCATCAATAACCCGCCAATGGGTCGTCATGCCCGGCCTTGTGCCGGGCATCCACGCCTTTCGTTCAAGGCGTCAAGACGTGGATGGCCGGGACAAGCCCGGCCATGACGAAGGAAACAGCACAAGCATGACGATCTCCCCTTCCGGCTTTCTCACCATAGGCTCCTCCCAACTCGAATACCGCATGATCGGTCCCGCGCCGGACGCAGCGCCGACCATCGTGATGCTGCACGAGGGCCTCGGCTCGGCCGCGCTGTGGGGCGATTTCCCGGATCGGCTGCAGGCGGCGACCGGTGCCGGCGTGTTCGTCTATTCGCGCGCGGGCTATGGCGCCTCGTCGCCGGCAAAACTGCCGCGCCCGCTCAACTACATGCAGATCGAGGCGCTCGATGTCCTGCCAAAACTGCTCGACGCGATCGGCTTTCGCCGCGGCGTCCTGCTCGGCCATTCCGATGGCGGCTCGATCGCGGCTGTCTATGCCGGCGGCATTGCCGATCATCGTGTGCGCGCGATCGCGCTGCTCGCGCCGCATTTCATCGTTGAGGATCTTTCGGTGGCCTCCATCGCCGAGATCAAGACGGCGTACGAGACGACGGAGTTTCGCGCGAAACTTTCGCGCTGGCACAAGGACGTCGACAACGCCTTCTACGGCTGGAACGGCGCCTGGCTCGATCCAAAATTCCGCGCGTGGGACATTTCCGACTATCTCGCCTATGTCCGCGTCCCCGTCGCGATCATTCAGGGCGCGGACGATCAGTACGGCACGCTGCGACAGGTCGAGATCGCGCAGGAAGAATGCTACTGCCCGGTCGACGCGACCATTCTGCCGGGCGTCGGACATTCACCGCATCGCGAGGCCGCCGAGGCGACGCTGACCGTTCTTCGGGATTTCTATAGCGCCGTCATAGACATGCGCGACCAGCCGACGGGACGGGCCGCCTGAGTTCCGGCCGATCACTTATATGAAACAAAGTGCATGTTTGTCTGTTTTTTACTGGACGCACTGAAAAACATGCACTATTGTTCATATCAAGCGAACCGAAAACCAAGGATGGCTCATGGCCGGGGAACAGCGCGCGCTTGCGGGAGGCGCGACCTTCATCGATTTCCAGACCGATCCGCAGAGCTACCGGCACTGGAAGCTTGCGGTCGACGGCGCGGTCGCGACGCTGACCATGGATGTCGACGAGAACGCCGGCCTGTTCGAAGGCTATCAGCTGAAGCTCAATTCCTACGATCTCGGCGTCGACATCGAGCTTGCGGACGCGGTGCAGCGGCTGCGCTTCGAGCATCCGGCCGTGAAGGTCGTGGTGTTGCGCTCGGGCAAGAACCGCGTGTTCTGCGCCGGCGCCAACATCCGCATGCTGGCCGGCTCGACCCACGCGCACAAGGTCAATTTCTGCAAGTTCACCAACGAGACCCGGAACGGGCTCGAGGACTCATCGGAGAATTCCGGCCAGCGCTTCATCTGCGTGGTCAACGGCACCGCGGCCGGCGGCGGCTATGAGCTGGCGCTTGCGGCTGATCACATCATTTTGGCCGACGACGGTGCGGCTGCCGTCGCGCTGCCGGAAGTGCCGCTGCTCGCGGTCTTGCCCGGCACCGGCGGACTGACGCGCGTCGTCGACAAGCGCAAGGTGCGCCGCGACCACGCCGATGTGTTCTGCACCATCGAGGAGGGCGTCAAGGGCAAGCGTGCGGTCAACTGGCGCCTCGTCGACGAGATCGCGCCGAACAGCAGGCTCGAAGGCAAGATCGCCGAGCGGGCCAAGGAATTCGCCGCCGCCTCAAAGCGCAACGGCAACGGCAACGGCACGGGCGTTGCGCTCACCCCGCTCACACGCACCATCGACGAGAACAGCGTGCGTTACAGCCACGTCAGCGTCGATATCGATCGACCAGCACGCATCGCGACCATATCGATCAAGGCGCCGGACGCGGCCCCGCCCGCCGACATCGACGGCATGATGACCCAAGGCGCGGCGTTCTGGCCGCTGCGGGTCGCACGCGAGCTTGACGATGCGATTCTGCACCTGCGCCTGAACGAGCTCGACGTCGCGATGCTGGTGTTCAAGTCGCATGGCGAGCCTGCGAATGTGCTTGGCCACGACGACTTCCTCGAAGCCAACAAGGCGCACTGGCTGGTTAACGAGGTCCGCCATTATTGGAAGCGGGTGTTGAAGCGCATCGACGTCACCTCGCGCACGCTGGTGACGCTGGTCGAGCCTGGCTCCTGCTTCGTCGGTACGCTCGCCGAACTCGTGTTCGCCGCCGACCGTTCCTACATGCTGATCGGCTCGCGCCGGGGCGACAATCGTTCGCCGCCAGCCCTAAAACTCTCTGCGATGAATTTCGGTCCCTATCCGATGAGCCACGGGCTGACGCGGCTCGAAGCGCGCTTCCAGGCGAACCCGTCCGATATCGAGCGTGCGCGCGAAAAGATAGGCGAAAACATCGAGGCAGAGGCGGCCGAAGAGCTCGGACTCGTCACCTTCGCGCTGGATGACATCGACTGGGATGACGAGGTCAGGGTGTTTTTGGAGGAGCGCGCCAGCTTCTCGCCGGATGCGCTGACCGGCATGGAAGCGAACCTCCGCTTCACCGGCCCCGAGACCATGGAATCGAAAATCTTTGCGCGGCTGACCGCCTGGCAGAACTGGATCTTCCAGCGTCCCAACGCGGTCGGCGAGGACGGCGCCTTGCGGCGGTACGGCAGCGGCGAGAGGCCGAAATTCGACATGACCCGAGTTTGAGGAGCACGCCATGAACATGAACATCATGAACGTCGACTATTCGACGAAGATTCCGAACAACGTGAATCTCTCCGAGGATCGCCAGGTGCTGAAGGCCCTGGAAGGCTGGCACCCCGGCTACATCGACTGGTGGCACGACATGGGCCCGGACGGTTTTCAGCAGTCGCTGGTCTATCTGCGCACCGCTTACTCCGTGGACCCGCGCGGCTGGGCCAAGTTCGACTATGTGAAGATGCCCGACTACCGCTGGGGCATTCTTCTTGCGCCGCAGGAAGAAAACCGCGTCGTGCCGTTCGGCGAGCACTTTGGCGAGCCGGCCTGGCAGGAAGTGCCGGGCGAATACCGCGCCATGCTGCGCCGCCTGATCGTGATCCAGGGCGACACCGAGCCGGCCTCCGTCGAGCAGCAGCGCCATCTCGGCAAGACCGCGCCATCGCTGTACGACATGCGCAACCTGTTCCAGGTCAATGTCGAGGAGGGCCGCCATCTCTGGGCGATGGTCTACCTGCTGCAGAAATATTTTGGCCGTGACGGCCGCGAGGAAGCCGATGAGTTGTTGCGCCGCCGCTCGGGCGATGCGGACTCGCCGCGCATGCTCGGGGCGTTCAACGAGAAGACGCCGGACTGGCTGTCCTTCTTCATGTTCACCTATTTCACCGACCGCGACGGCAAGATGCAGCTGCATTCGCTGGCGCAGTCGGGCTTCGATCCCTTGTCGCGCACCTGCCGCTTCATGCTGACCGAGGAAGCGCACCACATGTTCGTCGGCGAGACCGGGGTCGGGCGCGTCGTGCAGCGGACCTGCGAGGCGATGAAGGCGGCCGGCATCGACGATCCGAACGATATCGCCAAGGTGCGTGCGCTCGGGGTCATCGACCTGCCGACCATCCAGAAGAAGCTGAACCTGCATTACTCGCTCTCGCTCGACCTGTTCGGCTCGGAGGTTTCGACCAATGCGGCGAATGCCTACAACGCCGGCATCAAGGGCCGTTACCACGAGACCCAGATCCAGGACGACCACAAGCTCGCGAACGACACCTATCCTGTGCTCAAGCTGGTCGACGGTGAGATCAAGCGCGTCGACGAGCCGGCGCTGACCGCGCTGAACATGCGGCTGCGCGACGACTACACCCAGGACTGCGCCAAGGGCATGCTGCGCTGGAACAAGGTGATCTCGACCGCGGGCTACGACTACAAGCTGGCGCTGCCGCACACCGCCTTCCACCGTGACATCGGCGAATTCAAGGACATTCACGCAACCCCCGAGGGCGAACTGATCGACGATGCGGCCTGGGAGAAGCGCAGCAGCGAGTGGCTGCCGTCAACGGCAGATGGCGACTACATCGCCTCGCTGATGCAGCCGGTCACGGAAGTGGGCGAGTTCGCGTCATGGATCGCGCCGCCCAAGGTCGGCATCGACAATCGCCCCGGCGATTTCGAATATGTGAAGATCGAGACGTAAGTCTCTTCGCCAGCGTCGTTCGGACGCTGCCACACGCACAGTCTGTCATCACCCGCGAAAGCGGGTGATCCAGCATCCCAGAGACGGCAGTGCGTGAGCCGATAGGCCGCAGCGTACTGGATGCCCCGGTCAAGCCGGGGCATGACAAATGAGTTCTTGGCACCGTCTATGGTCGCCTCACTGATCCCACCCCTCGCCCTTGATCCCCGCATTGGCGTAGACGATGCCGCCGTCGACCGCGATGGTGGCGCCGACCACATAGTCGCCGGCGCGCGAGGCGAGAAAGATCGCCGCACCCGCCATGTCCTCGGTCGCGCCGATGCGTCCCGCCGGCACGCGGGTCGCGACCTCGTCGGCATGGTCGCGCGCGGCGCGGTTCATGTCGGAGGCAAAGGGCCCCGGCGCGATGCCCGTCACGACGACATGATCCTTGATCAGCTTCGCGGCCATGCGCCGCGTGAGATGGATGAGCCCCGACTTGCTGGCAGCATAGGAATAGGTCTCCATCGGATTGACGAAGATGCCGTCGATCGAGGCGATGTTGATCACCTTCGCCGGCCGCTCGGCCGAGGCTGCGGCCCGCAGCGGCGTGGCGAGAGCTTTCGTCAGGAAGAACGGCGTCTTCAGGTTGAGGTTCATCACCTTGTCCCAGCCGCTCTCCGGGAATTCGTCGAACTCGGCGCCCCAGGCCGCGCCCGCATTGTTGACGAGAATGTCGAGTTTTGGCTCGTGCTTCCTGAGCTCGCCTGCAAGCATCTCCACGCCGGCCATGGACGAAATGTCGATCGGCAGCGCGATGCATTCGCCGCCATGGGCAGCGGTCAGCTCTTTAGCGGTGGCCTCGCAGGGCCCGGCCTTGCGCGCGGTGATGTAGACCTTGGCTGCGCCGTAGGCGAGATACCCGGCCGCGATCATCTTGCCGATGCCGCGCGAGCCTCCGGTCACCAGAGCAACGCGGCCTTCAAGTGAAAACAGATTGTCGAACATGTTGCCTCCCTTGGATTGATCGGTGTTGAGACCGTCGATAGCGCGAGTCAAGCGAGGCTTTGCGCTTCAGACGCCGTTTCGATCGTCATTGCCGCGCTTGACCCGACAATCCATCAGATCCTGAAAAGGACTACTTCGAAGCTGATGGATGCGCGGGTCAAAAACCGCGCATGACGAGCCTTTGCGGTCTCGCCTCTCTTGGCCGGATGATAGCGGGGAGACTAAGCCGCGTCGACGCGGCGAAAGCCGTTCCACATCGCCGTCGCCGCGCCCGAGGTGAGCACCGGCAGCAGACGCTCGTCCTGATAGTTGCCGTTGAGCGAGATGCGCGGCAGCGCGGTCATGTGCGCGGCGCTCTCCGGGAAGATCATGCCCGGGCGGGTGGTGACCGCGGTCTTGTAGCCGGCGGCGCGGGCGAGCGCGAACTCACGCGCGCCGGCGGCGATCCGGTCGCCGTAGGGATAGGCGAGATGCAGCACGCGGCGCTGCAGGACATTTTCGATGCGGCTGCGGCTTTCCGTCAGTTCGTAGGCGGCGGTCTCCGCGGGCTGCTTGGCGAGGTTGCAGTGGCTGATCGTGTGCGCCCCGATTCCGACCAGCGGATCGTCGGCAAACCGCTTCAACTCGTCCCAGGACAGGCACAGCTCCGAGGAGATGACAGATTCGTCGATGCCATGGCGTGCGCACAGGCTGGAAACCTCACGCCGCACATCGTGCGCGCCCGGCAGGCCACGCAGCCGGTCGTGCACGTGGTGATATGCGGCGTGCTTGGCGACCGCGGTCGCGGCGTCGAGCCGGCTCGGTACGCCGCCGATCACGACCTCGATCGAGGATGCGGCCGCGATCACCCGCTCGAGCGCGACCCACCACAGCCGGCCCTCGCCTTCGGCAAAATCGCTCGCGACATAGACGGTGAACGGCGCGTCAAATTCGCGCAGCACCGGAAGCGCAAAATCCCTATTGTCGCGATAGCCGTCGTCGAAGGTGAAGCAGGCGAAGCGGCGTGAGAAATTTTCTTCGATCAGCCGCTGATGCATGTCGTCGAGGGTGATGATGTCGACATCATGGGCGCGAAGATGTTGGAGCGTGGCGCGCAGGAATTGCGGGGTGACCTCGAGATGGCGGTTCGGCTGGAATTCAGCGTCACCGCGCGGACGGACATGGTGCAGGGTGAAGATGGCGCCGACGCCGGCCAGGATCGGACGCAGGAGGATGTGAGCCCCGCTGAAATACAGCGCTTCCAGCCCGGCGCGGATGACGGTGTTGCGAAATTGCTTCATTGGAACGTAAACGGCCGGTTGAAATGTTAATGCAGGTTAGCGAAGGATCGCTGAACAAACGGTTATTCCCGGCCGGCAGCGGCTCTTGAATCGAGCGGCCATTTCCGGTTTGACAGCCACCGAAGGGTTTGTTTTCTCTCTTTTCCGGCGCCAGCGCTCAGGCGCCAGACCCGCAGGATGTTGCATGGACGGTTTTTTCAAGTGGAGCAGCAAATGGTGGCCAGGCGTGATCCCTTTGATCGTCCTTTGGGCATTCGCCGCGTGGACCTCCACTGCTCCACTGGAAGCCGATCTAGCTGACCGCAGCGCCGCCGCCCTCCAAGGCGCCGTCCTCGACAAGACGACGATCGCGGTCGCCGGCCGTGATGTCACGCTTGGTGCAGAGGCCTTTTCGGAAGCTGCCCGCAGCGCCGCGGTCCGCGCCGTCGACGCCGTGTCGGGGGTGCGCCTGGTCAATGATGAAACCCGCCTGGTGGCGGAAGCGAGGCCCTTCGTCTGGTCGGCGGAACGCGATGTGGTCAGGGTGACGCTCGCCGGCAGCGCGCCGCTGCCTGCCAGCAAGGCCAAATTGACGGAGGCGGCGCGCGGCGCGCTCGGTGGCGTCGAAGTGTCCGACCAGATGAAGCTGGCGCGCGGCGCGCCGGCTCATTTCGACGAGGCTGCGGTGCTGCTGCTCGGCCAGATCGCCAAGCTCAAGGACGGCAAGTTCACGATCTCCGACTCTAGCGTGTCGCTCTCCGGCATGGCGCGGGAGCTCGGCGACCGCGAAGCGATCGCTGCGGCCCTCAAAAAGCTGCCGGAAGATTTCAAGATCGCGGCCAACGACCTCAAGGCGCCGCCTTATGTGCTCCAGGTCAACAAGGATCCGGTGGCGTCGACGCTGACGCTGTCGGGCAATGTGCCTGATGAGTCCGTCCACGCCGCGATCACGGCCGCGGCGGCCGGAAAATTCTTCAGCGAGAAGGTGGTCGACAACCTCAAGACCAGCATCGGCGCGCCGGGTGGGTTTGCGGCGGCCGTGGTGCCGGCACTGGGCGCGCTATCGCGATTGTCGACGGGCACGCTCGTGGTGTCGGATCGCGAGGTCAAGCTGTCGGGCGATGCGCTTTATGACGGCGCTGCGCTGCAGATCCGTTCCGGTCTCGGCAAGGACTTTCCGCAAAACTGGCAGTTCAAGGCCGACGTCTCGGTCAAGCCCGCGGTCGCGCCGGTCGACGCCACCGTGTGCCAGCAGCTGTTCTCGGAACTGCTCGGCAAGGCCAGCATCCGTTTCGAGGCCGGCAAGGCCGATCTCGATCCCGATTCTACCGGCCTGCTCGACCGTCTGGTCGAAATCGCGCTGCGCTGCCCGGCCTCCGACATCGAGGTGGTCGGCCATACCGACGGCGATGGCGACGACGAGTCCAATCATGCGATGTCCGAAAAGCGCGCCCAGGCCGTCGTCGACTATCTCGTGAATGCCGGCCTGCCGGCCGCCCGCTTCACGGCGACAGGTTTTGGCGCGGCCCAGCCGCTGGTTCCGAGCGACAGCGAGCAAGGCAAGGCGCAGAACCGCCGCATCGAGTTCAAGGTGATGTGAGTATGGCTTACCTGGTGATGTTCCATTGGGGCTGGCTGCTCGGCGCCCTTCTGCTGGGCTTTGCGATGGGCTGGATCGCGGTGGTGCACCGCGGGCCAGGGGTTTCCCGAACCCAGGCCGGCTGGCTCGGCCTGCTTGCCGCTGCTCTCCTGGCCGCCGCGCTCACCCATCTTGTGCCGGGGCGTCCTGGTTACTGGGTGGAGCTCGCGCTCCTGATGCTCGGGCCCTATGTCGCCGGCTGTGCCATCGGCTCCCTGCTGCGGGCCTGGGTGGTGCGGCGCAGCGTCGCGACGCGGACCAGCTAACCCGATCACCTGACAGTCCCC
>Ga0213876_10000963_pt1 | contig 18949 bp, 16 predicted proteins | sample BarmaccomBMRX_R9_FD_160113 | JGI IMG/M metagenome (GOLD analysis project Ga0213876, IMG submission 160113) | Root-associated microbial communities from Barbacenia macrantha in rupestrian grasslands, the National Park of Serra do Cipo, Brazil - RX_R9 | ecosystem: Host-associated > Plants > Roots... | reverse complement strand
AACCCGGCAAAGAACTCCTCTTCCTCGCGCTCGGCGGCTCGGGCGAGATCGGCATGAACGTCAATCTCTCCGGCTGCGAGGGCAAATGGGTGATGGTCGATCTCGGCCTCACCTTCGCCGACCCCGATTATCCGGGAGTGGAGCTGATCCTGCCGGACCTCGCCTTCATCGAGGCGCACAAGGAGGATCTGCTCGGCATCGTCCTCACCCACGGCCATGAGGACCATATCGGCGCGATCCCCTATCTCGCCAACGATCTCGGCGTGCCGCTCTATGCGACGCCGTTCACCGCAGGGCTGATCGCCGGCAAGCTCGAGGAGGAGGGGCTGCTCGGCGAGATCAAGCTGAACACGGTCGAGCTCGAGGGCGACTTCCGCCTCGGCCCGTTCGGCTTCCGCTACATCCCGCTCGCCCATTCGATCCCCGAGGGCAACGCGCTGCTGATCGACACGCCCTACGGCCGCATCTTCCACACCGGCGACTGGAAGCTCGACGACAGCCCCCAGCTCGGCGATCCGAGCACCGAGGCGGAGCTGCGCGCGATCGGCGACGAGGGCGTGCTTGCTCTGGTCTGCGATTCGACCAACGTCTTCAACGAGAACATCTCGGGCTCCGAGCTCGGCGTCCGCCAGGGCCTCGACGAGATCATCCAGGACGCCGATTGCCGCGTGCTGGTCACCACCTTCGCCTCCAATGCGGCGCGGCTGAAGACATTGGGCCATGTCGCGCAGGACACGGGGCGGCAGGTCTGCATCGCCGGCCGCAGTCTCGACCGCATCCTGCGGGTCGCGAAGAGCGTCGGCTATCTTACGGATTTTCCTGAGATCATCGACTTCGAGACGGCGATGCGGCTGCCGCGGCGCGAGGTGATGATCATTGCCACCGGCGGCCAGGGAGAGAGCCGGGCGGCGCTTGCCCGGATCGCCTTCGGCCAGCACAAGCTGGCGCTCGATCCCGGCGACATGGTCGTCTTCTCCTCCAAGCAGATCCCCGGCAATGAGATCGCGATCGGCCGCATCCAGAACGAGCTCGCCGCGCGCGGCATCGAGATGATCACCGACCGCCAGGCGCCGATCCACGTTTCCGGTCATCCCGGCCGGCCCGAGCTCGCCGCCATGTACGACTGGATCCGGCCGGAGATCATCGTGCCGGTCCATGGCGAGATGCGGCACATGATGGAGCAGGCGCGCTTCGCCCGGTCGCGCGGCATCCCGCACGGCATCGTCCAGAAGAATGGCGACCTCGTCCGCCTCGCCCCGAACGGGCCCGAGAAAATCGGCGAGGAGCAGGTCGGCCGGCTGATCCTCGACGGCGACGTCATCCTCCCGGCCAACGGCAACACGATGAACGAGCGCCGCCGCGCGGCGATGTTCGGGCTGATCTCGGTCGCGGTCGCGCTCGACGATCAGGACCGGCTGCGCGCCGGCGTCGAGCTCGACCTGCAGGGCATCCCGGTCGAGGAGGACAAGCAAGCCTTTCTCGCCGAGGCCTGCGAGGCCGCGTCCGATGCGGTCGCGCAGAATGCCGGCAAGGACGAGGACAAGCTCCGCGAGGCGGTGCGCCTCGCCGTCCGCCGCTGCGCGACCGACTGGACCGGGAAGAAACCGGTGGTTTCCGTTCTGCTCGTCAGGCTCTAGGGCCGCTCGCATGCGCTGGACGTCCATGCTTGCCATCTACGTCCTGTTCTGGACGCTGAGCCTGTTCACCGTGCTTCCGTTCGGCGTGCGCACCGCGGAGGAGGCGGGGGTGCAGGTCCAGCCCGGCCATGCCGAAAGCGCGCCGCACACGTTCAGCCTCGGCCGCGTCGCGTTGCGGGCGACGATCGTTTCGGCGATTCTGTTTGGGCTGTTCTACGCCAATTATCATTTCGGCTGGATCGGCCCCGAGGATCTGAACTGGCTGCGGAGCTGAGCCCGTCATCCTGGCGAAGGCCGGGATCTCAGGTCGAGAAGTCTCAGTGGGTCTCCACCAGACCCCGGCCTTCGCCGGCGTGACGCTTTTATTTCGGTGCCGCTGAGCCTACTTCCGCAACCGTTCGATCGCCTGGGCCAGCGCCACGTAGAGCTTGCCCATGTCGGAGGATAGCAGGGTGATGCCAAGCGCGGAGCCGTCCGGATCGGCCAGCACCCGCTGGAGCAGCGCCTCGAAATCGGCGATGTAGCGGTTCACTTGGTCGCGGAACTCCGGCTCCTCCTCGTAATGCCGCAGGATCTCGCGGGCCTCGCCGGAATCGAGCAGCCGCACCGCGCGCCGGGTGAAGACACTGCGGTCGCCCTTCAGATAGGCGGCCCAGGCGGCGTCGCCGGCATCGTTCGAGAGGATCTTGGAGACGTCGATCGCGGTCGAGTTGAGCGCGTCGATCAGCAGCGACACGCGCTGCGAGAGCGCATGCGCGTCCTTCGCCTCGCGCTCGGCGCGGTCCTCGGCGATCCGTTCCTCGATCGCCGCTGCGGTCTCGCCGATGGTCAGCAATTGCCGGGTCAGCCGCTCGCTCGCCGCCTTCGCCGTCGCCAGCGCGAGGTGCGAGGCGCTGCCGATCTCGTCGAGCTGCGCCTTGACCGGCGCCGAGGCCGCTTCGGCGATCGCGCCGCGCGCCGCTTCGACCAAGGCGTCGACGCTTTCCGGGATCACCGCGGCGATCGCCTCGCGGGCATGGGTCGCCGCCTGCGCCGCCGCTTCGCGCACCCGCACCAGCGCTTCGACCAGCTCAGGCCCGGTGTCGCGGATCATCTGCGCCGCGGCGCCGTCCGCCTCGCCGACCAGGGTGCTCATCGCGTTCAATTTCTCCTCCGCGTCGCGGACGCCGTCGCGCAAAGCCGCGAACAGGGCGTCGAGCGATTCGCGTTGGCGGGCGATGCTCGCCTCGGCCGCCGCGGTGCGCTCGGCCGCCGCATCGGCCGCCTCGTGCATCGCCGCCATTTCGCCGGTCACCGCCTTGGCCGCCGCCGCGGTGCGCTCGGCCTGGATCTCGATCCCCGCCATCGCCGGCGGCATCTCGTCCCGCAACTGGCCGGTGACCGCGGCCAGGGCGGTGCCGAGCGCCTGGGTGCGGCCGGTCAGGGCCTCGGCCTGGCCGTCGCCATGGGCGATCTCCTGCCGCAGCGCCTCGGCGCTCGCGCGGAGCGCGCCCATCGACTCGGTGAGCCGCGCGCCCTGCGCGTCGCCATGCTCGCCGAGCAGGACGATCAGCCGGCCGACCTCGTCGACCTGCCGGCCGATATTGCCGAGCAAGGTGCGGCTTGCCTGATCCTGCGTCGCCAGCCGGCCGGCCAGCATCTCGATCTTCTGCCCAGCGAGGTCGAGCCGCTCGGCGAGGCCCTTGGTGGTCTCGGCGCCGGCCTGCTCGAAGGCGGCCCGGCTCTGCTCGATCATCGCAAGCATGGTCTGGCCCTGGGCCTCCAGCCCCTGGCGGGCCTGGTCGACCGCTTCGCCGGCGCGCTCCATCGCCTGGTCGACGACGCCGTTCATCTGGCCGGCGGCCTCGACCATCCGTTCGGCGGCGGCGCCGGCGCCGCTCTCGATCCGGGCGAGATGGGCGCCGAGCCGCTGCGCCGAGCCGCCCGCAGCCTCGTCGGCCTCGCGGCTGCGCGCGGCAAGCGCGGCGAGCTGGCTTTCCAGCGCCATCGCCTGCTCGTGCGCGCCGAGCCCGGCCTGCTTCATTGCTTCCGCGGCGGCGCGCGCCTGCTCCTCGGCCTTGGGCAGGTCGCTCATCAGCACGCCGATATCGACCCGCGCCGCCGATGCGGCCTGGTCCAGCGCCTGCGCCTTGCGGTCGAGCTCGCCGCTCTCGCGGGCGAGCTGGTGGGTGACGCGGCCGATCCGGTCGGTGGCCTCGTCGCCGAGCGTCATCAGCCGGCTCGATTCCTCGTTCAGCGCCGCCCGATTCTCGGCGAGCTTGGCGGCGGTGATCGCAAGCACCGCTTCCAGCGCCTCGCTTTCCTGCCGCATCGCCCGCACCGCGGCGGTGAAACGCTGCGTCTCCCGCCGGCCGCTGCGGCCGAACAGCAACCAGGCCAGGCCGAGCAGGATCAGCGGCGCGGAGAGGGTCGCGATCCAGCCGGTCCAGGCGGGCAGGCTCGCGCCGGGCCAGGCGAGGGTCAGGGCGTAGCCGGCGGCGCCGAGCCAGACCGCGCCGAGCAGGATCAGCAGCCCGGCGAAGAGGCGCGTGCCGAGCCCGCGGCCCTCGGCCGCATCGGCCTCGAAATCAGTGTTCGGATAGGCTTCGGGATCGGCCGCGGCCTCCCACGGCTTCTCGCCGACCCATTCCAGTTCGCCGTCCTGCGGCTGTGCGTGCGCCATTTCGGCCCCCATCGTCGTGGCGCCACTTGTACCACTTTGGGCCGCATATGAAACGTCGTGTTAACTCCATTCACCTTATCGCCTTGAAATGGCCTACGATCCGGGAGCCCTGAACGCCGCGCTCGCAGCCGCCGTCGGCGAGGATTGCGACCTGATGGCGGAGCTCCGGGCCGCTTTCGCGGAAAGCGCCGCCCGCCAGCTCGATCTGCTCGGCCGCGCCCGCTGCGACGCCAATTGGGAGATCGCCGCGGCGCGGCTCAAGAGCATCGCCGCCAGTTTCGGCGTGACCGGCCTGGTCGAGCTCGCCGCCGAAGCGCTCGACGGCGCCCCCGGCGACCCCGCCGTCCTGCGCAAGATCGCCGCCGCGCTGGCGCAATTCTCCAACAGCTGAACCCCTTCTATCCTCCCCATGAGCTTCGCTCACAGGGAGGAAAAGCAAGGCGCCGACTAAGAGGCTTGGCAAGCTGACCCGCGCGCGCCTACCGTCCGCCGCTTAGCCGGAGGGAGAGGCTGTGGCGCTTGCGGCTTTGATCGCGGCTTATCACGAATCGGGCGAGCCCGGCCATTTGCGGGCGACGCTGCCGCTTGCCGGGCGCACCGTGATCGAGCGCCAGGCCCGGCTCGCCGCCGCGGCCGGGGCGGCGCCGATCATCCTCTTCGTCGAGCGCATGCCCGCCGCCCTGACCGCGGCGATCGAGCGGCTGCGCCGCGACCGCATTCCTGTCCAGGTCGCGCGCAGCGCCGAGGAGGCGGCCGAGGCGGTCGACGCCTACGACCATATCCTGCTGATCGGCGACGGCGCGATCGCCGGCCGCTCCCAGCTCGCCCGCTTGGCCGCGGCGGACGGGGCGGCGGTGCTGACCGTGCCGGACGGCAGCCATGGCGAATTGTACGAACGGATCGACGCAAGCGCCCGCTGGGCCGGGGTCGCCGCGGTCGACGGCGCGCTGCTGCGCGAGACCGCGGGGATGCTGCGCGACTGGGACCTGCAGTCGACCCTGCTGCGCCGCACGCTCCAGGCCGGCGCCCAGCACCTCCCCGCCGAAGGGCCGGTCGCGATCCTCGACCGCGACGAGGATCTCGATCAGCTGGAGCGGCGGATCGTCGCCGATGCCGACGAGGCGCGCGGCGGCTGGATGGACCGCCTGCTCGCGCCCGTCGAACGGTTCGGCACCGCCTTGCTGATGGGAAGCCGCGTCTCGCCGCAGCTGATCGGCTTCGCCGCCGCCCTGCTGACCGGGCTCGGCGCGACCGGCTTCTATTTCCGCTTCCTCTGGACCGGCCTCGCCTCGCTGCTGCTCGCCACCCCGCTCGAAGGCGTCGCGCGCCGGCTCGCGCGCCTGAGGATGCAGGACGGGATCCGGCAGAGCTGGTGGGCCTATCTCGTGCAGCTGTTCGGTGCCGCTGCACTGGTCGTGCTCGCCTACGATCTCGCCGCCGCGGACGGCTGGGGGATGGTGCTGCTCGCCCTCACCACGCTCGCTTTCCTGATCGCCGAGCAGATCGAAAGCGAGGGCTGGCCGATCCGCGGCGCCGCCTTCCTCGCCGAGCGCAAGGGGATGAGCTGGCTGATGCTGCCCTTCGCCGCCTTCGGCTATTGGCAGGCCGGGCTTGCCTTCCTCTTCGCTTACGCCGCCGGCTCCTTTTTCTGGGCGCAGCGCGAGGCGCACGCCCCGACGCCGCCGCATCAAGATTAGCAACGGCTTAACCCTGCGCCGCTAAGGGAAAAGCATGGCGGAAAGCGCTTCGACCGGGACCCAACGACAGAGCGATGCCGCGCGCCTGCTGCTGGCGGCGGCGCGCGAGCGCTTTGCCGTCGCCGCGACCGACCTTTTGCTGCCCGACCAGGCCCGGCTTTCCGAGTGGCAGCGCCTCACCGCCGCCTCCCTGCTGACCCGCCTGCTCCGCGGCCTCGAGGACCAGATGCGGGGCCGCCTCGCCATCCATTTCGAGGGCCATGACGCGCTCCATGCGGCCCTCTCCTCGGCGCATGTGCCGATCGCACTGCCGATCCTCGAGCGCGCCCATGTGCTGCGCGACGCCGAGCTCAGCAACGTCCTCGTCCGCCGGGTCGAGGAGCATCGTTACTGGAAGGCGCACGCGCCCGCCGCCGAGGGCGGCGACCTGCTCTCCCTGCTGGTCCGCGACGCCGACGACGAGGTCGCTGCCGAGGCGATGGAGCTGATCATCGCCCGCAGCCGCCGCTTCGACCGCTTCCAGGAGCCGTCCATCGGCCAGGTCGACCTGCCGGCCGAGCTGCAGCACAAATTGGTCTGGCTGATCGCCGCCGCGCTCCGCCATTATATCGTCCAGCATCATCGCGTCGCCGCCGTCGACGCCGCGATCGAGGAGACGGCGAGCGCGCTGATCGCTCATCATGACGAAGGCGCGACCCTGGAGGCGCGGGCGGTGCGGCTCGCGCACCGGCTGCACGCGCTCGGCCGAATGGACGGCGCGCTGCTGGCCCGGGCGCTCTCCGAAGGGCTGCTGCCTTTGTTCATCGCCGGCACCGCCGCGCTCTGCCTGCTCGATTATGCCGCCGCCTGGGAGGTGCTCGCCGATCCGCGCGGGCGCGGGCCGGCTCTGCTGCTGCGCGCCGGCGAGGTCGAGCGGGACGCGGCTGCGGCGATCCTGCTGCTGCTGAACAGCCGCGCGCCGCTCGTCTCGGGGGCGGAGGGCGACGCCACCGCAGCGCAGCTCGACCTGTTCGATACGATCGATGCCGCCGCCGCGCGCGACGTGCTCCGGCTCTGGCAGGCGCACCCCGCCTATCGCGCCAGCGTCGCCCGCATCTCGACCCGCGCCCGCCCGCCCGCCGAGGCCGCATGAGCGTCGCTTCCGCAAGCCGGGACGAAGCGGTCAGCGGCCGCGTCGACGCCCAGGGCCGGCTGGTCGCGGCCGATCCGCCGCTCGCCGCCCTGCACGCCTCGGCCGGCGGCGATGAGGGCGGCGTCCTCGCCGTGCCGCAGATCGCCGCGCTGGCGCGGCTCGCCCGCCGGCTCGGCATCACCATCTCCCGCGCGGCGCTCGCCGCCGACGGCGAGCATGACGTCGATCTCTGGGTCCGCGCCGAGCCCGAGGGCGACGAGGTCGCGCTCGCGATCACCGGCTGGGCGGCGCGTCCGCCCCGGCCGCCGGCGCCGAGCCGTCCGGCCGAGCGCGAGGCCGATTTCCTGCGCGCCGCCGCCGACTGGATGTGGGAGACCGATGACGCGCTGCGGCTGACCGCGCTCTCGCCAGGCGCCGCGGTCGCGGTCGGCCGTAATGCCGGCGAGCTGACCGGCCGCCAGCTCACCCGCCTGTTCCGCTTCCGCGAGAGCCCTGACGGCGCGCTGCCGATCCTGACCGCCCTGGCCGAGCACAAGGCGTTCGAGGGGCAGCTCGCCGAGCTGCGCGGCGGCCGGCGCGGGCGCTACCTGCTCTCCGGCGTCCCACTGATCGACGGCATGGGCCGCTTCGCCGGCTTCCGCGGCGCCGCCGCGGCGGCGCGGGCGGACGGCGGGGCAGCGGACGATGCGGCTGGGCCGTCTGCCGAGGACAAGTCCGCGTTCGGCGCGCGGCTCGATCAGGCGCTCCGCGCGCCGCTCGCGCACATCATCGACAATGCCGAGCGGCTGCGCGCCCAGCCCGAAGGGCCTTTGCGCCGCGACTATACCGGCTATGCCGCCGACATCGCCTCCGCCGGCCGGCATCTGCTCGCGCTGGTCGACGACCTGGTCGACCTGCAGGCGATCGAGCGGCCGGACTTCCGCCCCGAGGCCGAGCCGATCGACCTCGCCGACATCGCCCGCCGCGCCGCCGGGCTGCTCGCGGTGCGCGCCGCCGACCGCAACGTCCGGATCGACGGGCCGGGCGGGGACGAGAGCCTGCCCGCGACCGGCGACTTCACCCGCGCGCTGCAGATCATGATGAACCTGATCACCAACGCCGTCCGCTACACGCCCGAGGGCGGCCAGGTCTGGCTGCGCACCGAGCGGGAAGGGGATCTCGCGGCGGTCGTCGTCGCGGACCAGGGCAAGGGCATCGCCGAGGAGGACCAGGAGCGGATCTTCGATCGTTTCGAGCGGGTCGATCCGACCGAGCCTGGCGGCACCGGCCTAGGCCTCTACATCGCCCGCCGCCTCGCCCGCTTTATGGGCGGCGACGTCGCCGTCGACAGTGCCCCGGGGCAGGGCGCCCGGTTCACTTTCACCTTGCCGCTCCGCGCCGTTTAGTCGGGGATTTCCTGCCGCCCACGATAAAGTCGGATCAGGCGCCATGCGTTGGCGATGATCAGTCCTAAGACCGCTCCTACGCCGAGCAGCAGCCAAGCGATGCCCAGTAATTGGCGGTGCGGGGTCGGGCCATCGGGTTCCAGCAGATAATATGGGTCGGCGAACCGAACGCCGGATCCTTCGAAGCTGGCGCGCATCTCGCCGGACAGGCCGTTTTCCCGGAGGGTGCCTTCGGCTTGGCCCTGGCGCGTAAGCTGGTCGAGCCTCCAGCGCGCCTCCATTTCGTCGTGGCCAAGATCCACGACATATCGCACGGGATTTTGTCCCAGCAGCGGCGCGGCATAGCTTTCGGAATTCAGACGTACACCGTGCGTCGAGAGGCTGTGAACCTGATCCTGGTCCACGATACCGCGGAGCAGAACCGGTACACCGACTGGGGGTGGAGGCGGCGCGGAACTCGCGACCGACACAGGTGCGGGCAGGCCGTCGGGCCGAGTCAGCCCAAACAAAAAGACTAGGATGCCTCCCACTGCGCAGCCGACCGCCCAGAAGCGCAAGCGGCGGATCAGCCGTCGATTCCTGTATATCATCTCGGCTTCGTAGGTCGGGAAATCCTCGGGCTCGGACGCGCCCGGCTCCGGTTCGACCAAGCGGCCGGGAATTAGGAAGATAAGCGCGGGCACGCCAAGCGAGATCGCTGGCAGATAGAAGCCGAGGATGCGCGTCTGGAGCTCCGATAGCCATCGGTAGGGCCCGACATAATTGACCATCGAATAGAAGGCGGCGGCTATTCCTAGCGCGCTCAGCGCAAGCGACAGGGTTTGATTCTTCGGTATCTGCATCGCTTCCCCCGGTAATGAGCCTAGGCGGCCGAATGGAAGCGGACAAGAACCGGCAGGGGTGACCTAGCCCGGAAGCGCCGCCATCGCCGCCGCATGCTCGCGGATCACCGCCTGCGTGCCCGCATCGCTGTCGAACACGCCGTACCAGCCCTGCGGCTCGTGCGGCGGGTCGCCGAGCCAGGACGTGTCGCCGGGATGGAAGCGGTGGTCGTCATGCGCGGCGCGGCCTTCGCCGCTCCAGGCCCAGAAGTTGGAGCCGGCGGCCGGCCCGCCGCTCCGGGCATTGTCCAGCACTTGTCCATAGATCAGCCGGTAATAAAGATCCTTGTAGGTGGTCGCCGCGGCGGGATCGAAGCTGCCGCCCTCGCGCGGAAAGCCGAATTCCTCGAACACCACCGGCTTGCCGACCCGCGCGGCGAGGGCGAGATGCTGCTGCACATAATCGCGGACCAGGCTCTCGCAGCGCGGCCAGGTGCCGGCAATGTCGGCGGGATCGACCCAGCCCCAATTCTGCGGCCAGACATGGGTGGTGAGATAGTCGATCTCCGGGATCGAATGCTCGGCGACGACGCAGGCGGCGCTTTCGAGACAGCCCTTCAGCCCCTCGCTGCCGGTCGAAACCAGATGGTTGGGATCGAGCGACTTGATCAGCCGCGCCGTCGCCCGCACCCAGGCGTAGAAAGCGGGCAGGTTGGGCGTGCCGACCGCCTCGCTGCCGGCCGGCCGCGGCTCGTTGGCGAGCTGCCAGGCCATGATTGCCGGATCGTCCAAATAGCGGCGGCCGGTGATGCTGTTAGTCCGCGTCACCACGGCGCGGACATAATCATGGTACATCGCGACCGCGGCCGGCGAATTGTAGAAACGGCTGACGAAATCGGGGAATTCCGGCCAGGGATGGGCCGGATCGTTCATGTTGAGGTAGCGGCCGCCATTGGTCCAGTAGAGATAGGTCATCATCCCGCCCGACCATTCCCAGAAATTGGTCAGGTAGATCACGGCCTTCAGGTTGCGCCGGCCCATCTCGGCGAGGGTGAAGTCGAGGCCGCGGAGCAGAGTTTCGTCATAGTGGCGGCTGCGGGTGCGGAAGACCGGACGGACGGAATTGCGCAGGGGTGAGAATTCCGCCGAGCCGTTGATCCGGACGTTCGAGACGCCGAGCGCGGTCAGCCGGTCCAGCTCCCGCGATAGCCGCGCCCGGTTGCCGAACGGCGCGTCGGCGCCGAGCCAGGGCGCGTACCACATGTTGGTGCCGGCATAATGGTAGCGCCGCCCGCCGATCCGGAAGGCGGTGCCGTCGCGGCGGACGAAAGGATCTTGCGGCCGTCGCCGCCAGCGGGTGCGGCTGTCACTTGCGCTGCCGAGCCCCGCCAGCAACGCTGCTCCGCCAAGCAAGGTCGATCGCCGGCTGATCATGCGCCCCTCCCTCTTTGGAAGAAGGTTAGCGTTAACATAGTGCGGGGTCCAGAACAGCGCGCGCCGGGCGGGGACCGGCAGGGGAAGCGCCCTTGCCATAATGCTACAACGTAGCATGACCCCTACTCGCCGGTCGCCTCGCCTGGCGGGGGCTGGCAGATGCCCGCGAGATTGATGACGCAGCGAAGGAACAGGCTGGTCGCGGCCGCGGCGATGATCGTCAGGAGGAAGGCGTCGAGCATCAACGACTCCATCTCGGGTCCGACAAGCGAGACGGCGAGCCAGGCCGCGAGCAGGGTCAGGGTGGCCGCCGTAAAGCCCAGCTGAGCGAGCACCAGGACGGTCGCGGCCCTGGCCACGCATGTCCCAGGCAAGATCATCAATTTTCGATGGCGGGCTCTTCGCATAGCCCCGAGGATCAGAGACAGCACGATCAGGCTGCCGATGAGCCAGGCGGCGCTCATTCCGAGCACCGCCTGAATCATGTCGGGGTAACTGAACGTGATGAGCGCGGCCGCGCCCGCGATGGCGAAGCCGACGGCAGCGACGACGCCGGCGCTAGTTTCGCGAGCCCTCCGCGCCAAATTGCTACCTTTGGTCGACCGGCACGTAATCGCGCTGCACCGGGCCGGTGTAGAGCTGGCGCGGGCGGCCAATCTTCTGCTCGGGATCGGAGATCATCTCGTTCCATTGCGCGACCCAGCCGACGGTGCGGGCGAGGGCGAACAGAGCGGTGAACATGTCGGTCGGGAAGCCGATGGCCGAGAGGATCACGCCCGAATAGAAATCGACGTTCGGGTAGAGCTTCTTCTCGATGAAATAATCGTCCTTGAGCGCGATCGCGGCCAGCTCCTGGGCGGTGTCGAGCACCGGATCGGAGATGCCGAGCTCCTTCAGCACCTCCTCCGCGGTCGCCTGCATCACCTTCGCGCGCGGGTCGAAATTCTTGTAGACCCGGTGGCCGAAGCCCATCAGCCGGAAGGGATCGTTCTTGTCCTTCGCCCGGGCGATATATTTCGGGATGTTGGCTGGCGTGCCGATCTCGCGCAGCATGTTGAGCGCGGCCTCGTTGGCGCCGCCATGGGCCGGGCCCCAGAGGCAGGCGATGCCGGCGGCGATGCAGGCGAAGGGGTTCGCGCCCGAGGAGCCGGCGAGCCGCACGGTCGAGGTCGAGGCATTCTGCTCATGGTCGGCGTGGAGGATGAAGATCCGCCGCATCGCCCGCTCGATCACCGGATTGACCTCATAGGGCTCGGCGGGGACGCCGAACGTCATCCTCAGGAAATTGCCGGTGTAGGAGAGGTTGTTCTGCGGATACATGAAGGGCTGGCCGAGCGTATATTTGTAGGCCATCGCCGCGATCGTCGGCATCTTCGCGATCAGCCGGTGCGAGGCGATCATCCGCTGCTTGGGATCGGTGATGTCGGTCGAATCGTGGTAGAAGGCCGAAAGCGCGCCGACCACGCCGCACATCACCGCCATCGGATGCGCGTCGCGCCGGAAGCCGCGGTAGAAGGTCGCGAGCTGCTCGTGCAGCATGGTGTGGCGGGTGATCGTATAGGTGAACTTGGCAAGCTCGTCCCCGGTCGGGAGCTCGCCGTTCAGCAGCAGGTAGCAGACCTCCATGAAGGTCGAATTCTCGGCGAGCTGCTCGATCGGATAGCCGCGGTGGAGGAGGATGCCGGCGTCGCCGTCGATATAGGTGATCTGGGATTGGCAGGCCGCGGTCGAGGTGAAGCCCGGATCGTAGGTGAAGACGCCCGCCTCGCCGTAGAGCTTGCGGATGTCGATGACGTCGGGCCCGACCGAGCCCGAGATCATGTCATATTCGAATTCCTTGCCGTCCAGCGAAAGCTTGGCCTTGTCCGCCATCTTGATCTTCCTTCACCTCAGCTGGTCGGCGATCCGCGCGAGGCTCTCCTCGCGTCCGAGCAACGCCAGCACGTCGAAAATTCCGGGCGATGTCGCACGGCCGGTGAGCGCCGCCCGCAGCGGCTGCGCCACCTGGCCAAGCTTCACGCCTTCGGCCTCGGCAACCTCCCGCACGGCCTGCTCGGTCTCCTCGGCGCTCCAGCCGGCGACCTTGGCGAGCGCCTGGTGGACGAGGGCGAGCAGGTCTCGCGCGCCGCCTTCTAGCAGGGCCTTTGCCTTCTCGTCCATGTCCAGCGGGCGGGGCTTGAACAGGAAGGCGGCGCCCTCGGCGAGCTCGTTCAGATCCTTCGCGCGCGGCGTCAGGAAGGGCATCGCCCGGGCGAGCAGGGCCCCGTCCGCGCCCGGCAATTTCGGCGCGACCAGGGCCGCCAGCCGCGCCGGATCGGCCTCGCGCAGATAATGGCCGTTGAGATTTTCCAGCTTCTTGAGATCGAAGCGGGAGGGGGAGCGGCCGACATGGTCGATATCGAACCAGCGCACCGCATCTTCGCGGCTGATGATCTCCTCGTCGCCATGGCCCCAGCCCAGGCGCAGCAGATAGTTGAACAGGGCCTCGGGCAAGATGCCCATCTCGTCGCGATAGGTGTCGACGCCGAGCGCGCCGTGGCGCTTGGAGAGCTTGGCGCCGTCCTGGCCGTGGATCAAAGGAACGTGACCGTAGACCGGCTCCGGCCAACCCATGGCACGGATGATCGCGAGCTGGCGGAAGGCGTTGTTGAGATGGTCGTCGCCGCGGATCACATGGGTGACGCCCATGTCGTGATCGTCGACGACGACCGCGAGCATGTAGGTCGGCGAGCCGTCCGAGCGGAGCAGCACGAAATCGTCGATCTCTTCGTTCCGGACCGTCACGCGGCCCTGGACCTGGTCGTCGATCGCGGTCTCGCCGTCCTGCGGCGCCTTCAGCCGGATCACGAAAGGCTCGTTGCGGGCTTCGTCGCGGTCGCGCCAGGGGCTGCGGATGCGGAACGGGCGTCGCTCGGCCTGCGCCGCCGCGCGCTGGGCCGCGAGCTCCTCGGCGCTCATCCAGCAGCGATAGGCATGGCCGCTGGCGAGCAGGGCATGGGCGACCTCGGCATGGCGGCCGGCGAATTCGGACTGGAAATGGGTGTCGCCGTCCCAGTCGAGGCCGAGCCAGCGCATCCCGTCGAGGATCGCATCGATCGCCGCCTGGGTCGAGCGCGCCTTATCGGTATCCTCGATGCGCAGCAGGAAGCGGCCGCCATGGTGACGGGCATAGAGCCAGTTGAACAAGGCCGTGCGGGCGCCGCCGATATGCAGGAAGCCGGTCGGCGAGGGCGCGAAGCGCGTGACGATCTGACCGGGCTCTGGGCTTGCGCTCACGCGCTTATTCTCCAACCATGCGGGGCCATGGCGACCCGGAACGCGCGCGGCCCTAGCATAGGGGACGGAAGGCACGGAAGGGGTGCGGCCGGAGGGCGCCACCACCTCTTTCGTCATTTCGGCGAAGGCCGGAATCCATGAACAGCCGCGCATCCGATTTAGGCGACGAACCGGGTGTTCATGGATACCGAATCAAGTCCGGAATGACTCGATTCAGGAATTGGCTCTCCAGCCTCTCCGATCGTCTCGAAACCGTCGCCGAAGCCGAGCGGGACCAGCTCCCGCTCTGGCTGCCGGTCGGGCTGATGCTCGGGATCGGCGCCTGGTTCTATCTCGCGGACGAGGACCAGTGGACGACCTTCCTGCTCGTCGCCGGCGCACTCGTGCTTGGGGCGCTGGCGCTCGGCGGCGGCACGCGCTGGGGCAGGGCGCTCGCCTGGTTCGGCCTCGCCGCTGCGCTCGGCTGCGGGCTGATCTGGTGGCAGGCCGAGCGGGCCGAGGCGCCGCGGATCGCGCGCGAGCAGCAGCTGGAGATGGTGGCGACGATCGAGAGCGTGCAGGCGATGGCGGCCGCGGGCGACACCAGGCTCGTCGTCCGCCCGGCCGCTCCGGGCCTGCCGGTGCGGCTCAGGATCAACGTCGAGGCGGACAAGATGGTCGCCGGCCTCGATCCCGGCGCGATCGTGCGGATCCGCGCCTGGGTGATGCCGCCGGCGCCGACGCCTGTGCCCGGCGCCTACGATTTCAGCCGTGCCGCCTGGTTCCAGCAGATCGGCGGCACCGGCCGGGCCTTGTCGGTCGAGCTGATCGCGCCGGCCTCGCAGCAGAGCTTCTCCGGCCGCCTCGCCGCGCTCCGCCAGCGCCTGTCCGCCCATATCCGCGCGCGGCTGGAGGGCGCGGGGGAGGGCGGCATCGCCGCGGCTTTGGCCACCGGCGACCAATATGGCATTCCCGACGAGGATGCCGATGCGATGCGCCGGTCCGGCCTCGCGCACCTGCTCTCGGTCAGCGGCCTGCACCTGACCGCGGTGGTCGGCGCGGTGATGCTGCTGACGCTGAAGCTGCTGGCGCTGAGCCCCACCCTGGCGCTGCGCTACCGGCTGGTGCTGATCGCCGCCGCAGCCGGCGCGCTGGCCGGGATCGCCTACACCCTGCTGACCGGCGCCGAGGTGCCGACGGTGCGCTCCTGCGTTGCCGCCTTGCTCGTCCTTGCCGGCATCGCCCTGGGCCGCGAGGCGCTCACCCTGCGGATGGTCGCGGTCGGCGCGCTGATCGTGCTGCTGCTCTGGCCGGACAGCCTCGCCGGGGCGAGCTTCCAGCTGAGCTTCGCGGCGATCGTCTCGATCGTCGCTTTGCACGAGCATCCGCGCGCCCGTGCCTGGTTCGCGCGCCGCGACGAAAGCTGGGCGATGCGGATGGGGCGGGCGATGTTCGCCCTGATCCTCACCGGCCTCGCCGTAGAGCTTGCGCTGGCGCCGATCGCCCTGTTCCATTTCCACCGGCAGGGCCTCTACGGCGCCTTCGCCAATGTGGTCGCGATCCCGCTCACCACCTTCGTGATCATGCCGCTCGAGGCGTTGGCTCTGCTCTTCGACCTGGCCGGGCTCGGCGGGCCCCTCTGGTGGCTGACCGGCCAGGCGCTTTCGCTCCTGCTCTGGCTCGCCCGCACCGCAGGCAGCGCGCCGGGGGCGGTCGCGCTGATTCCGGCGATGCCGGCGGCCGCCTTCGCCCTGATGATCGGCGGCGGGCTCTGGCTCTGCCTGTGGCGGACGAAGCTGCGGCGCTGGGGCCTGGCGCCGCTCGCGCTCGGGGCGCTTTGGGCGCTGGCGACGCCGGCGCCGGACCTGATCGTGACCGGCGACGGCACGCATCTCGCCCTGCGCACGCCGGACGGCCAGCTCGCCATCCTGCGCCCGCGCGCCGGCGACTATGTCCGCCAGACCCTGGCCGAGGCGAGCGGCGCCGAGCCAGATTTTCTCGAGCTCGAATCGCTGCCGACCGCGGCCTGCAGCCAGGATCTCTGCGCCGCCGATCTCGACCGCGGCGGCCGGAGCTGGCGCGTGCTGGCGACGCGGACGCCGGTGCGCGTGCCGTTCGCGGAGATGATGCGCGCCTGCGCCGAGGCGGACATCGTCGTCTCCGATCGGATGCTGCCGCGCGGCTGCACGCCGCGCTGGCTGCGCGCCGACCTCGGCTTCCTCAGTCGCAGCGGCGGCATCACGATCACGCTCGGCGATCCGCCGGCGCTGGCGACGGTCGCGGAACGGGAAGGGCGGCATCCCTGGGCCTTGCCGCCGCCGGTCGAGCCGCGGCCGGAGCGCGCCGCACCGCCGGCGAAGCCGGGGATGCATTGAGGAGCCGGAGGGTGGACAATTTCGTCAGAATCGCCGCCGGCCTCGACGTCGCCCCCGCTCTGGCCGAGCTGGCGCGCCAGCCGGAGGAGCTCTGGCTGCAGCTCGGCGCCGACGCGCTCCGCTCCATCGCCCTGATCGGCGGGATGGGGGGACGGCGCCTGGAGGCGGAGCTTCCGGAATGCTGGCGGCTGATCGATCATGTCCTTGCGATCGCCGCGGCCGAGCATGGCGACGAGGGGCGGCTTAGCCATTGCCGGATCGGGCTGATGCCGCCCGGCTGCGGCCTCGCGCCGCATTTCGACGGCGTCGATGGGATCTTCGAGCGACGCTACCAGCTCGCGCTCGTTTCCGAGCCGGGTGTCGCGCTGACCGTCGGCGGCGAGACGAAACGGCCGCGGCCGGGCGAGGCCTGGCAGATCGACGCCAGCCGCACCCACAGCGTCCACAACGGCAGCAGCGCCGACCGGATCACCATCCTCTTCGACACCTGCCGCTGAAGGGCCGCGGCAGGGGCGCCGCGTTGCGGCGTGGGTTCGAAGATGGCAAACCGCCGGAGATGCCCGCACCGACCGCCGCTTCCGGGCGCATGCCGCCCTTCCGGATCTATCGCGATTTCCTCCCGCCCGAGGACAATCGCGCGCTGATCGACTGGACGGTCGGCCGCCAGCGCTTCTTCGCGCCTTCGACCTTGGTCGGCCAGATCCACGACCCCAGCCGCCGGTCTTCGATGAGCCTGCAGCCGGCCGCCGGGAAATCGTGGCGGGATCCGATCCGCCGGCGCATCGACGCGCTCGTTCCGGGCTGCTTCGCCGATCTCGGCATCGCCCCCTGCGACGTCTCGCTGAAGCAGTTCGAAATGGTCGCCTATGAGCATGGCGCCTATTTCACGCCCCATATCGACACGATGACCGGGCCGAACCGGGAGGAGGTGGGCGACCGCGTGCTCAGCGGCGTCTATTATTTCCACCGCGAACCGAAGCGCTTCACCGGCGGCGCGCTCCGCATCCACGCCTTCGGCGCCGAGGGTGAGGGAAGCTTCGTCGACGTCGCGCCCGAGCAGAATCTGTTCGTCCTCTTCCCCTCCTGGGCGCGCCATGAGGTGCGGGAGGTCCTCTGCCCGTCGAAGGCGTTCGCGGATTCGCGCTTCGCCGTGAATTGCTGGCTCTACCGCCCGCGCAGGGGCGGCGCCTGACGCGGCGCCCCCCAGCGGTCGCGACCCGCTTTGCCCGATTGCCGCGGACCGGGCGCCTCCTTATGTGTCGCCTTCCCCAGCCAGGGCAGGATCATGACGGGCAGCGACGCACCGACCTTCTCACCGATCAGCTATGAGCGCTTCCTCGCCGACGTCGAGGGCGTGGCCCGGGCGCTGGCGGCGGACGACTGGGCGCCCGACTTCCTGGTCGGGATCGGCCGCGGCGGGCTGGTGCCGGCCGCCTATCTCTCGCACCGGACGGGCATTCCACTGCTTTCGGTCGACCACAGCTCGGGGGAGGTCGGCTTCGCCGACGAATTGCTCGACAAGCTCGCGGCGAAGATCAGGCTCGGCCAGCACCTGCTGATCGTCGACGACATCAACGACAGCGGCGCCACCATCGCCTATCTGCGCGCGGCGATCGAGGCGAAGAGCGGCGATGCCGCCGGCCTGCGCGTCGCCGTGCTGATCGACAATGTCCGCTCCAGCGCGAAGGCCGACTATCGCGGCAGCGCGATCGACCGCAGCCAGGACAAGAGCTGGTTCGTCTTCCCCTGGGAGGCGCTCGGCACCCAGGAATCGCTGGAGGCCGACGCTGCGGCAGTGCCGGAGCGGCTGGCTTAGGCCAGCTTTAAATCCTCCCCGTTCCGGGGCGGATTTGGAAGGGCTCGACCGCTACGCGGATGAGGCGCCTCAATCCGGCTGCATCACGGCCAGCTCGTTGCCCGCCGGATCCCGGAACTGGAAGCGGCGGCCGCCGGGGAAGGCGAAGATCGGGCGGACGATGGTGCCGCCGGCGGCGGTGACCGCGGCGAGGGCGGCGTCGCAATCGTCGACCTGGATCACCGGCAGCGGCGCCTTCGTCGCCTCGGCCGCATCCGCCTGCAGGCCGAGGTCGGTGTCGCCGTTGAGGGTGCAGGCGTAGGTCGGGCCGAAATCGGTCAGCGACCAGCCGAAGGCGCTTTCGTAGAAGCCTTTGACCGTGCCGATTTCCCCGACTGGGAGTTCGACATAGTTGAGCCGCGCCATTCGCTCCTCCTCGATCTCTTGTCGAACGACGGGCGCTCGTCCCAGCTGGACGCGGACGCCCGGTGGACCAGCGGGCGACGCGCATCGTCCCTCGCCGTCCGCTCCGGCACCTGGGCCTGCCCGTGCCCGTCGTAGGTGACCGGCCCGGTCCCGGCGCGCTGCAGCGCCGCGATCAGCAGGCCGACGCAGCGATTGGGCAGGTTCCCGCTCGCCGCGATCGTCACGGCGCGGCCCTGGAGCTGCCGGAAATCGCTGCCGTCGGTGTTGAACACCACCGGCCGTCCCTCGACCGTCGCGGTGCATCGGTCGCCCTGCTGACCCGCCACCAGC
>Ga0213876_10000962_pt1 | contig 18958 bp, 16 predicted proteins | sample BarmaccomBMRX_R9_FD_160113 | JGI IMG/M metagenome (GOLD analysis project Ga0213876, IMG submission 160113) | Root-associated microbial communities from Barbacenia macrantha in rupestrian grasslands, the National Park of Serra do Cipo, Brazil - RX_R9 | ecosystem: Host-associated > Plants > Roots... | reverse complement strand
GCCGAGGCCCGCCCCGATCACCGCAACCTGTAGTCCAATCCTCATCTTTGCCGATACGCTTGCCGGCCCGCCGCCGAATCAGAATAACCCGGAAACGCAATTCCCGATCACCCGCAGCCGGTGAGCGCGAGTGCCGGCCGGCGACCCGATAAGGAGCGAATTGATCATCGGCCGGCAATCACCGATCGTCTTCCTTAATGGTTTCCAAAACGCCTTCGCGCATCATCTTCGCTTCGAGCGAACTTTCGGCCGACATGTTTTATGCGACGCGCTTTTCCGTGCCGGACCCCTTCCTGTTTCTGGAACAGAACGGCAGGAAAACCATTGTGCTCAGCGATTTGGAGGTGGACCGGGGCCGGTCGGAGGCCGCGGTCGACGAAGTGGTTTCGTTGTCGGCCCTCGAAAAGACGTTGGAAAAGAAGCTCAAGACCAAACCGTCCGTCGGCCAGACGCTGGCGAGCTTCGTGCGCGGGCGGCGGGTGCGCAAAGCATTGGTGCCGGCGAATTTCCCATTGGAACTGGCGGTCACCTTTAACCAGCACGGGATCGAGCTGGAGCCCAGGTCGGGCCTATTCTGGCCGGCCCGGGAATTCAAGACCGCGGCAGAGCTCAAAGCGCTCCGGAACGCCATCCGAATCACGGAGATCGGCCTGGCGCGCGCCTATGAGGTGTTGCGTGCCTCTGAGATCGGGCCCGGGCGCCGGCTCGTTTGGGCCGGACAGAAACTCACTTCTGAACGGCTGCGCGCCGAGATCGATTGCGCCATCCTGCGGGCCGGCGGGTTGGCCGTCGGCACGATCGTCGCCGGAGGCAGCCAGGCCTGCGACCCGCACCAGCGCGGCAGCGGACCCTTAATGGCCAATGCCTTGATCATTCTCGACGTGTTCCCGAAAGACACGCATACCGGCTTTTACGGCGACCTTACCCGAACGGTCGTGCGCGGGCGCGCTTCCGACGCGCAGCGCCGCCTTTGGGAGACGGTCCTGGCAGGCCAGAAATTCGCGTTGGAAAACATCCGCGCCGGCGAACCCGGCCAGACGCTGCAGGATAAGGTCCGGCAATATTTCACCGATCAAGGGTACCCGACCGAAATCAAGGACGGGCGCTGGACCGGCTTTTTCCATGGACTCGGCCACGGTTTGGGCCTGGACATTCACGAATCACCGCGCATCGCCTTAACCGACTTCAAGGCGGGGCAGGTTTTTACCGTCGAGCCCGGGCTTTACCTCCCGGGAATCGGCGGCGTCCGCCATGAAGATGACGGCGTCGTGACCGAAGGAGGTTTCCGGGTGTTGTCGAATTTTGAAAAGGTGCTGGAGCTGTAGGCGCCCGGATCCGCTCGCTCGGCGGCCTGCGCTCAAGCGGGTGGTTGCGCCTCGCCGGTTGGCGCAGTTTAAAACCGGGTCAGGGTGCAGGCCAGAACCACGATCCCATAAAGCACCCCGGCGATGGTCGCGGCGCGCCAGCGGACGGGAGATTTCGAAAACCAGGAAATCTGGTCCCGCAACAAATACGGTTTTCCCACCCAGAACATCCCGATGATGATCCAGGCGTACGCCAGCACCACCAGGAAAAGGCGTGTTTCCTGAGGCTTAAGAAACGCGGCGGAAAGGATCGGCTCACCGGCAAGTAAAAAGAGGATGCCCAGGGCGCGCACGGCCAGGAACTCTTGCACGTACAACGCCGTGAGCACCGAAAGCACCGGGATGATGATCTCGAGCAGGCGGCGAGCCCCCGAAAATTCTCCCAGGTCCATGTTCCAGGCGAGCCAGAAGCTCCAGAGGGCCGCGACGGCGATCAGAATTATGCCCCAGGAACGCGAACGGGGAAAACGTTCCAGCCAGGCTTGGGTCCGGGCCGGCCACACCAGGCCGATTCCATGCACAGCCAACAGCCAGAGACCCACCGCCAGGCCGATCGTGTGAAGAGTAAACTGGTAAATGCGCGGCGGGTAATCCATGAAAATTCAAATGGCGGTCTCGACTTTTCCGTACAGGGTGTACCCGGTCGAGTGCTCGATTTCCAAGTCTACCAAGCGGCCGATCAGACGGTCGTTCCCATCGAACACGGCAATCTTGTTGCCTCGGGTGCGGCCACTCAGCCGGTGCGGGTTCGTCTTACTGGGTCCCTCGCAAAGGATTTCCACCTTTTGCCCCACGAAAACTTCGCCCCGACGTTTGGCCCAGGCATTGACCACCCCGAGCAGATCGTGGTTCCGGGCTTCTTTCACCGGGTCGGGAACCTGCGCGGCCATGGCCGCCGCCGGCGTGTTTTTCCGTGGCGAATACTTGAAGACGAACGCGTTGTCGAATCCGACCTGCTCAACCAGGGCCCGTGTCCGGCCGTAATCCTCATCGGTTTCACCGGGGAACCCGACGATGATGTCGGTCGTGATCGCCATACGCGGCGTGGCGCTCCGGATCTCGTCTACCAGAGAAAGGTATTTCTCCGCCGTGTATGTACGGTGCATCGCTTTCAGGATGGGGTTTGAACCTGACTGCAACGGCAGGTGAATGTGCTCGACCAGCTTGGGCAGGTAACCGAAGGCGGCAAGCAGGTCTTTGCGAAACCCGACGGGGTGAGGCGACGTGAACCGCAGACGCTGCAAGCCCTCAACTTCATGGACCGCTTCGAGCAACTGCACGAAAGGGCCCTTATTCTCCAGCTTCGGAAACTCGTGCCGGCCGTACAGGTTGACGATCTGGCCGAGCAGCGTCACCTCGCGCACGCCCCGGTCCACCAGCCGGCGCACCTCCTCGACGATCTCGGCGATCGGCCGGCTGCGTTCGGCGCCGCGGGTGTAAGGAACGATGCAGAAGGTGCAATGCATGTTGCACCCCTGCATGATCGAGACAAAGGCGCTCACCGGTTGAGCGGCCGTCAGGTGGTCGCGAATTGCATTCTGAGAACCGTGCTCCTCGTCGACGTCGACGATCGTGAAGCGCAAGTCATCAAACCTGGCGTGGAGCTTGCGTTCCCAGAGTTCGTCCACATAGTCGGCAACACGATGGAACTTTTGCGTACCCACCACCAGGTCCAGGTGCGGTACCTCCTTGAACAGCGACGCCCCGCGGCTTTGGGCCATGCACCCCAGAAACCCGTACACCACGGGCCGTTTCCGCGAGAGCGCACCGAGCATACCCATCTTGCCGAGCGCCTTTTGTTCGGCCAGATCGCGGACGCTGCAGGTGTTCAATAGCACCACGTCGGCGTCGGCCTCGTGCGTCGTGATCACGTGGCCGCGGTCCAGCAGCATCTGCGCGACCTGCTCGGAATCGCGCTCGTTCATCTGGCAGCCGTACGTCTTGATGTAAACCTTGGCCATGGGTCCGGAGGAGCGCGTAACCTAAGCGCAACTGGCCAACTGTCCAGTCGACGGCCGCATTTAACTCACCAGAGCGCGCTCCCGGAGACGTTTGCGTTCGACGAATCCGCCAACGATAATGCAAAGCTCGTAAAGCAGGTACATCGGCGCACCCATCATCGCCATGGAGACTGCATCCGGCGTCGGGGCCAGAAATGCCGCGGCCACAAAGATGAGCAGAAACGCGTAGGCCCGGGTCCGGCGGAGACGGCTGACCGAAACGATGCCAAGCCGGACCAGGACAAGGACCACCACCGGCAGTTCAAAGGCAATGCCGAACCCGACGCACGCCTGCGTCACAAAAGAGAAGTAAGAGCGCACGTTCCACGTCGGCGTCCAATTCATCGACTGGGCATCATGGAAAAAGAACCGGAGCGTGGGCGGCAACACGAAGAAATAGGCAAAGACCACCCCGGCGACAAACAGGCCGAAGCCGACCAGAACGGCGGGCAGCATAGCCTGCTTCTCCTGCGGGGTTAAAGCCGGCAACACAAAACTGCCTGCGAAATAGATCAGGAAAGGGAACGCAAGCACGATCCCGGCGTAGAAGGCGAGCTGAAACGAAATCGTCATCGAATCAGCAACGCCGAGCGAGATAAGGGTGCGCACCAGGTTGGGATCCAGAGCCAGCAACGGCCGCTGCAGCAGGTGCGCCAGTTGTATACGGAAACAGAAAGCCACGCTCATCGCCACCGCCAGCGCAATGCCCATCTTGATCAGAACCCAGCGCAGGTCTTCGAGGTGATCGAGGAACGGTTTGACCGCCCCCGGGTCGTTGCCTTCCCGAAATTTAAATAGATTTGAAAGTCTCATCCAACCAGGCCCTTTGCCATCAGCCGGGCGAAGAGTGCCAGCGTGTTTGCATCCTGAATAATGTTTTCAGCAATCATCTGACGCAACTCGCCGGCCGAAAATTCCTTCGTCTCAGCAATAAACTCAGTTTCATCCGGACGTCTGCCGATCCGGGAAAGGCGCACCGGTCTGGCCATAAAAAGGTGCTGCTTTTCGTCCGTGAAGCCGTGGGAAGAATAAAATTGCCCCAGGTAAGTGAGCGCGCCGTCGCCGGCTAAAGCGTACCCGGCCTCCTCCGCCAGCTCCCGAACGGCGGTTTCCCGGAGGTTTTCCAGGGTCGGTTCCGCCTCTCCGTCAAATTGGCCCGCCGGGAATTCCCAGGATAGCCGGCGCACCGGAATTCGCGCCTGGCGGATCAGGACGAAGTTGCCGGACTCCGTAACCGGTGCGATGACGACCGCTTGTTTGCGCCGGACGGTGATCCAATGCCGGACGCGCTGGTCGCCCGGAACGCGAACCTCCTCGGAGCGCACCTCCAGGTAGGGACTCCGGTAAACGGGCTCGGAGGAAACCACTTCCCATCCGGGCTGAGCATCGGGGTTAGCCATCCAGCCGGTTCTCCCATTCGGTCAGTTCCCGATTCAGGTTGTCCGGCGAAGGCGCCCCGGCCGCCGTGCGGCTCTGGAGCGATCGGTCGACGTTCAACACCCCAAAAACGCCCGGGCCGAATTTGTCGCTGAACCGTTGAAACTCGGAAAGGTCCAGCTCGGCAAACCCCCGTTTCCGGGCAAGCGAGTAGGCAACCAGTTTGCCGATGACCTCGTGAGCCTGGCGAAAGGGCAGCCCGTGCAGAACCAGGTAGTCTGCGAGGTCAGTGGCCAGGAGCGCCGGGTCGGCGGCGGCCGCTTTTGCCTGGTCGAGGTCAACCTCAATCTCCTCCACCATCCCGGCATAGACCTCGAGGATGAGCTTTATCTGGTCGACGGCGTCGAAAACGGCCACCTTGTCCTCCTGCAAATCACGGTTGTAAGTCATCGGAAGCCCCTTAAGGATGGTGAGCAGCGTGGTGAGATCACCAATTAACCGGCCGCTCTTTCCCCGAGTCAATTCGCACACGTCCGGATTTTTCTTTTGCGGCATCAGGCTCGACCCGGTGCTGTACCCGTCGCTGATGCGCACAAACCGGAACTCGCTCGAAGCAAACAAGATAAGGTCTTCACTCAGCCGGGAGAGATGGACCCCCGTCAGTGCCACGACAAACAAGGTTTCCGCCGCGAAATCGCGATCACCGACGGCATCCATGCTGTTGTGCGTGAGGGCCGGAAACCCAAGAAGTTCCGCCACGTAAGCGCGGTCGAGCGGAATGGTCGAACCGGCAATGGCTCCGGATCCGAGCGGTAAAACGTTGATCCGCTTGCGGGCGTCCTGCAGGCGATCGGCATCCCGCTGCAGCATTTCGACATAGGCCAGCAGGTGGTGGGCAAAGGGAACGGGCTGCGCCCGCTGCAGATGGGTGTAACCCGGGATGATGGCGTCCTGAAAACGCCGGCCCAGCCGCACGAGGACCCGCTGCAGGTCACGAATCAGGCGTCCGATCACGTCGACCTCCGACCTGAGGTACAGACGAAGGTCAAGGGCCACCTGATCGTTCCGGCTCCGGGCGGTATGCAGTTTCGCGCCGGCCGGACCGATCCGTTCCGTCAGGGCCGCTTCAATGTTCATGTGGACGTCTTCCAGTTCCGGCCGGAACGGGAAAGTGCCTGCCTCAATTTCGTCCTCGATCTGCCGGAGGCCCTGCTCGATCTGCCGGCGTTCATCGCCGGTCAGCAGCTGCGCTTTCTCCAATGCTCGGGCATGCGCGATCGATCCTTCGATGTCGTGCCGGTAAAGGCGCCAGTCAAACGAGATGGACTCGGTGAAACGTTGGACGGCCGCAGCGGTCTCTTGTTGAAAACGTCCTTTCCACATAGCGGACGTCACTATACACAAAATCCGTCACACGGCGGCCACAACGGGTTCGGCGGGCACAACGACAAGTTCACACGGCGAACACGGCGGGCCACGGCGAACACGGCGGAAGAAGATTACCCGCCACCTCGGCAAGGATTACGCCGTCTTTGCCCCGGAGCGGCGGCGAGAATATCCGGCACCAAAGTTCCAGGCTACTACCAACCGCCGCTCCGGGGCAAAGACGGCGTAGGTTCCCGACGTCCCTAACCGGCAGCCCCCATTTGCGGCATTTTTTCCCGCCGTGGTCCGCCGTGTTCGCCGTGTGAACTCTGTCGTTGTGCCCGCCAAATCGCTGCGGCCGCCGTGTGACCGAACCTCACTTATCCAGGTAGCTGCTGGTCTCGTACCTGGCTTTCCAGGCATCAAGCGACTCTTCGGACAGGCTGCGCACATGCTGCGAGATTCGCTGCACCCTTTCCTGAGTCAATCGCAACATGCGCAGATCGGCTTCCGGCTTGCGAGAGGATAAAGAGATGTTCATCTGGATTACCGCGAGCTCATTGTTGATCCGGTCCTGAAGCATGCGGGTAATCTCCTGAATGGCCTGATGGCGAACCGCCCGTTGGCGCCGGCGCAGCGCCCAGAAAACCACCCCGTGCAGGCCACCGATGACGATCATCGCGGCCATGGCAGCCTGCCACGGCTGACTGAAGGTGGGCTGTAACAACATAAGCGTGCCCCCGATGAAGGCGGTACCGAAACTGCAAAGCCAAACCTCTGCGGTGTCGAGGGAGGGCTTTAATGGGGAACGAACTGAACTGGTCGATCCTTGCATACCAATCTTTGTACTTTTCCTATTTTGTATAAATACTGTAACAAAAAGGTTGAGTGTTCAAGTGATTTGGAAGGCCAGTTAAAAAAAATTTTTGCGCCCGCCGGGCGGTGCGATTCCCCTCTCGAGGTGTCAACCTTCGAGATTGAAGCCGGCGTGGACGATCTTTGCACCTTCCTCAACCCGGTTTTCATCGACGATGACCGAAATTTTGATCTCGGAGGTGCTGATCATCTGGATATTGATGCCCGCCTTGGCCAGCATGTCGAACATCCGTGCAGCGACGCCCGTATGCGAGCGCATCCCGATGCCGACGACGCTTAGCTTGGCGATCCCGCCCTGGGCGGTGAAACCGCGTGCCCCGATTTCGGTGACCACCGGACCGAGAAAGCTCGTGATTTTTGGAACCTCGTCGGCGTGCGTGGTGAAAGAAATGTCCGTGGTGCCTTCCGCCGAAACATTTTGCACGATCATGTCAACGTTGACGTTGTGGGAAGCGATCTCCGAAAAGATCCGGGAGGCGATTCCGGGCTCGTCGGGTACGTGGCTGATCGTGACCTTGGCCTGCCGGCGATCAACGCTCACGCCGCGGATCACCACCTTTTCCATGCTGCTGGTTTCCTCTTTCACGATGGTGCCTGGCTGATGGTTGAAACTGCTTCGGACTTCAAAAATAACCCCGAATTTTTTTGCAAACTCGACGGAGCGGGACTGCATGACCTTCGATCCGAGGCTGGCCATCTCGAGCATCTCGTCGTAAGAAATCTCGGGGATTTTGCGTGCGGATTTTACGATGCGCGGATCGCAGGTGTAAACGCCGTCGACGTCGGTGAAAATCTGGCAAAGATCCGCCTTGAGCGCTGCGGCGAGGGCAATGGCCGTCAAATCCGAGCCTCCTCGGCCCAGGGTGGTGATCTTTCCCTCCAGACTCTGGCCCTGAAATCCGGCCACGATCACGATTTGCCCTGCCTCCAGCAGCGAAAGGATGCGTTCGGGCGAGATGTTGGCGATCTTGGCTTTGGTGTGGACTCCGTCGGTTACGATTCCGGCTTGCGCGCCGGTGAGGGAGGCGGCGGTTCCGCCGAGCCCGTTGATGGCCATGGCCGTAAGGGCGATCGTCGTCTGCTCGCCGGTGGCAAGCAGGACGTCCATCTCCCGTTCCGTCGGATGCGGCGCGACCTGCCGGGCCAGTTTGATCAGGTTGTCGGTAACGCCGGACATGGCCGAGACGACCGCCACGACGCAGTTGCCGGCGCGCTGGGTGGCCAGAATGCGTTCCGCAACTTTGACGATTCGATCCGGGTTCCCGACCGATGTACCGCCGTATTTTTGAACGATGAGGCTCACCGGCATCTCTCCAGAATTCGTAATACCGCGGCCTTGTCTGCGGCCGCCGGGTACGGCTGGAAACCGGCCGAAAGAATCGTGGCCACGTCCTTGAGACCGTGGCCCGTGACGGTGCAGACCACCGTGGCGCCGGGCGGCAACTGGTGAAACGGGCAGCGCTGGCACCGTCCCGGTGAACAGCAGCGCAGCAACCCGGCGACCGAGGCGGCGCTGGCCGGCTCCACGAACACACCTTCTTCGGCCGCCAGCCACCGTTGGGCCTGCAGAATCTGTTCGTCGGAGACGATGTCGATCGCCCCGCGGGAATCTTGGATGGCTCCGGTTGCGCCGGTCCAGCTCGCCGGATTGCCGATCCGGATAGCCGAGGCGGCGGTTTCCGGCTGCGGCACGACCCGTTCGTAGTAGATCGGCGCGGCGCCGGCCGCCTGGAAGCCGGTCATCCTGGGGAGTTTTTGAGCGCGGCCCGCCCGCTGGTACTCCTGGTATCCGAGCCAGTACGCGGTGATGTTCCCGGCGTTACCGACCGGCAAGAGGTGCAGGTCCGGGGCGTCACCGAGCGCGTCTACAATCTCAAAAGCCGCGGTTTTCTGACCGGCGATCCGGTTGGGGTTGATCGAGTTGACGATCGCGGTGCCAGGTTCCTGAGCGAGCTCGCGGACGAGGCGCAAACAATCGTCGAAATTGCCGTCCACCTCAATGACGGTTGCTCCGTAGATGTAAGCCTGGGCGAGCTTGCCCGGCGCGATCTTCCCGCGCGGCAGCAGTACGGCACACACCAGGCCGGCCCGGGCAGCGTACGCGGCAGCTGAAGCTGAGGTGTTTCCGGTGGACGCGCAGACGATCAGCCGGGCACCGGCCTCCACGGCCTTGCTCATTGCGACCGTCATCCCGCGGTCTTTAAAGGAACCCGTCGGATTCAGCCCTTCAAATTTAAGATAAACCTGGCAGTCTGCGCCCAGAAGCGCGCTCAATTTCGGCGAATGGATGAGCGGAGTGGACCCCTCCCCCAGTGAGATGACCGGGGTGGCGGTGGTGACCGGCAGAAACTCGCGGAACCGGTGGATCACTCCGCCGGTGGCGGTCGCCGGAGAGGCTGGTGTGCAAACGGCTGTGGTCATGACAGAACCCAAAACAAAACGGGTTCGGCTTTGACGCAACTTAAGGCTGCAATTTTTGCCACCGCATCCTGCATTTGGCCGAAAGGCGCGTCGTGGATGATGAGCACCAGCGGCACGGCCGACTTTTCGTGGCTTTCCGGTTGGATGACCGAGGAGATGCCGATCTGGTGCTGGCCCAAAATACCGGCGATCTGGGCAAGGACCCCGGGGCGGTCATCCACGGTCAGCCGCAGGTAAAATCCGGAGCTCACGGAGCGGATCGGGCGGCATTTGCCGTAAAGGGTGTGCTGAGTAAACCCGAAGGCTTTTCCCCGCGTGTTCAACCAGACGGCAGCCTGGGAAAGGTCGCTGATGACGGAGCTTGCCGTCGGATCCTGGCCGGCGCCGCGTCCATAGAACAACGTCTCGCCGACGACGTCACCCCGGACCATGAGCGCGTTAAACACGCCGTTAACCGAAGCGAGAACGTGCTGCTTCGGGACGAGCGTCGGGTGAACCCGCACCTCGATGGACGCATCTGCGTGTGCACGGATGGTAGCGACCAGTTTGATCCGGTAACCCAGACCGTCAGCGAAGCGAATATCGATGGCCGACACTTTTGTGATGCCTTCGACGTAAACGTCTGCCGCCGTGATCCAGAAACCGTAGGCGAGCGACGCCAGAATGATCGCCTTGTGCGCAGCATCCCACCCGCTGATGTCGAGCGTAGGGTCGGCCTCGGCGTAGCCCTCTTTCATCGCCTCTTCCAGCGCCGGCGGGAAATCAATGGCCGCTTCGGTCATTCGCGTCAGGATGTAATTGCTGGTGCCGTTCAGAATGGCATGGATGGCCTGGATGTGATTACCGATGAATCCCTCACGAATCGAGATGATGATCGGAATCCCGCCGGCGACCGCGGCCTCAAAAAAAACCGGCACACCAAGTTCGGCCGCCGCCTCGAACAGCTTTGCGCCGTGCTCAGCCAGCAGCGCCTTGTTGCCGGTAACCACCGGTTTTTTGGCCTTCAGAGCACGCAGACATAAATCGTAAGCCACGTCGACGCCCCCGATAAGCTCGACGACGATTTGCACGTTCGGATCGTCCACCAGGGCATTCAGATCCGTGGTAAGCAGCTTGGGCGAGACCGTGATGGCTCGGGCCCGTACGGGATTACGAACCGCGATACGTTCGACCTGCAGGTCGAGGCCCAGACGCTCCGAGATCAGGACGCGATTCTGCCCGAGATGCCGGTAAACGCCGCTGCCTACCGTACCGAGGCCTGCCAAACCGATGCCGATCTGCCGCATAAAAAAGAGGGCGACTCTCGCGAAACCAAGCGCCGCTGTAAAGGCAATATTTCAAAGGGCATCGAAAGCCCGGGAGCAGCGATCTTCGATCCCTCCCGGCTGTCCGGCACCACCCGGCAGACCATCCTCTGCCGGTGAATGAAAGGTGAATTGGAGTGGAACAACGGTCAACAATGGCGAACAAGCGTGCCCGGGCCGGATTTGTTCTTGGATTCACCCGGCCCGCTAAGGAGTTGTTCACACGGTTATTCGACCGTCAAAGCGGCTTCCAGAGCGGCTTGGCGGCAAATCGGCTGAGTCATTCACACCCTTAAGATGAAGAAGTCTTGGGTGGCTAAACACAAAACTTCTTTCATCAGGATGTGAGTAACCCGGTACTGGTAACGGGTAATTCGTAACGGGTTACTGGTTGCTGGTGCCGGGAAACGATCTGACGCCGGCGTGCAGGTGAACGCTTGATCCGATCGGAGTTCCCTCTCCCACCCGCACCAGTTACCCGCCACGCGTTACTCAGGGGTCCCCTCTCCCATCCGGAACACGCTGCGGGTTACTCGGCGCTCAATGCCTTGCCGGCACCAGTTACGAGTTACCCGCTACCCGTTTCGCGTCACTCAAATGTGGATCGCCAGGTTGAACGCTGCGCCGGTTGCTTCATGGACGGCTTCGCTTAGCGTCGGGTGCGCGTGGATGGTGGCCTCGATTTCCTCGTAAGTTGCCTCCAACGACATCGCCAGGGTTAACTCCGCGATCAATTCGGTCGCCTCCGGGCCGATGATGTGCGCCCCCAGGATCTCGCCGTGCGGTTCGCCGATGATCAGCTTGACGTACCCTTCCGATTCACCAACCGCCAGCGCCTTCCCGCTCGCCGAGAACGGGAACTTGCCGATCCTGTATTTGAGCCCTTTATCCTTGGCGGCTCGCTCCGTCAGACCGGCACTGGCCACCTGGGGCTGGCAATACGTGCAGCCCGGGAAGAGCGTAACTTTCTTCGGGCGATGGTCGGTGAACAGGCCCTCAACCGCCTGGATCGCTTCCCAGCTGGCCACGTGGGCCAGCCAAGGCGGCCCGATGACGTCGCCCGCGGCGTAGATGCCGGGAACGGTGGTCTGATAACGGTCGTCCACCTGAATGTAGCCCCGTTTATCGCGATTGATCTGTTCCGGCATCTTCGGAACCAGCGGAATCACCCCGATGGCGACGATGGTGCAGTCGGCTTCCAGCGTCTGAGCCTTGGCACCTTCGATGCCGATTCTCACGCGTTTTCCGTCGCTCTCAGTTTTGGTAACCTTGGTATTGGTGAAAATCTTGATGCCCTGTTTGGTCAGCGCCTTTTCAAGCGTCTTGCTGATCTCTTCGTCCTCCACAGGGAGAACGTTCGGCAGCATTTCCACCAGCGTTACGTCGGTGCCGTAAGCATTGTAGAAGTAGGCAAACTCAACGCCGATCGCCCCTGCCCCGATGATGATCATTCGTTCCGGACGCGGATCCAGGATCATCGCATCGTGGCTGGTCACCACGGTTTTTCCATCCACGGCCAACCCCGGCAGCTCACGCGCAACCGCCCCGGTGGCGATCAGGATGGCTTGGCCTTCGATGTTCTGGGCCTTGCCGTCGGCACCGCGGTAGCTGACCTTGCCCGGGCCATCGACAACCGCTTCACCCCGCAGATAATCGATCTTGTTCTTTTTAAACAGGAACTCGACTCCCCCTGCCAGTTTGTCGGCTACGCCCCGGCTTCGTCCGATCACCTTCTGCCAGTCGAAGGACAGGTTGTCGAATTTGAAGCCGTAATCCCCTGCCCGGTGCCGGAGGACGTGGTAAATCTCGGCGTTTCGCAGTAACGACTTGGTCGGGATACATCCCCAATTGAGGCAGGTGCCTCCCGCGCGTTCTTTTTCAACACAGGCGACCTTCTTTCCCAGTTGCGCCGCGCGGATCGCGCCGACATAACCGGCGGGTCCGCCGCCGACCACAATCAGATCGTATTTCATAGGTGTACCACGTCAGACCAACAGCAGGACCGGGTTCTCGAGTAATTTCTTGAGTTCGGCGAGGAACTGTGCGCCGATCGCACCGTCCACCACGCGGTGGTCGCAGCTGATGCCCACGGTAATCCGCTGGCCGGCCCGGATCGTACCGTCGCCGCCGACGACCGGTTTCTTCACGATGGTCCCGACCGAAACGATCAGCGATTGCGGCGGATTGATGATCGCGAAGAACTGCTCCACCCCGTAGCCGCCCAGGTTGGAAACGGTGATCGTTCCGCCCTGGTAGTCCTCAGGTTTAAGCTTTTTCGATCGCGCCTTGCCCGCCAGATCTTTGATTTCGGAGCTGATCCGGCCGATCGATTTGGTCTGCGCCTGCCGGATCACCGGGGTGACCAGCCCATCTTCAACCGCCACGGCGCAGGCCAGCTGAACGTTCGCAAACTGGACAACGGCGTCGCCGTCAAAGCTGGCATTGGCTTGCGGTACCTTGGTGGCGGCCTGTGCTGTCGCTTTGAGGAAAAAGTCGTTGACCGTCAGCTTCGGCTGGCCCGCAGCTTCCAGCGTTGCGTTCAGTTCCTGGCGGAGTTTCACCATCGGCTCCGCATCAATGTCGGCCTGCAGGTAGAAATGCGGAATGGTCGTCTTTGCCTCAAGCAGGCGCGTGGCAATCGCGCGCCGCATGCCGGTCAACGGGATCCGTTTGTCTTCCGGCGCCGCCGCAACCGGCTGAGGGGCCGCACTTGGGGCTTTGGCCGGGGCCGGAGCGGCAGCGGGCGGAGCCGCTTCGGGCTGCTTTGCCTTGGCCGGGGCTCGCTCGCCGGCCTGGCGCACGTCGGCCTGCACGATCCGGCCACCCGGACCCGTACCGCTGATCGTGCTCAAATCGACCTTGAGTTCAGCGGCGAGTTTCTTGGCCAAAGGCGACGCCTTGACCCGTTGTTCGTCCTCGGCGCCGGCGGCTTTCGCCGGTGCCTGGCCGCCGTCGGTGGTCCCGACTTTCTCCTCCTCGCGGCTGCGCTTTTCCTCGCGCTGGTCCTCGGCGCCGGCCGCCTGAGCCCCTTGCGCGGAGGCAGGCGGTTGCCCGGCTTCGCCCCCCTTCGGGACAGCCCCTGCGGGCGCCGCTTTTTCCGCTTTCTGTGCAGGACCGGGTTCGCCGGACGGTTTCCCCTCCCCGGGCGCGAGAAGAAGGGCAAGTTTCTGCCCGATCTCAACCTTTTGGCCTTCCTGGACAAACACTTCGCTCAGGATTCCCTCGTCAAAAGCCTCCATCTCCATGGTGGCTTTGTCGGTTTCGACTTCGGCGAGAATGTCGCCGATCTCAACTTGGTCTCCAACGTTTTTCACCCAGCGGACCAATGTGCCTTCGGTCATGGTGTCGCTGAGTTTTGGCATCTCAATCGTGATTGGCATGGCGGGGGTTTAGCTGGCGCTAGCAGATTTGGAGGACTTTGGCGATTACGCGTTGTGACTCGGGCAGTTGGCGGCGTTCGACCGGCGGGCTGTAAAAGGCGGGTGCGTCGATCGTCGAGACGCGGCCGATTGGGGCGTCCAGGTCGTCGAAGGCCTTCTCTTGAATCATGGAAGCCAGCTGGGCGTCTACTCCGCAAAATGGCCGATTCTCCTCGACCAGGACGGCCCGGTGCGTCTTGCGTACCGACGACAGGACCGCTTCTTCATCCAAGGGGCGAATGGAGCGCAGATCGACCACCTCGGCATCGATATCATACTCAGCCGCAAGTAGTTCCGCCGCCTTCAAACAGGTCAGGACGGGACGGCCGTGCGCGATCAGGCTGACGTCCTTGCCTGCGCGTTTTACGTCGGCCTTGCCCAAAGGAATGAGGTAATCTTTTTCGTCCGGCACTTCCCACTTCTCCCCGTAAAGGAGCGTGTTTTCCATGAACATGACCGGATCGTTGTCACGGATGGCGGTTTTGATCAACCCTTTGGCGTCCGCGGCCGTGGCGGGCACCACCACCTTCAAGCCCGGCATGTTCGCCAGCATGTTTTCAGGCGTGTGAGAATGGGTGGCGCCTACGCTGGTGCCGCCGTTGGCCGGACCCCGAATCACGATGGGCACATTGATCAGCCCGCCCGACATGTACCGGACGCAGCCGGCGTTGTTGATGATCTGGTCGAAAGCGACATAAGCGAAGCTCCAGAACATGAGTTCCATTACCGGCCGCAGGCCCAGCATCGATGCGCCGATCCCCATGCCGATAAAGCCGGCCTCGCTGATCGGTGTGTCGACCAGCCGTTTGTCACCCCATTTTTTCCAGAGGCCTTCGGTCACTTTGTAAGCGCCGTTATACTGGGCAACTTCCTCGCCCAGGATCACAACGTTCTCGTCCCGGGCGAGCTCTTCGTCGAGGCCCGCGCGCAACGCTTCACGATAGGTCAGTAACGCCATGTTCTTCTATCTATGTCCGGATCAGGTGTTAAAGAAATAGGCGCCGTGCTTGGCGGCCTCCGTCTGGTGATCAACTTCGTAATACACGTTCTTTTGAATTTCTTCCTCTGACGGGAACGGGCTCTGCTCGGCGAATACCGCCGCGTGGTTGGCCTCTTCGCGAGCCTGGCGGTCGATTTCCTCGTAATCGGCCTCCGTAATCAGCCCTTCCTGCTCCAGGTGCCGCCGCCAGATCTGGATCGGATCGTGCTGCGTCTTGTACCGGTCGATCTCCTCGGGCGTCCGGTACTTTTTCGCGTTGGCATCCGCCACCGAATGGCCGTAGTACCGGTAAGTCCGGACCTCAAGCATCGTGGGCTCGGAACGTTCGTGGGCCCGCTCAATCGCCGGCAGGGTCTTGGCCCGTACCTCATAGATGTCTTCGCCTTCGAAGACGTCCCAGGCGATGTCGTACGCTTCGGCCCGTTGCGCCAGGCTGCCGCGATAAGCCGAAGAGCGCTTCAGGCTGGTGCCCATGGAGTAACCATTATTCTCGATGATGTAGATGACCGGGAGTTTAAACAACGCCGCCAGGTTCAACGACTCATGGAACGGTCCCTGGTTGATCGCGCCGTCCCCGAGATAACAGAGGCAACAGCCTTTCAGGCCTTTGTATTTAAGGGCGTAGGCAATTCCGAGCCCCAGGGGGGTCTGGCCGCCCACGATGCCGTGGCCGCCCCAGAAACGTTTGTCCGGGGCAAAGAAGTGCATGGAACCGCCTTTGCCTCTGGAGCAACCGGTGATCTTGCCGAAAAGTTCAGCCATGCATTCTTCCATGGTCATTCCCATGCAAAGCGCGTGGCCGTGATCGCGGTAGGCGGTGATGACGTGGCCATTCTCGCCTAATAACGAGGTCGTTCCGACGGCAACGGCTTCCTGGCCGGAATAAAGGTGCAGGAACCCGCCCATTTTACCAAGGTTATAATACTTGAGCGACGTCTGCTCGAAGCGCCGGATGCGGCACAAATCACGGAGGAACTTAATTTTTTGCTCCTTTGAGAGGCCTTGGTTGATCGCGGCGTCTGCATGTACGGAAGAGTCGGCCAGGGTATCCATGGTAAGGTCAGTAGGTTAAATGCTCGGCGTAAACGTGAGGGTTTTCGGAGGGAACCAGAAGGTACGGTGAAAAGCCGGAATTGCCAGGGTCCGAAGCCCGGAGCCGGGGATCAACGGGGCGGGGGGAAGGCTGGTGGCTCGAAACATGACGCCGAAATTGTGCAACGGGGCAGGGCGGAAATCAACGCGAGACCCACATTTCCCGCGCCGGAATCGGGCTTCATCCGGGGCAACACAAAACAAAGATGTTTTTTGGGCTGCCATGCCCGCACGATCCATTGTTCCACGTGGAACAAAAGGCGGGCACGGCGGCACGGGGCGGGCACAACGACGGAGTTCACGCGGTCACACCACGGGCACAGCGACTTGGCGGGCACGGCGACTGAGTTCACACGGCGACCACGGCGAACCACGGCGAACACGGCGGGAAGAGGAGAGGGTTCGGAGGTCGGGGTTCGGAGTTCGGAGCGGCAGCCTTGGGGGCAAGCTGCCGACGTCAAGACCCGGGTTGGTGGATCGCTCTCTCCTCCGCCGGCGTGTTCCACGGAAAGGCGGACCCAGGTATACGACGCCTCCGAACCCCAAACCCCGAGCTCCGAACCCCGACCTCCGGACCCTTCCTCTTCCCGCCGTGGTCGCCGTGGTTCGCCGTGGTCGCCGTGTGAACTCAGTCGCCGTGCCCGCCGTGTGAGGGTTTTGCGCTTCCGGACGGGATGGGGCATGTTCAACGCGTGTTTAGGTTTCCGAAATCGTACGACGTCATCATCATCGGTGCCGGCCATGCCGGGCTGGAAGCGGCGGCAGCGGCGGCCCGGCTCGAATGCCGGACGCTGATGCTCACGCAGAACCTGGACACCATCGGCCAGATGTCGTGCAACCCGGCCATTGGCGGCCTGGCCAAAGGGCACATGGTCAGGGAAATCGATGCCCTGGGCGGCTGGATGGGGGAGAACACGGATGCGACCGGGATCCAGTTCCGGATGTTGAACTCCAACAAAGGGCCGAGCGTCCGCGCGCCGCGGGCACAGTGCGACAAAAAAGCTTATCAGTTCCGGATGAAAGCGCTGGCCGAGCGGCAGCCCGGGCTCGACCTGTACCAAGCAAACGCGAGCGAGATCCTGGTCGAGGACGGCCAGGCCGCCGGGGTGCGCACCAACCTGGCGGTGGAGTTCCGGGCCCGCGCAGTCGTGGTAACTACGGGTACTTTCATGCGGGGCCTTCTCCACGTCGGTATGCAAAATCAGGCCGGCGGCAGGATGGGGGATGCGCCGTCGACGCTGAGTGATGCTTTACGCGCCCTGGGGTTCGAGCTTGGCCGGTTCAAGACCGGTACCCCTTGCCGGCTGAACGCCCGCTCAATCGATTTCAGCCGCTGCGAACGCCAGGATGGCGACCTGCCGCCGCCGCCGTTCTCGTTCCTGGACGAAGTGGGAAACGAGGTGGACGAGCTTTTCACCCTGAACTGGCGCCGGGCCGGAATGTTCCATGTGGAACAATTGCCGTGCTGGATCACGTACACTCGGCCGGCCACGCACGACCTGATCCGCGCGAACCTTCACCAGTCGCCGATGTATTCAGGCAAAATCCAAGGCGTCGGCCCCCGATACTGCCCGTCGATCGAAGACAAGGTGGTACGTTTTGCCGACAAAACGCAGCACCAGCTGTTCCTCGAACCCGAAGGGCGCCACACCCACGAATACTACGTTAACGGGCTTTCCACCAGCCTGCCGTTCCCGGTCCAGCACGCGTTCCTCCGGACGATTGCCGGGCTTGAAGAGGCCGAGATTATCCGGCCGGGATACGCCGTTGAGTACGATTACTGCCCTCCGACGCAGGTGCAGCTCACGCTGGAGACCAAACTGGTGCCCGGCCTTTATTTTGCCGGCCAGATCAACGGCACCTCCGGCTACGAGGAAGCCGCTGCCCAAGGCCTAATCGCCGGGATTAATGCGGCCCTCAAGGTCCAGGGTAAATCCCCATTCACCCTGCGGCGGTCCGACGCGTACATCGGTGTCCTGGTCGATGACCTCACCGCGAAAGGAACCCAGGAACCGTACCGCATGTTCACCAGCCGGGCCGAGTATCGCTTGCTGCTGCGGCAGGACAACGCCGACCTGCGGCTGACCCCGCGCGCCTGGGAAGCCGGGCTCGTCCCGGCCGCCCGCTACGAAGCGGTCCGGCGCAAGCTCGCCGCCGTCGAAGAAGCCCAGGAACTGGCCCGGAAAACCCGCATCGGCGAGCACCGGCTGGACCAGTTGCTGAAACGGCCCGATTTTGACGTTGACGCCGTTCCCGACGACCTCCTCAAACGGTTTGGCCGCGAGGCTTGGCTCCAGGTCGAGACCGACCTGAAGTACGCCGGTTATATAAAGCGCCAGACGGATTCCATTGCGCGTTCCGAAAAGAACGAAGGTCGCGCGATCCCGGCTTGGGTCGACTACGGATCCGTTCGCGGACTTCGGGCTGAAGCCCGTCAGAAACTTACCGCCGTGCGGCCCGGTACGTTCGGGCAGGCCGCCAGGGTCAGCGGAATCACGCCTGCCGACATGGCCCTCCTGGCAGTCTACCTCGAAAAAAGCGGCGGCTAGCGTCACACGGCGGGCACGGCGGGTTGGGCGGGCACAACGACTGAGTTCACACGGCGACCACGGAGAGCCACGGCGACCACGGCGGGAAGAGGGAGAAGGGGAAAGGGTTCGGAGTTCGGAGGCGTCGTAGGACCAGGTGCGACTTCCCCCGAGGGTCAGGCGCACCCAGCGGAAAGCAGAATCATCCGCAG
>Ga0213876_10000961_pt1 | contig 18959 bp, 21 predicted proteins | sample BarmaccomBMRX_R9_FD_160113 | JGI IMG/M metagenome (GOLD analysis project Ga0213876, IMG submission 160113) | Root-associated microbial communities from Barbacenia macrantha in rupestrian grasslands, the National Park of Serra do Cipo, Brazil - RX_R9 | ecosystem: Host-associated > Plants > Roots... | reverse complement strand
CACGACACGGCTGATCGGGAAGGAAGGCTGAGCCATGTATGTCGCCGTCAAGGGAGGCGAGCGCGCCATCGACAATGCCCATCGCCTGCTGGCGCATGAGCGCCGCGGCGATCGCGATGTTCCGGAAATTTCGCTCGCGCAGATTTCTGAGCAACTCGCGCTCGGCGTCGACCGCGTCATGACCGAGGGGTCGCTCTATGACCGGGAGCTTGCGGCGCTCGCGATCAAGCAGGCGCGCGGCGATCTGATTGAGGCCATCTTCCTGGTCCGCGCCTTCCGCGCCACGCTGCCGCGTTTTGGCGCGACCGAGCCGCTCGATACCGGAGCTATGCAGGTGCGCAGGCGCGTTTCTTCGACCTTCAAGGACGTTCCCGGCGGACAGGTTTTGGGGCCGACCTTCGACTACACCCATCGCCTGTTGGATCCGCAGCTTGCGGAGGGTTTTGTGCCGGAGCAGCCGGCCACGGCCGAGGCCGCATCCGCGCCGATGCCGCGTGTCACGGACATCCTCGGCCGCGATGGGCTGATCGAGCCATCTCCGCAAGGTCCGATCGACGCACCGGTTGGCGATCTCACCCGTGAGCCTCTGAGCTTCCCTGCGGACCGGGATCTGAGGCTGCAGAATCTGGCGCGCGCCGATGAAGGCTTTCTGCTGGCGCTCGGCTATTCGACGCAGCGCGGCTATGGCCGCAATCACCCGTTCGCCGGAGAGATCCGCTTCGGCGAGGTCGAGGTGGAGTTCTTCGCCGAGGAGGTGGGCTTTGCAGTGCCGCTCGGTCCGATCGCGCTGACCGAATGTCAGATGGTCAACCAGTTCAAGGGTTCGGCCACCGAGGCGCCATGTTTCACTCGCGGCTATGGGCTGGCCTTCGGCCAGAGCGAGCGCAAGACCATGTCGATGGCGCTGGTCGATCGCAGCCTGCGCGCCCGCGAACTTGGGGAAGAGGTTGTCGCGCCTGCCCAAGACGAAGAGTTCGTGATGTCGCATTCTGACAATGTGCAGGCGACCGGATTTGTCGAGCACCTGAAGCTGCCGCATTATGTCGACTTCCAGTCCGAGCTCGGACTGCTGCGCAAGCTGCGCCAGGAGTTTGCCGACACCTCCAACGAGACGCAGTTGAAGGAGGCCGCCGAATGAATGCGCCCGCCTACAATTTTGCCTATCTGGACGAGCAGACCAAGCGGATGATCCGTCGCGCCATTCTGAAGGCGATCGCGATCCCCGGCTATCAGGTGCCGTTCGCGAGCCGTGAGATGCCGATGCCTTACGGCTGGGGCACCGGCGGCGTGCAGGTGACCGCTGCGATCCTGGGTCCCAGCGACGTGCTCAAGGTGATCGATCAGGGCTCCGACGACACCACCAACGCGATCTCGATCCGAAAATTCTTTGCCAAGACCGCAGGGGTTGCGACCACCACCAGCACGGCGGACGCGACCGTGATCCAGACACGCCACCGCATTCCCGAGGCGTCATTGCAGAGCGGCCAGGTGCTGGTCTATCAGGTGCCGATCCCGGAGCCGCTGCGCTTCCTGGAGCCGCGCGAGACCGAGACGCGCCGCATGCACGCGCTCGGTGAATATGGGCTGATGCATGTCAAACTCTACGAGGATATCGCCCGCTTCGGCCATATCGCGACCGCCTACGCCTATCCGGTGAAGGTGAACGCCCGCTACGTGATGGATCCGTCGCCGACGCCAAAATTCGACAATCCTAAGATGGACAATTCACCGGCCTTGCAGCTGTTCGGCGCCGGCCGCGAAAAACGCATTTACGCAATCCCGCCCTATACGCAGGTGGTGTCGCTGGATTTTGAGGACCATCCGTTCACGCGCTACCGTTTTGACGCGCCATGCGCGCTGTGCGGCGCCGAGGATGCTTATCTCGACGAGATCGTCACTGACGATCAGGGCAGCCGCATGTTCGTCTGCTCCGACACCGATTATTGCGAGAACCGTCAGGCGGCCGGTCATCGCGGCAGCGAGAGCGCGGCGCCGCACAAGGAGCGCGCCCATGACTGACGCGCATGGCACTGATGAGGCGCTGCTGGTGGCAGAGGGCCTGGGCAAGAGCTATGGCCGGCTGACGGCGTGCCAGGACATTTCGTTCTCGCTCTATCCCGGGGAGGTGCTGGCGATCGTCGGCGAATCCGGTTCCGGCAAAACGACACTGCTCCAGCTGCTGTCGGCGCAGCTTGCGCCGACATCCGGCCGCGTCTCCTATCGCATGCGCGATGGTGTGCTGCGCGATCTGGCCAGCCTCGGCGAAGCCGAGCGGCGCTTTTTGTTCCGCACCGACTGGGGCTATGTGCACCAGGATCCGGCGCAGGGGCTGCGCATGGCGGTCTCGGCCGGCGCCAACGTCGGCGAGCGGCTGATGGCGGTCGGCTGGAACCATTACGGCCGCATCAGGCAGACGGCATCATCCTGGCTCGAACGGGTCGAGATCGACACCGCGCGGATCGATGATGCGCCACGCACCTATTCCGGCGGGATGCGGCAACGCCTGCAGATCGCGCGCAACCTTGTCACCGAGCCGCGTCTGGTCTTCATGGACGAGCCGACCGGCGGTCTCGACGTCTCGGTGCAGGCGCGTTTGCTGGACCTGATGCGCAATCTCGTCAGCGAGCTTGGGCTTGCGGCGATCGTTGTGACCCATGACCTCGCGGTTGCGCGGCTGTTGTCGCATCGCGTGATGGTGATGAAGGGCGGCCGGGTGATCGAGACGGGCCTGACCGATCAGGTGCTGGACGATCCGCACGAGCCCTACACGCAATTGCTCGTTTCCTCGATACTGCCGCCGTGAGAGCCGCATCCATGACCACCATGATCGACATCATCGACGCGCAAAAAAGCTTTACCATGCATCTGCAGGGCGGTGTGAGGCTGCCGGTGGTGCGCGGCGTCTGCTTTCAGGTCAACGCGGGCGAGTGCGTCGTGCTGTCAGGGCCATCCGGCGCGGGCAAGTCGTCGATCCTGAAGATGATCTTTGGCAACTATCGCTGCGATGGCGGCAGCATCTTCGTGCGCCACGAAGGCGTCCCGCAAAATATCGCAACGTCCGAGCCGCGGCAGATCCTGAGCATCCGTCGCAGCACGATCGGCTATGTCAGCCAGTTTCTCCGCGCGGTGCCGCGCGTCCCCACCATCGACGTCGTCGCCGAGCCGCTGGTCGCGACGGGGATCGGACGGGATGCGGCGCGTGAGCGGGCAGGGCGCTTGCTGAGCTGCCTCAACATCCCCGAGCGGCTGTGGCGGCTTCCGCCATCGACCTTCTCGGGCGGCGAACAGCAGCGCGTCAACATTGCGCGCGGCTTCATCTCCGATTTGCCCGTGCTCCTGCTTGATGAGCCGACCGCGTCCCTCGACGCCGCCAACCGGGATGTCGTGATCCGCCTTATCGACGAGAAGAAGCGCGCCGGCGTTGCCATGGTCGCGATCGTCCATGATGACGAGGTCCGTCACATGATCGCCGACCGGGTGGTCGACGTGACAACCTTCGCAGCCGCGGCCTAGGGAAAGGCAGCTTGCAATGACCTCGACCAAATCCGAAACCGTGATCGCAAATGCGCGGATTGCACTCGCCGATCGGATCATCGATCGCGGCTGGCTCGCCATCGCGGGCGGACGCATTGCGGATTTCGGGGAGGGTGACGCGCGTTTTGCCGGCGACGATGCGCAAGGCGACCTCGTCATGCCCGGAATGATCGAACTGCATACCGATCATCTCGAGTCGCATTACGTGCCGCGGCCGAAAGTGTTCTGGAATCCGATCGCGGCCGTGGTCTCCTATGATGGACAACTCGCGACCTCAGGCATCACGACCGTGCTGGATTCGCTGCGGGTCTGGCGCGAGGACGGCGCCGAGGACGTCGATGGCCGGGCAGGGGTGCTGGCAACGGCCATCACCTCCGCACGCGAAGCCGATCTGCTGCGCGCCGACCACTTCCTGCATCTGCGCTGCGAACTTCCAATGCCGGACGTGGTCGAGGAAGCCATGGAACTGGTTGAGCGGCCCGATGTGCGGCTGATGTCATTGATGGACCACACGCCGGGGCAACGCCAGTTTCGCGACGAGGTCAAGCTACGCGACTATTATCGCGGCAAGGCCGGCGGCATGACCGACGCGGAACTCGACGTCCTGTTCGGGCGGCGCGTGGAATATCAGAAGGCCTACGCAGCGGACAACATGCGACGGATCGTGACCCTGGCGCGTCAGCATGCCATTCCGCTTGCGAGCCACGACGACACGACCGCGGAAAATGTCACCGACGCCATTCGCGACTGCGTGTCGGTTGCGGAATTCCCGACCACGCTGGAAGCTGCGCAGGGGCTCCACGAGGCCGGCATCAGTATTTTGATGGGGGCGCCGAACGTGGTGCGCGGCGGTTCGCATTCCGGCAACATCGCGGCTATCGACCTTGCCCGGAAGGGCCTGTTGGACATTCTGTCGTCCGACTACGTTCCGTCGAGCCTGCTGATGGCTGCGTTGCAGTTGCCGCAACAGGCTCCCAACATCGACCTTGCGTCGGCGATTCGGACCGTGACCAAGACGCCGGCCGAGGCCGTCGGCCTTGCCGACCGCGGCGAAATCGCGATCGGCAAGCGCGCCGATCTGATCCGCGTCCACATTGCCCACAGCGTGCCTGTGGTGCGCAGCGTCTGGCGCGAGGGGCGTCGCGTGGCGTGAGTGAGCTACCCACCATCGTCTCGCATCGCTCGGCCCGGATCGGGCCTGGCCGGCTCGTGCTGGTGGTCGGCCCGAGCGGAGCCGGCAAGGATACCTTGCTGAACCTTGCGCGCCGCGCTTGCGCCGGCAATACCAGCATCGTGTTCCCGCGACGGCTGGTGACGCGGGAGGCGTCCGCTTTCGAAGACAATTTACAGGTCGACGATGAAGCCTTCGAACGGCTGCTTGCCGAGGGTGCGTTGGCGGTTCACTGGGGCGCGCACGGTCATCGCTATGCCCTGCCGCGCAGCGTCGAGGATGAGGTCCGCGCGGGCCACACGGTGGTCGCCAACGTTTCGCGCACGGTGGTCGATCCATTGCGCCAGAGCTATGCTGATGTCGTGGTGGTCGCGATATCCGCGCCGCCCGAGGTCCTTGCGGAGCGTGTTGCCTTGCGGCGGCGCGGCAGCGATGGTGCGATCGAACTGAGGCTCGCACGTAGCGTTGACGATGACAGGGTCCCACCGGATGTCACGATCGTCAATATCGGCGATCCGGCCGCTCATGCCGATCGGCTGGTGCAGGCGATCGCGGGCGTGCCAACGCGTGAACCGGAACCGAAACCGCGATGAACGACGAAAGGAAGACCGTGCCGATCATCGAAACTGTCGAACAACTCGAGGCGATCTACGGCCACCCCAACGAGGCCTCGACCGTCAAGGTCGCCGACCGCGTGACGCCGCTCTATCGCGTCTTGATAGAGACGTCGCCATTCGTGGCCCTGGCGACATCGGGGCCGGAGGGCCTCGACTGTTCGCCGCGCGGCGACCTGCCCGGATTTGTCCGCATCCATGACGACAGGACACTGATGATGCCGGATCGGCGCGGCAACAACCGAATCGATTCGCTGCGCAACATCGTGCGCGATCCTCGCGTCGCGCTGCTGTTCCTGATTCCGGGTTCGGGCAGCACCTTACGGATCAACGGCAATGCGAAAGTGTCGACCGACGTGGATCTCCTGGCGTCGTTCGCCGTCGAGGACAAGGCGCCGCGCAGCGTCATCGTCATGTCGGTGCACGAGATCTACTTCCAGTGCGCACGTGCCATTGTCCGTTCCGACCTCTGGAATCCCGACAAGCGCGTGGATGCGAAAATCCTTCCGACGCCCGGTCAAATTCTCGCCGACATGAGTGAGCGCCGGGTCGGAGGCGAGGAGTATGATCGCGCCTGGCCGGAGCGGGCGCGGAAATCGCTGTGGTGAGTGCACGCGCGAATGCGTTCAGGCCACCAGATCCAGCAGACTAGACGAACCTCTGATCAGCACCTTTCGTCCCAATGGCGTCAGCACGGGCGCACCGTCAATCTCGTCGGCCAATTGTAGCTGAAGCAGTTGCTGAACGGCTGGAACGCGCAGGCTGCGACGTTCGGACACGGGCCTGCGAATCGTCTTCAGTGCCTCCCACTGATCGGGTGTGAGATCGTAGTCAAGTTCTGCCGCCATGCCGCCTCGAGACGTCTGATTCGCTTGATCTTGCCGGGTTATTACGCAACGAGCGTGAACTGCATGCGACCATAATGAGTCTGCTTTTCGACCTCGCGAATGCGTTATTGCGAGCACTAATACCGGGAACAGTTACGCGATTGTCATATCTCCATGGTCAAAGAGGTTCCTCGTTCCGAATCGACCGTCGTGGTCGCCGGATCATTCATTGGGATGGACAGGCGCCTGAGACTCACTGCTCTGCGAAAGCTGCTTGGTCGCGGCGCCCGATGGAAGGGCCTGGGCGGTGTCTTTGTCAGCGTGGCGATCGCGACGGGCGCGCTGCTTGCGCTGCGGCACGCGCTGCGAAACGTCGATTACGACCAGGTCTTCTCGGTGATCCGTGAAACCGATTTCAGCCTAATCGCGCTCGCCCTGATGCTGGTGACGGCATCCTACGGCAGCATCACGCTCTATGACTGGCTCGCGCTCCACACCATGGGACGCAAGGACGTTCCCTACCGGATCGCGGCGCTCGCGAGCTTCACGAGCTATCCCATCGCTCATGGCATCGGCGCGGTCGCGCTGATCTCGCCGGTGATCCGCTATCGCATCTATGCCGGCAATGGACTCGGCCCGATCGGCATCGCAAATATCTGCTTTCTTACCGGCCTTACCTTCTGGCTGGGCAACATGACGGCGCTCGGCTTCTGCCTGCTCTATGAGCCGACGGCTATCGGCGTCATTGATCATCTGTCGTCCGGCATCAACCGGCTGGTGGCGCTGACATTGTTGTGCTGCGTCGGCGCGTTTCTCGCCTGGAGCTGGTTTCATCCGCGAAGCGTCGGCAGGAAGCCATGGCTGGTCAAGCTGCCGTCCGGTCCCCTGGTGCTGCTGCAGATCGTGATCGGGCTTCTCGACCTCACGGCGGCCGCGCTCGCCATGTACATTCTGGTCCCGCCGGGTCTGGACATCGGGGTTTTCCGGCTGATCGCCGTTTTCATCGCGGCAACCCTGCTCGGTTTCGCAAGCCACGCGCCGGCCGGGCTCGGCGTGTTCGATGCGACGATTCTGATCGGGCTCGGCAGCGAGGACCGGGAAGCTTTGCTGGCCGCGCTGTTGATGTTCCGGTTTCTCTATCATCTCGTGCCGCTGACGATCGCGCTGGCTCTGTTCGGCGGCTTCGAAGCCTGGCGATATTTACGCGCAACGACCGGCGCGGTTGCCTGGGTCTCAGACCGGCGAATTGAGTTTCAACCCGATCATGCCGGCGATGATCAGGGTCAGGCAGAGGATTCGAACAGGGTCGGTCGGCTCACTGTACAGGAGCATGCCGACGAGGATGCTGCCGACCGCGCCAATGCCGGTCCACACCGCGTAAGCCGTACCAAACGGCAGTGACCGCAGCGCGATGGCCATCAGAGCGAAACTGAAGCCGATCGCGACCACGGTGGCGAGCGTCGGCCAGAATCGCGTCAGTCCGTCCGAATGCTTCAGGCCAAGCGCCCACGCAACCTCAAGGAGGCCCGCCACGAGCAGCGCTATCCAGCCCGTCACGGCAACGAGCTTTCGAAAAAATGCGCCGCCATTCGTCCGCCTCTCAATGAGTGAGCGTTTCCTCCTTGCAATGTTCGCGCGACACGCATGTGACACCGCGCCGGGCGGCTGTCGACGATCGTCGAGCCGTTGTCGCAATACCGCGGTGCGCCGGCGATATCGTGATCAGATGGCTGATTCGCGCCGCGTGTGCCGAGGATTTGCTCGCCGGCACGATGACCGGTTCGCCTTTTGCGATGCGACGTCAGCTGGTACTTGAGCGCGAAATGCCGCAGCGCAGTACACAACAGAAGAGGAAAACCCCTCCCGACTCTGCTAAGCTTCACCTGCGAATTTGCTTCACACAGCGGAGTGGAGGCATGGACAAGCTCGTTGAGATTCGCAGTCAGGAATTTCTATGCCGGGAGCGCGCTGCGTTTGACTCCGAGCGAAGGGCATTTTGGCTGGCGCAAGTCGAGGAGTGGGAGCAGCGCGCTCTGGACGAGATCGCGTTTCACTTCCAGGAATGCAATGTAGGTCGCGAAGACGGCCATTCAATCAGGCAACAGGCGCTCTGAATTTCACTTCAACATGACGCAGGAACCTCCGCCCCATCCCCGTGCCGGGCGACGGTCCTGCAGCCAAGTCTGGCGAGCAAGCGAATTTCAACAGATCCGGTCACTGCGCGCGCGTCTTCAATGCCGCGGCTTTCTCAACGTCTGCCTCAGTTCGGCACCGCAATCGAAACATTCATAGACGAACTCGATTTCGGAGGCGTTCCAATGCGGCTCGATCTGCCGCACATACATGGGCAGCATTCCCATGCAGCTCGGACAGATTTCGGGCGCCATCTTGGCGTGATGCTGGATGTCATGGTGCTGAATGAAGGCTGGCATGTCGGCTCTCCCTCGGGCAGCGAAAAGCACGATGAATCACAACCACCGGATTAGACTAGCCGACGGTGCTCGCTTCCGTGATTAACTCTTGCGAACGTACAGGGAACAATGGGGACATTCCTCGCCGAGTGTGACAATCGTGTCACATCGGTCGCATGCCGGCGAGCGATTGCCGCTCCGAACCGTTGATACTTTGACGGTCAATCTGAACGGCCGAAGAGGGGCCTGCAATGAAAGTCTTCATCGTTCTCGCACATCCGGAGTACCAAAGCTTCAACGGCGCGATGTATCGCCTGGCAGTCGAGACGCTCACAGCCAGAGGCCACGAAGTCCGGACCTCGGATCTCTACGCGATGCAGTTCAACCCGGTCTCCAGCAGACTAAATTTCATCAGCGTCAAGGACCCGGACTATTTTAAGCCGCAGATCGAGGAGAGGTATGCGACCGAGACCTACGGCTTTGCCGACGACGTTGAGATCGAGATCCAGAAGCTGGAATGGTGTGACCTGATGATCTGGCAGTTTCCGCTCTGGTGGTTCGGCCTTCCCGGCATCCTCAAAGGCTGGGTCGATCGCGTGTTCGCGATGGGACGCACCTATGGCGGGGAACGGCTCTATACCAACGGCGTTTTCAAGGGCAAGCGGGCCATGCTGTCGCTCACGACCGGCGGGCCGCCACCCGCCTATGTGAAGGGCGCCTTCAACGGGGATATTTTCGCGATCCTGCGGCCGGTCCAGCGCGGAATGCTGCAGTTCGTGGGTTTCGACGTGCTTGCGCCACAAATCGCTTACGGGCCGGTGCGACTGGAACAGGGCCAGCGGACAGAGCTTCTCGCCGCCTATGCCGAGCGGCTGAAATCGATCGAGAGCGAACAACCCTTCGAGGTCGGAATTTACTGAGCGTGACACGCAGGCGGGCGCGTTTCTTACCGGTTTATGCTACGATCTGTTGCGGAAAACGGCCGGGACAGAATGACAAGGTCGGGAGTGATCGCAGGCGTGTTGGCTGCGCTGGTCCTTGGCGGCGCGGCGGCTGTCTTTGCGGTCGTGTGGCGGCCGGCCATCGATGCCATTGATCCGGCGCAACGGACGTTTGCGAATGATCTGGTCAAGCACGGCCGCACGCTCGCTGTGATCGGGAATTGCAGCAATTGTCACACCGCGCCCGGGGCTAAGGATTTCGCCGGTGCCGTAGCGGTGCCGACGCCGTTCGGAACGGTGTTCTCGTCCAACATCACGCCGGATGCCGACACTGGAATCGGCAGGTGGTCGGAAGCTGCGTTTCGCCGCGCCATGCGCGATGGCGTCGATCGCGAGGGCCGGCATCTCTATCCGACCTTTCCCTACGATCATTTCACCAATGTCAGCGATGAGGACGATCGGGCCCTTTACGCCTACCTGATGACGCGCGAGCCCGTGCGTTCGGCCGCGCCGGCGAACCGGCTGTCATTTCCATTCGATCAACGGCCTTTGATCGCCGGTTGGAAACTGCTGCGAAGCGCAACCTACCATCCGGACTCCTCGAAGGGCGCGGAATGGAACCGCGGCGCCTATCTGGTCGAGGGTCTGGCGCATTGCGGTGCCTGCCACACGCCGCGTAACGCGCTCGGCGGCGAACGTGCCAGCGCCTCGTTCTCGGGCGGCGATGTGGACAACTGGCAGGCTTATGCGATCAACGCCCATTCGCCTTCACCAGTGCCGTGGGATGCGGATGCGTTGTTCGGCTATCTGCGCAACGGTTGGCATCCTGATCACGGCACGGCGCGCGGGCCGATGGCGCAGGTGGTGGCCAATCTGTCGTCGGTTGATCCTGACGATGTGCGTGCGATCGCCACCTATATGGCCGGTGTGTTCGGACAGCCGTCGCCCGATCACCGCCGTGGCGCCGAGACCGTGCTGGCGGAGCTCAAGGCGATGGCAGGCCGGGCATCGGAAACCAATGCGGCCGGTGCTGCGATCTACGCTGCGACCTGTGCAAGCTGTCACGAAAGCGGCCGCGCGCTGCCCTATGGCGGCATCAATCTCGCGCTGAGCACCGCAGTCTGCGGTTCTGATCCGCGCAACCTTGCCAACATCGTGCTGGCTGGCATCTCGCCGCGCGAAGGCGAGCGCAGCCCGATCATGCCCGGATTTGCCAGCAGCATGACTGACGACCAGATCGTGGCCGTCCTGATCTATCTGCGCACCCGCTTCAGCAACGAGCCGGCATGGACCGGCGTTGATCAGGTCGTGGCGGAGGCAAGGCGCACGCAGGTGGCGGCGCTCCGGACGGCCGCAGCGTCGCGCCAGCCACCTGCCGATTTAGCCCAGCGAGACAAGCCATGATCACATTGAAAGTGAACGGTCGCGATCACCGGGTCGACGCGGAGCCGGACACGCCGCTGCTTTATGTGCTCCGCGATCATCTTGCGCTCAACGCCGCGAAATTCGGCTGCGGGCTTGGCCAATGCGGTGCCTGCACGGTCATCGTCGACGGCAAGGCGGTGCTCTCCTGCGTGACGCCGCTGGTGCTGCTCGAAGGCAAGCAGGTGACCACGCTCGAGGGCCTCGGCACGACAGCCGATCCGGCACCTATCCAGCGGGCGTTTTTGGACGAGCAGGCCGCACAATGCGGCTACTGCATTGCCGGAATGATGATGCGGGCGCAAGCGTTGCTCATGAGGAATGCGAGCCCGAGCGATGACGAGATCCGCGGCGAGCTCGAGCCGCATCTGTGCCGGTGCGGAACGCATATGCGCATCCTGCGCGCCATCCGTCGCGCCGCGGGATTGATGAATCGAGCTGAATTGGCCCCTGAATCCGGAGCTGATCGATGAGCACCCTTGTCTTGGATCGCCGTCGCGTGTTGGCCGGCTCGGGTGCGCTGGTCGTCAGCTTCTCGCTTGGGAGCGCCTTCGCGCAGGATCAGGCTGTGGCTGTACCGAGCCCACCCGGTAGCCTAAAGACGTCGCCTTATCTGGACTCGTGGATTCGGATAGACGCCGACGGCAGCATCACGGTGTTCACCGGCAAGGCCGAACTCGGCCAGGGTTTCAAGACTGCGTTCCAGCAGGTCGCGGCCGAGGAGCTCGATGTCGCCTTTGCATCCCTGAAGGTCGTCACCGCCGATACGGCCTTGACCGCCAATGAAGGCTATACCGCGGGCAGCCATTCCATGCAGGATAGCGGCACGGCAATCCAGAATGCGGCCGCGCAGGCGCGCGAACTCCTGGTCGCGGAGGCCGCGCGACGCTTTGATCTGCCAACCGGTCAGTTGCGCACCGAAAATAGTCAGGTGCTGGCGCCGGACGGCCGGCGGGCCGGATATGGCGAGCTGGTTGCGGGCGATATCCTTCATGTCCAGGCGCAGGCCACGTCCTCCCTGAAGGATCCCGCGACATTCAAGGTCATGGGCCAGTCGTTTCAGCGCGTCGATATACCGGCCAAGGTCACGGGCGGCGCAGCCTATGTCCAGGACATCCGCCTGCCCGGCATGGTCCACGCACGGATCGTGCGGCCGCCGAGCTATGGCGCGGAGCTCGTCGAATGCGATAGCTCGGCAGTCGAAAAGATGCCAGGCGTCGTCGGCGTCGTCAGGGACGGCAATTTCCTCGCCGTCGTGGCCGAGAAGGAATACCAGTCGGTGAAGGCGATGCAGGCGCTGTCGGCGGCAGCCAAATGGAAGGAAACGGCACGCCTGCCTGATCAGGACGATCTGCTCAAGGTGATCACCGGCCTGCCGTCGCAGGACAGCGTGATTTTCGAGCGCAACGACCCGTCGGCCGTCGGCCAGAGCACGCTCGAAGCCACCTATGTCAGGCCATATCAATCACACGGATCAATCGGCCCGTCCTGCGCGGTCGCGCAGCTCAATGGCGACGCATTGACCGTGTGGACCCACACGCAGGGCGTATATCCGGATCGCCAGGCGATTGCCGAGATGCTGCACATGCCGCCGGCAAAGGTCCGCTGCATTCATGTCGAGGGCTCGGGCTGCTACGGTCATAACGGCGCTGACGATGCGGCGGCGGATGCGGCGCTGATTGCGCGCGCCCTGCCGGGACGGCCGGTGCGGGTGCAGTGGATGCGCGAGCAGGAGCATGCCTGGGAGCCGTTCGGTCCGGCCATGGTCACGCGGCTAAAGGCCGCCATCGATCGTGACGGAAAAATCGCCGACTGGAATTTCGAGGTCTGGAGCAACACCCATTCGATGCGGCCAGGGGGCGCCGGGTGCATGCTGGCCGCGCAGCACATGGCGCAGCCGTTCAAGGTGCCGGCGCCAAAACCCCTTCCGCTGCCGGAGGGCGGCGGCGATCGCAACGCGATCCCGATCTACACCTTTCCCAATGCCCATGTGGTGCATCACTTCATTGCCGAGATGCCGTTGCGGATCTCGGCGATGCGGGCGCTCGGCGCCTATCACAATGTGTTTTCGATCGAAAGTTTCATGGACGAACTCGCGACGGCAGCTGGCGCCGACCCGGTCGAATTCAGGCTCAAGCATCTGGACGATCCGCGCGGGCGCGACGTGATCGCAAAGGCCGCCCAGGAGTTCGGCTGGACGCGGGATCAAAGGGCTGCCCCGGGGCGTGGCTTTGGCTTCGCCTTCGCACGCTACAAGAACCTTGCGGCCTATTGTGCCATCGCGTGCGAAGTCGAGGTGAACCGCGAGACGGGCAGGGCGCGCCTGGTCCGCGCGATCGCGGCGGTCGACAGCGGCCAGGTCGTCAATCCGGATGGCCTGACCAATCAGATCGAGGGCGCGATCATGCAGTCGATGAGCTGGACGCTCTACGAAAGCGTGAGCTTCGACGAGAGGCGGATCACCAGCATCGATTGGCAGACCTATCCGATCCTGCGCTTTAGCGCCGTGCCGGACGACATTGCCGTGCACATCATCAACCGGCCCGGTCAGCCATTCCTCGGCAGCGGCGAGACTGGACAGGGCCCGGCTGCGGCCTCGATTGCAAATGCGATTGTCAATGCGACCGGCAAGCGGCTACGAAACCTGCCGCTGACGCGCAAGCGGATCAAGGACGCGATCGACGCCTGACCGAGATTTGACTTCGCATTGCCCGGCTACGTGTTAGTTCGCTACGCCACGTTTCCTTTCCAAGATCCCTTAAGTCAGGAGTTCTGCCATGACGCACGCGATCCGCTTCCACAAGACCGGCGGCCCCGATGTTCTCGTGTGGGAGGAGGTCGCTCTCGGCAAACCCGGTCCTGGCGAGGCGCGCATCCGCCACACCGCGGTCGGGCTCAACTTCGTCGACATCTACAACCGCGCGGGCCTTTATCCGGCGCAGCTGCCAAGCGGGCTAGGCAGCGAGGCGGCCGGCGTCGTCGAGGAGGTCGGTCCGGGCGTTACCGACCTGAAGCCCGGCGATCGGATCGCCTATGGCAGCGCGCCGATGGGCGCCTATTCCGAAGCCCGGCTGATTCCGGCTGACCGCCTGCTCAAGCTGCCGGACGGCATTGATGATCGCACGGCGGCGGCCATGATGCTGAAAGGATTGACCGTCCAGTACCTGATCCGCCAGACCTATCGCGTCAAGGCCGGAGACACCATTTTGCTCCACGCGGCGGCGGGCGGCGTCGGCCTCATCCTGAGCCAATGGGCAAAACAACTCGGTGCGACCGTCATCGGCACGGTCGGCAGCGATGACAAGGCGAGGCAAGCCCAGGCCCACGGCTGCGCCCACACGATCGTGTACACGCGCGAGGATTTCGTGAAGCGCGTCGACGAGATCACGGGGGGCAAAAAGGTGCCGGTGGTCTACGATTCCGTCGGCAAGGATACCTTCCTCAAATCGCTCGACTGCCTTGCGCCGCTGGGGGTCGTCGCGCTGTTCGGCCAGTCCTCCGGCGCCGTCGAGCCGCTCAATCTCGGGCTTCTGGCGCAGAAGGGATCACTGTATGTCACCCGTCCGACGCTCAATACCTATGCGGCAAAGCGGGAAAACCTGGTTGCGATGGCGAAGGAGCTGTTCGAGGTGGTGCGGTCCGGCGCGGTCAAGATCGAGGTCAACCAGACCTATCCGCTGAAGGACGCGGCCACGGCGCACGCCGACCTTGCCGCGCGCAAAACCACGGGATCCACCGTGCTGCTGGTCTGAGGATCGTGGTATCTGAGGGCTCGGCGGCCCGCCTGATTCCACGAAGGAGCAGGGACGCCGGGTGTCCGTGCCTCTCCGCAGGCGCGGCCATCTCTGCGGATCAGGCGATCTCATGCTTGCGCAGGTCGCGGGCATGATCGAACTGCGCGGCCTGCAGGTCGGCGCCGGATGCCGGGATTTCGGGAACGGCCGCCTCGGCGAGGATATCCTCCGTGATATCCTCGACCGATTGGTCGATGATTTCGTGGATGAAGCTGATATTGCGGTACTCGCCTGAGGCGACCCGCGAGACCACCTCGCGCCGGGTGATTTCGGGATCGACCACGGCTTCGCGACCGCGCCGGCCATAGTCGATCATGACGACAAAATACTGCACTGGGATCCCTGCGGAATCAACTTTGCTTGTTTGTCTATTATTCCCGAAAAGCAGAAAAAGTCAACTCAGAAATAGCGAAAAAGCCCCGGCGAATCACACCAGCGATTTCAGCCGCTGATGCTCGTCATGCCCGGCTTTACTGACGCTTTGCCGTACTGAGACCAAATCCCGCGAAGCCTTGGCTGGGTGTCGAGCAGGCCGGGCCTTCGCCCCGCCGAACGGGCTTCGGCCCGCAGGCGGGGCAAGCCCGGCCCATTACGCATGAAAGATCCCGTCGGGCATGCTCCCCCGGGCCGAGCCCGAGGGCATGCTTCCGAAAAACCGCCGCGCGCCTGCGTCAAAGCGGCCCTGCGGGCTTCAAATCGCGCCCTATTTCTTGGCCGTCTTCGCCTTGCGAGCACGCGACCCGCCCTTGGACCGCAGCCGCTCGATCTGGGCGCGCGGCAGGGTCACGCAGATCTCGCCGATCCAGTCCAGTTTCACCCCATTGATCGCCTTGGCGTTGAAACTCGTGAGGTTGACCGTGGACGGCGACTTTCCGCGCTCGATCGTCTTCAGGTAGCGCTCGCCAGTCTTGAGGCGGACCGCGGCCTCCTCGCCATAGAAGCTCGCCAGCGGATGACGCTGCTCCCGATAGACCACGATGACGTCACCGCTCTCGTATTTCGGCAGCATGGAATCACCGGTCACCTCGAAGGCGATGGTCTCTTCGGACAGTGGGAAGGGCAATTCAACCTCGCCGATCCCCTCCGGGGGGATCTGCTCGACGTCGGGCTCGATCACCGCGCCGGCGCCGATTCGGCCCATGATCGGCACCCTGTTCAGCTCCAGATATTCGACGATCGGCGCGATCTCGGTCGCCTTGATCTGGCGCAGGCCCGACAAGATCTCCGATATCGCGCTGGCGCGCACGCCCATGGCCTGGGCCAGGCCCCCCTTGCTCTTCCCCGTTCTTACAAGTCCCCGCTCGATCATTGCAGCGTCCAGCATCGAATCACCCCTTTCTCCGTCTGCGGTCCCTTATAGCATTTCCGATTATCATAACTCAAGCTTGACTTTTTGTTCTGAATATCGGAAACTAGGCATCGCGTGACGGGCAGAAAGGCACAGGGAAGCATGCAAGCGAACAATTGGGCGCCGGAACATTCGGCGGCGCTGCGGGAATTTTTGGCAGGTGGAATGTCGTTTTCGGCGATTGCCAAGGCTCTCAACCAGAAATTCGGGACCAGCTACACGCGCAACGCGGCGCTCAGCAGGAGCAAGCGCATGGGCCTGACCGGGCCAGCGCGGGCGGAGAAGCGGCCGGAGCGGATACTCGATGCCCAACCGGCGGGTCGGAAACGGTCCGGGACGGATGGGAAGGCCAGGGAGGTTCTGATCCCGGAATCGCCCGCGCCGGCCTCCCCGGAGTCAGCCAAGCCGGTCAGGTTGCGCTGCATCGGGATCAGCCCGCGGCTGGTTTCACTGCTCGAACTCAAGCCCGCCGACTGCCGGTACCCCTATGGCGGGGACAAGGAGGGGGAGCCGATCGTGTTTTGCGGCCATCCGCGGCGGGAGGGCTCGAGCTATTGCACGCCGCATTTTCATCTGACGCAGGCGCCGGAGGCGCAGTCCGAGCGGCCGGCCGGCCGAGTCCTGCTGCGGCTCGTGGAAGCGGCCTGAGCGCGGTTTGGGCTCGCGATGTTTCGTGCCTCCATTTGGATCGATAGGTGCAAAGGAAAGAACGTGGCAAGGACCAGGCGTAACAAATCGTACCGGCTTTCGAAGGTTCATGATCGGCGCGCGGGCGATCTGCCGCGCAATGCCGAAGTCGTCGCGGTTGAAGTGGATGATCCGCTGGCAGTCGAGCCTGGCGAGAAGATCGTGGCGCTGCGGTCGATCCGCAACGATCCGCTGGGGCGGCTCCATTCACATCATCAGCTCGACGAGGCGCAGTTTCGGGCCGGGCGGGCCTTCCAGAGCGACTGGGAACGGGCCGAGCGCGGGCCGCAGGCCGTTGATCCCGGTCGGGACTATGTCGACGGCGTGCAAGCGCGCGAGCCGGTCACCGACAGCCAGCGCAAGGCCGTGCTGCGGCTCAATCGTGCGGAGCGCGAACTTGGCGCCGACGGCTCAGCCTTGGTGCATGATGTGCTGGTCAGGGGCATGACCATGGAACAGGTCGGGCAGCGGCGCGGCGTCGCCAGCCAGCGCTGGAAGGACTATTTTTCGCGGCGCTTTTGCGAGTGCCTCGACCGGCTGGCGCTGGTCTACGGTTTCGCGACCGACAGGAAGCAGGGTCCGGTCACGGGTCCGGGGCGTTCTGGAGCGCCTTGACGCGTTCCCTTGCCGTTTTCAGATCGATGCCCTCGCGCACGCGCAGCATCGATACCGCATCGATGATGCGGCCCTCTTTCACAAGCATGTGGATGGGATCCGCGGCGGCCGGACGTCGCCTGTCAACGAAGATCGCATCAAGCACGGCCTCGCGCATCGCCTCATAACGTTCTCGGCTCGGTTCGTAACCTGTCGTCAAAGGCACGGCCGCCGATTTCGTCATCAAGCCTAACCGGCAGGAGGGCGCAGCCGGATCGTCAGGCATGGGCTCGGTTTCGACCCTGGCGTCGATGATGTCGTCGAAGCCGAGCTGCATCCGCGTCAGCCGCAGCACATCAAGCCTGCGTATGACACAGGTGCGCGCAACCTTGTCAAAGGCCACGTCGGTCGCACGGAGAAACGCCAGTGCAAAGATGACGAACAGCCCTGCGGAAACCAGCAAGCCGGGCTCGCGATCGCGGACCACACCGAACCCGAGGAGCGCGGCGCCGGCGAGGAAAATCGCCGACAGCCAGAGCGTCCGATCACGAAGCGCAAGACGTGAAGGTGTATCTTCCGAAATCCGCATTGTCGGCTTGGTGCAGCGGTGATTTCCGAGAACCGGCGAAAGCAACCCGATTTAGCATGACGTGATTCGCGAAGAAATGCGGACCGCAACTCATGCTTACGAAGGCATTGAAGGAATGCCCCGGGCGGACAATGAAGACAACGAAATCGCTTCCATTTTTCCGTGATATGATCAGAACGGTGCCTAGAACCCGCCGGCGCTGAAGCGAAGCGGCTGCACCACGTCATAGGCCGCCTTGGATAGCGGCACGGCATAATCGACCGTCAGCGGACCGAACGGCGAGGCCCAGGTCAGTCCGGCGCCGACCGACGAGCGGACGACGTTCTTGGACGCGATCTGCGCGCCCTGCGTCGGCCCGTTGTAGCCAAAGACGCTGCCGGCATCGACAAAGACCGAGCCTCGCAGGCCATATTCCTGCGGAATGCCGGGAATCGCGCTCTGCAGTTCCGCCGTAGTCGCCCAATACATGCTGCCGCCGACATTATCCATCGTCGAGCCGGGGGTGAGGTCGCGCGGTCCGATGCCGTTGACCGCGAAACCGCGCACCAGGTTCGGGCCGCCAAAGAAACTGTTCAGCAGCGGCACCTGCTGGCCGCCCCAGCCGGTGATGTAGCCGCCTTGGCCGCGGACCATCGCAGTCAGGTCACTGTTGATCGACTTGTAATAACGCAGGTCCTCCGTCGTCCGCAGGAATTTGACGTCACCGCCGAGGCCGGCGAGATCCTGCTGCAACTGGGAATGGAAGCCATCCCTCGGCAGCTTCTTGTTGTCGAGCGTGCTGTAGGTGACGGTACCGCCGATCGACGATACGAGCTGCGGCCCTGCCGCTGCGGCCTGGCGGATCGGCAAGGACACCGCGGCTGCGTTGACGGTTGGTGGGAGCGTGACGTTCTGGTCGTAAAGCGAATAGCGCCACAGCACGCTGGTCTGTTCGGTGAGCGGCGTGCCGAGCGAGAGCGCCCCGCCGTAAGTCGTGGTGCCGTAGGATTGATAGGGACTGACCAGCTCCTGCCTGCCGTACAGTTCG
>Ga0213876_10000960_pt1 | contig 18968 bp, 15 predicted proteins | sample BarmaccomBMRX_R9_FD_160113 | JGI IMG/M metagenome (GOLD analysis project Ga0213876, IMG submission 160113) | Root-associated microbial communities from Barbacenia macrantha in rupestrian grasslands, the National Park of Serra do Cipo, Brazil - RX_R9 | ecosystem: Host-associated > Plants > Roots... | reverse complement strand
GGTCCAGGTCGACACGCCCTTGGTGATCTTGATCAACGAGGCCGGATGGCGACCCAGGCTGACGAGCAGCGGCTCGACATTTGCGACGACTTGCGCGTAGGTCGCTGCTGTGTCGCTCAGCACACCGCTCAGCTGGCCGGCGAATCGAGACCCGTTGGTGAGCACCGAGGCGAGGTTCGTCTGCTGGTCGACCACGGTCTTCGCGGTCGTGGTCAGGTTGTGAAGTGACGCCTGCAACGGTCCGACCGAACCGACGAGGGCGGCGGCGGCGGTGGCCGCGAGCCGGAAGTCGTCGACCAGCGTCGGGAGTTCCGGACGCAGCATCTGCAGGTAGCCACTCACCTGGTCGATCGCGCCGCCGATCTGCCGGCCGTGGCCCTTGAGTGCTGTCGCGACTGCGGAGAGCGCCGCATCGAGCTGCGCGGGATGCACGGCTCGGAGCACGTCGTACAGGTTTGCCAGCGTGTCCTGCAACGACCCGGATGGCGACGAGGTCGAGGCGACGATGACCTGGCCCGGAGCGAGATGGCCGTCCGGGACGGCCGGCGGCAGCAGGTTGACGTACTGGTTACCGAAGATCGACAACGGCGCGACCACCGCCTCGACGTTGGCCGGGATGACGGCGGCCTTCGACGGAGTGAGCTTGAGGTCGACGAGCGCCTGACCGTCGCGGTTCAGCCGCTCGCCGCTGGCGACCGTCCCGACCGGGACGTCGAGATACTCGACCCGGTCACCGGGTCGGACGGCGTTGCCCGCCGCAGGGAGCTCCGCCGAGACGCGCACCGTCTTCGACAGGCTCCCGGTGAACGCCGCGAAGACGAAGACGATCGTGCCGACCACCGTCGCGAGCAGCGCGATCCCTGCAGTGAAGAGGACCCATGGCTGCTCCGAGAGCCGCCGCCGCGGTGCCTCGCTCGACGTCGCGCTCATCCGGTGATGTGGATTCCTGGCGAGGTGCCCCAGAACAGCAGGGTCATCAGCATGTCGGTGATCGCCAGCGTCACGATGCTCGCGCGGATCGCGCGTCCCGTCGCACGACCGACGCCCTCGGGACCACCGCCCGCCGTGTAGCCGTAGTAGGTGTGGATCACGGTGATGAGCACGACGAAGACGATGACCTTCACCGTCGAGAACACCACGTCGCGCGGGGTCAGGATCGAGTGGAAGTAGTAGCGGTACGTGCCGGTCCCGACGTGGGCGAAGAGGCTGACGGCTTGCTCGGTGCAGAAGTAGGCGCCGGCCAGCGAGATCAAGTACAGCGGGATCACGGCGATGAGCGCCGCGATGACGCGGGTGGTGATGAGGTAGGAAAGCGAAGGGATGCCCATCACCTCGAGCGCATCGATCTCTTCGCTGATCCGCATCGCGCCGATCTGCGCGGTGAACCGGCAGCCGAGCTGTGCCGCGATGCCGAACGCCGTGATCAGGGGCGCGATCTCACGGGTGTCACCGAAGCCGGCGAGGAACCCGGCGAGCGGGGCCAGCCCGATGACCTGCAGGCCTTGCACTCCCTCGACGCCGATCTCGATGCCGACGGCCGCCGACAGGATGATCAGCACGGCCGTCGTGCTCGCCGTGACGGCGAGCAGGCGCCCGCCGAAGGTGACGTCAGTCAGCAGCCGCAGCACTTCGCGCAGATAGCGCCGCAACACCGACGGCACCGAAACGACGATCTTGCCCGTGAAGATGACGAGGCCGCCCAGCCATTGGATCTGGTCGCTCACGCCCTTGCCTGCCCGTCGGATCCGGAGCAGGGCCGCGCCGCGCGTCGGGACCGTCACCAGCGCCATCAGGTGATCCTCGGCGGCGCGACGGTCAGGTAGATCTGAGTGATCACGAGGTTCGTCACGAAGAGCGCGATCCCGGTGACAACCACGGACTCGTTGACGGAGATCCCGACCCCGGCCGGGCCGGGCTTGGTGTTGAGGCCTTTGAAGGAAGCGATCGCCGCCGCGAGGAAGCCGAAGATCGCGGCCTTCACCACCGACACGACGAGGTCGGACGGCTGGGCGAAGGAGCTGAAGGTGTTGAGGAAGCCGCCCGCAGTCCCGTGGAGGAACGCGACGTCGGAGAGATAGCCGCTGACGATCGCCGTGAAGGCGACCACTCCGTTCAGCAGCACAGCAACCACGACGGTCGCGGCGATGCGGGGTACGACGAGACGCTGCACCGGGTTGAGCCCGAGAACCCGCATCGCATCGATCTCTTCGCGAACGGTCCGCGCGCCTAGGTCGGAGCAGATCGCCGAACCTCCCGCGCCGGAGAGGATCAGCGCCGTCACGATCGGGGAGGCGTCGCGCACCGTTCCGATCGCGTCGACGGCACCGACGTAAGAGGTGGCACCGATCTGGCTGGCGAGACCGCCGACCTCGAGGACGACGACCATCCCGAAGGGGATTGCGATCAGCAGCGTCGGAAGCACGGAGACCGACGTGAGGAACCAGGCCTGGCCGACGAACTCCCGCCATGGGAACGTCCGCTTGACGATGCTCTCGACGAGCAGGATCGCCGAGTCCAGGATCATCGCTGCCAGCTGGCCGAGCGTGTTGACGCTCGCCGTGCCACTGTCGATCAGAGGTTGCAGATCGACGACTGGCCGGCGGGCCCGGTCATCGATCGCCATGCGTCACCGACATGCGCCCCTCGCTGGTGAATGACGGTGGACACTATGTCACCCGGGCGATTAGTAGACTACTGATCTACTTAAGTCCAGGAAAGGGTCAGCAGTGCCAGCAGTGAGCACCGCACCGACGCCGCGTCGGCGCCGCCTTGCCGTCGCCGACCGGCGCCACGAGTTGATCGATGCCGCCCTCGTCCTGTTCAGCTCACAGCCCGCCGACGACGTCACGCTGGACGACATCGCCCGACAGGCAGGCGTGTCACGAGCACTGGCCTATCGCTACTTCGGCAACCGAGCCGACATCTACGCCGAGGCGATGCGGCGCGCAGCAGACGAGTTCCTCACTCGGCTCGATCCGCCGCGCAACGGCACGCCCCTCGCGCGAATCGTCCAGGCGATCCACGGATACTTCGACTTCGCCGAGGAGCACGCCGCTGGGTTCCAGGCATTGCTGCGCGGCGACCCTGCCTCGCAGGCAGGCGCCGTCGGGGAGATTGTCGCCGAGGTCCGAGCGGCGCTGTTCGACCGGCTGGTCGACGGCATGGGACGACGCGCCGCGACACCGCAGCTGCGGCTCGCGCTACACGCCTGGATCGCCGGTGCGGAGGCCGCGGGGCTGGACTGGCTGAGCCATCGCGATCTCGACCGGCAGGTCGTCGAGGACTTCTTGCTCGACCAGCTGTACAACGCCCTGGCGGCCGTGGGGCGCACCGACGACGACGTCGCAACCTTCTTGAGGGGGATCTCGTGAGCTCCATGACCTACGAGCAGTTCGGCGCGGCGTTCGTGCACGAAGCAGTCACCCCCGAGCGGATCAGCAGCGTGATCCGGGGCGTCGCGGGTGGGATCGTCAAGGTCGGGCCGATGGCCGCAGGGCCGGGCGGTGTCGCCAGCGCTTCGGCAACCGGGGACGTCGGCGATCCCGTCATCGAGAAGACCGGCGACGAGCCGCTCACCTACGCGGTCACCCTGCCCGTGGACCTCCAGGTCGACGTCATCGTCGCCGGCACCCATCACCGCTACAAGGCCCGCGCGTCGGTCCGGATCGTGATCAAGGTCCATCTCGAGGCGCCGTTGTCGATCTGCATCGAGCCGATCCCCCCGGCCCGGCACGACGTCACGGTGTCGGTGCGGGCTCAGGGCCTGCCGGCGAAGGTGCTCGGCCGGGTCGGCGACATCGACAACGAGCTTCGGCGCGAGATCGCGTCGTACGTCAGGCATCGGATCGAGTCCGACGGGTCGGAGTTCTCCAACGTCGACCTGCGCCCACTCATGCAGGCGGCGTGGCCGACTGACTGACTACATGGCCGACCGCCAGGTGGCCGACTCCTACGGGGCGGCGGCTTCGCTGAGCCGCTTCAGGTTGCTGAGCGTCTGCGCCATGTTCTCCTGGTTGTGACCGGGCCGGTCCGGTACGCCCATCACGACGCCGGACAGCTTGTCCATCCATCCTGGTCGCCGGTCGTCCCACATCTCACGGACCGTGGTCAACGTGCCGGATGCTTCGAACTCATACGTCCAGTCAGCGATCGGCACGCCGGCGAAGCTCACATGGAACGCGAACCGCTTGCCAGGGTCGGCTTCGGTGATCTTCACCGAGGTGGACCAGCGGCGCCAGCCGGCCTGGTTGTTGCCGCGGAACCGAGCACCGACCTCGGGCCCGCTGGCACCACCGACCCATTTGCCGCCGGTGTTCTCAGGGCTGAGCTTCCCCATCTCGGGGAGGTTGGCGACCAGCTCATACAGCGTCGTCGGATCGGCGTTGATCGTCTCGGATACCTCGAGGTGCTTGTCAGCCATGCCGCAATCCTCCTGCATCCAAGCGATTCCTTCGACAGTGGTCAGCGAATTCGCGTTCGCGAGCGGCGTGAGACCGCTGCTAGTGTCGATGTCGACGCGCCGCTAGCTCAGTTGGTTAGAGCAGCTGACTCTTAATCAGCGGGTCCGGGGTTCGAGTCCCTGGCGGCGCACTCTGCAAGCGTGTGACTTCGGGTCGCAAGGGTCGTGAGCCGTGCGCGACGTCCCCGCGGCGCTAGCGACTCACGAGTCGAGCCGTCAGCTCGTCGGTCATTCCCGCGGTGCGTGCAGTGCCGCCGAGCCCGCGCTCATCAGCTCCACGGCCTCCCGGCGCGGCAGGGCACCGAGCGGTGACGGACCGCGCTCATCCGGCATGCCGTAGCTCCAGGTCGGACCGTCGCCGAGATGAGCGATCGCCGCCGTGGCGACTGCCCCCGGGTCGGCGAGACCGTCGAGCTGACCACCAAGCCGCGCGAGCGATCGACGCAGCGACGGCGTGTCAGTGGCGCCGAGCACCAAGGCGAGGACGTCGACGCCATCGTCCCGCCACTCGGCCCAGAGCGACTCCGCGAGGATCAGGTCGAACGCCTTGGTCGCACCGTACGGCGCCAGGCCCTTGCCGCCGCACCACGCGGCACCAGAAGTGACGAGCACGACTCCCCCGCGCCGGCGCGAGCGCATCAGGCCGCCGAAGTGGTGGCAGGCCTCCATGACCGCCATGCAGTTACGCCGGACGAAGCCGCGAAGCTCCGCGATGTCGCGGTCGAGCAGCGGCAGGTTCACGCCGTCACCACCCGCGTTGTAGATGAGCAGCCCGATCTCGAGGTCGCTGGTGGCCTGCGCCAGCGCGTCGATCGCGCCGGGGTCACTGAGGTCGAGCTCCACGACCCGCGTCGCCACCGGAAGCTGGCCTGCGACCGCCTCGAGCAACGCTTTGCGGCGAGCCACCATGACGACGTTCACGCCGTGCCGCGCGAGCTCCTCCGCGAAGGCCTGACCGGTGCCGTCCGACGCGCCGGCGACTATCGCCCACGGTCCGTACTTGTCGATCTTCGTCACGGCGCCCCGTTCACTCGCTCCGGAAGATCGATTATCCCGGCCGCGTAGCGTGATGCTCTCGCTGGCTCGTTGGTGAGGCCGCCGTAGGGCAGGAATTCGCGGCGTCCTGGCGAAACTGGCGCACGAACCTCGACCGTTATCCAGATCGAAAATGCCTTGGGGGCATCTCAATGCGTTCTACACCCACCACCGGACGGCGTCTCGCCGTCGGGCTTGCCACCGCCTCGATGCTGGCCGGCGGCGCGGTTGCCATTGCCCCCGCCGCAGCAGCCAGCGCGCCGCATCCGGCCGCCGTCGCCGTCGCCAAGCCCGCCGTTGCGCCGGACTTCGCGCCCGCGAGCGCAGGCGTGCAGCTGGTGCGCCAGCCCAACGGCAAGCTGATCCGCGCTCGCCTGACGCCCGCGACGAAGGGCGGCCTGTTCGAGACGGTGCCGGGCGGCTTCAGCATCGGCCGGGGTGCGGACGGCTACTACCGGTACGTCCTCGGGCGCGACGCGAACGGCTCGCTGCGACTGTCGAACGTCATCGTCGGTCACGGCGCGGTGCCCCGTGGCCTCGCGCCGCATGCCGGTCGGCAGACCACGAAGATCTCGCCCGCCGAGCAGGAGATTCGTGACTCGATCCAGCGGCAGCTCCAGGTCGCTTCGTACAACGCCCAGTTGAAGGCCGCCGCCGAAGGCAAGCCGCGAGTGTTCCGCGTCCCCGCTCTGCTCTTCGCCACCTGGTGGGACCCGAAGAAGGGCCAGACGGAACCGCAGTTCCAGAAGGGCCACAACCGCAAGTACTTCAAGAAGCTCCTCAGCGGCTTCGGTGGCAACCCACGCGGCTCGGTCACCCAGTTCTACTGGGAGTCGTCGTTCGGCCAGTTCCTGGTCAAGATCGACGTCTACGGCCCCTTCACCTCGAACCGCTCGCGCACCGATCGGTGCTACTACGGCGACATCGGCGAGCCGCAGCCGATCACCGACGGTGACCCGCTCGGAACCGCCGTGCAGGCCGGCGGTGGTGGCGCGATCGGCATGGCGGCCGAGGTGCTGCCGCTGGCAGACCCCACGGTGGACTTCTCGAAGTACGACAACAACGGTGACGGCAAGGTCGACTTCACCATCATCATCCACTCCGGCGACGACATGGCGGTCACCGGCGATCCGTGCAACACGTGGTCGCATGCCGCGCAGGCGACGCTGGGCGCGGGCGCTCTCGTCGAGCAGACGCTCGGGCTACCGCCCGGAACGCTCAGTCGGGTCGGGGCGCCCACCAACGACGGCGTCACCGTCGACCGGGTGCTGACGATCGCCGAGGCGGAGTCGCCCGCAGACCCGTTGACCATCGGCGTCGCGAGCCATGAGATGGCGCACTCGCTCGGCGAGCCCGACTACTACGACACGTCGTACAACTCTGTCGGCACCGGCGACTTCGACATCATGTCGGGCGGGTCGTACTTGGGGAATCCGTCCGGCTCGAACCCGGCCATGCAGAACCCGGCAACCCGGGTCTTCCAGGGCTGGTTGAAGCCGCGGATCGTGCACAAGAGCCTGCGGCACGTACGGCTCCAGCCGCGGACGGTCTTCCCGAGCAGGCACTACTCCGTTAAGCAGACCGACCCGAACCTCCTGCTCGTACCCACTTATGAGGTCAAGCTCGGCGAGACCGACAAGGTCGGCCACACGTGGAGCGAGTTCGACGTGACGGGTCTGGCGAAGGACCCGAAGACCCACAAGTACGTCGTGGAAGGCTTCTACGTCGAGAACATCGCGCGGATGGCCCACGCAGGTCCTGAGCACAAGGGCGAGACCCGCGGCGCGATCTTCGACCGCAAGCAGCACAGTTCCGGGCTGGCGGTCTGGCACTTCGACTACTGGAAACGGTCGAACACGCTGTACGGCGGGAACGACGCCGAGACCGACACCACGCGCTACCAGATGGATCTCGAGGAGTTCGACCAGAACGACAACACCCAGGAGCTCCAGCTCAACTACTCCCGCGGCAACCCGAGCGATCTCCTCCAGGGGGCTGCGACAGGTATCACGTCGGGCACCCACAAGCTGCCCCCGGGAGACGAGCCTGCGAAGGGTGATCCGCAGAACCCGATCGACCTCGGCGGCACGACACCACCGGCTGCCACGAGCAGCCAGGACTTCACGGTCGACAAGAACCCCAACAACGCCGCGATGACGGTCACCGTGGGCAGCACGAACCCGGCCGGCGACTGCACGCTCAGCCTCACCGACCCCAAGGGCAAGACGACGCCGGAGACCGACTCGACCGGCGCCGGCGAGCAGGAGTCGTACTCGGTCAAGAACCCGATGCCAGGAAAGTGGACCGCCACCGTCGGGGACTTCGCCGGATGCCTCCAATGGACCGGCACCGTGCGTTTCACCGGGCCTGGTTCGTACACCACCGAGGGTGCAGCAGACACCTGGTCGAACTGGAGCCGCAAGCCGACTGGGTGGGCGTTCACGAACATCGGGCCGCGGAAGTATGACGACGGTCTCGACGAGCAGCAGGACACGAGCCGCAACAACTCGATCACGCTGGATGTCGTCAACCTCAAGCACCGAGCCGACGTCTCACCCGGCTTCGTCAGCGGCGCACACAACAGTCACAACGGGACGAACGCGGTCTCGGCTGGCCAACGCAACCGCCTCGCCGTGCCCGTGTTCTCTAACGGCGGCAAGGCTGCGGGCCGGGTCACCGTAACCGTCCGCAGCAACTCGGCGCACGGGCACGTCGTCGCGAGGCGGCAGGTCAAGCTCGGTGCATTCAGCCGCAAGAACGTGTCGTTCACGTATCGGCCAGCACATGAGGGTGCCTATCACCTGTACACGAGTGTGCGACGCGCCCATGGCCGCCACGATGCCGACAAGGGCAACAACGTGCAGATGTCCGAGGGCTGGGCAGGACCGCGCGTTGCGCACACCGCAAAGCGCGGCCGGGTGCTCGTCGTCGACGACGACGGCCTGCTCAACCAGGAGCGGGCTGTCACCGGCGCTCTGGCCTCACTCGGGATCCGGTACGCCGTGGTGACGGCGCACCCGCAGTACAAGACGTTGCGCCGTTACGCGGCGGTCGTCTGGGAGGCCGGCACCGACCGTTACATCGGTCAGCTGAACTTCCAGGACCAGGCCGTCGTCACCAAGTACCTCGATCACGGCGGCAAGGTGCTGTTCAGCTCCAACCGACTGATCGACGCCATGGGAATCGGGCAGACCGCGTCGACGCCGCAGTCGACGACCGGTCAGGTCAACTTCGGTGCGCACTATCTCGGCACCGTGACTCCCAACTCGTCGTACACGGCGACTCAGGAGAAGCCGGTCAAGGTGACCGGTCGCGGTCTGCTGAAGGGCATCAAAGGCCGGATCGCACCCGAGATGATCCGCCCGTTCGTCGACTTCGGCGCATTGTCGAGCAAGGCCGAGACGGCGGTCGGCACGACCGTGCGGCCCTACGGCAAGGTCTCGGGTGTCGTGTCAGCGAAACGCAAGGACTTCCCGGCGATCCGGCCCACCGCCAAGCCATGGCTCGGCACTGCCGTCAATGGCGACGCGAAGCACCACCACTTCAAGACGATCACGCTGGGCTTCAACCTGGGGCAGGACACGAATGCCGCGACCTCGGTGCGGATCGTTCGTGCCGCGATGCGTCACTTCCATGTGAAGCTGCATGGGTTCCATGCCCGGTCGGCGTCGCCTGTCATCTACGACGTGTCGGTACGTGACCAGGTCAGCGGTCGCTCGACGCCGATCACCGCGATCGCCGTCGGTCGCCACGTCGGCGCCGTGACACTGCACTACCGCACCCACGGCAAGTCCTACCGCTCGGTCCGGATGCGCCGGACCGGGCCGCACGGTGTCTACGTCGCGAAGATCCCTGGGCACGCTGCGACCCCCTCCGGTGTGGACTACTTCATCCAGGCGGGCCGCGGCCATCACCGCGCGTTCGCGCCGTCGCTGGCCCGCACACATCGCCTCGCCTATGCGATCGGTGTGCAGCTCCCCGAGGTGCCGCGACGTCATTGAGTCCTGGAGTGACACGATCACGACATGGAACACGTGCAAGGAATCGGCGGGTACTTCCTGCGTGCCCAGGACCCAGACGGCCTCGGCGCTTGGTACCGGGACTGCCTGGGGCTGGAGACGGATGAACATGGGCTGTGGCAGCCCGTGGCCGGGCCGACGGTGATCGCCACGTTCGAGTCGGACACGGACTACTTCGGCAACCGCAACCAGCAGACCATGCTCAACTTCCGCGTCAGCGATCTCGATGCGATGCTCGCTCAGCTGCGCGAGCGGAATGCCGTCGTGTCCGACGACGTCCAAGAGATGGACGGGGTAGGGAGATTCGCATGGGTCACGGACCCTGAAGGCAACCGGATCGAGCTGTGGCAGCCGGTCTGATGATCCATCACTGACCAAACGCGCCCCGTCGAGCTGGACTGGCGATCAGCGGCCGACGGACAGCAGGTCCTTCAACCGGACCCCAGCCACCACACCGCCGTCGCACAGGATGTCGGTACCGGTCAGGTAGCCGGCCTTGTTGCTCGCGCAGAACGCCAGGACCTCGGCGATCTCCTCGACGCGACCGAACCGCTTGAGTGCGGCGAACCGCAACATCTGTCCAGCGCCGTGATCTTGCTCGAGCCGTCCCATCGGTGTGTCGATCGATCCGGGCGACACCGAGACGATGCGCGCCCCGCGGGCGCCGAACTCCGACGCCATCTTCTTGGCGTGCCACACGACGAAGTTCTTGCTGATGGCGTAGGCGAAGCCGGACCGCTGCTCCTCGCCGGTGATCCGCAAGCGGCGCATCACCTTCGAGACAAAGCGCTCGGGATCAGTCAAGGCGTACTTGTACGTGCCCCGAGGCATGGCGGCCCGGGGCGACATGTACGCCGACATCGAGGCGACGTTCACGATGCGGAACCCGGGTGCTGCCCCGGCAAGGAACGCCGCGGTGACGGCCACCGTCCCGAGCGCGTTGATCCGCAGCATCATCTCCGGGCCGCCCATCTGGGGGCTCACGCCTGCGGTGTGCACGACCGCGACAACCTCACCGAGCGATCTCGCCCGCTCCACCAACGCGCGTACCGAGTCGCCATCTGTGACGTCGCAGCGGGTTGCATCGGCGTCGACCCCCGCGGCCCGCAGCTCTGCCACCGCCGCGTCGAGACGGTCATCGCTGACGTCGCTGAGCAGCAGACGGTGATTCGTGCCCATGATCTTGGCCGTGGCAAGACCCATTCCGCCGGCACCGCCGGTGATCACGGCCACCGTTCTGGCTTCGCTCATGCTGCTCCCGACCGCCACGACTGTCCGCTACGCCGACTCAGCCCACACTGATGGGTAGCGTCTCCCACCCGCGCACGGTTGACGTCTGCCCGAGTCTGGCGCCGTCCCAGTCGACGTCCCAGGTCGGGAATCGCTCGAGGATCTCCTCCAGCGCGATCCGACCTTCGAGCCGGGCGAGTGCGGCACCCATGCAGTAGTGCACCGCATATCCGAATCCGAGGTGCTGCGTGACCTTGCGGTGGATGTCGAACCGGTCGCCATCAGGGAATCGGCGGTCATCATGGTTGCCGGATCCGAGCAGGAACAGCATCACGCTGCCCGTCGGCACCACCTGGTCGTGGAACTCGACGTCGCGAGCGACGTACCTCGCGACGTGCGGGCCTGGTGGCTCGTAGCGCAGCGTCTCTTCGACCGCATTCGGGATCAGCGACCGGTCGGCGACAAGGGCGGCTCGCTGGTCGGGATGCTGCGCGAGGAGCGAACCCATCCAGCCGATCAGGCGCGTGGTGGTCTCGTTGCCGGCGCCGGCCACGACAGTGACATAGGTCAGCACCTCCTGCTTCGTGAGGGTTCTCGTGACGCCGTGCTCGTCCTCGAACTCCGCGTTGAGCAGGTCGGTCATCAGGTCGTTGGAGGGGTTCTTCGCGCGCCAGTCGATGTAGTCCTCGAACATCTCGCCACTGACGAACGACGCGTCCGTCACCGTCATCTGTTCACCGGCACGCGTGCGCAAGTTGTCGTCGACGGACTGGCGGACGGCGGCCTGGTCGGACTCGGGGATGCCGAGCAGCATCCCGATGACCTTGCTCGGCATCTGGGCGCCGAGTTCGGCGATCAGATCGAACTCCTTCGCGCCGATCAGCGGGTCCAGGTGCTGCTCGCAGTAGGCGCGGATCTGCGGTTCGAGTGCGGCCACGCGACGGGGGGTGAACACCCGCACCAGCAGGCTGCGGTGGATGTCGTGAGCAGGCGGATCCTCGAAGATCAGCGTGCCCGGTGGCAGCTCCAGGTCGGCCTTGATCAACTCGATGATCGCACCACGCCCGGAGTTGAAGGTCTCCCAGTCCGGCAGGCCGCGCTCGCAGTCGGCGTACCGGCTGAGGGCGTAGAAGTCGTACTTGTCGTTGTAGTACAGCGGGGCTTCCTCGCGCAGCCGACGGTAGGTCGGATACGGGTCTCGCGCGAGCTCGACGTCGTACGGGTCGTAGTAGACCGACGTCGCTGTCGTCACTCGCCGCTCATCTCTGCTCGAACCCGAGGTCGACCACCGGACGCTCGAGCGGGTTGATGTTGAGCTCTTCGAGAGCATGGGCAAGCTCCGCGTGGGACTTGCCCTGCAGGTACCCATCGATCGTGCGATGGAAGTTCGAGATGTGCCCCTCGATCTGCTCCGACAGCCGCATGTACTCGAAGCCCTTCGAGTGCAAACCCTGTTGCTGCCGCGGCAGGTTCGAGAAGTCCTGCGTCGGGATAGGTGGCACGCGCGGGTCGTCGTGCGCCCACGGGTCTGGCGGCGTCGGTGCGGACCGCTCCTCACCCTCGGGGAACCGCGTCAACGACCAGATCTCCATGAGCGTCTCCTCCGGTCCGAGCGGCCGGAAGCGGTACGACGAAGCGCTGCTGTACATCGGCAGGACGAAGAAGTGCGGAAAGCAGTAGACCATCGGTTCGGTCATGCCCTTCGCCTCGATCTCGTTCAGATCGGGGATCGCATGCCCCTCGGCGCGATGCCATTCGACGACCGCAGCGTTGAGGGTCCGCTCCCATGTCGCTCTGGCCTCGACGGGGTCAGCGGGCAGCTCGACGTCCTGCAGGCCCTCCGCCACTTTGACGTCATTCGCGTGCACCATGCCTGCCATGCCCTCGCTCATCACGCGCAGGTAGTGCAGCTCGGATTCGAGGAACATCTTCGGGTCGAACGCCTTGCCCTTCATCGGGTACCGGCCGGGGATCCGTAGCTGAGGGTGGGTCTCGAGTACGTGGTACTGCTCCATGAACGCCTCTTCGGCGAGCTTCCAGTTCACTGGGAGCCGGAAGGCGTACCACCACTCGGCACGCATGTTGTCCAGCTGCCAGGTGTCCATGTAAGAGGCGAACGGCTCAATACAACTGCGCAACGGCGGCGCCGAGTCATCGAGGTTGATCCACGCGCATCCGCCCCAGGTCTCGCATTGCACCGGGACGAGGCTGATGTCGGCGGGCTCGAGGTTGTGCTCGGCGAACGTGCCGCGCCGCGAGACGAACGTATTCGCACCATCGGTGCCGTAACACCAGCCGTGAAACGGACACGTGAATCCACTGGTCGAGCTGCCCGGCCCGTCGACGAGCCGCACCCCCCGGTGGCGGCATGCGTTCTGGAACGCGCGTACCGACATGTCGTCGCCGCGCACCACGATGACCGACTGGTCGAGGATCGAGTACTCGACGTAGTCGCCCGGCTGCTGGATCTCCTCGAGCCGGCACGCCATCTGCCAGACCCGCGACCAGAGGGCGTCGGCTTCCCTCTCGAAGAACGCCGGGTCGTAGTAGCGCTCCTTGGGGATGCGGTCCGGCGCATCAGCATCCATCGCGAACGGCACCTGGCGGTCGGTCATCTGTCGCTCCTAAGCCACGTCGGCGCGGCGCTTGCGAGCCCGCGCCGCCCTGGGTGAGTCATGTCGCGCCGAGAGCTCCTCGATGACCTCTTGCGATCGGTCGACGTCGAACTCGTTGCCATTCGCGCGCAGCTCTGCGAGCAGGTCAGTGAGCTGGTGGCGCTGATCCATGGACAAGCCGACCCGCTCGTAGACGCTCGCGTTCAAGTCCTCGGTGGCACTCGTCGCAACTCTGCGGCCGCGCGGGGTGATGACAGCGAGCGTGGTGCGCGCGTCGGACGGGTGCGGTACCCGTCGTACGTGCTTGTCCTGCTCCAACCGGTCGATGACGTTGGTCACGGTGGCCGGCGGAATTCGCAGGGTCTTGCTGATCCAGCTCAACGTCAACGACGACTCGGGATCGGTCGCGAGCCACGTCAGCACCTCGTACCGAGCGAAGGTCAGGTCGTGGCGCGCCATCACCCGGTTCACCTCGTCGTTGAGCAGCTGGAAGGAGCGAAGGATCGCAGTGAACACCGCCATCCCCGACGCGGCCTCCTCGTTCCACTGGCTCAACCAGACCCGGCGCGAGGCCTCGACGACGTCGAACGGCGCCGGCTCGTAGCCGCCGCGACCGGCAGTCACGCGGGCCATCAGCGAACCCCGCCCGAGCTGCGCAAGGCGCACCCGATGACGCCGTCGGCCTCGAGCGCGTCGATCTCGGCAGAGCTCAAACCGATTTCGCTCAGCAGCTCTGCGTTGTGCTCACCGAGCCGCGGCGCTGGCGTGCGGTGCCGTTTCTCGGGCCCGTGCGTGAATTGCATCGGGAGGGTGCTGTAGCGGCTACGTGGTGCCACCGGATGCTCCATCTCCTCGAAGAAGTTGCGGAACGCGAGCTGTTCCAGGTCGGGTTGGCGGTGCGGTTGGATGACTGGACCGATCGGTACACCAATCTGCCACAACTGGTCGACGATCGCATCGACCGGTCGGGCTCGGCACCACTCCTGCAACGCCGCATCAATCTCGTCATGCGCTGTGGCACGGCCCTGCGCCGTCGCCAGATTCGGGTCAGCAGCCCAGTCCGGCTTACCGACGGCATCGCACAGTGCTGCCCACTGGTCGTCCGTCGCCACCGCGATCGCGACCCAGTCGTCGTCGTACCTGTCGTGCGCTGCCGCGCGGTACAGGCCTTGTGGCGCAGCAAGTGGCCCGCGATTGCCCGACCTGGTCAGCAGGGCGCCGTACGCCGAGTGCTCGACCACCTGCTCGGCGGCGATGTTCAGCGCAGCGTCGACCATCGCGGCCTCGACCAGGCTTCCCTCACCCGTCCGCTCGCGGTGCGCGAGCGCCAGCATCAGCCCGACCACAGCGTGCAGTCCGGCGTTGGGGTCGCCCAGGCAGTACGGCTCGATCGGAAGCAAGTCCTCGTGACCGGTCAGCCACGTGAGGCCCGAAGCGTCCTCGATGACGAACGCGAACGCGGCCTTGTCCCGCCACGGGCCGTCCAGACCGAAGCCGGGCATCCGGACCATCACGAGGTCAGGTCGCACCTCCCGCAACGACTCGTACGTCAGCCCCAGCTGGTCGAGGACCCGTGGCGTGAAGTTCTCGATGACGACATCGCACGTGGCGACGACCTTGCGAATCAGCTCCCGGCCGCGCGGCTCGCTGAGGTCCACAGTCAGGCTCTTCTTGTTCGTGTTCAGCGCCGCGAAGATCGGCCCGCGCTCCCAGTACTCGTCCTCGGTCTGCGGTACGCCGCCGACCAGGCGGACGCCGTCGGGGCGGGACGGGGATTCCACGTGGATGACCTCAGCGCCGAGCATCGCGAGGACGTGACTCGCGAACGGCCCAGCCCAGAACGCCGTCATGTCCAGCACCCGCAAGCCACTGAACGGCAGCGGGCCCTTGGCCGACGGGGTGGGATCCCCGGCCGGGTGCGGGGACAGCCGGAACGGGGAGCCGGGATTGAGCACGCCGTCGATCGGGTTCGTGACGAACGTCTTGCGCTCGACGAAGTGGTCGAGGGTCGGCGAGTTCTCGCCGTTCGCGATCGGTGCGTTCGGAATCCGGAACGCGCTCGCGAGGTCGAGCACCTCGTCGCTCGTCCGGGCGGCCACCCACGCGTCGATCGTCGGCTGCAGCGCCGTTCGCTCGAGGAACAGCTTGGGGTCCTCGGTCCACTCCGGGTGGCCCACCATCGCGCAGAAGTCGAACCACTGCTGGCCGGTCCCGCATCCCAGCCCGACCAACGCGTCCTTCGCGGCCGCGACCCCGGGTGTCGGTGTGAACCGCTTCTTGCGCATCGGACGGCCGAGCTGGTCGTTGAACGTGACCGGGAAGTAGGTGAGCGACATCGCGAGCGCCTCGAGCATCGAGACGTCGACCAGCTCGCCGCCGTCACGGCGGGCCGATGCGAGAGTGCCGATCGCCGCGAACACCCCGGCGACCCACTCCCCCACTTGGCCTCCGACGTACGTCGGCGCGCGGTCCGGCGTACCTCTACCCAGACCGACGATGGCACCTGACCAGGCCTGCAAGGTGAACTCCGTGGCGGGCTTGTCGCGCCACGGTCCGGCCAGGCCGAACGGGGAGATCGCAGTGACGGTCAGGTGCGGATGCGCTTCGCGGATCGTGACAGGGTTCAGCACCTCTGCCAGTGCAGCGTCCCTCGACCAGACGACCGCATCTGCGGCAGCGAGCAGCTCGTGGACGCTTGCGAGATGCGACCCGTCCACCGCCAGATTGCGCTTGCCCGCGTTGAGGAAGTTGAACAAGGCACCGTCAGCGCCGTCGGCGATCGCGGCGCCCGACGCCGACCACCGGCGCAACGGGTCGCGGTCACCGGACTCGACTTTCGTGACCTCCGCGCCACCGTCGGCGAGCAGCTTCGTGCAGTACGCCCCAGCAATCCACGTCGACAGGTCGACGACGCGATAGCCGGACAGCGGTGCCATCGCTGTCACTCAGCCGCCGGCTGCCGGCGCCCACCGCGTGACAGCCGCCACTCCGGCGGGAACTGGCTGTCGTTGTCCTTCACCGCATTGTTGAGGCCGGCGTCCATCGTCTCGTTCGACAGCGTCGCCAGCGAGTTGTCGGTGTCGGCACGCAGCTGGCCGCCCATCGACTCGAGCCACGCGGACAGCAGGCTGCCCATGCGCTCGCCCTGGTGCTGCTTCATGATCTCGAAGAACACCTTCTGGATGAAGATCGTGTCACTCGGCCGGGTCCTGGAGCAGGCCTGCGCGTACTTGTCGGTCTCGGCCTCGAGCTGGTCCCGCGCTACGACGCTGTTGACGAAGTTGCAGTCGTACATCTCCTCGGCCGAGAACGGGCGACCGGTGAACACCATCTCCTGGAACTTGCGCAGGCCCATCATCGTCGCCCATTGCCACATCCGTGGTGCGTAGCCGACGTAGCGGAAAGCCGGGTGGCCGAACAACGCGTCGTCAGAGGAGATCACCAGGTCGGCGTCGGCTGCCTGGTAGAAGTGCCAGCCGTACACATAGCCCTTGCACTCGAGGATGCTGATCTTCTTGAACTCGGCGAGCGACCGGCACCCGGATCCGGGGTCGGCGTACCAGTGCAGCAACGAGGCACCAGCACGGTAGGACTTGTGCGGCGGCATCGTGACGTCCTCGTCGACGTCGATGCCGAACTCTTCGTGCAGCGCGGTGCCCTGCTTGCGTTTTGCCATCAGCTCGTCGAGGTCCGCGCCGGTGCCCAGGTGGTCACCGACTCCACGGATGACGAGAACCTTCACGTCGTCGTCGAGGCTCGCCTTGAAGATCAGGTCGCCGTAACGACGACGCGCTCCGATCGTCGGGATGTTCAGCTGGTCGGGACGATCGAAGGTGATCGTCGCGATCCGCGAGACCTTGTCCTTCTCGTACCTGATGATCTCTTCGGGCGGCGGGAACTCTTCGACCACGACGTCCTAGCTCCTTGCCTCGCGGAACGGGTTTGCCGACAACAGCGTCGGACCCGAGTCGGTGATGAGGACCGGCTCCTGCCCGTAGACAGCACCGACGCCCTCCTGCCACACGTAGCCGGTGAGGGCCAGCACCATGCCAGCCTCGAGCTTCTGCTCCGCGGCCGTCTTCGGCAGCGCATGGCTGACCAGCGGAAGGTCGTTGCCGTGCCCGAGCCCGCGCGCCACCGGGGTCGGCGGCGCCGGCAGTCCCGACGCGTCGTACGCGTCGAGCAGGTCGGTCGCCGGCGCACCCGCTCGGCAGGCGTTCACCAGTCGATCCCAGAGCTCGTCCCACGTGTCGAGCAGCGAACCCGCCGCCGAGGCGAGGCCGTTGAGGCAACGGGTGCGACCCACCTCGCCGATGTAACCGCCGGCGAGGACCCCGGCGTCGAACGAGACCAGGTCGTCAGCCGCGATGGCCGTGTCACGGCTCACGTTGGCCCAGGCTTCGGTGCGAGAGCTGATCCGCGCCACGTCTTGGGTCGTCGGAGTCGTGATGCCTTCCTCGGCCATGGCCTCCATGAACACGCCTGTCAGCTGGCGGCCGGTGACACCGACGGCGAACGCCTGCTCGGCCGCCGCCAGAGCGCGCTCCGCGATGCCTATCGCCACGCGAATCGCGTCGATCTCCTCGGGCAGCTTGATCCGGCGCACCTCACGCAGGAGCTGCTCACCATCGACCAGCTCGGCGTTCGGGTACGCGGTCCGGATCAGCCGTGCGGTCGACGGCATCAGGCCATCGGTCGCGACGGTCCGCGCGGCGTCGGCGCCGTGCACGCCCTGCAGCATCTTGACGGTGTTCGCCCCGTTGAAGGTGATGCCGTGCAGGTGCTCGTGCGGGATGTCGGGCGGGACTCCTTCGTCCCACGTCTGCACCAAGTGGATGTCGCCGGTCTCGCGCACGTATATGCAGCCCGGGCCGAAGGGCCGCGAGCCGTTCAGCCACAGCCGAGGAACACCTGCGATGTAGCGAGCATTGGCCTCGCGACCGGTGATCAGGATGTCGATGCCCGCGGCTTCCATCTGAGCGAGCACGCGTTCCCGCCGCGCCGCTCGCAGCGCCGCGTCATCGGGCAGAATCTCGGTCGTCAACGTAGTCCTCAGAACGGGTCGTACGGGTAGTCGGTCATCGGCTCCCACCCGTCCTCGGTGATGAGGAGCACCTCCTCGGAGCGGTAGCCGCACTGCCCGTTCTCCCAGACGATCGGCTCGAGGACGAGCAGCATGCCGGCTTCGAGGACGTACGACGCGTCGAACTCAGGGCCGATGTCGCTGCCGACAAACGGCATCTCGGCGCTGTCGATGCCGAGACCGTGGCCGAGGTAGAAGTGGTCCATCCAGGGTTTGCCGCCGCCGGCCACCTCGATCGCTGCTGCGGTGAGATCGGCGCACGTGGCGCCCGCCCGGAGCTTGCCGAGTACGGCGGCCATGATCGCCCGCCACTTCTCGAACTGCGCCCGCTGAACCGCGCTGGGCTCGTCCCCCACGATCCAGGTTCGCCCGAAGTCGGACTGGAACCCGCCATAGCTGATGCCCATGTCGACCCACAGCACGTCGCCCTTGACGACCTCGCGCTCCGTCGTGAGCAGCGGGCAGGCGAGGCCGCCGGTGGTCGTCCACGGACCGTCCTCGATCCGGTCCGGCATGATCTGCCAGAT
>Ga0213876_10000959_pt1 | contig 18968 bp, 13 predicted proteins | sample BarmaccomBMRX_R9_FD_160113 | JGI IMG/M metagenome (GOLD analysis project Ga0213876, IMG submission 160113) | Root-associated microbial communities from Barbacenia macrantha in rupestrian grasslands, the National Park of Serra do Cipo, Brazil - RX_R9 | ecosystem: Host-associated > Plants > Roots... | reverse complement strand
CGAGCAGAAGGCGTGGATGGCCGGGTATTTCGTGTCCTTGGTCTCCAGCGCCAGGTCGAAGGCCTGGCTGAGGTTCTGGGTGAGATACCGGAACCCGTCGGCCCGCTGCAGCCCGTTGGGCGGATTGATGTCTTTGAACACCCGCCCCCCTGCCTCCTTCAGGCGCTCGCAGAACACGTCCCACGCCGCCTTGAGCTCCGCGTCGTAAGGTCCGTCGCCGTACGCCATGGTCGTTTCCTCCTCCGGTCCGCGCCGGGCGCCCGCAACGCTACAGCACCTCAGCCTGCGAGGTCACCAGCCCCCGCCGTCCCGCTCTCCACTCACAGTAGTTTTGCGCTCGCGTGGCGCGACCCTTGCGTCGAGCGCGCGGGGGCCAGCCCGCAAGCCGCTGGTCCGGCCCGCGGATTCCTCCCCAGGCGTCCAAGCGCTTGCGCTTTCGAGCGAATGAGGATTTTTCCGCCTGCTTCGTCATAACGGGTGAGGACGGCGAGGGGCCGTCCCGAAATCACAATCCTGGGGGGAGCCTAAGTGAAGGCGAAATCCTATAATCTCATGCTGAGCGCCGCTGGCGCGGCGCTGCTGGGCGCGCTGATCCCGAGTTGCGCGCTGGCCCAGACCCGAAGCTTCGACATCGCCAGCGAGCCCATGCCGGCGGCGCTGGAAACCTACGCCCAGGCCACCAACCGCCAGATCCTTTTCTCGGACGAGGCGCTGAAGGGACTGATCGCGCCGCCCGTCCAAGGCACCTACACCGCCGACGAAGCCCTGGCGCTGCTGCTGCGGGGCAGCGGCCTCAAGGTGACGCGCACGCCGTCCGGGGTGCTGGTGGTGCGGCCGGCGCCGGCGAGGGCCATCCGCATCGTCAACCGCGACGACGACGCGCCGGTCGCCACGGCGGCGGCCGCGACGACGGCCGCGCCGGCGGCGGGCGTCCAGCTGGAGTCGGTGGTGGTCACGGCGACCCGACGCGAGGAGCGCCTGCAGAACGTGCCGGTCTCGGTGTCGGCGTACTCGCAGCAGACGCTGCAGCGGCTTCAGCTCAACAACGTCCATGGGCTGGAGCGCGTGACGCCCAGCCTGAGCCTTTCGCGGGTCAACTCGGACCGCACCTCGGTGATCGCCACGATCCGCGGTCTCGTCCAGACCGACCAGCTCACCCCCACCGACCCGGCTGTGGGCTTCTACATCGACGGGGTCTACGTCGCCCGTGGCACCGGCACCAACGCCGCGCTCGTGGACCTGGAACGGGTCGAGGTGCTGCGCGGGCCGCAGGGCACCTTGTTCGGCCGCAACACCATCGGCGGGGCGATCAACCTCGTGCCCAACAAGCCCAACGACACCTTCGGCGGCTGGATGGAGCTGGGCGGGGGCAACTATGACACCATCCATGCGGCCGGCGTGCTCAACTTGCCGGTCAGCGACACCGTGGCCATGCGCCTAACCGTCAGCCATGACAGCCACTCGGCCTTCGCCCATAGCTCGCTCTCCGGGGCGCCGCTGGCCGACATGAACTCCGATTTCGTCCGTCTGCAGATCCGGTACCGGCCGAACGACAAGTGGGACTTCCTGCTGGCGGGTGACTACACCCACAGCAGCTACGCTGGCGAGTGGACCACGGGCTTCGGCTCCACGGTTGCCACGCCGGCCGCGACCCTGGCGCAGGTGACGCCCTACGAGGTCGACCGGTTCAGCCGCAAGCCGCCGGTAAATTTCGTCGGCCCGTTCAACGGCTGGGGGAGCGGCGCAGAGCTCACGATCACCGGCGACCTCGGGTTCGGCACCTTCAGGTCGATCAGCGCCTACCGCACGGCGGCCAAACACTACACGAACGTCGACCTCGACGGCATCCCGTTCGACATCCTGGCCCAGCCCGACGGGGCCAGCTACCAGCGCGAGTACAGCCAGGAGGTCCAGCTGTTCGGGAAGGCTTTCGACAACCGGCTGGACTGGATCGTCGGCGGCTACTACTTCCATGAGCGCGGTTATGACCACACGACCCAGCTGAGCTCCGCGCCGCAGCCGACGCCGGCGAACTTCGCCATGAACCGGGCGCAGTCGCTGGCCTGGAACACCTCCTACGCCGCCTACGCGCAAGCGACCTTCAACATCACCCAGGCGCTGCGACTGACGGCGGGGGTGCGCTATACCCTCGACAACCGCCGGGTCACCGTCCAGAACGCCGCGGTCTTCTACCCCAGCTTCGCTTTCGACGCCTGCACCGTCGCCGGCGCCGGTCCGGCCCCCAACTGCGACTTCAGCCCGCCCTCCAAGAACTTCAGCTACATACCGTTCACGGTGGGGCTGGACTACAAGATCCAGGACACCCTGCTTTACGCGAAGTTCAGCCGGGGCTTCCGTTCGGGCGGCTTCAACGTCCGGCCGTCGGGTTTTGGCCAAGCGGGGGTCAATGCGGCGGTCTCGATCAGCACGCCCTTCCTCCCCGAGCAGGTCAACTCCTACGAGATCGGGGCGAAATCCGACCTGCTGGATCATCACCTGCGGATCAACATCGACGCCTACCAGGCCGACTACAACAACATTCAGCTCACCCAGCTGATAGCGTCTCCGCCGCCGGCGACCACGGTGTCGTTCACCAAGAACGCCGGCACCGCCCGCATCCGCGGCATCGAGGCCGAGGTCACCGCGGTGATCGGCAATCTGACCCTGGGCGCCAGCGGCTCGGTCCTCGACGCCAAGTATCTGTCCATCCTGCCAGGCGTCACCGGCGTCACCACCAGCTCACACTTCCAGTTCGTTCCGGACTGGTCCTATTCGCTGAGCGCCGACTACGCGATCCCGGTCAACTACGGTTCGTGGAATCTCCACCTCGATTGGAACGCCAAGGGCAGGGAATATTTCACGATCGTTCCGCCCAACAATCCCGCCGCGCAGCAACCGTCGTTCGGCTTGTTGAACACCAGCGTCAACCTGGACCTGGCCGCTCACCCCATTCGTCTCACGGTGTGGTGCCTGAACCTGCTGGACCAGAAGTATATCGTCCGGGGCCTCTTGCTGGCCGGCGCCGCGCCGGGCTCGTCGACCATCATCATGGGCTTCCCGGGTGATCCGCGGACATTCGGGGCGACGGTGCGTTACACGTTCTAGCGGCGCCCAGCGCGCCGAGGGTCGTCCCACGCTCTCCCGATCACGTCCGGAGGGCGTGGGATCTCCTTTTCCCTCGGAAAGGTGTTTCTGCGATGCGAGGGTGAAGGGCGCGCCGGCCGCAGGCGCAAGGCGTCCTTAAACTTGTTTTGCGCTGATGTGCGAGGCGGGCGCGGCGAGCGGAACATGGGGCTGGATCTCGGCAATGCGGCGCAGCTGCAGGCGGTGCAGTCGCTGACGGCCGCCCAGGCGCAGTTGGACCTCGGCCAGAGGCGTGTGGCGAGCGGGCTCAAGGTCGCCTCGGCCAAGGACGACGGCGCCAGCTGGCAGATCGCCCAGAGTCTGCGCGCCCAGGCCGCCGGCTGGTCGGCGGTGGGAGACAGCATCGCCCGCGGCCAGTCGATCCTGGACGTGGCCGCCAACGCCGCCGAGCGGATCTGCGACCTCCTGAACGAGGTGAAAGCCAAGGCCATCGCCCTCACGGGCGCGGGCGACGCGGCCTCCGAGGCGGCGCTCCAGAACGACATCCAGGCGGTCATCGCCGAGATCGACACGGCCGCGCGCTCGGCGGCGTTCGGCGGCGTCAACCTGGTGGACCGGCCGAGCGCCATCGGCGGCCTTGTGGCCCTGCAGGCGCCGGCGCCCGTCTATCAGTCGCCGAGCCTCGGCTCCTTCCAGACCTGGAATCCGAACCTGCCCGACGAGGTGGGGACGTTCGACTTCACTTTCGCCGGCGCGCCGAACGAGGCCTACAGCGTCAACGTGATCAACCTCGACCAGGGAACCGACCAGTTCCAGGGAAACGTGAACCCGCCGCCCGTCTCCGCCCTGAGCTTCCCGCAGACGCCGGTGGACTCCAGCACCTGGCTGCTGGTGCAGACCTTCCCGGGAACCAGCCTCACCGGCGCCAGCTTCACGCCCACCGCCCCCCCGCCGCCGGTCTCCGTGCTCAGCGACCCCTCCGGCGGCAAGCAGGCGCTGGACAGCTACGACCTCACCGCCGCGGGCCTGGGCCTGGGGAGCCTCTCCTGGGGCAACCCGGCGAGCCTCGTGGCCTCGGTGGAGACCGCGCGCCAGGCGGCGCTCGCGGCGGCCCAGGGCCTCGGCTCCCAGCAACGGCTGTTGTCCGACGACGCGGCGCAGGCGAACCAGCACGTCGATGTGCTCGGCGTCGCCGTCGGCCACATGGTGGACGCCGACCTCGGTAAGGAGAGCGCCCTGCTGCAGGCCTCGCAGGTGAAGCGCCAGCTGGCCAGCCAGGCCCTCTCGATCGCCAATGCCGCGCCGAAGGCGCTGCTGTCGTTGTTCCGCTAGATTAGATCGTGTTGAGATAGGATCGAACAATCCACCCCGTCACTCCGGGCGAAGGGGGCCGGGCCGGCCGACGCCAAGCTGGAGTTCGTCTGAGAACCGGAGGGTCGGGTCCCGGATCGGCCGTTCAGGCCGTCCGGGGTGACGATGAGAGGAGCGATTCAGCCCCAACTCAACCCGCTCTTAGGGGGGAGGGGGGATCTCGTTCCTCTAACCTCCGCCGCTTGCGCCCGCCGACGCTCCCTTTGGATCCACGGTCCCAACCAAGCGGCTCCTGAGCGCGAGGAAGTCGAGTGCGTCAGGGGCCGGGGTGAAGAGGTTGATGCTTACGGGGGCGCTGCCAAGCCTGTATCCGGACTCGGTCAATCCGAGCACCTGGCCTTTCTCGTCGAGCAGAGGGCCACCGCTGCTCCCCGGATTAACTGAGACGTCGCTCTGAATGAAACGCAGTCCATCGAACGTCCGATTGGCCGAGACGATTCCGCGGGTAACCGTGTTTTGGAATTTCTCGTCCAGCGGAGCGCCAATAGCAAACACGGTTTCGCCCGGTTGCGCCGGATCGCGCCGTATGACGAGTGGCTGGCGGCCACGCGGGTCAGTCTTCACCAACGCGACATCTCGCGTCTTGTCGCTTCGGACGACCTCGCCGAGCGTGCTGATGCCGTCCGACCATCTCACTTTCACATACTTGGCGTCGCCCACTACGTGACGATCCGTCAGGACATAGCCCTCCGACGACACGAGGAACCCGCTTCCCTGCGCGTCCCCGGCGAAGATCAGGACAACGGACCCCGTCGCGTCATTGATCGAGACGGGGGGGCCGTGGCCAGGCGCCAAGGAGGCTTCGATGGGCGCCAGGGCGCCGGGTGAGGCTACATCGTCGGGTCTTACGGACGCCCCTATGAACGTGTTTCGGAAGGCCGCTGACACGATCAGGCCCTTCACGTTCTGCGCGAATGCTCCAAAGATGATGTTGTCGAAATTGCCGGGCCCCATCGACCGGATCTCGAATCCGCCGGTCGTCTTGACGGTCGCTATGACGGCTTGCTGTAGCCGAGAATAGATCTGCCACTCGATGTCCATGACAGCGGCGCCTTTGACGTCTGTGACGTCGCCGTAGCCGCTGAGCGGCGCGCAGATCCTTGCCCGGATGTTCTTGATCGAGCCGGCCACCGCATATTCTGCGTTCTGGCGCGGTTGCTCAAAGAGATTGTCCGGGTTGCCTTCGACGACAAAACCGGCCTTGTGCATCTCCTCACGAAAGACGTCGTCCAGGTCCTCGGTCTTGACGTCCAGCCGGCCGCTCCGCCAGGTGAGGGCGCCGGCGGGCAGGCACAGGATGCCACCCTGGAAGTTCCCCCACACTTGGCCGTGGTCGAGCCTCGCCACCATGCGCGTGAAATCCAGCGGCCGTACCTGCGTGCCTGGAGGCAGATCGGGAACGACGGGCGACGGAGGTATTGGGATGGGCTCGGCGCTGCTGGGGGGCGCGGCGCCGAGCGCGGCGAACAGCGTTACACAAGCCACTACCAAGAGACGCATCGCTTCCCCCATCGCCCATGCCGATCAGAGCATTCTCGACACAAGGCCGCAACTGCCTCGGCTGTAGAGGGGCTCGACTTTGGCGCGCGTTCCGGCCAGTTGTCCGACGCGCCACCGAGGGGGAGTTTTTTGTCGATCGAACGTCTGATGCAGCCGCTCGCGTTCCGGCGGGGGCCGGCGATGGGCAACCGGTTCATGCTGGCGCCGCTCACCAACCTGCAGAGCCACCCGGACGGGCGGCTCTCGGAAGACGAGTTCCGCTGGCTGACCCTGCGGGCCAAGGGCGGCTTCGGCCTGGTGATGACCTGCGCGACGCACGTGCACGCCCAGGGGCAGGGGTTCCCTGGCCAGCTGGGCATCTTCGGGCCCGAGCACGAGGCGGGGCTGACGAGGCTCGCGGGCGCAATCCGCGACGAAGGGGCGCTGAGCGCCGTGCAGCTGCACCACGCCGGCGCCCGCTCCCCGGCGGAGCTGGTGGGAACCCCGCTCGCGCCGTCCGACGATCGCGAGTCCGGGGCGCGGGCGATGACCGAAGCCGAGATCGAGACGGCGCGCGAGGCCTTCATCGCCGCGGCGCTCCGGGCCGAGCGGGCCGGCTTCCACGGAGTGGAGGTGCACGGCGCGCACAGCTACCTCATCGCCCAGTTCCTGTCGCCGGAGCTCAACCGCCGCACCGACGGCTACGGCGGCGCGCCTGAGAAGCGGGCGCGCCTGCTGCTGGAGATTCTGGAAGGCATCCGCACCCGCAGCGGGCCGGATTTCCAGCTCGGCCTGCGGCTGTCGCCGGAGCGCTACGGCCAGGTGCTGGGCGAGATCCGCGAGCTCGCCCAGGAGCTGTTCCGGACCGGCTGGCTGGACTACCTCGACATGTCGCTCTGGGACGTGGGCAAGGAGCCCCACGACGAGGCCTACAAGGGCCGCAGCCTGCTCTCCTACTTCGCCGAGCTCAGCCGCGGCGAGACGCGCCTGGGCGTCGCCGGCAAGGTGATGACCGCCGAGCGGGCCGCCCAGGCGCTGGAGGAGGGGGCGGACTTCCTGCTGCTGGGGCGTGCGGCCATCCTGCACCACGACTTCCCGCGCCGGGTGCGCGCCGACCCCGCCTTCCGCACCGCGCCCCTGCCGGTGAGCATCGCCCACCTCGCGGCCGAGGGCCTCAGCCCCACCTTCATCGACTACATGCGCAACTGGAAGGGTTTCGTCGAAGAGGCGGCCTAGCGCCTCCCTCGCGCGAGCGGGGGAGGTGGATCGGTGCGCCAACGCGCGACGAGACGCAAGGGGCGCGCCCCTTCCACCGGCCGGCTGGCGCCGGCCGGTCCCCCTTCCCCGCAGGCGGGGAAGGAGAGGAGGGGCGCTAGAAGTCCACGCGGGTCTCGACGCCGAAGATGCGCGGGGCGTTCACCACCCCCACGCCGCCGTTGGTGGGGCCGTTGGGGTCCACCTCGCGGATGTTGTAGCCGTAGCCGTAGTCGTGGCTGTCGAGGAGGTTCTTGGCGAAGCCGTAGATCGAAAACCCGGCGGGGCCGACCTTTAGGTGCTCGAGGCCCACCCGGATGTTGAGGGTGTGCTGCGACTGGTTGGGGAAGCTGACCCCCGGGAACTCCACCGGGTTGGAGACGTAGTCGCTGGTCAGGCTGTAGTCGAGGTGGATGAGCACGTCGGCGCCGATGCTCAAGGGGACCACGTAGTCTCCGTTCAGCGCCAGCTGGTGGTGCGGGGCGTTAGGCAGGTGCAGCGGATAGGTCCCGAGCGCGTCGGAGATGGTCGCCGGCGCCTGGAAGCCCAGGTAGGCGTAGTCGGCCGAGAGGGTGAGGTTGTCGATCGGCACCCAGGTGAGCTCGGTCTCGACGCCGTAGAACTTGACCGGCTTCGGAAGGTTCACGGTGTCGGTACTGGCGGGGTTGGTGGGATCGTTGCCCTCCGAGGTCTGGTAGCCCTTCACGCGGCTGTAGAAGACGTCGAGGTTCCAGCGGACGCGCCGCTCGAAGAGGTCGCTCTTGAAGCCGGCCTCGAGGCTGCTGTTCTCCTCCTCGCCGTAGGTGTTGAGCGCCAGGGTGTTGCGCACCCCGACCCCGCCGGCGCGATAGGCGCTGGAGTACTTGGCGTAGAGGTTGAAGGTGGGCGTCGCCTGGAAGCTGACGATGAAGGCCGGATCCACCCGCCCGCGCTTGAAGATCGGCGCCAGGGTGTTGTCGGGCGCGTCGTTGAAGAACACCCGGTGGAACACCTTCTTGTCGTTCGTGTAGCGCAGGCCGAGGGTCAGCTTCAGGCGGTCGTCGAGGATTGGCGGCGTGTAGGTGGCCTGACCGTAGACCGCGTAGGAGTCGGCGTGGGCGTTGTACTGCTGGCGCCCTGGTCCGAACGGGTAGAACTCGTTCAGCGAGATGGGGGTGAGGCTCGTGGACGAGCCGTTGGTGACGTAGGAGTATTCGAAGCCATTGTACCGGATGTCGACCAGGGACTCGTGGTAATAAAAGAAGCCGCCGGTCACCTGGAAGCGCCCGATCGTGCCGATGGCCTGCAGCTCCTCGCTCACCTGGCGCTGGCGCACCCCGGCGTTGGCGACCGGCCCGGCGAGCGCCGCCGCGGTCCCGACCGGAAGCCCGTTCCACGCCGACGAAGGGACGAGCTGCAGGAAGACCGTGGAGGTGTCGAGGCTGTTGAGGCTGGAATCGTCGAGCTGGCGGTAGCCGGTGATCGACTTCAGCTCCAGGTTCGAGCTCGCCTGGTAGTCGAGGATCAGGGTGTGGCCCTGTACCTTGTCCTCGCTGTCCGGATTGTAGGTGGGCAGGGCCGACTGGGTGACGCCGGGCGGTTCCGGCCTCTGGGTGCCGGTGTAGGCGTTGGCCGCGATGGCGTTGCAGAAGGCCGGATCGGTGGGGGCGCCCAGGCAGTCCAGGGCGAAGATCGGGGTCACGCCCACGCGGCCGCGAAAGCGCTCCTGGTACATGTTGGTGAAGCGCAGGTCCGACCACTCGTAGGCGTAGTAGGCGCTGAAGCTGGAGGTGGGCCGCCACAGGGCCGCGACCCGGAACGCCTTCTGGTCCTTGTGGTCGAAGTCCACGTGGTTCTGCGGCGAGAGCAGGTCCGTGGAGCGGATGGGCGCGTTCCGGATGTAGCCGTCGTGGCTGTCGATCAGGCCGCCGATCTTGATGGAGAGGTGCGCGAACTCCGGCAGGTTGAGCTGGAAGAGGCCGCGACGCGCATTGTAGTCGCCGAGCTGGCCGTCGATGAAGCCGCCGAACTGGCCGGTGGGGCGCTTGGAGACGAACTGCACCGCGCCGCCCTCGGCGTTGCGGCCGAACAGGGTGCCCTGCGGGCCGCGCAGCACCTCGATGCGCTCCAGGTCGGAGAGCTCCACCCCATGCCGTTGGTCCGCCCGATCGGCACGCCGTCGGCATAGGTCGTGACGCCCTGGTCGTTGAGGCCGATCCCCGGGTCGATGGCCGAGATGCCGCGGATGTTGAACACCAGCTGGTTCTCGGCCCCGGCGAAGGCGACCACGGTGAGGCCGGGCGAGGCGCTGGTGAGCAGGCCGGCAAGCGAGGTGATCCCCCGCGCCTGCAGCTGGCGTCCGGCGATCGCCGAGACCGCGATGGGCACGCGTTGCAGGGGTTCCTCGCGGCGCTGGGCCGTCACCACCACCTCGGGCACCCGGGAGGCCTGCTGATCGGCCGCGGGGCCGGCCGCGCCGGTGGGCGCCGCGCCTGTATCCGCAGCCGCCGCGGGCGAGGCGGCCTGCGCCAGGACGGGATAGCTCACGCAAGCCAGCGCGAGCGCCATCTGTCTGGTCTTCACGTCTTCCTCCCCCTAGGACCGGGTTGTCGGCCCTGCGCCGTACGGCCGCGGACGGGGCGGGCGCAGGTGGCTCTCGGGCGTGCGGCGCCTCGTCCTTCAAGAGTCGCGTTCGAACAGCCCCCGGCCCGATATGGAGCCGCTGCGACCTCGCCCAGCAAGCGGGCGAGCGTCACAACCGCTTCCACGCGGCGTCACAACGGCGGGGCTTGGTCTCCTTCCCCGCACGTGGGGAAGGAGAAGGTTGGGGGGGGCTCCTTCTAAGCGCCCACCGCCTGTCGCGGCGGCGCCCGATGTGCGGAAGGGCCTGCCGCGTCGCCCGAGGCGTGCGGCGGCTTGCGCTGCAGGTGGTCCAGCAGGGCCCGGATGCGGTGGCTGAGGTACCGGCGCGAGTGGTAGACCGCGTAGATCGGCTGGGCGACGCGGGGATTGTAGGCCTCCAGGACCGGCGTCAGGCGCCCGGCGTCGATGTCGTCGCGCGTCTGGAAGAGCGCCAGCCGGCCGATGCCGGCGCCGGCCTTCACCAGGGCGAGCAGCAGGTCGGAGCTGTCGGCGGTGATGGCGGCGGAGATCTGCAGGCGGTTGATCTGCCCATCGGCGCACCGCACCGGCCAGGCGGTGCAGGGCGCGTCGGTGGAGAGGTTCAGGCATCGATGCCGGGCCAGGTCCTCCGGTTGGAGCGGCACGCCCCATCGATCCAGATAGTCGGGCTCGGCGCAGGTGACGTGCTCGGTGGAGTCGATCTTGCGCACGATGAGGGCGCTCGACTTCGGCTGGGCGCTGTAGAAGGCCACGTCGATGTTGGGGTCCAAGGTGCCCAGCAGGTCGTTGCTGCACTGAACGAACTCGATGGAAAGGGCCGGATGGGCGTCGGCAAAGCCGGCCAGCCGCGGCGCCAGCAGGTGTTTGGCCAGGGCGCTCGAGCACATGATCCGCAGATGCCCGGAGAGCTCGAAGACGCTGGCGCTGCTCGCTTCCAGCTCGGCGATGGAGTCGAGCACCCGCCTGACGCCCTCCAGGTACTTCGCCCCCTCTTCGGTGAGCACCACCTGCCGGACGTTGCGCTTGAAGAGCCGCGCGCCGAGCCGGGTCTCGAGCCGCGAGATCAGCTTGCTGACGCCCGACGGCGAGAGCCCCAGTTGGCGGGCGGTGGCCGAGAAGCTCTCGCGGTTGGCGACGTCGGCGAAGACCTCCATGGCGGTCAGCCTGTCCATCTCGGTCTCCCCCCGATCGGCTCTTCTTTGGCGCGGACCATATCCCCGGGCGCCGATCTGCATATCGCGGCCGTGACGCCCTTTTCCTCCACTATGCGCCTGCGGCGTGGCGGTCCCCCGCTTCCGCGCGCGGGGAAGGAGTCAGCCTCCCTGGGCCGTCCGCCACCAGGTCTCCAGCATGCGGATGTGATCCTGCGGGGTCTCGAGGCTGAAGCCCTCGCGGGTCATGGCGCGCACCACCACGTGGGTGGCGCCCAGCCGGCGCCAGCTCTCCAGGTGCTCGGACCATTTGGCCTGCGGCGCGTGGGTCATGACCGCGCCCTCGAAGCCGAAGGCGGCCGGATCGCGGCCGTTCTCGGCGACCCAGCCGCGGATCTTGTCCATGATCGCCTGGGCCTCGGTCATCTTGACGCCGGGGAAGATGAAGCCATCCCCGAGCCGCGCCGCGCGCCGCCAGGCCGCTTCCACGTAGCCGCCCAGCCAGATCGGGATGGGCTTCTTCGGAAGGGGCGCAAGGCCCGCCCTGTCGATCCGGTGCCACTTGCCGCGGTAATCCAGCACCGGCTTCGTCCAGAGGAGCTTCAGGAGCTCGATCTGCTCCTCCTGCCGGCGGCCGCGGTCCTCCCAGGTTTCGTTCAGCGCCTCGTATTCCACCCAGTTCCAGCCCACCCCCACCCCCATGCGGAACCGGTCGCCCGAGAGCAGGGCCACCTGGGCGGCCTGCTTGGCCACCAGCGCGGTTTGGCGCTGGGGCAGGATGAGGATGCCGGTGGAGAACTCGATCCGCGTGGTGATGGCCGCCAGGTAGGCGAAGGTGGTGAGCGGCTCGTGGAACTCGGTCTTCTCGGTATAGGGGCCGGTGAGCGGCGGCTCGCGCGCCTCGTGCACGGCGCCCAGCACGTGGTCGGGCAGCAAGAGGTGGCTGTAGCCCAGCCCCTCGGCCGTCTGGGCGAAGTCGCGGATGGCGGCGACGTCGGCGCCGATGTCGGTGGAAGGGAAGACGGCGCCGATCTTCATGACGAGCGACCAATCCTTGAGCGGGGCAGGGCGAGAGCCTCGCACTTCGGGTGGGCGCCGTCGAGGCTCGCACCTTGACCCTCACCCTCCCGCGCGCCGCCCCGCAACGGGAGAGTGAGGGTTAGGCTGCCTGGCTATCCCGCCGTCCGGGCCGCGGCCTTGACCTCCTCGGCGTGGGAGCCGGCGATCTGGCGGGTGGCGACGTTGAGGCGGTTCCAGACGTTGATCACGGCGATGCCGAGCAGCAGGCCCGAGAGCCGCCGCTCGTCGAAATGGCGCGCCGCCTCGTTCCAGATCTCGTCGGGGACCGGATCGGGGCGATCGGCGATCCGGGTCGCCGCCTCCGCGAGCGCCAGGGCGGCGCGCTCGGGCTCGGTGAAGTAGGGAGACTCGCGCCAGGCCGCCACGCCCCAGATCCGTTCGTCGCTCTCTCCGGCGTCCTTGAGGTCGCGCGCGTGCATGTCGACACAGTAGCCGCAGCCGTTGATCTGGCTGGCGCGCAGATTGACGAGATCGATGAGGTTCTTGGAGCCGGCGGCCTTCATCGAGGCCTTGGCGAGCGCCAGCATGGCCTGCATCGCCTCCGAGATCACCATGACGGGCTGGTTCATACGGGGGTGCATGGGGAGGTGCTCCTTCCAGGGGACCGGTCACACATCAACGCCGACGCCGCCGGCCCCGGTCCCTCAAGGAAGGCCGCCGTCCGTCGCCTCCATGACGAACGGGCGCCGGCGATCGTGACTCCAGGCGGTGATTTGAGGGGTTACGCCCGCTGGCGCTTCACCGGTTGAACGTGCGGGCCCGTTGGCGTTAAGTGCGGACCAACAATTAGGACACCACACCGGCGCCCCAGGGAGGCTCCATGCGCAACTACGAAATCGTCTCCACGGACTCGCACCTCGAGGTGCCCCCCTACATGTGGGAGCCCTACGTGGCCAAGGAGTTCCGCGAGTATGTTCCGAAGGTGGTTCAGCTTCCCGGCGGCGGTGACGGATGGAAGATGCCGGGCAAGATGGCGCCGGTGCCGCTCGGCCTCAATTTCTCGGCCGGCCGCGGCTGGCGGGGCCTGAGGACCTCGGGAATCTCCTATTCGGAGCATCTGGTGGGCGCCGGCGACGCCAAGCAGCGCCTGCGGGAGATGGACGAGGACGGCGTCGACGCCGAGCTCCTGTTCCCCGCCGTCTCCGGCCAGCGCACGCTCGACGCCGGGGCGATCCCCAACGAAGCCTATGTCGCGCTCGCCCAGGGCTACAACAACTGGCTTTCCAAGGAATACACCTCCGAGGATCCCGACCGACTGTGGGGCCTCGCCATCCTGCCCGGCGCAACGATCAAGGACTCGGTGGCCGAGCTCGAGCGCGTCGCCAAGCTGCCGGGGGTGAAGGGCGTGGTGCTGCACCACTGGCCCAACGGCGGCCCGACGCCCAAGCCCGATGAGGATGACCTCTTCTGGAAGCGCATCGTCGAGCTGGGTATGCCGCTGACGGCCCACATCCGGTTCGGCGGCGGCGCGGCGGCCGAGCAGACCGAGATGGCCGAGGCGGCCGCCAAGGGCATGTCGCTGATGAACTTCGCGCCGATGACCTCGATGCTCTCGAAGACCGTCACCCACGGGGCGCATGTCATCCAGCTCATCCAGCACGGCACCTTCGACCGCTTTCCGAAGCTGCAGTTCTTCTTCGCCGAGACCCAGATCGGCTGGATCCCCGAGTTCAAGGAAGACGCCGACGAGAACTGGCGCCGGCACCGCTACTGGAGCAAGACCGACAGCTGGGCGCATGAGCCGAGCTGGTACGTGGATAACCACACCCACTGGGGATTCCAGGTCGATCGGTTCGGGCTCAAGGTCCGCCACGACATCGGCGTCGACCGGATCCAGTGGTCCACCGACTTCCCGCACGTCCAGTGCGACTGGCCGAACTCGCGGCAGATCATCGAAGACCAGTTCCGCGACATCCCCGCCGACGAAAAGCGCAAGATCGTCTGCGACAACGCGCTGAAGTACTTCAAGGCGGGGAAGTTCGCCGCCGCCTGAGGCGGCGGTCGCTCCGGCGTCTCGCCTCTCCCCGACCTGCGGGCCGGGAGAGGCGAGAGCGTCGGCATAGGTTGACGGCCCGGAGAAGCGCCGGTCGCCCTAAATCCGCTTGCGCAAGAGCGGCATCGCCCTCGCGGTCAGAACGCGCTCCAGGCTCTTGAACCAAGGCTAGATTTTCACGATCAGGCGGTCCGAACGCAGCGAGCCCGGCGCTCCTCGCGCCGGGCTCCGCACGCCGCTTTGGCGGACCTTTCCCCGCTCGCGCGGGGCGAGGGTTACGAGCCCGAGACGCCGAAGCGGTACTTGAGGCCGAAGCCGAACATCCGCGGCGGCCCGTAGATGGAGCTCGCGATGCCGATCTGGGAGGCAGGCGAGAGGTCGTCGGAGCCGATCCGGTAGAGTTGGTTGGTGAGGTTGGTCATGAAGAACGAGGCGTCGATCGGGTGGCCGAAGATCCCATGCCAGGTGGCCCGCAGATCCAAGGTGTTGTAGGCGGGCTGCAGCGAGTAGGGATTGAGGCGGCTCACCAGGGTGAGCCAGGTCTTGGTCTGGTAGTGCCAGGTGGCGCCGATGGTGACGGTGCCGATGGCCGGGTCCAGCGGCAGGTCGTAGTCGGCGTTCAAGCCGACCTCGTTCCTCGGCATGTAGCCCACCGCGTTGGCCGAGCAGTAGCCGGCGACCAGAAAGGCGTTGGGATTGCAGGGGCTGGTGGGGTTGGTCAGCGGGTCGGTGGGCAGCGGTTTGTAATGGCCCGCGAAGTAGGCGTAGTTCACGCCGATGGTCATGCCCTGGAACGGGATCAGGGTGCCTTCGAACTCGACCCCCTGGTAGACGGCGTCGTCGACGTTCTTGACCACCGCCACCGCCTGGCCGTTCTGCGGCGGCAGGTTCACGTTCTGCTGGATCTTGGTGTAGTCGTCGTGGAACAGCGCGATGTTGGTGCGCAGCTTCACCCCGTGGATGTCGAAGTCGGCCTTGGCGCCCACCTCCACGGAGAGATCGCCTTCAGGCTGGTAGCGCGGGTCCACCCCCGTCGGGGCCGCCCCGGCCACGCCGCCCGGCCGATAGCCGCGGCTCACCTTGGCATAGATCATCTGGTTCGGATTGAACTGGTAGGTCGCCCCGGCCGTGTAGGTGAAGGCGTGGAACTGCGCCCGCACGTGCACGCACGGCGCGGTCGGCAGGTCGACGCAGACCGAGTGCGGGACGGAGGTGATGAAGGCCGGTAGGAGGGGTGACGGCTCCGGCGCGATGTAGGTGTTCACGTCGGAGTGGTTGCTGTCCGAGGAGTAGCGGACGCCGCCGTTGATCTTCAGGCCGGGCAGGAAGTCGTGGAGGTCGTACTCGACGTTGCCGTAGCCGGCCACCTCCCAGGTCTTGATGAGGGCGACGTTGGTGCGCTGGAAGACGCCGAAGCCGATGGTGTTGTTCTCGCTGGGACCGGCGTTCTTCTGGGCATCGGTGTAGGCGCCGGCCGACCAGGTCAGGCGGTCGTCGAACACCTTGCCGGAGAGGCGGAACTCCTCGCTGAACTGCTCCTGGCTGATCAGCGGGATGTTCGGGGCGCCGTTGGGACAGGCCGAGTGACAGGGCCTGACCACCGCGCCGGAGCCGCCGAGGAAGTCCTGCGCCTCGTCGTCCTTGGTGAAGATGTAGCCGAAGATGTTCTTCACCGTGAGGAAATGCAGGTCCCAGGTGGTGGTGTTGGTGACGAAGATGTTGTCGCGGCGGTCGAACACCGGCCCGGTCTCGAAGGTCGCCCGCGGACCCAGCGCCAGCTGGCGTGAGACCATGTGCTCGAGGGAGGCAAGGTAGTTGGGCCCGGTGAACGGGGTGAGGCCCGCCTGGACGCCCACCACGTCGCCGAGCGCGTTGAGCGAGTAGAGGCCCGGAAACAGGCTCGCGATCCCAAGCGCGTTGGCCGTCAGCGGCGTCTGGTTGATATACTCCGGCTCGACCGAGGTGCCGTTCTCGTTGGTGTGCTCCCAGGAGACGGAGGTGTAGTTCTCCAGGTTCTCGGTGGGCTTGATGATGATCCCGACGCGGAAGGCGTCGTAGTTGACGTTGTCGAGGTCCTTGCCGGTGACCAGGTTCTGGGTGAAGCCGTCCCTCCGGCTGAGGTCCATGGCGCCGCGGATCATCAGCTTGTCGGGGATGACCGGAATGTTGAGGGCGGCGGTGACGTCCCTGAGGTTGTAGTCCCCGACTTTCCCCTCGACGTAGCCGTCGAACTGGTTGGAGGGCCGCTTCGGATAGAGCATCACGTTGCCGCCGTCGGTGACCCGGCCGAACTGCGTGCCCTGGGGTCCGCGCAGGATCTGGACGTTGTCGAGATCGAAGAACATGCCGTGGTCGATCTGGGTGACCGGCACGTCGTTCAGGTAGGTCAGCACCGCATTGAACTGGTTGCTGTAGGAGTAGGACTGGCCGCGGATCGTATAGACGACGTTCTCCCGGTCGGAGATGGTCGCCGGAACCGTCAGCCCGGGGGTCAGATTGGCCAGGGTGGTCGGCTCGAAGACACCCGCGGAATCGATCGCCTTGGGCGTCACCACGGTCACCGCCACCGGCACCCGCTGCAGGTTCTCCGAGCTGCGCCGCGCCTGCACCACCACCTCCGAGAGCGAGGTCGTCCCCTGGCCCGTCGCCGCCGTGGTGTCCGTCGCCGCGGCCGTCGCCGTCGCCGCGCGCGCCCCGGGCGCAAACCCGAGCGTGGCGGTCGCGGCCGCGATCAGAACAAGGCTGGAGGTGGTGTGCAATAAAGCTCGAGACATGGCGGCTCTCCCCTTTTCTTTCGGCCACGCACGCCTGCCGGCGCGCACCTGTGGCGCCGCTCAGGCAAACATCCCCGCGGGAGTGCGGCGGCGCCGCCCTCCCGTAAAGCGCGTCTTCTCTAGTTAAGATTCTACAGCGCGGCCGAGGCTATTGGGATACCGTTAGTTGCGTCAAGTCGGCGCCCGCGCGCCGCCTCGGCCGCTTTCGACGAACAGCAGGATGTGTGTCCGAATAGACACAGGCGCAACCACCGCCGGGAGGTGGCGACAAGGTGAGCGCGGGTTTCACTACGTTCCATTACGTCCGAGCAACCTCGTTCGACTACATCTCGGCGCCGGGTCGACGTTCCGGGAGCTGACAAATGCGGTTGCAAGAGCTCATTGGGTCGCTGAGACGTGACGAGAGGGGGGCGACCGCGGTGGTCGTCGCCCTGACCCTGCCGCTGGTGATCGCCGGCGCCGCCTTCGGGGTCGAGGTGGGGTACTGGCGCTACGACCAGGTGCGCGTCCAGCAGGCCGCCGACGCCGCCGCCTACGCCGGCGCGGTGGTCAAGCGCGCCGGCGGGGCCAACTACAGCGACGCGGCCACCACCGCGGCCACCTCGAACGGCTACGCCAGCGCCAGCGACACCATCACGGTCAACGCGCCCTCGACCGCCACGCCCGGGGACGCCAACTCGGTGGAGGTGGTGATCTCGCGCACCGAGACGCCAATGTTCACCGCCATGTTCAGCAACCACGCGGCGGTGGTGAAGGCGAGCGCCACGGCCTCCTTCAGCTCGGCCGGCAGCGCCTGCATCCTGGCGCTGAACCACAGCGCCGCCAAGGCCACCGACTTCGCCGGCAACTCCTCGATCGCCCTGAACGGCTGCTCGGTGATGAGCAACTCTCTGGCCAGCAACTCGGTCAACGTGCAGGGCTCGGCCAGCCTCACCGCGCCCTGCATCTATTCGGCCGGGGGCGCCAGCCAGGGCGGAACCGTCACCCTCACCACCTGCGGTGCGGTCAAGACCCACCAGCCGCCGGTGGCCGACCCCTACGCCTCGCTGGTCATGCCGACCGTCAGCGGCAGCTGCTCGAACGGCAACGCCACCAGCCCGGGCCACTACTGCTCGATGTCGCTCAAGAACACCAAGACGCTCGGCTCCGGCGTCTACATCATCGACGGAGGCACGCTCGACATCAACGCCAACGCCAACATCTCCTGCTCGGGGTGCACCTTCTACCTGGTCAACGGCGCCAGCGTCACCATGAATGGCAACTCGCACGTCTCCTTCTCGGCGCCCACCTCCGGGACCTACGCCGGAATGCTGTTCATCAGCGACCGCTCGAACACCGGGAGCATCACGATCAACGGCGACAGCACCTCCCAGATGACCGGCGCCATCTACTCGTCGAGCGGGGCGGTGAACTACATCGGCAACTTCTCGGGCGCCAACGGCTGCACCCAGATCGTCGCCAACACCGTGTCCTGGTCCGGCAACACCAGCTTCTCCGACGCGGTGACCGCCAGCTGCCCCGGCATGCAGCAGGTGAAGGTGGGCAGCGTGGTGAGGCTCTCGGCATGATGCGGCGCTTGGCAAGGCCCCTGCGGCGGCTCGGCGCCCAGGAGGACGGGGCGGCGGCGGTGGAGTTCGCCCTGCTGCTCCCGGTGCTGGCCGCCCTGATGGTGGGCGTCATCCAGTACGGCGGCATGGTCTTCGCCTACCAGCAGATGCACGACGGCGTCGACGCCGGCGCGGTCTACGTGATGCGGGGCGGCACCGATTCCACGGCCATCCACGATGTGGCCCTGGGCGCCTGGCCCAACAAGCCCAGCGATGCGGCGGTGACCGTCACCCAGGCCTGCACCTGCGCTGGCGGGACGGCCGATTGCTCGAGCACCTGCGCGGACGGCAGCTATCCCCAGACCTTCACGACCATCAGCGCCACCGGCACCTACGCCGGACCGCTGGGCAGCGCCCAGTCGATGTCGGCCACCCAGATCGTACGGACCCAGTAAGGTGGCCCTGCTCGCGCCATCGCCAGGGCGCCTGGCGGCCGACGCCTCGGGGGCCGCGGCGGTGGAGTTCGCGCTGGTGTTCCCGGTGCTGCTGACCGTCATCCTCGGCATCTGGTACACCGGCTGGGCGATGAGCAGCGGGGGCGAGGTGCGCCACGCCGTGGAGCTCGCCTCGCGGA